>Ga0209517_10004248_pt1 | contig 18934 bp, 14 predicted proteins | sample PeaSoiMetSII2010_FD_187695 | JGI IMG/M metagenome (GOLD analysis project Ga0209517, IMG submission 187695) | Peat soil microbial communities from Weissenstadt, Germany - SII-2010 (SPAdes) (version 2) | ecosystem: Environmental > Terrestrial > Soil > Wetlands > Peat | place: Germany...
TGCTGACGAGTGATGTTCCGGAAAACCGCGAGGTTGTCGATGGAGCTGGGTTCACGTTCCAGCGCGGGAGTGTGACGGACCTGGCCGACCGGCTGCGCTTCCTGATCGCGAATCCTGCGGTGCGCGAGGCTGCGGGCAAAATGGCGAAGAAACGGATCGAAGACGAGTATCAGTGGCAAAAAGTGGCCGAGGATATTGAGAAGGCATACTTCAAAGTGATGGGACAGGAACTGGTGGCGCCGGAGAAGAAGCCGGCTGCGAGGGTGGTCGCAGTGGGTGACAGCGGTGGGGCAGAAAGACGGGCAGGATAGTATCGGCGAAACCGCGGAGACAACAGCACATACGTAGATTGCGCAGAGGACGGGGCGAACCCCGTCCTTTCTTATTTACAATCAAGTGCGAGCGGGCTGCAGAGCTACAGTTCCGAGGCTCGCCGCATTTCTCATGCAAAATAATCTTCTGGTCACCGGGGGCGCGGGGTTTATCGGCTCCAACTTCATCTTGCGCCGGATGCAGGACGAGTCGGCAGCGATCGTGAATCTGGATAAGCTGACATACGCAGGAAACCTGCGCAATCTGGAGAGCGTCGCAGCCGATCGGCGATATAAGTTCATTCACGGCGATATCGGCGATCGGGAACTGATCCGGCAACTGCTGGAAACCCATCAGCCCGGCGCCATTGTGCATTTCGGGGCGGAAAGCCACGTCGACCGGTCCATCCGCGGGCCTGAGGATTTTATTCGCACCAATGTCGATGGGACTTTCGCATTGCTGGAAGAGGCCCGGGCGTACTGGAGCCCGCTTCCCGACGCCGAGCGGAAAAAGTTCCGGTTCCTGCACGTTTCCACCGACGAAGTCTACGGTTCGCTCGGTCCGGCGGACCCGCCCTTCAGCGAGACTACGGCGTACGCTCCGAACAGTCCGTATGCCGCGTCGAAAGCCGCGTCCGATCATTTGGTGCGGGCGTATCACCACACCTACGGACTGCCCACGCTGACCACGAATTGCTCGAATAACTACGGGCGATTTCAGTTTCCGGAGAAACTCATTCCGCTGATGATCCTCAACGCGCGAGATGGGAAACCGCTCCCAGTGTATGGCGATGGCAAGAATGTCCGCGACTGGCTTTACGTCGAGGACCACTGCGAGGCGATTGCGACGGTGTTGAAGGGCGGCCAGCCCGGAGAAACCTACAACATCGGTGGCTGGAATGAGAAGCCGAACATTGAGATCGTACAGACGATCTGCGACCTGGTCGATGAGTTGGCGCCGCGCTCGGGGAACTCGCGCCGCGAGTTGATCACGTTTGTGAAGGACCGACCGGGACACGATCGGCGCTACGCCATGGACGCGCGCAAGATTGAACGCGAGTTGGGTTGGAAGCCGAAGGCAACGTTTGAAAGCGGCATTCGCCAGACGGTGCGCTGGTATCTTGAGAATGAATCGTGGGTGCGGGAAGTGACCAGCGGGAGCTACCGGCAGTGGGTGGCCACGCACTACTCCGGGTAGCGGCGGAAAAGACCGACGAGGAAGACACACGAGGGAAAGCGGCGAATGCAAGAAAGCACACAATACAAGGGCATCATTCTCGCGGGAGGGTCGGGCACGCGCCTGTATCCGACGACGCAGGTCATGGGCAAGAGTCTGCTGCCCGTCTACAACAAGCCCATGATTTATTACCCGCTGTGCACGCTGATGCTGGCGGGGATTCGGGACATTCTGGTGATTTCCACTCCTGAGGATGCACCAAGATTTCAGGGGCTGCTGCGCGATGGTAGCCAGTACGGAATTCGTTTGCGGTATCAGACGCAGCTCAAGCCAGAAGGAATTGCGCAGGCGTTTCTTCTGGGGCAGGAATTTCTGGACGGCAGTCCTTGCGCGCTGGTGCTGGGCGACAACATTTTCTACGGACACGATCTGGCGAAGGACCTTCGAGAGGCGGCAAGTAAAGTCCATGGAGCGCGAGTTTTCGCGTATCGAGTGCATGATCCGGAGCGTTACGGGGTGGTCGAGTTTGATGCCAACGGACGCGCGCTGAGCATCGAGGAGAAACCGAAGCATCCGAAGTCGCGGTACGCTGTCACCGGACTTTATTTCTATGACGGCCAGGTAGTGGAGACTGCGAAATCGCTGAAGCCGAGCGCGCGCGGCGAACTCGAAATCACTGACGTCAACCTGGCCTACTTGAAGAAGGGGCAACTGGACGTTGTGGTAATGGGTCGCGGAATGGCGTGGCTGGATACGGGCACGCACGAATCGTTGATGGATGCAGCTCTGTATATTCAGGCGATCGAAAAACGGCAAGGCCTGATGGTGGCGTGTCCGGAGGAGATCGCATATCGCTACGGCTACATCACGGCGGCCCAGGTAGAGGCGATCGGAAGCGCCATGAAGAACAGCAGCTACGGCGCGTACCTGCTGCAGCTTTTGCGGGAAAAAGTATTTTGAGCAGGCTGCAAGTGTAAAGGACTGGGGAAAGCACAAGAAATGAAAGCAATGATTGTTGGCGCCACGGGCCTGTTGGGCAAAGCGCTCATGACCGAGTGGGGCGGGGACGAAGTCATCGGCCTCGGATCGAAAGATGTGGACATTCGTGATGTCGGCAAGGTTTGGGAAGCCGTGGAGAAGGTCCGCCCAGAGTGCATCGTGCTAGCCGCGGCGTACACGGATGTGGACGGCTGCGAAAGTCATTCGGATCTGGCGTTCGCGGTGAATCGCGACGGGCCGGTGCATGTCGCCGAGGCTGCCAAACGGATCGGCGCGAGGCTCCTGTTTCTCAGTTCCGACTATGTGTTCGACGGCAAGAATACTTCGCCGTACGAAACTGGCGATACGCGGAATCCACAGAGCGTGTACGGACGATCGAAAGCGGAGGCGGAGGTCCGCTTGCTGGAAGTGCTGCCGGAGTGTTGCATCGCGCGGACTTCATGGTTGTTTGGGACGGGCGGGAAGTGTTTTCCCGATACGATTCTGAAACTGGCAGCGAGCCGGCCAGCGCTGGACGTGGTTGATGATCAGCGCGGATGCCCGACGTATTCCGTCGACTTGTCGAGGGCGATCATCGGGTTATGTCGCAACCAGGCCAGCGGAATTGTGCATGTGACCAACGCCGGAAATTGTTCGTGGTTTGAATTTGCACGCGAGATCGTGAAGAGTGCCGGGCTCGGCACTGAGGTGTGTCCGGTCAGCAGCCAGCAAATGGCGCGTCCGGCGCCGCGTCCGGCTTACTCCGTATTGTCATCCAAGAGTCTGAAGCGGTATGGAATCGCCATGCCCACCTGGCAGGACGCGCTTCAGCGATACCTGCAGGAGCGAAAACACTGAGCGTTGCTAATTCGAGCGTCATTAGTTCTGGATCAAGCCTGGTGACCGACACGACGTTTCAGACCGGCGAAGAATTTGCGGCTGCCATGGATGCCCGCGATCCCTTGGCACATTTTCGTGCGCACTTCTGCATTCCAAAAACCAAGAGCGGCGACGACGGCATTTATTTATGCGGGCACTCCCTCGGGCTGCAACCGAAGTCGGTGAGTTCCTGTCTCGATGAACAACTTCAAAACTGGGCGGAACTCGCTGTGGAAGGGCACTTTCACGGGAAGACGCCCTGGATAAGGTTTCACCGGCTGCTTGCTTCGCAGACCGCGGTGCTGGTCGGAGCGGAGCCGGCGGAAGTCGTGGTGATGAACTCGCTTACCGTGAACCTCCACCTGATGATGGCGTCGTTCTATCGTCCGACGAAACAGAGACACAAGATTCTGGTTGAAAGTGGAGCCTTTCCTTCCGATCAGTACGCGGTGAAGTCGCAAATTCGTTTCCACGGATTCGAGCCGGCGTTGTCGCTGCTCGAACTCGCCCCTCGCGCCGGTGAGTCTTCGGTGCGCGACGAAGATGTCGAGACGCTGATCGACCGCGAAGGCGATTCGATTGCGCTGATCCTGCTGGGTGGTGTCAACTACGCCACCGGACAAGTTTTCGGCATGGAGGGAATCACGAAGGCGGGGCGGCGCAAGGGATGCGTCGTGGGATTTGATCTGGCGCATGCCGCCGGAAATGTGCCGCTGCGCCTTCACGACTGGGGCCCGGATTTCGCGGCGTGGTGCAATTATAAATATTTGAACGGTGGTCCGGGATGTGTTGCCGGATGTTTTGTGCACCAGCGCCATGCGCGCGCGTGGGATCTGCCGCGCCTGGCAGGTTGGTGGGGCCACGACGAAGAGACGCGGTTCCAGATGGGACCGGACTTTCACCCGATGGTGGGAGCGGAGGGCTGGCAATTGAGCAATCCTCCGATCCTGGCGTTGGCGGCCCTGCGCGCCTCCATGGAGATTTTTTCCGAGGCCGGTCTGGAACGCTTGCGCTCGAAAAGCTTGTCCCTGACCGGATACATGGAATTTCTGCTCGACCAGCACTCCTCTCCAAAGTATTCCATCATCACCCCGCGTGAGCCGGAGCGAAGAGGGGCGCAGCTTTCGATCCGGTTGCTAGGCGCTGGCCGCGAGCTGTGCGACCAATTGGCGGCCCAGGGAGTGACTGGCGACTGGCGCGAGCCGGACATTTTCCGGGTCGCTCCGGTGCCTCTATACAATTCACATCAGGACGTTTACCGTTTTGTACAGCGCTTCCTGGCTGCACTTTAGCCTGCCACGTCCCCCACTTCAGTCTGCACTTTCTTGATTACTTCGGTAACTCATGCGCGAGTTCCGGCGAACATACAATCTTTAACGTGGGAAAATCTCCGCTCCAGCACGCCCGGAAGTGGACGGCGATCGTGTGCGCCGTGGTGTGCGCGCATGTTTCGCTCTCGCTTCTGGCCCCACGCGGATTTGCTCTCACTGCCATCGGCGACATTCTGCAAAACGTCGTTTTGCTCGGCGCAACCGTCGCATTTCTTGCCAACGTAAGAAACGCTTCCCCCAAAGCGCGGTGGTTTTGGGCGCTTATGGGCCTGGGGCTGGGCATGTGGCTGACTTCGCAAGTCATGTGGACGTATTTCGAAGTCTACTTGCGGCATGAGGCGCCGAATCCGTTTGTTGGTGATGTAATTCTCTTCCTGCATATTGTTCCGATGATGGCCGCGGTGGCCATTCAGCCGCATATGCAGCAGGATGAGCGCTCGATCCGCGTCGGAACGCTGGATTTTGCACTCCTGCTGACATGGTGGCTGTTCCTATATCTCTTCGTCGTGATTCCGTGGCAGTATGTGCACCTCGCCGAGGCGACATACGGCAGGAGTTTCGATTTACTGTATGTGAGCGAAGAACTGGTGCTGGCGGCCGGGTTGGTGCTGGTGTGGCGGCGGAGCCGGGGAACGTGGCGCAAAATCTATTTCCATTTTTTTGCCGCAACCTTGCTCTACTGTGTCGCGTCGCTCATGGCCAGCGAGGCCATCGACTTGCATCTTTATTACACGGGCAGCCTGTTTGATGTTCCGCTGGTGGCGGGAATGGCGTGGTTTGTCCGCATCGGTTTCTTCCCGCGCGAAGCGGAGGAGCAGGATCCGATCGAAGAGGCCCCAACTCGGAGCTACGGAATCTGGAAAGCGCGACTGGCCATGGTGGCCGTGTTCGTTACGCCCCTGATGATGGCCTGGGCTCAGTTCGGGGGCCACGCGCCACAAAATGTCCGAACCTACCGGCTGCTGCTGACTGTCGCAGTGATGACCGTGATGGGCGCGCTGGTATTTCTCAAACAACATTTACTGGATCAGGAATTGCTGAGCCTGCTGCGCTTGTCGCGGCACAACCTGGATGAAATGTGCAGGCTGAAAGACGAATTGGAAAATAAGGAACATTCGCTGCGCTGGCACAGTCTGGAATTGCAGCGCAAGAATCTGGAACTGCAGGAGATTTCTTTTACCGATGTGCTAACCGGAGTCTGGAACCGCCGCTATCTCGAAGAGATCCTCACGGCCGAGGCCGGGCAGGTGCTGCGAAATTACGAGCGCGCGCGAGGATCGGACATCCGCAAACTGGATCATCGGGACCTGGTGTTCATCATGGTCGACGTGGATTTCTTCAAGGAAGTGAACGATCGGCACGGGCATCCTAAGGGAGACCGGTTGCTGCAGTTGGTGGCGCAGCGGCTCTCCGCAGTGGTGCGTAAATCCGACGTACTGGTGCGGTGGGGCGGAGAAGAATTCCTGATCATGAGCCGTTCGACCGATCCGTCGGGCACGCCCGCATTCTGCAGCCGCGTTCTGCAAGTGATGGCGTCGGAGCCATTCGATCTGGGGCACGGAATTTCGGTGAGAAAAACCTGCTCGGTGGGGTGGGCGGCGTATCCCTGGAGCCGCAATGGTTTTGAAGCGATTTGTGCCGAGGAGTCGATTGCGCTGGCGGATGCGGCTTTGTATCGAGCTAAGGCCTTCGGAAGAAACATCGGAGTCGGAATCGTGGCAACCGATGTCGCGAACCAAAATCCTGAGGAGATCGACCTGTCTTCTGTGTGCCAGGGGAATCCTCCGCTGGCACGAACCATACGAACCGAATGCCCGGGCCCCGGGGCGGTATTGGAAGCGACTCTTGAGGCCGCGCAACCGGTCGACAATTCCGGCGCCTAACTCTCCGCCGAAGTAACAACCCATCCAATGGACAGCCCTCCACACGCCGGCGCTTGACCTCTGCGAGCGCGTTGACTACATTGAGTTGCCGGCCTCACGGCCGCCGAGGCGCAACTACTCATGACTGCCAGAACTCCTTCGCGCAAGACGGGCCTTCGTCAAAAGGCACAACTGATGTCCGCATCTGAAATTGAACGTACGCTGGTGCGGTTGGCGTATGAAATCGTGGAAAAAAATGGGGGCGTCGACGGCCTGGGATTGGTCGGCATTCGCCGCCGTGGAGTTCCTATCGCAGAGCGACTGGGCAAGATCATCACGCGCATCGAAAACGCCAAAGTGCCGGTGGGAACTTTGGACATCACGTTCTATCGCGACGATCTCTCGACCCTTGGGCCTAAGCCGGTGGTGCAGGAAAAAGAGATTGGATTTGAGATCGAAGATAAGAACATCGTGCTGGTCGACGACGTTCTATACACCGGGCGCACCACGCGGGCGGCGCTGGACGCGCTTTTTTCGCACGGCCGGCCCCGACGGGTGCAACTGTGCGTGCTGATCGACCGCGGCCACCGCGAGATTCCTGTCGAGGCGACCTTCGTAGGCCGCAACGTGCAGACCACGGACAATGAAGTGATCGAGGTCAAGCTGACCGAGATCGATGATGCGGAAAAAGTTCTGCTGATGGAGAAATAGCGAAGCAACCGAATCTTTAGGCGACAAAGAAAGGACGGTGGCTCGCGCCACCGTCCTTTTAATTTGCAATGCGATTCTGCTGCTTATAAAGCCCCTGACGCCCTCGTCCGGAGGGCAGCTCCACGATTACGCCCGTGCCGAGCGGGGCGGACGAAGGCGTCCGCCCTGCCACTGATTTGGTTAAGCGATTCTCGTGCACACCGCCTTGGTTTGGGTGTAGAGGTTGAGCGCGTCGTGTCCCATCTCGCGGCCCCAGCCGGATTGTTTGTAGCCGCCGAAAGGCAGCGCCGCATCGAAAATGTTGTAGCAGTTGATCCAGACGGTGCCGGCGCGAAGCTGTTCCGCCATGCGATGCGCCTTGCCGATGTCGCGCGTCCACACCGCGGCAGCCAGGCCATACTCGCTGTCGTTGGCGCGAGGGATGATTTCTTCAGGATCGGTGAATGGCATCGCTGCCACGACCGGTCCGAAAATTTCTTCCTGCACGACTTTCATGTTTTCTCGCGTGTTCACCAGCACCGTGGGCTCGACGAAATATCCGGCGTCACCGGCCTTGTGGCCGCCGGCGATGGCCTTCGCGCCTTCGGAAAATCCGGCCTCCAGATATCCGCAAACCCGATTCAGTTGCTCTTCTGAAACCAGCGGGCCCATCTGCGAAGCGGGATCGAGACCCGAGCCAACCTTGATTTTTCGGGCAAGCTCCGCGACTCCTTCGACCACTTGATCGAAAACCGGCTTCTCGACGTACAACCGCGAACCCGCGCAGCAGCACTGACCGTGGTTGAAGAAGATGGCGCTAGCGGAGCCGGGGATGGCGGTCTCAAGATCGGCGTCTTTGAATACGACGTTCGGAGATTTCCCACCTAACTCGAGCGACACTTTCTTGAGGTTGCCGGCGGCAGCGTGGACGATGAGCTTGCCGACTTCTGTCGATCCGGTGAAGGCGACCTTGTCGACGTCGGGATGCGCGGCCAGCGCGGCGCCTGCGGTCTCGCCGTCGCCGGGGACAACATTCACCACGCCTGCGGGGAAGCCGGCTTCCATGATCAGTTCGCCGAGACGCAGCGCGGAGAGTGGAGTTTGCTCGGCTGGTTTCAAAACGACCGTGCAGCCCGCGGCCAGCGCGGGACCAAGTTTCCACGCGGCCATCAACAGCGGGAAATTCCACGGGATGATTTGCCCCACAACTCCGACGGGCTCGCGCAACGTGTAGGCCAGATACTTTGCGCCGGGCGTATACGGGACCGAGAGAGGAATCGTGGTGCCCTCGATCTTGGTGGCCCAGCCCGCCATGTAGCGGAATAGGTCGACCGCAAGCGGGACGTCCGCGGCTTTGGCGATGTTGAGCGGCTTGCCGTTGTCGAGGCTCTCAATGTAGCCGAACTCCTCGGTGTGTTGTTCGAGCAAGTCGGCGAGCTTCCAGATAAGGCGGCCGCGTTCGGACGCCGTCATCCGGCGCCAGGGGCCATTTTCAAAAGCATGGCGAGCGGCCTTCACCGCTTGATTGATGTCTTCGCGATCGCCTTCCGCCACCTGCGCGAGAACTTCGCCGGTTGCCGGATTGTAAGTTGGGAAGGTCTTGCCCGACGCGGCATTCACCCATGCGCCGTTGATCAGCATTTTTCGTGGTTTGTCGATGAACTCCGCGACTTGCGGATGAATCTGCGGGGAAACTGCAATGCCCATATGTCCTCCTTGGTCTGACTAACTTGGTCTGACGAGCTTGGTCTGACGAACTTGGTCAAACAGATACGTGCAAGCGAGAATGATGCCGGGCAATAAAAGCGACCGGGGTATGCTATCGCCGGGCCGGAACAAATGCAATGGCGATCCGATTCGGGCTATTCGCCGTACGGCACCCAGATATTTTTCACCTGCGTGGCGTGTTCGAGGAACCAGCGGCCTTCCGCCACTTTCGGATTGAACCAGTCAATGACGCGGCCCTCGTTGGTCCAGACCTGCTTGAGGTTTCCGGTCGACATCGCCTTCGCGGCCGCGACCGTGGCGTCGTCTCCATAACACCAGATGGCGTCGACATCGTCATGCTCGGCCAGCGTTTTCAGAAGCTGCGAAGCATGGCCCGTCACGATGTTCACGGCTCCGCCGGTCAGATCGCTAGTGTCGAAAAGCTGGTAGAGGTCGCCGGTGATGAGCGGATATTTCTCAGAGGGAACTGCAATCACTGTGTTGCCAGCGGCAATCAGCGGCAGGACCAGCGACAGGAAACCCAGCAGCGGCGCATCCGCGGGACAGATCACACCGACGGTTCCAATCGCTTCATTCATCGCGATGGCGATATTGCGGAACGGTGGATTATGCACGGCCCCGTCGAACTTGTCGGCCCACGCCGCATACGAAAAGATGCGCTCGATGCCGAGTTCGACTTCCGCCGCGGCTTGCTTTTCGCCGACGAAGGCGGCGAGTCGATGGACAATCTCGGTTCCGCGCTGCGCCAGGTTCTCCGCGCAGTAATACAGAACTTGAGCGCGATTGTGCGCTGTAGCCTTCGCCCAGGATTCGGCCTTGTGAGCCGCTTCCACGGCGTTGCGAATATCTTTACGATTGCCCAGCGGAGCTTCACCTAACAGGCGGCCATCGGGCGAGCGCACTTCCATGCTGTAGCCGGAGTCAGGACGTGCTTGCTTGCCGCCAATGTAGAGCTTCACCGTTCGGTCGATGGCCGGCGTGCTTGCGTCAACTGCGTGGTCTTCATCCAAAAGGGGTGCCCCATTTCTCGCGTCTTCTGCGAGAAGTGGGGACTTCTCTTCGACTCTCGCAGAAGCCAACTTCGGAGCGTGCTTGAACCACGCAGGCTCCATGTATTCGAGCAAGCCCTCGCGGCCGCCTTCGCGGCCGTATCCGCTCTCTCGATATCCGCCAAAGCCGCACGCGGCGTCAAACATATTCGTGCAGTTCACCCAGACCACGCCAGCCTTGATTTGCGCGGCCACGTGCAGCGCGACGTTGATGCTCTCGCTCCACACACACGACGCCAGGCCGTACACGGTGTTGTTGGCCAGTTCAACCGCTTCCTTCGGAGTGCGGAAAGTCATGGCCGCCAGCACTGGTCCAAAAATTTCCTGCTGCGCGACAATCGACGTAGGGTGCACGCCGCTCAGAAGCGTCGGCGGGTAATAGAAGCCGCGCTCCGGCAGCACTTGTTGCGGTTGCCAGCAAATGGCGCCGTCGGCGACGCCTTGCGCCACCATGCGCTCGATGCGGTCCAACTGCACGCGCGCGACGATGGCCCCGATATCAATCGCCTTGTCCAGCGGCGGACCGATGCGCAGGCTGCTCATGCGGTCGCGAATCTTCGACATCAATGTTTCCGCAATGCTTTCCTGCATCAGCAGGCGCGAGCCCGCGCAGCACACTTGTCCCTGGTTAAACCAAATTCCATCGACCAGGCCTTCGACCGCACTGTCGAGGTCGGCGTCTTCGAATACGATGAACGGAGATTTCCCGCCCAGTTCGAGAGAGAGACGTTTGTGACTTGCGGCGGTCGCGCTTCGGATTGCGCGTCCTACCTCCGTCGACCCAGTGAACGCGATCTTGTCGACGTCAGAGTGCTTTACCAATGCTTCACCAGTTGCGCCGTCTCCAGTCACGATGTTGACGACGCCCGCGGGCAACCCCGCTTCCTGACAAAGTTCCGCGAAGACGAGCGCGGTGAGAGGAGTAAATTCGGCGGGCTTCAGCACCACCGTGTTTCCCGTCGCCAATGCCGGCGCGATTTTCCACGCCAACATCAGAAGCGGAAAATTCCAGGGAATAATCTGACCGACGACGCCGCACGGTTCGTACTCAGGGAACTCCTGTTCGAGCAATTGCGCCCAGCCCGCGTGGTGGTAGAAATGGCGCGCCACGAGCGGGATGTCGATGTCGCGGCTCTCCCGAATCGGCTTACCGTTGTCCATGGTTTCAAGCACCGCGAGTAGCCGGGAATGTTTTTGCACCAGTCGCGCGAGAGCGTAGAGATAACGCGCACGGACATGCGGAGTGAGGGCGCGCCACTTCGGAGAAGCTGCGCGCGCCGCGCGAACTGCGGCATCAACGTCCGCCGCGCCGCCTTGAGCAATCGCAGCCAATTTCTCGCCGTTCGATGGATCCAGTGTGTCGAAATACTCTCCGGCTACGGGCGCGCACCACGCTCCAGCGATGAAGAGATCGAAGCGGCGGCCGTGGCGCTCCAGCCACGCTTCCGCTTCTTTGGGATCTTCAGGAGCAGGTCCGTACTCCATGGTGACAAACTTTTCGGCAATGCTCATTGGGCTCGGCTCGCTTTGTTTCCTTGAATGAAAGCTCTTATGCCACGATTCATCGCGCTACGCAATCGGATGACGATACTCGGCAGAATAGCGTCCGGTCGCATAATGCTCCAGTTGTCGCTCTATGTCCCCCAGCAAACCGCTGGCTCCGAAGCGGAACAGCTCCGCGCGCGTCCACGACAGACCGAGTTCCTCTTTCATCATGGCAAGCCAGTCGATGGATTGCTTGGCTGTGCGGATTCCCCCCGCGGGTTTGAAGCCCACGGCCATCCCAGTTTGCTGCGCGTATTCGCGGATTGCACGAACCATCACCAGGCTGACCGGAAGCGTGGCGTTCGTCGGTTCCTTGCCCGTCGAAGTTTTGATGAAGTCTGCTCCCGCCATCATGGCGACCACGCTCGCACGCCCCACGTTGCGCAACGTCAGCAGGTCGCCGGTGCCGAGGATGACTTTCATGTGAGCTGTACCGCAGGCGTGCTTGAAGGCCGCGACTTCGTCGTAGAGCGCCTGCCATCGTCCACCGAAGACGTAAGCGCGCGTGATGACGACGTCGATCTCATTCGCTCCCGCTTCAGCCGACCGGTAAACTTCCGCCACGCGCTCGGCAAACGGAGACAGGCCGGCGGGAAATCCGGTGGAGACGGCGGCCACCGGGACGCCGCTTCCCGACAGGGCATGCAGCGCGGTCTCGATGAACGTGTGGTACACGCAGACCGCTCCGACTTTGATTCCGAGTTCTTCGACTCCAAGTTTCTGTACAAGCTCCTGCTGAATCGGCTGGCGAGCCTTCGCGCACAGTCGACGAACGCGATCCTCGGTGTCATCGCCAGAAAGCGTGGTTAAGTCCATGCACGATATCGCCCGCAGAAGCCAGGCCGCCTGCCACTCTTTCTTGACCGTTCGGCGCGCCACTTGTGTCTGGGCGCGGCGTTCGACGGCGCTAGTGTTCACGCGAACTTCCTGCACCCAATTCAGATCGAGAGGAATGCCGGAGTTCGCGAGGAGCGGTCGTCCGGCGAAGGTAGCGATCGTGCGGGATTCTTCGCGGTCGTGCTCCGTGGACGAGATCTCGCCCGCTGATTTGCGCGCGATGTTGGGATGGTCGTGATCGACCGACATTGCAGCCTTGCCTTCCACTGGTTTGATGCGTCCGGCCGCCCGTGAGGTGCGGACACAGGCCCCAAGGTTGATCTGCAATTGTACGGCAGAGAATCTGACAAGGCGAAGTGGATTCTCTGAACGGCTCTTCAGTTTCTGGGCAAGAAAAAATCCGGAATTCCAACCAAGGGTTTACAATGGCGCACGATTCGATGGCTTGAGCAGACGCATTTTGCCTGGTCAGCGCGATACTTCCATATGCCCAAGAGGACAGTCTCCGCCAAAATGCGGAAAAAGCTGGAGCAAGCAGCCATCAAAGTAATGAAGAATGCGCATGCTCCGTATTCGAACTTCCACGTGGGAGCGGCAATCCTGCTGACGAACGGCAAAGTGTTTTCGGGCTGCAATGTGGAGAACGCTTCCTACGGAATGACCAATTGTGCGGAGCGAACTGCAATATTTTCCGCGGTGGCGCAGTTGGGCCCGAAGATCGAAATTCAGGCCGTAGCCGTCGCCAACGATCACGGAGTCGCATGCTCGCCTTGTGGGGCCTGCCGCCAGGTCATCTATGAGTTCGGCCCCGACGCAACCGTTTTTTTTCAGGGCGCGACCGGCCCCAAGCAGGCGCACATTACCGAACTTCTTCCGGAAGGATTCCGCTTACAGTGAGACCACGGACTGTGCCGCCGACTTTCCGCGCCATTGATGTAATCCGCAAAAAGCGCGACGGTGTTGAGCTTTCGCAGGCGGAGATCGCAGCCCTGGTCAACGCCTACACCGAAGGCAGCATTCCCGACTATCAAGTCTCGGCGTGGCTCATGGCTGTTGTGCTGAAAGGGATGACGCGCCCAGAGACGGCAGCGCTTACCGACGCGATGCTGCATTCCGGCGATGTGCTGGATCTCTCTTCTTTGCCGCGCAAAAAAGTCGACAAGCACTCGACGGGCGGCGTCGGCGACAAGACTTCTCTGGTTCTTGCGCCCCTGGCGGCCGCGGCTGGTGTTGCGGTTCCGATGATCAGCGGGCGCGGCCTCGGACACACCGGCGGAACGCTCGACAAACTGGAAGCTATTCCCGGCTTCAATGTGAATCTTCCTGTAGCAGAGTTCCGCCGCGTGCTGGAAATCTGCGGCTGCGCGATGATTGGGCAGACAGCGGAGATTGCCCCCGCCGATCGCAAGCTTTACGCGTTGCGCGATGTCACCGGCACGGTAGAGAGCCCGTACTTGATTTGCGCGTCGATCATGAGCAAGAAGCTGGCGGAAGGCATCGACGCACTGGTGCTCGACGTGAAAACTGGTTCCGGTGCCTTCATGAAAAGCGAGAAAGACGCGGCCTTCCTCGCCGAACTCATGGTCGAGACCGGGGAGCGAATGGGCAAAAGAGTTGTCGCGCTCATCACGGACATGGATCAGCCCCTGGGCAACATGATTGGCAACGCGCTGGAAGTAGTCGAGGTCGTCGAGGTTCTGCGCGGAGGCGGGCCGGAAGATTTGCGGGAACTCTGCCTGGAGTTGGCGGGATGGATGCTGCATCTCGGCGGAGTTTCCAAAACGGTTGCGGAAGGGAAACAGGAGAGCGCGAAATTGATTTCGTCGGGCAAGGCGTTGGAGAAGTTCCGGCAGATGGTGGAACTGCAAGGCGGAGACGCGCGCGTCGTTGACGACGTCAAGCGTCTCCCTCAGGCGCAGCACAGCATGCAGGTTGCCAGCGCGAAGACCGGATATCTCACGGCGATGCAGTGCGAGCAGATTGGCACAGCATGCGTGATTCTCGGCGGCGGACGCGGGCGCAAGGAAGATGCCGTCGATCCTGCCGTTGGCATCGTGCTGCACAAGAAAGTTGGAGATCGAGTGGCCACCCGAGATGCAATCGCGACAATCCACTACAACCGCGAAGCGCAAGCGGCCCGCGCCCGGCAACTCATCGAGGCGAGTTGCGAGGTGGCAGAAGGTACACCTCCAACGAAGCGGCCGCTCATCCATAGAGTGATTGGAAAATCCGGGGAGAAGAACTGAATGGGACGCTATACAGGAATTCTTGGCCTCTTGACCATGCTCGCCCTGGCTTATATTTTCTCCACCAACCGGCGCGCCATTCGCGGGAAAACAGTGGCTTGGGGCCTGGGCCTGCAAGTGCTCATGGCGATTTTTGTTCTGCGCACGCAAAAGGGGGAAATACTTTTCGCATGGCTGGGCGCGGGGGCCAAGCACCTGCTCGATTTTTCCTACTACGGTTCGGAGTTTATCTTTGGCGATCTCGGCAAACAGGCTTCGTCGGTCGGATTCATTTTTGCTTTTCAAGTGCTGCCGACGATCATCTTCATCGCAGCGTTTTTTGCCGTCCTCTACCATATCGGCGTCATGCAACTCATTATTCGCGCAGGCGCCTGGGTCATGACCACGGTGATGGGCGCCAGCGGCGCTGAATCGCTCAATCTTGCGGCCAGCATCTTCATGGGACAGACCGAAGCGCCGCTGACCATCCGCCCGTTTCTGCCCGAGCTTACGCAGTCCGAATTGATGACCGTGATGACCAGCGGCATGGCCCACATCTCGGGAGGCATGATGGCCGGTTATATTCACGTGGGCGGTGCCGACCCAAAAAATCTGCTCACGGCCGTCATCATGACGGCTCCCGGTACCCTGCTCATCGCAAAAATGCTGGTGCCCGAGACCGAACAACCGCTGACGGCCGGCCGCGTTCAAATGCCAGCCATGGAGAAGGAATCCAATGTGCTCGGCGCGATTGCCCGGGGCACAGTCGATGGACTGCACCTGGCCCTGAACGTGGGTGCGATGCTGATCACGTTCATTGCCTTGTTGGCGTTGGTGAACGCCATGATGGGCTGGACCCACATCCACATCTCGTGGTTTCCCTACAGCCTGCAGCAAGTATTTGGCTGGGTGTTTGCGCCGATCGCATGGCTGATCGGTGTTCCATGGCGCGATGCCGCTTCCATCGGGAATTTGCTCGGCACGCGCATGGTGATCAACGAATTTGTCGCTTTCTCTCAACTCGGGCCTATGAAGGGGACGCTCGATCCGCGCTCGTTCACCATCGCGACGTTCGCGCTGTGCGGCTTTGCCAACCTCAGCTCGATCGGAATTCAGATCGGTGGCATTGGGGCGCTGGCACCGAACAGAAGAGGCGATCTTGCCCGGCTCGGTGTCCGCGCCATGCTGGCGGGGACGATGGCCAACCTCATGTCGGCTTCTATCGCAGGCATGTTGCTGTAGGTTCGTTCAACAATTCCTAAGAAGGATTTTCCCGATGAAACAATTCTTCGCCAACTATTGCGTCATCCTACTCGCAGCCCTTTGTTTTGCGGTCACCGCAGTGGCACAGTCGCCGCGGCGCGTGATTATTGACACCGACCCCGGTGTCGATGATGCGATGGCGATTCTGCTCGCCCTGAACTCGCCCGAACTGAAAGTGGAAGCGCTGACCGTGGTGCCCGGCAACGTCGATGGGCGCCAGGGATTGGAAAACGCCCTCAAGTTGACGTCGCTCGCCGGACGGTGCGATTTGCCGGTAGCCGGCGGTGCGCAGCATCCGCTCAATCAGAAGTTGATCACGGCTCAGTTCTGGCACGGCAGGAATGGTTTGGCCGGAGTCGAATTGCCCGCATCGAAGTGCAAGGCCGATTCGCGTTTCGGCCCTGACCTGATCATCGAACTGATCCACAAGTATCCGCATGAAGTCACGCTGATTCCGGTTGGCCCACTCACGAACATTGCGCTGGCCGTCTCGAAAGATCCCTCGATCGTGCCGCTGACCAGAGACATTGTCATCATGGGCGGTTCGATTACGGGTGGAAATGTGAACGGAGCCGCGGAAGCGAATATTTATGGCGATCCAGAAGCCGCGGCCATCGTTTTCAATGCGGGGTGGATGGTCACCATGGTCGGCTCAGACGTGGGCGAGCGGACGATCATTACGCGCAAGTATCTGGCGGATCTGCAATCGTTGCACGGGCCGGAGAGCGACTTCATCGCGAAGCTGGCAGACTTCTACCTGACGCGCTCGGAGAAGAGCGGATATCAAGGGGCTGCGATGTACGATCCGCTGGCGGTGGGCGCGGTGATCGATCCCACGCTGGTAACCCTCAAAGACATGCACGTGGATGTTGAGACCAAAGGCGAGTTTACGCGCGGAGAGACGATCGCCAATCGCATGGGATCGAACGAGAACAATATCCTTCACGGCGATCACTACGAAATCGAAGGTGCGATCGACCTGAAGCCCAACGCGCGCGTCTGCCTGGCCTCCGATGCGGACCGCTTCCTGCAATTGTTCATCGGCCGCATCAAAGGCAAGTAAACTCGTGCGTTTCGATCACCCGTTCGCGTGCGCGACCAGCAGAATCGCCAGTCCATAGAAAACGAACATCAGGGCAAGATAAAGCTTGGCGATCTTTCCCGAGCCGTCAAATTCTTTCCACACCAGCACTCCCCACAAAGCCGCGACCATGGGCGATGATTGACCGATCGCATAAGAGATGGCCTGCCCCGTGAGTTTGCCTGCAGTGAGATTCAGCACCGTTCCCAGGCCCCAGATGCAACCGCCGATCAGGCCGAGCAAATGTCCGGAAGGAGGCCCGCTGAAGAATCCGCTAAAACTAACGGGATCGCCTACCAGAGGCTTCTTCATGAAATAAACATTCCAGACAAAACAAGAGAGCAGCGCGCCCAGCGTGAGAAATGTGGTCGCACTGTAGGGCGTGAGTGAGTGCCCGCGAGTCATGGCGTACGTCATGAACGGGCTCCACAGTCCCATGAGTGTTCCCGAGATCACGCACAGGATGATGCTCTTGCGCGAAGTCCCTCGCTCGCCCCGGGCGAGGCTGCCATACGCTTTGCCGTCGAGGACCACGGCAATCAGCGCGCACGCGACGCCCGCGGCCAACAGCAACATGCTGCCTTTGGGCTGCAGGATGAAGTTCAACACCACGCCGACCACGAGCGCGATGCCGATGGATACAGGAAATGCGACTGCCAGTCCAGCCAGGTCGACGGCTGCCACCAGCAGCAGATTCGCCAGATTGAATATGGCTCCGCCGATCAGAGCAGAGACGAGGTTGGAAGGGTCCGCAGCCTGAAGGTTATTCATGAAGCTCGACGAGTTGTGGCCGCTGCTCCCCATCGTCAACGCGAGAATCAGAGAACTCAGAAAAATGCCGATCGCGTAGTCCCAATAAAAAAGTTCAAACCGGTAATTCTTGACGCCCTTGTAAGTGATGGCCCAGGATCCCCAGCAGATGGCGCTGGTGATCATCATCAACAGCGCAATCGTCAGACTTTGCGGAGTGAACATGTTTTCTCCCTTTTGAAAATGTTTTCTGCACGGACAGGAAAGCTTAACCGTTCATTTGTGCGTAAGTGGCGCGCCGTAGAAATTCTCCGTGTCCCGCGCGTCCCAGAAATTTTTCGCCTTCCACAACGACTCTGCCGCGCGAAAGAACCACGTCGGGCATGCCCGTGACCTCAATACCTTCGAACATGGAGTAATCCACCCGCATGTGATGGGTCGCGGCGCTGATGGTGTGCTTGCGGCGAGGGTCGAAAATCACCAGGTCGGCATCGCTGCCGACGGCGATCGTCCCTTTGCGGGGATACAGTCCGAAGAGTTTGGCCGGAGTGGTCGAAACCAGTTCCACGAAACGATTTGCATTGAACCGACCGCTAGCTACGCCTCCCGAGTAGATCAGGCTCATGCGGTGCTCCACGCCCGGACCTCCGTTCGGAATTTTCGTGAAATCATCGCGGCCCATTTCTTTTTGTTCTTTGAAACAAAACGGGCAATGATCAGTGGAGACAACTTGCAGATGATCGTGCTTAAGACCATTCCATAATTTTTCCTGGTGCCATTTCTCCCGCAGCGGAGGAGTGAAAACATATTTCGCTCCTTCGAAGCCGGGAGCATCCATGTTCTCGAGAGACAGATACAAATATTGTGGGCAAGTTTCGGCGTAGACGGGAAGCCCGCGATCGCGGGCCTCGCGAATTTTCTCGAGCGCTTCATTGCAGCTTAAATGCACGATGTAGATGGGCGCGCCGGCCATCTCAGCCAGGGCAATGGCGCGTCCCACGGCTTCGGCCTCTGCGGTTGTGGGACGAGTCAGAGCGTGATACTTGGGCGCCCGTTTCCCCTCGGCCAGAGCCTGCTGCACGATCACGTCAATCGCACTGCCGTTTTCCGCGTGCATGCAAACCATTCCGCCATTCTTCGCCGTGGTCTGAAGAGCCTTGAAGATGCTGCCATCGTCGAGCATGAAGACGCCGGGATACGCCATGAACAACTTGAAGCTGGTAACACC
>Ga0209517_10004249_pt1 | contig 18933 bp, 14 predicted proteins | sample PeaSoiMetSII2010_FD_187695 | JGI IMG/M metagenome (GOLD analysis project Ga0209517, IMG submission 187695) | Peat soil microbial communities from Weissenstadt, Germany - SII-2010 (SPAdes) (version 2) | ecosystem: Environmental > Terrestrial > Soil > Wetlands > Peat | place: Germany...
CTATGGAAGCGTGACGAGCCTGGTGGCGGCTCTGACGGTGACATCCTCGACGCAGACGATCCATTACTACTACGTTGCCCCGAACGGCAATGATGCCAACAATGGCAGCATTGGCTCGCCGTGGGCGACGGTGAACCATGCAACTGCTTCAATGGCTGGTGGGGATGTTCTTTACATCCGTGGCGGCACGTACAGCCAGATATTCGACATCTACGGCCCAAGCGGGTCAGCCAACAATCCGACCATGGTGCTGGCTTATCCCGGCGAAACCCCTGTTTTTAATCATAACGACATTACCAGTCAGGCTCATTCGATTGACAGGGTAAATTGGATGGTTGTCGGCGGCCTGACGATAATGAGCAATAACATCGGGATGGTAGTCGGCGTTTTGGGTACCTGTAACAATGTGACTTTGACGAACATGGTCTTTGAGGACATCGGGCAGCAGGGACTTCAATTTGAAAGCAACAGTTTTAATTGCCAGTTATTAAACAGCACTATTCACGATACCGGGCTGTGGATATACAATGGCGAGGGTGTTTATATCGGCCAAGGTGGAAGTGCGTTGGATAACACGCATGACATCATCATTCAGGGCTGCACCATTTACAACACAGCAGACGAGGGGATAGAATTGAAACCGGGGACATACAACATCACTGTCCGATCCAACACAATTTACTCGGCTAATCTGCCGCAAAATTCATACGGGGCTGGCGGCGGCGCGATTGAAGTTGACGAGGAAGGCACAGTCAATTATTCGCCAGGCAACCCGAACCAGATCATTGCCGGTAACACGGTCTATAACACTGTGATTGGCATACGGGGCGGCACCGGGGGGACCTATTACAATAACGTAATCTATGGCTGTTCAAGTTATGGGATGTTGATAAACAATGCCAACTCGCCCAATGCGGCCAACACCACCTATCCAAGGTTGTTCTATAACAACACGGTGGATAATTCGCCCGGTATTTTGTATAATTCGGGCGCTTATTCCATCCTGAACAACATCGGGTACACCGGGCCGTACAATTTGGCCGACAGTCCCGCCTATTTCGTCAATGCAGCGGCGCACAATTACAACCTGGTTGCGGGCAGCGCGCCCATCGGCAACGGCACTAATCTTTACAGCGTCTTCAATACCGATTTTGCGGGCAATCCAAGACCTAACGGTGCATTTGACATTGGCGCATATCAATACACGGGCACTAATCAGTTGCCGCTACCCCCGCCAACCAATCTGCACATCGTGAGCAGCCAGTGACCTGAGCGCGAAAAAGCTCGACCTCAATCGGTGAGATGGCGGCGAAAGCAGAGCGTGGTGCTCTCGTTAGCCTCTCAAAGGGCTAAGGGAAGGGTTTGGTTGGAGCAATGAACATCGTCAGTCAGAACCAGCGTTAAATGACGCCATTGGTATCAATCCTCATTCCGGCTTACAATGCAGAGCCTTGGATCGCCGACACGATCAAGTCCGCACTTGATCAAACCTGGTCCCGTAAGGAGATTATCGTCGTTAACGATGGTTCCAACGATCAGACGCTGACGGTGGCGCGGCAATTCGCGGCCAAGGGCGTGTCGGCGGTTACACAGGAAAACCAAGGAGCCGCTGCCGCGAGGAACAAAGCATTCACCCTGGCCCAAGGCGACTACATTCAGTGGCTGGATGCCGACGACCTTTTGGCGCCCGACAAAATTGGAAGGCAAATGCAAACCTTGGAGGACTATCAAAGCGAAAGGATGCTCTGCTCCGCCAGCTGGGGCGCATTCTATTACCGGACCGAGAAAGCCAGGTTCCGGCCATCGCCATTGTGGGCGGATTTGTCGCCGGTGGAGTGGCTGCTCCGCAAGATGGGGCAAAACTGTCACATGCAGACTGCGACGTGGCTGGTTAGTCGTGAACTGACGGAAGCCGCCGGACCCTGGGACACGAGACTACTGGGGGACGACGACGGCGAGTATTTCTGCCGTGTCCTGAAGGCGAGCGATGGAGTCAGGTTCGTGCCCGAAGCCAAAGTCTTTTATCGCAACGTCGGTACGAACAGCTTGAGCTACGCCATTCGATCGGACAAAAAGCTGGACGCCCAATTCGTGTCCATGAAGTTGCATATCCAATACCTGCGGTCGCTGGAGGAGAGCGAGCGAAGCCGGGCGGCCTGTGTCAGGTACCTGCAGAAATACATGCTGGACTTCTGTCCCGAGCGGCCCGACATCGTTGAGCAGATGGAACAGTTGGCTGCTTCACTCGGAGGGCGCCTCGAAGCTCCACGAGCCAGTTGGAAATATTACTGGATCCAAAAAGCATTCGGGTGGAGAACAGCCAAACACGCCCTGATTTTATGGCCAAACTTGAGAAACGCCGTCTTCCGAGAGTTCGATAAAATGGTGTACGCTGTCAGCGATCAGAAGGCGGATCATTGAGTGGTGAAGCCTTATGACTTGTGCGTTATGGCAGTGATTTATTAGCTGATTGGATTTGGACTGAACGTCGGATTTGGCGGTAGAGAATGGCGCCCTGCCGGGCAGGCGTTCTGCGCTAGAGAGGCGACACTCGAGTTACAAGCATGAATTGGCTTATCGTGAAACTTGGCGCTACGGGCGACGTGGTGCGAACGACGCCTCTGTTAAGGCGTTTGAATGGCGAAGTCACCTGGCTGACGGCATCAAAGAATGTTGTGTTGCTGCAAGACCTGAAGCAGCCTCTCCGCTGTTTATCATGGGAGCAGCGCGAATCCGTACGCGATGAATGTTACGACCTGATTATCAATCTTGAGGACACCGCTGAGGTGGGGAGCTTTGTAAAAACGATTGAATGTGATGAGCTGTTCGGTGCGTATGTCGATTCCGCAAATGAATTGCGATATACTGACAGTTCACGGCGTTGGTTCGATTTGAGTCTCATAAGCACTCACGGCAGGCTGAAAGCCGACCGTCTAAAGTTGCAAAATCGCCATACGTATCAGGATCTGATTTTCGGTGGGCTGGGTCTCCGTTTCTGTGGCGAGCAGTATCTACTCCCGGAATCATCGGAAACGGGTTTGACAGGAGACGTCGCCATTTCGCCGGAGGCCGGGCCGGTATGGCCAATGAAAAAGTGGGCATATTACGATGAACTGAAGCATATGCTTGAAATTCGCGGGCTGAAGGTCAATGTGCTTCGCCAAAGACCGACGTTGCTCGAACATATGAGCGACGTTCGGAATCATCGTTGTTTGGTCGGCGGCGACAGCCTGCCGATGCATTTTGCCTTGGGTACGGGCACTCGATGTGTGACGTTGTTTACCTGCACCAGTCCGTGGGAAATCCATGACTATGGCATTCAACATAAATTAATCTCGCCCTTGTTAGAGGAATATTTTTATAAGCGAGAATACGACCACCGCGCGACCACCGCCATCAGTCCGGACGAAGTGTTCAACGCCGTCATGGGTCAGCTTAAAGTTGCCAGTGTAACGGTTTGAATTTGAAATGACCAACGAAGACAAAATTGCTGAGATGGGCGGCCAAGAAGTGAGGTCAAGAGACAAAAGTTATGCATCGGGCCGGAGTCAGACAAAAGTGGACCTGTTACGCCGAAGCAAGGCGAAGGCGAATCTGGCCCAAGTCCTCCGACTTCCGGCTTCTCGGCTCGCTTCTCCGGTCCCCAAGGTTGCCTTGTTGACCGGCGGCGGGGACAAGCCTTACGCCTTGGGTCTGGTGGATGCGCTCACTTCGGTTGGCCTGTCAGTGGATTTTGTCGGCAGCGACGACGTGGATGCGCCGGCTTTGCATGACAATCCCCGGGTTAATTTCCTGAATCTGCGCGGCGATCAGCGGACGGACGCCAGGGCGATCGCAAAGGCGTTCAGGGTGCTGAGGTATTACCTGAGACTGATCGGGTACGCTGCCACCGCCAAACCTCAAATCTTCCATATCCTCTGGAACAACAAATTCGAGCTCTTTGATCGCACAGTGTTGATGCTGTACTATAGGCTGCTTGGAAAGAAAACCGTTCTCACCGTGCACAACGTCAACATCAGCAAACGTGACGGGGCGGATTCGTGGTTCAGCCGCTGGACGTTGAAATTCCAGTATCGAATGTGCCACCACATATTTGTCCATACTGCCAAGATGAGAGAGGAACTGGTTTCTGAGTTTCGCGTTCGCGATGGCAAGGTTGACGTAATCCCCTTCGGCCTGAATCGCACCGTGCCCGACACGGCGTTGACAACACTGGAGGCGCGGCAAAGGCTGGGGCTGACGCGCGACGATAAAGTGCTTTTATTTTTTGGCAACATTGCGCCTTACAAGGGACTGGAACTTTTGATTGAGGCATTTGAAGCGGCGTCAAAAACAGATAAAAATCTCCGGCTCGTCGTCGCGGGCCGACCAAAGGGCTCGGAGGATTATTGGTCCGGGCTGCTGGAAAAAATCAACCGCAGCACCGCGCGCGGCAAGATGATCTTGAAAATCGAATTTGTTCCCGATGCGGAAACCGAGGTTTACTTCAAGGCGGCGCAAGTGCTGGTATTACCTTACACACACATTTACCAGAGCGGTGTACTGTTACTCGGCTATGGTTTTGGCCTCCCGGTTATCGCGGCGGACGTGGGGTCATTGAAGGAGGAGATCATCGAAGACAAGACCGGCTTTGTGTTCAAGGCGAAAGACCCACTGGCTCTGGCAAAGGCAATTCAAACATTTTTTTCCAGCGATTTGTTCAAAAACCTGGAGGAACATCGGCATGAAATCCAGCAATATGCGAATGAATGTTATTCCTGGGCCAAAGTGGCCGCCATTACCACGAAAGCCTATTCAAATCTGCTTCAAAACTGAAGCCTGATCTCTGACCTCTGCCATCCGCATCCATTGAAGCCACTTGTTTAGAATCTCATTCCAGCCTGCAACGCTGAAATATGGACTGGGGGTTGCCTCCAGGAGGAACCGGTTGTGACGAGCACAAACCCAAGGGCCGCCCTAGCCAGGGATCCTCTCCACTGCCAGCTAACCAGGAATGAGTAGTAGATGCAAAGCCATGAATATTACGGTGATCTTGTGCACATATAACCGATGCCAGATCTTGGGGAAGGCCTTGGCCAGCGTTGCGCTTTCGCGTCTGCCCGAATCGGTTGAATGGGAGGTTTTGGTGGTTGACGATAATTCGAACGATCGGACTGCTGATGTCGTCGCAGACTTCCGTAGGCGATACCTGGGTCGTTTTCGTTATTTGTTCAATCCGCAGTCAGGGAAATCAAACTCCCTCAACAAGGGAATTGCGGAAGCCAAAGGCGAAGTTCTTGCGTTCATGGACGACGACGTAACGGTCGAGCCGACGTGGTTACAAAGGCTGACAACCCCTGTGCTCGAGGGAAAGGGGACCGGTTGTGGCGGCCGTATCCTTCCGGAGTGGAGTTGCACCCCTCCGCAATGGCTGCCAGATAGCGGACGCCACCCGTTGGCGCCACTCGCCGTCTTCGACCTTGGACTTGAAGCCGGACGGCTTACTGAAGCCCCCTTTGGAACGAACATGGCATTCCATAAGTCTGTGTTTGTCAAGTATGGTGGCTTTAGGACGGACCTGGGCCCCGGGGCTGGGGGGGAAATCCGCCATGCCGAGGACAGCGAGTTTGGCAGCCGTTTGCTCGCTGCGGGTGAACAACTGTGGTATGAACCATCGGCGATTGTATATCACCCGGTGCCGGAGAATCGACTTCGACAGCAATACTTTTTGGCTTGGTGGTTCGATAAATCCCGCGCTGACATTCGGGCGTTTGGACTTCCTGCTGATAGCAGGCTGGTCCTCGCGGGTATCCCGCTGCGCTTATTTCGCAGTCTTGCGCTGTGTACGGCTCGATGGATGCTGGCTGTGGGGCCTTCGCGTCGATTTTCCAACAAGATACAAGTGTGGTCGCTGGCTGGGCAAATCCTGGAGTGTTACCGCCAGAAGCATTTTGCCCGGTGCCAGGATCAATGATGTGCGTAACCTGATTTCCAACAACACCCGCACGGACGCGGCAGAGAATATCCACTGGGAATATGTCAAGAAGGACAGCCACACCCACTTTTGAAGCATATGGCCGATCTTAAGGAGAGTTGGGCTCGAAGCGCGCATACTGTGCGCGCGACCTGTCCTCTTGTATTCGCATGCGACGAAGGTTATGGGATGCCGCTGGCAACCACCCTCCGATCGATTGTGGAGACAAATGCGGACAGTTGGCCTCTCGAGTTCCATGTGCTTTCGGACGGTATATCTGAAGGGATGCGAACGAAAATAATCAACTCGTTGCCAGTCGGATCGGCGTCGATGCACTGGGCGACCGTGGAGTTGGGTCTGTTCAGCAAATTCTCCACGCTCCCTCACATTTCGAAGATTACATACGCCCGATTGCTGATTCCCCGCTTTTTGCCGGACACCGTGGCCAAGGTTTTGTACTTGGACGCCGACTTGCTCGTGTTACGCAGCTTGGACCCGCTCTGGGAGATGGACCTTGAGGGAGCCATCGTGGGGGCGGTTTCAGATGCGTTCTGGGGTCCGGTCCTCAAACGCGGTGGGCCTGAATGCAAGAACATGCCTCGTGTCCGTGACTATTTTAATGCCGGGGTTCTTCTCATCGACCTGAACCGATGGCGGGAAAATCGGGTCTCTGAGAAAGCACTGGAATACCTCGCACAACATCCCCAGTCGCCGTTCTCGGATCAGGACGCTCTCAATGTGGCGTGCAATGATCTCTGGAAGGCGCTGGATCCGCGATGGAACTATCAAAACCACCGCGATTATCGGATCGCGGATGTACGTCCAGACCAGCGACCGTGGATTGTTCATTTCGTGAGGACCACGAAACCGTGGATTGCAAGCGCACGTAGTTACAATGCACCATTCTACGATGCCTTTCGGAGTCGGACCCGTTTTGCCCGCACGCGCGTAGAAAAGCTAATGGATTTGTTTAGAAGCAACTGGGCCGGTTTAAAAAATGTTTGGAGGCGACGCGGGTTTCTTCGGACCTGGACAGTGTAAATTGGGTTAGTTGGTCGCCAGAATAAAAACATCAGAGCGGATGCACTCGTTGTAGGGGGAAGCAATTTACACAGCTCGAATGAATTATGTTTATTAACTTCAATGCCAGCTTTCGCGCTGTCGCTACTGGACAAGGTAAACTGGAAGTCGAGACTGACCTGAGGTTCGCGGTGGATTTTACTCGGCACTCTCAAGCAGGCGTCTTGCAAAGTGTTCTGCCGCCCATTGCGCGAGCGCACGGGGCTTCTGCTATCTGCGAGAAGAGGTGAAATGCAACCCGAGTCTCCATCAGTGAGTTTCATTGTCCCGTGTTATAACATGGCGGGGCCAATGTCTGAGTGTGTCTGTTCGATTTTGAAACAGACATATCAGGATTTCGAAATCCTTATCATGGACAATTGTTCGCCAGACAACACGCCTGAAGTTGCCCGCTCATTTAGTGACCCTCGGGTGAGGTACATCCGGAACGAGACCAACCTCGGTCACGTGCGTAATTTCAACAAGGGTGTCACCCTGGCACGCGGCAAGTATGTGTGGATGATTGCAGCGGACGACTCGCTACGAAGCTCTCACGTGGTTGAGCGTTTCGTCGGCCTAATGGAACGGAACCCCAGTGTTGGCTACGTTTTTTGCCGCGCCATCGAAGTGCAAAACGGGAAAGAGGCTGGAATCGTACAGTGGGCCGATTGCGGGGATGAAAACTGCATCTGGGACGGTCACAGGTTCTTGGCCCGGCTGATTAGAAATAATTGCATCGTCATGTCATCCGGCATGGTGAGAAAGGAATGCTTCGACAAAGCGGGGCTTTACCCGTTGGACATGCCCCATGCCTGTGATTGGTATTTGTGGTGCAGTTTTGCCCTGTTTTATAACGTTGCGTATTTCTCGGAACCAATGGTCTATTTCCGGGTTCATGAAGGGAGCCTCACATCCTCGTTTAACCGGGAAGACGCGACTATCTGCCTCATGGATGAGCTTCGCGTTCTTTCGCGGGTCCGGGATCACGCAAGATTCGCGGGTGTTCGTACCCTTCTTGAAGCGAGCCGAGTATCAATCGCCACTCGCGCAGCTCGAGCCTTAAACGCTGGTTCGCCGAGGCGTGGCGGCCCAAGCATAAGTGAGGGTGAGCTCCAAACGCTGTTTCAACGTCAGGTGAGCAATCCAAGGGACGAGACCGGGCTCTGGGCGCGCATTTTTATAGCACTAGGCGACGAACAGTACAGTGCTGGTGAATCAAACTTGGCCAAACGATCATACTTGCGCGGGCTTGGACTTCGTCCTTGGTGGCCATTGAGTTGGGCCAAATACCTGCTTCTGGTAACGGGCAGGGTCGGCAGAGGCATCAGAACACGCTTGACCGTAATTGCAGTGGGCGTCCGACTGAAGCAATGAAGGCGCCAAGTCAGGTAGGACCTCCTCATGGTCACCAAAAACTCTTTACGGGCGTGGTATCGAGAATGAATCCGGAAAACTGCGAAAGCATGCAGAGAAAAATCTGGTTTTTTGGGCACTTTGGAACTCACAACTTCGGCAACGAGTGTACCCTTATGGCGATTCGTTATCATCTCAGCCGTGCCTTGCCAGAGGCGCAAGTTGCCTGCATTTGCTCTTACCCAGAGGCTTTGACGGCAGCTCGCAACATCGAAACTATTCCGTTTAGCAGATCGATCGTGAGGGCTTGGAATCTTAAAAATCCACTGGCTAAGTTGATGCGGAAGATTTTCATTGGAATGCCGAGTGAGCTTTGCCGGTGGCTTGACGCGTTTAGGACATTCAGGTGCGCCGACATGCTCATCATTCCAGGAACCGGACTGCTGACAGACGCTTTCGGCCCTGTGGGTTGGGGACCCTACAACCTGTTCAAGTGGACATTAATGGCAAAATTGGCCGGGTGCAAAGTCGTTTTTGCAAGTGTCGGTGCCGGTCCCATAAACACCATGACCGGGAGATATTTTGTAAAGACAGCTCTTTCCCTGGCGGACTACAGGTCGTACCGCGACAAGTCGAGCCTGCAATGCGCAAATGGCATTGGATTATATGCGAACAACGATCCAATCTACCCGGATCTAGTCTTCAGTTTACCCGACACCGTGCTGCCGGCTAATACTGGTACTGCAAAGCGCAAGGCTATTGTCGGCCTCGGCTTGATGGGGCACGCTGGGCAATACGGGACGGAAATGCCTTGTGGCACTGCCCGCCGGCCTTATTTGGAAAACCTCGTAGTCTTTGCCAAATGGTTGCTTGATCATGGGTATGACATCAGATTGTTGATCGGCGATGGTGACGATAAAAATGTGACAAGGGAGTTCAAATGCTTGCTTAAAGCTCGCTTGGAAGTTTACGATGAGGAGCGTATTATTGATGAACCGGCACTTTCCGTAGAGCAGTTGCTGCCCCAAATTGCAGAGGCCGACCTGGTAGTGGCGACCCGATTTCACAATGTCCTTTTCGCATTGCTTCTCAACAAGCCTGTGATTGCGATTTCATTTCATCACAAGTGTGCTTCTTTGATGAGCGAGATGGGGTTGGCGGAGTACTGCCACGAAATCAGTGACATGAGCGCCGAAAGATTGGTCGAACAATTCCAGGACTTGGAGAAAAATGCGCAGAAGTTGAAACCGCTCATCCGGCAAAAGGTCGAGCAATGTCGAAAGGCTCTGGACGAGCAGTATAGCCTTATCTTCAAAAGTCTATGAGTGCGGATGTGAGTGAACACCCGGCCCGAGACCATGCCCTTGCGCAGCCCTCTCTTACAGATTTGAAGAGAAAGTCGGTGAGGGGCGGTTTCGCCACCCTGTCGGCACAGGGTGTGAAGTTCGTTTTACAAACAGCGACAACGATGGTATTGGCACGGCTGCTGTCGCCGCAAGATTTTGGCTTGCAGGGAATGGCCATCGTTGTGACCGGTTTTCTCGCGCTTTTCCAGGATGCGGGTTTGGTCGCGGCGACCATCCAACGGCTTGAGGTGACTCATGAGCAAATTTCAACCCTTTTTTGGATTAATGCCGCGGTTGGCGTAATGCTCGCCATACTCTGCGCCGTGTCGGCCCCGCTGGTGGTCGCTTTCTACCACGAGCCTCGCTTGTACTGGGTCGCCGTGGTTTCGGGCACGACGTTTATCTTCAACGGGCTGGCGTCGCAGCATGCCGCGTTGCTCACGCGCCGGATGAGATTTGTGACCCAGGCAAACATAGGCGTGTTGTCCCTACTGCTCAGCTCGGCGACGGGCATCGTCATGGCTTTGTTAGGTTACCGTTACTGGTCCTTGGTCGGCATGGCCCTCAGCGGTTCCATCTTCGGTGCTGTGGCTGTATGGATGGCGGTTCCTTGGATCCCAGGGCTCCCGCGCCGCAAATGCGGTGTCCTGTCGATGCTTCATTTCGGCGGGGTGGCAACCTGCAACAACTTTGTTGTATTCCTGGCTTGGAACACGGAGAAACTCCTCCTTGGTCGGTTTTGGGGAGCGGATGCGCTCGGATTGTATGGGCGGGCTTACCAGCTTGTCACTTTACCGGTGCAACAATTGAACGGTGCGGTCACCAGCGTGGCTTTCCCCGCACTTTCGCGGATTCAGCATGATGCCGGACGTCTTGCCAGGTCCTTTCTCCGTGGGTACTCGTTGCTGATATCTTTAACTATTCCCATCACCATCACTTGCGCCCTTTTTGCGGAGGAAATAGTGCACATCGTGCTGGGCCCTAAATGGATGGCGGCGGCACCGATCTTCAGATTGCTTTCCCCGGTGGCCTTGGTGTTCGCTATAGCCAACCCGCTCTCCTGGCTGGTTTTGTCCACGGGCCGGATTGGACGCGCCTTGAGCCTGTCGGCAGCAACAACCCCGCTGGTGATCTTGGGGATCGTGTTGGGCCTGAGCCGCGGACCTACAGGTGTCGCCTTGGGATACTCATCAGCGATGACTCTTTTGATCATCCCGATTGCAGCCTGGTCCAAACTTGGCACAGGAATCACTTGGGCGGATCTCTGGGGAGCCAGCAAGGCACCGCTTGTGTCAGGTTTGTTGGCGGGCGCCGCGGGTTTACTCGTGAAGTTGACGCTGGGTGGCACGTGGGGTTCCATTCCCTGCCTCTTGGTGGGGGCGGGTGTGGTTTTAGGCATTTACGCTGAGCTGCTCCTTTTTGTCATGAACCAGAAGCAAATGTATATGGACATTCTGTCGCACCTGTTGCCGCAGCCTCCGCCCGACCAGGAGAAGAATGGAAATAAGTCGTGCGAGTCGTGAGCCCGTTATTGGCTAAACACACTCAAAAGCGTGGCGGCATCATGAAATTTTCGACTAACAGTGTTTCAGATTTCCATTGAGGAGCAGGAATGTTTCTCCTCGGGTTCTACTGGTCTTCAGAAATCCGCGCATAACAGTTGATCATGATAAACAACCAGATGTCTCATCCGATCCTGGTAAAGGCGGTGCGATTGCAGGTCTTGGGAAAGTCCCCAACGCGCCTTTACTTGCGGCTGAATAAGCGGATCTGGCAGCGGCTCCCTTCGGGTGTGCATGATTTGCGTTTCATTCGGTCCTACGGGGCGTGGTTGCATGCTTTGGTCTGCCTCTGTGCCAGGCGTGAGATGTATTTGGGAACGTTCTTTCTACGGAACCGCCCGGCACTCGAGTTAATGCGGCGTCTGGCTGAGCAGAAAGCCCGCGGTGCGACCTTGAGAATTGCCGTGTTGGCCTGCAGTATCGGAGCCGAGGTGTATTCCATCCTCTGGAGCATCCGCTCGGCGCGACCAGACTTAAAAATTGTTCTGCAAGCTTTGGATATTTCAAAAGAAATCTTGGACTTTGCCGAGCAGGGCATTTACACTCCCGATACCTCCGAGATGGTTCGCTCCTCGATCTTTGCGCGCTTGAGCGAACATGAAAAGCGGGAAATGTTCGATTGGGAAAACGACCAGGCCAAAGTAAAATCATGGCTCCGCGAAGGAGTCATTTGGCGGCGTGGTGATGCCGCTGATCCGGAGCTTGTCAGAGTTCTCGGGCTTCAGGACATGGTCGTCGGGAGCAATTTCCTTTGCCACATGGCTCCAGTGGCTGCGGAAAATTGCCTCCGTAATATCGCGCGCTTGGTTGGGCCTGGTGGTTACCTCTTCGTTTCGGGTGCCGATCTGGACGTTCGAACCAAGGTGGCACTTGACCTCGGCTGGAAACCGGTTCGGGAATTGCTGCCGGAAATCCACGACGGGGATCCATCCGTTCGTGCCGACTGGCCCTGGCACTGGTGGGGGCTTGAGCCAATGGACCAGCGGAGGCGCGATTGGCAAATCCGCTACGCTACAGCGTTCCAAGTGAATTGATCCCGGATTCCACCGTATTCATTCGGATGTTTAAGCTCACTCCTGGTTTTGACGATTCGCAACCAAACGTGCAAGCATCACAATAAAAATCATTTCTGACACGCCCTTGAGTAAAGTTACTAGTTTGGAACAGACCTTGAACGAGTCGCTTGACAAGGTTTGCGCAGATGGCCGAACATCTGTGCCCGGGGAGGCTTCCCTGATCAATAATATTTTGCGCAAAGAAATTTCACTTTATGAAAATTGTCCTGACAGGCTGTGATGGGTATCTCGGCTCGTTGCTCGGGCCCGAGCTTCTGCGCAAGGGCCACGAGGTGACGGGCGTGGATACGGGGTTTTATCGAGAAGGAACGCTGTACCGGGCGGGCGGAACCTTACCGCTGACATTGACGAAAGACCTCCGCCAAATTGGCGTGGAGGATTTGCAGGGCGCGGAAGCCGTGGTGCACCTGGCCGAACTGTCGAATGATCCATTGGGCCAGCTGGCGCCGAATATCACGTATGACATCAACCACAAAGGGTCGGTCCATCTGGCGGAAATCGCCCGCCAGGCCGGGGTTAGTCGGTTCGTCTATACGTCATCGTGTAGCGTATATGGAGTCGCCGAAAGCGATTACGTGGACGAGTCGTCACCGGTGAATCCACAAACCGCCTATGCGATATGCAAAACTCTGGTTGAGCGGGACCTGAAACCAATGGCCAGCGACCAGTTCTCTCCCACTTTTCTCAGAAATGCCACCGCCTATGGAGCTTCGCCGCACATGCGGTTTGACATTGTGCTGAACAACCTCTCGGGACTGGCTTGGACAACAAAGGAAATCCGAATGACGAGTGATGGCACCCCTTGGCGTCCTTTGGTCCATGGTTTGGACATTTGTCGCGCCATCATCGCGGTGTTGGAAGCACCGCGTGAAGCCGTGCATAACGAAATCTTTAATGTCGGTGACACCAAGCATAATTACCGGGTGAAAGAGATTGCCGCGATCGTGGCGGAGACTTTCCCCGGCTGCCAATTGTCGCTCGGCGCGCCGGGCCAGGACAATCGCAGTTACCGGGTTTCGTTTGAAAAGATCCGAAAACATTTGCCCGGTTTCCAGTGCGCGTGGGACGCGCGGCTGGGCGCGCAACAACTTTATGCATTGTTCAAGAAAATTGACATGGCGCCGGAGGTTTTCCAGCACCGGACCTTTACCCGGCTGAAACAGCTCGAATACCTGATTCGTACCCGTCAAATAGACGAGTCTTTCTTTTGGTGTGATAATATTTGAACACGTCCTCACGGCCCGTGGGAGGTCCGATGCGGCCATGAAGTTTATTTACACCGGCTTTGAATGGCAAAATGACTTCTGGATATGATCGCCAGTTGGTGCGTCATCGGAAATGCTCCCGGAATGGATAAAGTATTTCTTCGGATTAGATAGAGCAAAATTCGCAATCAGCGCCGTTGGAAAAATACTGTTTTTCGTCGTCACTTGGTGGTTCAGCAAACTCTAAACGCCATTCTTTCCCGTTCTGCGAACTATTGTCCTATGAAAACATTAAGTGTCATCGTGCCGGTGTACAACGAGGAGAAAACTCTCTCTTACACCCATGAACGCCTGCTCAAGCTTGCGGCGGTGCCCAATCTGTCGTCCAGATTGGAAATCATTTACGTAAACGACGGCAGCCTGGATGAAACCCCGGTCATGCTTGACCATTTGCAGGCAAACACCTCCACTGCAATTGACATCAAGGTTATCCATTTCGCTCGGAACTTCGGGCATTCAGCAGCTGTGACCGCAGGCCTTACCGAATGCACCGGTGAGCTGATTGCCATTATCGACGCCGACCTTCAGGACCCTCCGGAGTTGATCCCGGAAATGGTGGCGCTGATCGAACGCGGCTGGGATGTGGTTTATGGCCAGCGAACCGTGCGTTTGGGCGAGACGCACCTTAAGCGTCTAACAGCTTGGTTATTTTATCGGATTCTGAACTTGTCGACTGGCGTTGAAATTCCGCGAGATACGGGAGATTTCCGGGTTATAACCCGCGAGGTGCGCGATGCGTTGTTGTTGTGCCATGATCAGGAGCCCTTCCTTCGTGGACTGGTTGCCTGGGTTGGCTTTCAACAGAAGGCGTTTCCGTATGTGAGGGAACCGCGCCGGCATGGGACGACCAAGTATCCTTTCAGTAAAATGGTGAGATTCGCGAGCAATGCCATACTAAGTTTTAGTTCCTCCCCACTGCAGATCGCCACCCACGTGGGACTCATTGGCCTGGCGTTGAGTGTGATCATTGGTATATGGGCGTTGTGGACCAAACTGTCCGGGAGGGCGATCAGCGGCTGGACGTCGTTGTTGGGCGGCACGTTGGTCGGACAGTCCGTCACTCTGCTTTGCATCGGGTTCATCGGCTCCTATACCGCGCGTATCTATCGCCAAGTGCAGGGACGTCCTCGCTTCATCGTCCGACAGCGCAAGAATTGGCCGGATCGTGGGACAGGCGCCTGAGGGCATTATGATGAATCGCGCTGTCTGCCAAAGGATTGGATGGGTCATCGCCTGCGTTCTACTGCTGAACGTTGCGTGGTTTGGTTATGTTCGCCATGAACACACGGTCTATTCCTGGGATTATGACGGTTATTGGGCCACGTGCGGCCAGTTCGAGCATTATTGTATGACGACCAGTCATGTGAAGTTCGTACGTGATGTGCTGGGATCGATCCGCCACGATGAATACACTGCCGAACCTGTGGTGCCTGCGGCCGTTGTAATCGCCTTGGGCGAGAAGCTGCACCTGTTCACGTTCTCGCGAACCGCTTACATCATGGCCAACGGCAATTTTTACCTCGTTCCGGCGCTACTGCTGTTGATCTGGCTCGTATCCGTCTTGCAAAACAACGAATTCAGTCTGGATATCAATGCAATCCGGCCTGCTGTATGGTTCGCTGGCGCCTTGATGGTGCTATTCACGCCGGCATTGTGGATTCCACTGCTTCGCGGTTTTCCCGATGGCGGTGGCTTGGTCTTTTGCTTTCTGGTCATGGCGTTGTTCGTGCGTTGGCATCAGAAGCAACGCTCAAAGGCGGATGACGCGCTCACCTGGCTGGTGATTGCGCTAATGCTTGTCGGTCTGGTGTACTTTCGACGCTGGTACTTGTATTGGATTTTGTGGTTCTGGATTGCGGCCGGGGTGCTATGTCTCTGGGATGCGTTCGAGCTATGGCGGAGCGGATCGCGCTGGCAGTTGATCTTCCGTCGCGCAGTCGTGCTGGGTGGCGGCGCAATCGTGTTTGCCATCCTGATGTTTGTGGTTTCACCCCATTTCTCCCGTGAACTTTTTTTAAACAATTTCGCCGACCGCTATGCGGCCTACCGGTTGTCAAAAACTTTCTGGCAGTTTCTCGCAAACAATTTTTCATCACCCGGCATTGACTTCAGCCTGCTGTCTTTGGGAGGCCTTGCTTATGGTTTTTCGATTCCGCACCTTCGCAAGTTGGTTGTCTTTCAAGTCGTTCAATTTGTCGGGGCCGTTGCCCATTTTGGACGCACGCAGGATTTTGGCCCACAACATCGTTACTTGCTGCTCGCGCTGATGCTGCCCTGGGCCACGTTTTTGGTTGCCGTCGGACTCCAGAGATTTCGCTGGCGCCTTGCGGTATGCCTGATTCCGGTCGGCATTCTTACAACGACCCTGTCCTTCACGCCCTTTTCAGAGGCCGTGCCCGCCGCAATCCGGCCTTTGATCGGTGTGGTGGATGGAGCCCCGCAAACCCGCGGCGACCTTGCCGAGTGGCTGAGACTCGGCAAAACAATGGATGCAATTATGCTCTCGCATGGATACGGCCGGGTGTACGTGCTCGGGTCCAGTGCGACCATCAATTCCTCCGCCTTATTGGCCCTCAACCGGTCATTGGATCAAAATTTCACGACCCCTGGTTTTGTTGATTACGCCCGTGAGATTGACAAACGTGACGGCTTTCCCGTCGAACTTTTGCAGGCCAAGTATGTGATTGTTGCCAGTCCAGTTCAGACAGCGCTTAATCCTGCGGAGCAACAGATCGTTGTGGTGCCGGAACTGGAGTTTCTGGGGAGGACTGGCATTGCCGCCGCGTTCGAAAAGCTGCCGTACCAATTCGAGCTTGACGCTGGGGTCACTGACGAACTCGACGGTGGAGTCAAAGTGAACAAGCTTGGTGTAGTAAACGTGTATATTTATCGAAAAATCCGGAACATCACTATGTCGGAGGTGGAACAGCTTTCGGACGCGTTGCGTGAGGCTCACCCAAATCGGCCCTTCATCTACAACCCACCGGCCAACATCAACTGAAGGACTTGGCAGTGGAGCCTACCTCTAACATGGAATAAACGAATGATGGGGAACTCACAAAGTGAGATGAATACTCCGCTCAAATGGTTTCCGCCTGGCCGGGGGCGGCTTGGGCTCGCTTGGGGAGTGGCTGGTTTGGTGTTTTTTGTGCTTTCCGTTTTGGCCAGTCCGCTTTATCCGGTCAAGATCAGTGGCAGTGGTCGTTACTTGGTGGATCAAAACAACGTTCCTTTTTTAATGGTGGGTGATTCGCCGCAGAGCCTGATTGTGAACCTGTCGGCGACCAACGCTGCCTTTTATTTCACCGACCGCGCCACCAACGGCTTCAACAGTGTTTGGGTGGATTTATTATGTGCCACTTACACAAGAGGCCCGACTAACGGCAGCCTGCTAAACGGGACATTACCGTTTACAAACACAATTGCCACCACGAGTTCATACGATTTGACAACACCCAACGAGGCATATTTCGCATACGTGGATCAGATCATCAACCTGGCGGCGACAAACCGAATCGAGGTCATGCTTGATCCCATCGAGACGGGAGGCTGGTTGAACACCATGCTGGCCAACGGCACGAACAACTGCCGGTCCTATGGCCAGTATCTCGGCAATCGCTACAAAAATTTCCCGAACATTATCTGGTGCAGCGGAAATGATTTTCAGAACTGGAGCAACCCGGCTAACGATGCCGTCGTAACGGCGGTGGCGTTGGGCATCAAGGACCAGGACACGAATCATCTTCAGACGGTGCAATTGAACTATCTTTCGAGCAGCTCATTGGACGACCCAAACTGGGCGCCCATCATCGGCCTCAACGCCGCCTACACCTATGCTCCGACCTACGCCGAAGTCCTGCACGCCTACAACCAGTCGAGCGCCATCCCGACCTTCATGATCGAAGCCGGCTACGAATACGAGACGAACAGCGGCACTGACGGCGGTTCGACGCGCAATCTGCGTATGCAGGAATACTGGACGATGCTTTCCGGTGCGACCGGGCAACTTTACGGCAATCACTATACCTGGCAATTCGCATCCGGGTGGCAGAACTATCTCGATTCGCCCGGTGTCGTTCAGCTCGGTTACATGGCGAACCTGTTCGGTTCACGAGCGTGGACCAAACTGGTGCCGGATCAGACCCAGGCCTTCGTGACGCGCGGTTACGGCAGCTTCGTCACGAACGGCCTCTTTACCGGCAACAACTACGTAACGTCGGCCCTGACGCCCGACGGTTCGCTCGGCATGGCCTATCTGCCTCAAGGCGGGACGATTACTGTCGCCATGACCAACTTGCAGAATACCATCACCGCCCGGTGGTTCGACCCCAGTGCAAATACCTTTACGACCGTTGCCGGCTCGCCATTCTCAAATGCCGGCACGCAAAACTTCACGTCACCGGGTAACAACAGCGCCGGTAATCCCGATTGGATGCTCGTATTGGAGGTCATTAAAAAACCACCGACGTTGAGCATTTCCGTTACTCCAACAAACACTGCTGTCGTAGCCTGGCCGGGCTATGTCCTGCAACAAAGCCCAAATCTCACGACAACAAGCTGGGTCAATGCAACAAATGCGATTGCAGTTGTGAGCGACGAATACCAGGTCGTCATTTCGCCCTTGGCCGGCCAGGAGTTTTTTCGTTTGGAATCTGTTGCCGACACGCCCTCGTTGCAGATCTTTCAGGCGGCCGCACATGCCACAGTCGTGGCATGGCCCGGCTATGTCCTGCAACAAAATTCAAATCTTATGACCACGAACTGGGTCAATACGACGAATCCGATATTGGTTGTCGGCGACGAATATCGGGTTGTGATTTCACCGATTGTCGGCCAGCAGTTTTATCGGTTGATGAATCCCTAAGCTGATTACCAGTCAGAGAGACGGCACTCTAAACTAATGTCTTCGGCATAAGCAGCAGTCGTGAGATTCGACCCGACCAAACATTCTGGTGCGTTTATTGTGGAATCGGAACCGCACGAGGATTCCAAGCTGCGGAAACGGATGCGCCGCCAATGAAATCCGCTTGACAAATCCCAAAAACTTTGAAATTAGTTGGTACAACACTTGCATTATCGTTACTCAACTGTGCGCACACCATATTCCAATATATCCCGACGCGTGGGGTCGTCCTGGCTCGCCACAATTTTATTGTCCACCTCATTTTGGCTCGCTGGATTAACCGAGGTTGGAGCAACGGGTCTGGCGTTTTCGACCGTGACAATTTCCGGAACGAATTTGGTTGTTGGTGGGTCCGGGGGCGTGGCGGGTACGGCCTATTATCTGATGGCAGCGACGAATCTGACACAGTTGCCGGT
>Ga0209517_10004251_pt1 | contig 18924 bp, 9 predicted proteins | sample PeaSoiMetSII2010_FD_187695 | JGI IMG/M metagenome (GOLD analysis project Ga0209517, IMG submission 187695) | Peat soil microbial communities from Weissenstadt, Germany - SII-2010 (SPAdes) (version 2) | ecosystem: Environmental > Terrestrial > Soil > Wetlands > Peat | place: Germany: Weissenstadt...
CGGGCAATGCCTTCCCGTCGGTCCAGTACGTGTATGACAACAACCAAAACCTGATCCAGGTGCTGAGCCTGGTGGACCGCAACGCCGGGAGCTACACCACCAACTCCTTCAGCTACACCAATGCGGCCTTCCCGCATTACATCACGGCCATCGCCAATGCCAACGGGACGCAGGTTGCCAAGAACCTCTATGACAGTACCCCGGGGCGATTTATCATGTCATGGATCGCGGTGACCACCGGGAGGACATCTTCAAGGACGACAAAGACCGGCATCGATTCCTGTCCACCCTGGGCGAGGCATGTTGTTACCGACTTTTTTCTCATCGTACTTTGTGAAGATCTGAGGTCATAAGATTTTCGCCAAATTGCCGCGCTGTGGTCGTGTTTTGTAGCCGGATTGCCACGCTCAGGTCGTAGCCCTACGACGTGGCGGGCCGTGTTGAGATTTGGTTTGCTGCCCAGACCGCTCTGGTCGGACTGGCATCGTACAGGGCCGGTTGGCTCGCTGGCCTGGGCTGGGGAGGGCCGGACTGGGGTCGTAGCCAACGAAGGCCGTTGGGACCATGAACCCGGGATTGCTGGGGGCCGGTTCATGGATGGGTTGCACGCTCGCCCTCACCCCGGCCCTCTCCCCGAGATATGCTTACGCAGCCCGACGAACCCCTCACCCTTAACCCTCTCCCCGGGGGAGAGGGGGAGTGAGAACGTCCCTCACCCTGCCCTCTCCCCAAAGGAGAGGGAATAGGGAGAGGGAGCATCGCCAGCGCGCGTCGCAATTTGCTCGGTTAATGGGAAGCCCAGTTTCGCTTTTGCGTGTGCATTGGGACCATGAACCTGGGTGGGAACTTCACTAGGCACTAGGCATTGGTCATTTTTCATTGATCATTTGAAGACAGTCAGAGCCGAGCCGCGTGGCTGCACCTAGCCGAGCGGTTCATGGAAAGCCCACTTTCGCTTTTGCGCATGCATTGGGACCATGCCTCCCCTTGACAGCCTAGGGAACAGCGTGTAACCTCTCCCCTAGATATTCTATGTCAAAAACCAAAGCTGAACTTTTGCAGGGCACACTCGACTTGCTCATTCTCCGCACCCTCAACGCCGGCGCTATGCATGGCTACGCCATCGCGCAGCGCATCCAACAGCGCTCGGCTGACGTGCTCGTGGTCGAGGAAGGTTCGCTCTATCCCGCATTATACCGGATGGAGGAAAAGGGTTGGATTGCGTCCGAGTGGGGCAGATCGGAAAACAATCGCCGGGCAAAGTATTATTCCCTGACGCGAGCAGGTCGCCGGCAACTCGAAGAAGAAACCGCCCTGTGGGAACGCCTGCGCCAGGCGATCACGCTCGTCCTGGAGGCGGCTTGATTTCCCCTGGCCGTTATGAGCACGTATAATGTGCAAACCGCGATGAACCCCCTGCCCCAGCCCGCCGGAGCTGCGGCCGACAGCCTGTTAATCCAGTTGCGCAACCTCGAGAAATGCTATCAATCCAAGGCCGGATTCACCTACGTTCTGCGCCAGATCACTCTCGACATTGCCGAAGGCGAGTTCGTCACCGTCATGGGCCCTTCGGGCGCGGGCAAATCCACGCTCCTTGGCATTCTGGGCCTTTACGATCACAAATGGGACGGGGAGTTCTTTCTCCGCGGGCATCCGGTACACGGGCTGAAACCCAAAGACCGCTCCGCTCTGAACAAGCAGTTCGTGGGGTTTGTGTTCCAGCAATTCCACCTGCTCGACGATCTCACGGTGGCGGAGAACCTCGATATCCCCCTCTCCTATCGCAATATCCCGAAACCCGAGCGGCAAGGCATGGTGGCCGACTTGCTGGACCGCTTCGGCATTGTGGCGAAGAAGGACCTCTATCCGGCGCAACTTTCCGGCGGCCAACAGCAACTCGTGGCGGTCGCCCGCGCGATCATCGCCAAACCGGTTCTCCTGCTGGCTGATGAACCCACGGGCAATCTCCACACCGACCAAGGCTGGGAAATTATGGAGCTATTTAAAAAATTGAACCAGGCGGGGACCGCTGTCGTGCAAGTGACACACAACGAAGCTTGGGCGGCTTATGGCCGGCGCGTGATCCGGCTCAAAGATGGCTGGATGGAAAATCGTGCGTGAAAACGCTCCGGACAGTTTGGTTGAAGTTCGGCTCGCTCTGGCGACGGTCTGGCCTCAGGGGCGAGATCGATGAGGAACTCCGCTTCCATCTCGAGCAGCGCACGGCCGAGAACGTTGCCGCGGGAATGTCCCCTGAGAACGCGGCGCGGCTGGCGCGCAAATGCTTTGGCAACTTCCAAACGGTCCGTGAGCAATGCCGCGAGGCGTCCCGTGCCAGTTTCGGCGAAGCCTGCTGGCAAGATGCTCGTTTCGGTGCGCGCATGCTGCGGAAGAGTCCTGGTTTTGCCGTTGCCGCCGTGTTGACTCTCGCGCTGGGGATCGGCGCCAACACTGCTATTTTCAGCATCATGAAGGCGGTCCTGCTGCGGTCGCTTCCCTATCGCGATCCGGAGCGGCTCGTGACGGTTTGCGAGAGTAACCTTAAGCGCGGTTATGCTCAGATACTGGTAACGCCGGCCAACCTGCGCCAATGGCAAAAGCAAAATTCGGTCTTCGAACAGCTCGGCGGCGAAATCTACGAGTCCTACAATCTAACCGGTACCGAGCAGCCCGAACATCTGCACGCGGCCTGCACGACGCCGAACTTCTTTTCGATTTTCGGAGTTCCGCCTCTCCTGGGACGCACATTCGTGGCAGCCGATCAACCGCCCGGTGGAGAGCGAGTTGCAGTACTGAGTTATGGGCTTTGGAAACGCCGTTTTGCCGGGGACCGCGACGTCATCGGGAAAATCATCACTCTAAGCGGAGAGAACTTTACGATAGTAGGTATTATGCCAGCCTCCTTCAAAATCTTTCCCACCCCGGTGTTCGGCCTGCCCACGGGCAGGGTGGACCCCGAACTCTGGGTGCCCTATTCCGGTTCAATGGACGAAAGGGACGCCCATTTTTTTGTGGGCTTTGGCCGGCTCAAACCCGGGGTCCAGTTATCTGCTGCCCAAAGCGAAATGAGCGCGATCGCCGCGCGATTGGACCAGGAGTCTGGCATCGGCCATGGATGGGACGCCTCGGTTCAGCCGTTGCACGAGCAGGTTGTCGGCAACTCGCGCTCCGCGTTGCGTCTGTTGTTGGGAGCAGTGGGCTTCGTGCTCCTGATCGCTTGTGCTAACGTGGCAAATCTATCGCTCGCCCGGTCCATAGCGCGTGGGCGGGAATTCGCCATTCGCTCCGCCTTGGGCGCTGGCCGCGGCCGCCTCATCCGGCAAAGGCTCGTGGAGAGTACCCTGCTGGGAATCCTCGGCGGCAGCCTTGGGGTGATGCTCGCCCGCGCCAGTTTGGCCGGGCTGCTCGCTCTTCAACCTGCCAATCTTCCGCGCCTTGATGAGGTGCAGTTGGATGGTTCGGTTTTGGGCTTCACTTTGGTGGTTTCCGTACTGGCGGGTCTGCTATTCGGCCTGGCGCCAGCCTTGCACAGTTCGACGCCGGATTTCCACGGCGCTCTCAAGGAAACCGGGGCGGGCGCCAGCACCGGTCACAGGCCGCAACGCGCCCGTAGTTTCCTGGTGGTAGCGGAGGTCGCCTTGGCCATGGTCCTCCTGGTGGGCGCAGGCTTAATGATCAACAGCTTTGCCCGCCTTGCCCGTGTCAATCCGGGATTTGAACCAGAGCGGTTGATTACTTTCGACGCCTCCCTGCCCTGGCCGGGCTATGTCGATGACGCCAAACGGATGCGCTTGATCGCGCAACTGCGCGCGCGCGTGCAAGCACTGCCAGGCGTAACCTCAGCCGCCACGGCCTATGGACTTCCGTTCGGCACCATGCTCAACGCCACTTGCGGGGTATTGATTGAGGGTCGTTCAACCTCGGAACCGCGGGAAAGAATCTCCTCGGCGTGGCGTACCGTCAGCCCGGGCTACTTTAAGACCATGGGCGTGCCGGTGCGAGCTGGACGGGCGTTTTCCGAAAGGCTGGACACGCAAAACTCCGGCCCGACGGTTGTCATCAATGAGACTTTCGCCCGCAAGTTTTTCCCCGGTGATAACCCACTCGGAAAGCGAATCCAGGTATTTACCGTCAGTACGAATTGGAGTGAGATTATCGGCGTTATCCAGGACGTGAAGTTGACCGGGCTGGACGCGCCGACTGCGCCGGAGATCTATCAACCAGACACGCAACAGGGTCCCTGGATGTTCTCCCTCGTGGTCCGCTCTCGCCTGCCCTCCCGGCAGATCGAGAGTGAGGTGCGGACTGAAGCGGCAGCGATCGAGAAAGATTTACCGCTGTTCAATGTCCGGACGATGGGGGAAGCCATCAGTGCTTCCGTCGCTTCCCAACGCTTCACGATGACATTGATTAGCCTCTTCGCAACCCTGGCCTTGATCCTAAGCGCCGTCGGCATCTACGGGGTGGTTTCTTATTCCGTCAGCCAGAGGACGCGGGAAATCGGCATTCGCATGGCCTTGGGCGCCCCGCGCCGTTCCGTGCTCGGCTTGGTTCTTCAGGAGGGGCTGCTCCTGGCAACCCTGGGGGTTGGGATTGGATTGGCGGGCAGCCTCGCCCTCACGCGCTTCATGGCCTCCCAACTTTTCGGAGTCAGCGCCACTGACCCAGCCACCTTCTTGGTCGTGACCGCATTGGTAGTGAGCATGACCATCGTCTCCTCATACCTGCCCGCGCGGCGGGCAGCCAAGGTGGATCCCTTGCTAACGTTGAGATACGAATGAACCTATTCCTCAGAGCTTGGCGGTGGCTTTGCTCCCTTCGAAAACGACGGGTGATGAAGCTGGAGATCGACGAGGAACTGCGTTTCCACCTCGAACAGCGCACGGCAGCGAATATCGCCTCGGGCATGCCGCCGAAGACAGCGGAGCGAGAGGCCCGCGAGCGGTTTGGAAACGTACAGACGATTCGCGAGGAATGTCGGGACGCCTTTGGAATCGACTTTGGAGAGACGCTGTGGCAGGACGTCCGTTATGGGTTGCGCGCGTTGCGGAAGAGCCCGGGGTTTACCGCCGTGGCCGTCCTCACCCTCGGCCTCGGAATCGGCGCGAACACCTCCATGTTCGGCGTGCTTCGGCCGCTTCTATTCCATCCCCTGCCCTACCCGGATTCCGGCCGGCTCATTCGGGTCTATCGCACTTCCCCACAATCTCAGTCCTTGTCCCACTCGCGTGCCGATTTTGTCGATTACCGTGAACAGGACCACGAATTCTGTCGGGTGGCGGCTTGTATGTGGGAGGGGTTCAACTTCGGCGCGCCTGGCTTGGCGGCGGAGCGTCTCACCGCAGTCCATGCCACGGCCGACTTCTTTCCCCTGTTGGGCGTGGCGCCGTTTCTCGGGCGGGTGTTTAGGGGCGAGGAGACCCAGCCGGGCAGAGACCAGGTAGCGGTTCTCAGTCACGGTTTTTGGCTCAATCACTTTGGTGCCGACACCAATATCGTCGGACGCACGGTGCGGTTTGACGGTGAACCCGTCGTCGTAGTTGGAGTCATGCCCCCCAGCTTCGATTGCCCGATGCTCTTTGGGAAAGTTGATGCTTGGCGACCGCTGGTGATCCCCCCTGAAGAGTCTGGCGATCGCGAAAATCGCTTTCTCGAAATCATTGCCCGCCTCAGACCGGAGGTATCCCTTGCGCAGGCGCGGGCGGAGATGGCCACGCTGGCGGCGCGCTTGGCCAAGGCTCATCCACTGTATGACGACGGCTGTGGGGTGCGACTCGTGAGCCTGGCTGATTCCTTGGTCTCGGACAGTGATCGGCGCATCACTTATTTTCTGTTTGGCTTGACCAGTTTTGTTTTGCTGATCGCCTGCGCCAACCTCGCCAGCCTGCAACTCGCGCGCCACGCCCGGCGCTCGAGGGAGCTCGCAGTCCGGACCGCGCTTGGGGCCAGCCGCTTCCGGCTGCTGCGCCAGTTGCTCACCGAGAGTCTCCTAATCTCCCTGTTGGGCGGTAGCTTGGGCCTGCTGATCGCTGCTTGGTGCGATGCCCTTCTGACTCACAGCTTCGCCATGGGCTTTACCGTTGCGCTCGATTCTCATGTCATCGCCTTCTCGCTGGCCTGTTGCTTGGTCACTCTGATCGGATTCGGCACCGTGCCGGCTTGGTTGGCCGTGCAGACCGGCTTCCGTGAGACGCTCAAAGCAAACGGTCGGGGCGCCACGGGCTCGCGTTCGCAGCGCCGCTTGGAACGTCTCCTAATCGTTGGCGAGCTCGCCCTCGCGCTCATGCTGCTGGCCGGAGCCGGTGCCTCAGTGCGCATCCTCCAGCGTTTCGCCCGGCTGGATCCCGGCTGGCAGGTAGAGGGTCTTCTGACCGCAGAATTTTCTTTGCCCAAGGCTGAGTATCCGCCCCAGCGGCGCCTCGCATTTTTTGGGGATTTGGAGGAACGCGTGGCCGGATTGCCTGGCGTACAATCTGTCTCCTTCTCGACCGACCTCCCCATCGTATCGTTCTGGAATACTCAACCGGTTCTCATCGGCGGCCAGCCTGCTCCGCCGCGCGCCGTCATCCCGCTCGCTTCCGCTCCGACCGTCGGTTGCGCCTATTTTGACACTCTCGGGATCAGGTTGCGCCAGGGCCGGCGCTTCACGGCGGCTGACAAACTAGGCAGTCCCGCCGTGGTGATCATCAATGAAACCATGGCTCACCAGATATGGCCTGGGCAAAACCCATTGGGCAAACGCATCAGCCTTGGCGACCCCACTAATCCCATCTGGATGGAGGTGGTGGGCGTCGTGGCTGATGTGCGGTCTCCTGCGGACGCCGGCTGTCCGGAAACACCTCTGCAAGTTTACCGTCCCTGGGCCCAGGATGAGATCGCCACCGGGGGAACCCTCGTCCTGCGAAGAGTGGCCGCGCCCCAATCCCTGGCGGCCGCCCTACGCCGCACGGTGGCCGAATTGGCTCCCGACCTGCCCGTGTATTCGGTAAAAACGGTGCGCCAAGCCATCGAGGGCCGACTGCGCGGCACCTACCTCGTGGGCGAACTGCTGGGGGCTTTTGGCGCGCTCGGTCTCATCCTCGCAGCGATTGGCATCTACGGTGTCACCTCCTATGCTACCGGGCTGCGCACGGGGGAAATCGGGATCCGCATGGCGCTGGGCGCGCAAAAGCGCGACGTATTTTGGCTGGTACTCCGGGAGGGGTTGGGCTTGGGCTTGCTCGGAGGCTTGGTCGGTTTCGCTGGCTCGCTCTTCGTCATGCACATCCTCGGCACGTTAATTCCGCCGGGTTCGCCCCTGCGCGATCCGGCGATGCTGGCTGGCGTCCCGGCTTCCGGCTGGGTCCTCTCTTTGGCAGCCGCGATGCTGTTGTTCGCGGTCGCCCTTCTGGCCTGCTGCCTGCCAGCCCGGCGGGCGGTTAAAGTGAACCCGATGACGGCCTTGCGATACGAATGATTACCAACCTCAAACGAGCGGAAGCGGAACGCTACCGCGGAAGATTGCAATTGAAAAATCCGGGTTTACCCCTTGACGGTCTAGGGGAACTTCTGCTATCTTCATATGGTCAATCGAAATCATTGACCTCGCGCTTATGATGAACACGGTCCTGGCATTTTGGCGGCGGCTCAAGTCGCCGGTCGGGGCTCGGAAGGCCAAGGGGCTGATTGACGAAGAACTGCGCTTCCACGTCGAGCAACGAACGGCGGAGAACCTTGCGGCTGGCATGTCACCCTCAGCAGCGGCACAGCAGGCACGCAAGCGGTTCGGTAACGCGCAGTGCATCCGGGAGGACTGCCGGGAAATTCGGGGCGCCAATTTTGGTGAGGAAACCCTGCAGGATCTCCGGTTTGGCTTTCGGCTGCTGGCTAAAACGCCGGGCTTTACGGCCATGGCTGTGCTGTCGCTCGCCATTGGTATCGGCCTCAATTCGATGGTCTTTAGCGCGCTCAATGCTGCGTTTCTCCGGCCCCTGTTGTTCAAGTCTCCCGACACCATCGTGCGCGTCGAGTCCCCCACCATCTCGTATCCCGACTATCGCGAACTGAAAGAGCATAGCCGCTCGCTTGCTGGTTTGGTCGCCGTAAGCCGCCACATGAGCCTGCTCCGCGACCCGGAGGGTCTTAAGACCCTCCCCACGGAAATTGTCTCCCCTAACTATTTCTCGGTCCTGGGGGTTGGCGCCGCTCTCGGCAATGTTTTCTCGGAGAACGATCCGCGCTTGGCTAACGAGCAATTGGTGGTCATCAGCTACCGCCTCTGGCAAGGCCGCTTCGGCGGCGACCCGGCCCTGGCGGGAAAGAGCATTCCGCTCAACAACCAGAAAATAACCGTCCTCGGAGTGGCCCAAAAAGACTATTACGGCGTGAACCCGATGTTTAAATCAGACGTGTGGTTCCCAGTGGGCCCGGCCGTGATGGAAAATCGTGATGATGATGAGTTCGAGTTGCTCGGGCGCCGCGCGCACGCCATCTCGGTGGCCCAGGTGCAGGCCGAAATGGAAACGATCATTCGTCAAATCGGACTCAAGGATCCGCAGACGCATGAACCCAAACGTGTATTGGTTTGGTCGGAGGCCCGGGCCGCGATGGATCATGGCGAAGCTCTGGTACTATTGGTCATGCCGATCGTGGGCCTCGTCCTGTTGGTAGCCTGCGCCAACGTCTCCAGCATGTTGCTGGCACGCAACGAGCAACGTCAGCGCGAAATTGCCGTGCGCTTGGCTTTGGGCGCCGGTCGCGGGCGGCTGACGCGACAGTTGCTGGCCGAGAGCCTGCTGCTGGCCGTTCTCGGGGCAGTCTTCGGCCTGTTATTGACGATCTGGGCCAAAGGTGCCCTCTTCGCCCTGATCCCTCCCAGTTTTGTCGCTCTTGTCCCTGAGCCACAGCTTGATCGGCGCGTTCTGGCCTTGACGTTTCTTCTCACGCTGCTGGCCACCTTGGTTTTCGGCCTGGCGCCAGCCTGGCGCGCCGCACGAACCGACCTGGCTGCAGTCCTGAAAGGGGAGGCCGCCTTGGGCGCGCGCTACTGGCGCCGGCTGCGCGGGCGCAATCTGCTGGTCATCGGGCAGCTCGTGGTGTCGGTCGTTTTTCTAGCCACCTCCGGCTTGCTGGTGCGCGCCTTTCTGCGAGGCAATACCATCGATCTTGGCTTTCAAAGAAAGGCGATGCTGCAGCTCCTCATTCCCGGGATCAATGGGCCGGAGAGCCGGGCTCTGCTGGAACGCATCCGCGCGATTCCGGGCGTGAGCGAGGTTAGTCTGGCCATGGGGGTACCGCTCGCATTGTCCGGCGGCGGCGCGACCGAGAAAGTATTTCTCTCCGACGCTGCCTCAAAGGGCCCAACGGACGAATTGAAGATCGGCTTCAATGTGGTCGCGCCAAACTACTTTCAAATGATGGGTATCCGCCTCCTGCGCGGACGCGCATTTGAAGAGGCTGATAACGCCTCCGGGCCCAGGGTGGTTATCATCAGCGAGGCCATGGCTCACCGCTACTGGCCCAAAGAAGATCCCATCGGCAAATTTGTTCGCGTCGGAAATCCCCAGGCCGAGCCGGCCCAGGTTGTTGGGATTACCAGGGACGTCGTGCGCAACGCTATCGCCGAGACTGCTGAACCCTTCATCTACCTGCCGCTTAACCAGCGCGGCTGTGGCGAGATAAACCTGCTCGTGGCGACGAAAGGAAATGATGCCTCCGTGCTCGTGTTGGTCAGGCGCGAACTAACCTCGGTGCATGCGGAGCTCGAACCCATGTTTGTGATGACTCAGGATCAGGTGATCCGCTTCGCCCTTCTTCCCCAATGGGCCACGGCGTGGCTGTTCGGTGTGCTGGGCCTGCTAGCCTTTGGCATGGCGGCGGCCGGACTCTATGGAGTGATTTCGTACGCGGTCGCCCGCCGCACGCACGAACTCGGCGTGCGCATGGCCCTGGGAGCGCAGGCCGGGGACACGATGAGAATGATTTTAAGAGAGGGGCTGGTCCTGGCCTTAATCGGTTTGGCCCTTGGCTTGCCCGCGGCTTTCGGTGTTGGAAGCGCGTTGCGTGGCCTTCTCTATGGGATCAACCCTGCCGACCCCGCCGTCCTCCTCGGCTCGTCCTTTCTGGTCATCCTCGTGGTCCTGGCGGCGGCGTTCTTTCCCGCGCGTCGAGCCATGAAGATCAATCCCGCCGAAGCGCTCAGGTACGAATGATTCTTATGCAAACAACCATTCCTCTAATCGAGTTGAAGAGCATTGAGAAAGTCTTCCTCACCGATGAGGTCGAAACGCACGCCCTTTCAGGCGTGAGCCTGGAAATCCACCACGGCGATTACGTTTCCATCTCCGGCCCCTCGGGCTGCGGCAAATCGACGCTGCTCTCAATTTTGGGTCTGCTCGATTCACCTACCAGTGGCTCTTACCAGTTGCGCGGCGAACCCGTCGAGCACCTGGATTACGCCAAGCGCGCGCGGGTGCGGAATCGCGAGATTGGTTTCATCTTCCAAAGTTTCAATCTGATCGGCGATCTCACCGTCTGGGAGAATGTGGAATTACCCTTGACTTACCGTGGGCTCACGTCGGAGGAACGGCGTGAACGCGTGGACGAAGCGCTGGCGAAAGTCGGCATGGATGCCCGGGCGAAGCATTATCCGGCGCAGCTCTCCGGCGGCCAGCAGCAACGCGTGGCAGTGGCGCGCGCCCTGGGTGGCCGGCCCTCGATCCTGCTCGCCGACGAGCCGACTGGCAATCTTGACTCGAAAAACGGCCAGGCGGTGATGGACTTGCTGCGCGAGCTTCATGCCGAAGGCGCCACGGTTTGCCTGGTCACCCACGACCCGCGTTACGCCAAGGATGCCCAGCGGGCCATCCACCTCTTCGACGGCCAGATCGTGAGCGAGGAACTCGCCGCCACCTGAGTTATGGACGTTCCAGTTTCTGCTGATGTCAAGCGACGGCGCAAACGAAAGCGTTTGCTAGTCGGCTTTGGCGGCGTTTTGCTCCTCGCGTTGGTGACGCTTGGCCTGGCCCAGCTCAAACCGGCTGCCCCCCTGGTGGACAAGTCTTCTATCTGGATGGACACCGTTAAGCGCGGCGAAATGCTCCGCCAAGTGCGTGGCAACGGCACGCTGACGCCGGAAGACATCCGGTGGATTCCGACGCTGAACGCGGGGCGCGTTGAGCGGATCCTGGTTTTGCCCGGCGCTCGCGTCAAAGCCGATACCGTCCTGGTCGAGCTGAGTAATCCCGAGGTCCAGCAAACGGCGTTCGATTCCGAATGGCAGCTCAAAGGAGCCGAGGCCGAGCTGGTCAACTTGCGCGTCCAATTGAAAACCGACAAGTTGACGCAGAAAAAAGGCGTGGCTGCTGCCGAGGCGGACTCGAGCAGCGCGGAACTCGAGTACGAAGTGGACGACGCGTTGGCCAAAAGCGGGCTGGCGCCGGCGGTGACCCTCAAACAAGCCAAGACTAAAGCCGACGAGCTGGCTAAACTGCTGGAGATCGAACGGGAACGCCTGGACGCTTTCGACGAGGCAGCCAAAGCACAGATCGACGTCCATGAAGCCAAGGTTTCACAACTCCGCGCCCAATTGGATCTTAAACTAACGCAGGTGGAGGCGCTCAAAATCCGAGCTGGCATGGACGGGGTTTTGCAGCGGCTGGGTGACCCGACCAATCCCCTCCAACTGGGCCAGCAACTAGTTGCTGGTGCCGCCGTCGCGCGGGTCGCCAACATGACGAAGCTAAAGGCGGCCATCAAAATCCCAGAAACTCAAGCCAAGGACGTGCAACTGGATCAGTTGGCGGAAGTTGATACCCGCAACGGCGTCATCCCCGGCCATGTCATGCGCATCGATCCGGCCGTCGAGAACGGCACCGTAACTGTGGACGTGGCGCTGGATGCGGCTTTGCCCAAAGGCGCGCGGCCCGACCTGAGCGTCGATGGCACCATTCAACTCGAGCGCCTGGAAAACGTGCTCTACGTGGGCCGGCCGGTGCAGGGCCAGCCGGACAGCCAAGTGGGCCTTTTTAAGATTGTGGACGCCGGCCGCGGCGCGGTGAGAGTGCCCGTCAAACTCGGTCGCAGTTCCGTAACCACGATTGAGGTAGTCGAAGGCCTAAGTGCCGGCGATCAGATCATTTTGTCCGACATGTCCCAATGGGACGCCCACGAACGCGTCAGACTGAACTGAGAGGCACATTGCTCGAAGCCACTGAATACACTGGCGCACCCCTTCGTCCATCTCCCGTGAAATTCTTCGTCTGTTGGTTTTGGTTGGCATTCTCTTTAACTGGCACAACGCTTTCCGCACAGCCTCCACCGTTCCTTTCCTCCCCGCATCTGGCAGATTATGATGCGGAACTGCGCCAGGCCGACGGCCACGTGGATACCGACGCCATGGTGCAGCGTCTCCAGGAATTAGGAGTCAACACCTATTACTGGTTGGTCTGGCATGGAGTCCATGATTGGGACGATCTCAAGCTCTTCCTGCCCAAAGCTCAACGCGCTCGTATCGCCGTTTGGGTCTATCTCGTCCCCCCCTCGGAGGGGACGCCCACTCGTGATCCGGCCTCCGAGCCCTTCAAGCTAGACTACCTGCGCTGGGCTGAAGAAATCGCGCGCTTATCGCTTCACGACACCAACCTGACCGGGTGGGTCATTGACGATTTCTATGAGAACCACCAACTCTTCTCGCCCGACTACGTGCGCCGCATGCAGGCCACCGCCAAGGCCATCAACCCCAAGCTCGCCTTCCTGCCACTTATGTACTACCCCGAGCTTACCGCCCGTTTCGTGGACGATTACCACAACGTGATCGATGGCGTCGTTGCTGCCTATCCCACCGACCGCGAGGAGATTAACGAGGCTCGCGCCACCCTCAACGGAGCACCAGCCCCCAGTTTCCCCAGCTTCACTTGCCCCTGGAATACTCCAACCGCTACGGGTGATTACGTCAGCGCCAGCGTAGCGGCCAGCGTCGTCTCTACCAACCTCTCCCCCTTGAGCTTTGCCGAACAAGACGACTTTAGCGGCGCCACCGCCGGCTACCACTTCAAGCAGTTGCTGATCGATGATCGGATCGTCTGGGAGGAGGATGTGGCCGGAGGAACGAGGGCCTGGCACGAAGTGACGCTCGACCTTGCCCCCGCACTGCAGCGCAAAAGCCATGTCACCGTGACCTTTCGGTTATTGGACAAAAAGGGCGTGAGCAATTTCGGCGTGCGCTGGCGCCTGAAGAATTTGAAGGCGGACGGCCTCACGCTCGCTGCGGGTTTGAACGACCCGCCCCGTTGGCGGGTGGACCGCCACGGTCCTTTTGAGACGGGCTTTGGCAACCGCAATAAGCCAGACCCCGGCCGCCCAGTACACATCCCCTTCATCGTGATGACCGCTGCCTCGGCCGACGAATTCAAGCTGCGCCATGGCGAGCCAGCCAGCCCCGAGCGCATCGCTGAATGGGTGCGCTTTTCACTTCAAGCCTGCGCCGACGGCCAGTGCGACGGCGTGGTAACCTATTGCCTTGATAAAGAACCTCAGAGTCCAGCGTTCCCCTTGGTCCAAAAGGCCTTTCACGATTACAACAAATCAGGTTCCAAAGAACCTGCGAATTAAGCTCCTCTCGAGCCCAATTTGGGATTAGCCTCGGCTCATGCAGCAGTACGAACGAATGTCAACCTGCCTGAAATCGGAGCGCCTACGTCGCCCAAAGTCCTCGATGCTGACCCCACTGCGCCGAGCTTTGATTTGCGGGATGGCATTCCTCGGTTGGGCGAGCATCGCGCGGGCCGGTTCGGTGCAGCCATCACCACCTTCCGCCACCTTTACCAATTCGGTTAATTTCGATTTCACCCATGACGTCTTCAGCTTTAGTTATCAAGGTTCGGACGGAACCCTTACCTACCAATACGCGCCGGCGGGCAACGGCTCTTTTTATCCGCTTACTTGCGTAGTGAACGGCTCGTACACCTTTCGCCCCAGCAATTTTGGCGGGCTGAGCTTGCAGACCTCCACTACGGAGATCTTTCCGTGGTCCGCCGGAGTCACGTTCACGTTGTTGAGCCCGCAGGCAAACGGCAATTCCTTGTCAACTCAGTGGCTGATGAAGTCGGGCACCAACAGGTTAACCTATAACCTCCAATTCCAAATGGTGGGGCGCACTCTCATCATCGGGGCCACGGCGGTAAGCGGGACTTCCGGCGGCCTCTACCTGGACCGCTGTGAAAACGCGACCAACCCGGTCGTCGTGTGTGTGCCCTACCTCACGCTCATGAATGTGCTGTACACCGGCGGCGTGTTTGGCTCCATGTTCTTTGACTGGGAAAATACCAGCGCCAGCACGATCTATCCCTTGGATTCCGTTTTCTCGACCACGTCCGTCTATTACGCGCATCAGGCATTGTACTTGCCGCGAACCGACGGAACGCGCGCCAGCGTCAACGAAACCATCTATCTGACCGTCTCCCCTTCCCTGGCCGATGTGCTGCCGAACGTGCCGAACCCACCGTCTCCCTATAAGAAACTCGTCTCGAATTACCTGGTCTTCGACAACTGGGAGGCGCCTTTCGCCACCGTGAATTCACAGGTGCAATCGTTGCGCAGCGCCAGCGTGAGCAATCTCTGGGTGCTGGTCCATAACTGGCAGAACGGAGGCTATGACAACCAGTACCCGAATGTGCTGCCGGCCAATCCTGGCTTTGGCGGGTCCGCCGGGCTAACGAACGTGAGCCAGACCGCGCGCGCCGGCGGCTATCTCTTCGGCCTGCACGAAAACTATGTCGATTTCTATCCAAACGCCGCCGCCTGGAATCCCGCGGCCTGCGCCCTGAATAGCGACGGTTCGCTCAAGCAGGCCTGGTCCAATTCTTCCACCCATGTCCAGTCGTACGAGATGAAGCCGACGCTGGCGGCAAATTATCTCACGAATTTCGCCCCGCAAATCCATAGCAATTACACCACTACGGCGTCCTTTCTGGATGTGCATAGCGCCGTCAATCCCTCTGACAAAGTGGATTACGATGCCGCCACCACCAATGCGGGCACCTTCTATCAGACGCTTTCCCGCTACCGGACACTCTATAGTCTATTGCGCGCCGCCCATCAGGGGCCCGTTTCCGGCGAAGGCAATTATCATTTGCTCAGCGTGGGCTATATCGACGATGTGGAAGCGCAGATCGACAGCGGCGGCTCCGCTCCGGCCGCCCACGGATCTTGGCTGCCGCTGATCGTCGATTTTGAATTATTGAAGCTCCACGACAAAACGCTCACCCACGGCGTAGGCTACTACGAGCGCTTCTTTTCCGACCAAAATAATAGCCCGCAATACCTCACGTTCCCATTCCCCGCTGTCCTGGAATACCTGGCGACCGAACTGGCTTATGGCCACGGCGGATTTATTCCCACACCCGGCCGCGTTTACGATTACGTCGCCACCGCTCAACTTGAGCAACGCCACATCCTGGCGGCGCAGGCCTTGTATGCAAACGCGACGCCGGTGAATATTCTTTACCATGACAGCATCAGCAACGATGAGGTGAGCGTCTCCGACTACATTCGGCGCTACCCCACCAACTTCGCCAACTCCAGCGAGGATCATTACCTGAGCCAAGTCCGGGTCACCTATAACAATGGCGTTGTCGTGTGCGTCAACCGGCATCCGTCCCGGCAATGGCAGGTGCAGTTGGGCCAGCCTGGCGGGTTCTTTAACTACAATGCTGTGATGAACGGCACGAACGTCCAGTGGGTCGGCCGAACCAACCTCACTTCCTATCTGCTGCCGCAAACCAACGGCTGGGTCGTGTTCGCCCCGGCGATCCCTAAAATCTCGGCCATCACGGTAACCAATGGGACCGTGAACCTGGCTATCACCAACCTGCTGCCCGGATTCTCCAACCAAATTCAACGCAGCCTCAGCTTCCCCGTCGCCAACTGGGACCCTGTGGACACCTTCGTTTCCAACAGTTCCCAAACCAACTGGCTTCAACCTCTCACGGATGCCTGGCCCCAGGCATTCTACCGCTTGGTGCAGTTCTGGTAAAATCCGCCTCAAAGCCCAACCCAGGGTTGGATTGGTCTCTAACCTCCAAATGGACATATCAACGCATCAAGATATATTGATTTTTGATTTGCAACGCGGGACCCATGCATTTAAAGTAGGGGATAATCATTCGGACATGAAGATTGAACTGGATAGAATTCGGCAGCTCGAGCGCCTTTTAAGGGAACGCATCGTCATTCTCGACGGCGCGATGGGCACCATGATCCAGGCTCACAACCTCGACGAGGCTGCCTTCCGAGGCGAGCGGTTCAAGGACTGGCGACGGGATCTCAAAGGCCTTAACGACCTGCTCAATCTGACTCGGCCCGCGCTCATCGAAGAGATCCACCGGCAATACTTCGAGTCCGGCGCTGACATCGTCGAGACCAACACGTTCAACTCGCAAGCCATCTCCCTGGAGGAGTATGGCATGGAGTCGCTGGCCTACGACATGGCCAGGGCTGGTGCCGAGTGCGCCCGACGCGCGGCCGAGCGGGTAATGGCCTCCGCTCCGGGGCGCGTGTGCCTGGTCGCGGGCGCCATCGGGCCCACCACCAGGACGACCTCCTTTGCCGTGGATGTGAATAACCCCGCCGCGCGCGCCGCCACCTTCGACGAAATCGCGGAGGCCTATTACGAACAGGTCCGAGGGCTGCTGGACGGTGGCGTGGACCTTTTGCTGGTGGAAACGATTTTCGACACCCTCAATGGCAAAGCGGCCTTTTATTCAATCTTGCAACTCTTCGAGGAGCGAGGTATTCAGCCCGTGCCGTACGCCGCAAGCCAGGATTCCGGTCCGAGTGCGGATAGGAAGCCCAGGGTGCCCATTCTGGCCTCGGTAACCTTCGTCCAGAAGGGCAGCACTCGCGGGATGACCGGCCAAACTCTCGAGGCCTTTTGGAATTCCATCTCGCACGTGCCGCTTTTATCCGTAGGGATGAATTGCGCACTAGGCCCCAAGGAAATGCGTCCGCTGATCGAGGAGTTGGCGAGCCTCGCCCCCATTTACCTCAGCGCCTATCCCAATGCCGGGCTCCCCAACCCTTTGCTCCCGACCGGTTTCCCCGAGACGCCCGAGACGCTCGCCCCGCAACTGGCAGAGTGGGCTGAAAACGGCTGGCTCAACATTGTGGGCGGCTGCTGCGGCAGCACCCCGGCTCACATCGAGGCGATTGCCCGCGCTGTGCGGGACAAAGCGCCCCGCGTTCCTCCGACCGTTCCCCCCTACTTGCGCCTGAGCGGCATGGAGGCCCTGACCGTGCGCCCAGAAACCAACTTCGTGAACATCGGCGAGCGAACCAACATCACCGGCTCGCCCAAGTTCTCGAAACTGGTGCTGGCGGGCGATTATGACGGCGCGCTGGCCGTGGCCAAACAGCAAGTCGAGAATGGCGCCCAAATCATCGATGTGAACATGGATGAAGGGATGCTCGATTCACCCGAGGCGATGACCAGGTTCCTGAACTTGATCGCCGCCGAACCCGACATCGCTCGCGTGCCCATCATGGTGGACAGCTCGAACTGGGCGGTCATCGAAGCGGGTTTGAAGTGTCTCCAAGGCAAAGGCATCGTCAACTCCATCAGCCTGAAGGAAGGGCCGGAGAAATTCAAACAACAGGCTAAACTGATCCGGCGCTATGGCGCGGGCGTCGTCGTGATGGCCTTCGACGACCGTGGCCAAGCCGATACTTTCGAGCGCAAGATCGAGGTGTGCCAGCGCTCCTACCGTGTCCTCACCCAGGAGGTTGGCTTTCCGCCGGAGGACATCATCTTCGATCCGAACGTCTTGACCGTCGCGACCGGAATGGAAGAGCACAACCAATACGCTTTGGACTTTATCCGCGCCACGGAATGGATCAAAAAGAACCTGCCCCGGGCACGCGTGAGCGGCGGGATCAGCAACATTTCCTTTTCGTTCCGGGGCAACCAGGTGGTGCGCGAGGCCATGCACGCCGCCTTCCTCTATCACGCCATCAAGGCAGGCTTGGACATGGGCATCGTGAATGCCGGGATGCTGGCGGTCTATGAGGAGATTCCGAAGGACCTGCTCGAGTTGGTCGAAGACGTCCTGCTCAACCGCCGCCCCGACGCCACCGAGCGGCTGGTGAAATTCGCCGATTCCGTCAAACAGAAAGATAAAACGGAAACGCTCGAAGACCAATGGCGTCAGGGCACGGTGGAAGAACGCCTCAGCCATGCTCTCGTCAAGGGCATCGTGGATTTTATCGAACCGGATACCGAGGAAGCGCGCCAGAAATACGCGCGGCCCATCCTCGTCATCGAAGGCCCCCTCATGGCTGGCATGAACGTCGTCGGCGATCTGTTCGGCTCGGGCAAGATGTTTTTGCCCCAGGTCGTCAAAAGCGCGCGGGTGATGAAGAAGGCCGTCGCCTACTTGCTCCCCTTCATGGAGGAGGAGAAGAAAACCTCCGGTAACCATCAGCCGCAAGGGCGCATCGTCATGGCCACGGTCAAAGGCGACGTGCACGATATCGGCAAAAATATCGTCGGCGTCGTCCTGGGCTGCAACAATTACCAGGTCATCGACCTGGGTGTAATGGTCCCGGCGGAAAAAATCCTCCAGACCGCGCGCGAGCAGAAAGCGGACCTGGTCGGTTTGAGCGGGTTGATTACGCCCTCCCTTGACGAAATGGCGCATGTGGCCAAGGAAATGGAGCGACAGGGATTCACCCTGCCGCTGCTGATTGGCGGGGCCACCACGAGCAAGGCGCATACCGCGGTGAAGATCGCCCCGGGCTATCGCCAACCGGTCATCCATGTCTTGGACGCTTCCCGCGCGGTCGGCGTTGTGGGCAGCCTCATCAATCCCGGCCTCAAGGACGCCTTCGTCAAAAAAATCCGGGACGATTACGAACTGACACGCGCGCAGCACGCACAACACAAGAGCAAGC
>Ga0209517_10004252_pt1 | contig 18923 bp, 18 predicted proteins | sample PeaSoiMetSII2010_FD_187695 | JGI IMG/M metagenome (GOLD analysis project Ga0209517, IMG submission 187695) | Peat soil microbial communities from Weissenstadt, Germany - SII-2010 (SPAdes) (version 2) | ecosystem: Environmental > Terrestrial > Soil > Wetlands > Peat | place: Germany...
TGAAGCTCGGCGAAACTGCTGTTGAGCCGCTTTCTGAAACGGCCGCGCTGGAACCGGCGGCTTCCACCGAATCGCCAGCCGCCTGAGCGGTTTCCATGTCACCTGACGACATACCGTTATTGTTTCGCCATTCTTCGCGGCGTGTGCGCCGGACGGAGCTCCGGGAATTCTTCAAGACGCTGGTGCGGAGGGTCGCGCGTGGGGCTGGGGTGACATGCCTGATCACCGACGATCGCGAATTGCGCCGGCTCAATCGCCAATTTCGCGGCAAGGATTACTCCACCGATGTTTTGTCGTTCCCCGATTGCGGAGGCGGCGGGGAAATCGCGATTTCGCTCGATCGCGCCATCGCACAAGCAGCCGAGCGCGGGCACGGCGTCGGAGACGAAGTGCGTATCTTGATGCTGCACGGCGTGCTGCATCTTTCGGGGCTGGATCATGAAAAGGATTCGGGCGAAATGGCTCGCGCGGAGATGCGCTGGCGCAAGCGGCTTGGCCTTCCGCATGGCTTGATTGAGAGGAACGGACCATGACGTTCGCGTTAGCCGCCCTAGCAATCGCGGTCTCGATCATTGTCACGCTGGTGACCTGCGTGCAGCTTTTGTATCTGGAATCGCTGCGGATACGGACGCGAGAGCGCGCGTCCCTGGAGTTTTTTAAGGAGACGCTGGAGTCGCGGCTCGGTCTCGAAACCGAGCGCGGCTCGCTGACCTTCTCGCTGGTCAAACATATTGGACTTGCATTCATTGGATGCCTGACCATGGGCGCGGCCATGCAGGGGACGCCGGAATGGGAGGCGCTGGCCGCTTCCGTGCTGCTGGTTACGGTTTACACGGTCGTTGGAACGTATCTGATTCCTCAGATTGTGTATCGATCGAGCAGTGGGCGCGGGCTGATGGCGCTTGTCCCGCTGCTGCGCGCGCTGGCGATTGCCGTGCGTCCGTTGGTGTGGGCGCTCGAATTTCTGCAATCCGTGTTCGAGCTTTCCGGCGCACCGCAATCCGGCGAGGTCGCGCGGCCGGAGGAGCATATCGAAGCGCTGATCCTGGCGGGCGAAGAAGAAGGCATCATTGAAAAAGGCGATCGAGAGCTGATTCAGTCCGTGGTCGCATTCGGCGATAAGACCGTGCGCGAAGTGATGACGCCGCGTCCCCGAGTGGTGGCGATCCGGCAGGATGCGACGCTCGAGGAACTACGGCAACTGGTGATCAACGAGCAATTCTCGCGGATTCCTGTGTACCAGGAAACGATCGATCAGATTATCGGGTTCGTGCACGTGCGCGATATGTTCGAACTCAGCGAAGGCGAGCGCCAGCGCCGCAAGGTGAGCGACATCATGCGGCCCATCCGCGCGGTGCCCGAGACCAAGGCCGTCAACGACCTGCTGCGCGAGATGCAGGAAGAAGGCGCGCACATGGCCGTGGTTGTGGATGAGTATGGGTCGACTGCCGGAATCGTCACTATGGAAGACATGGTGGAGGAGATCGTCGGCGAGATACACGACGAGCATGAGCCGGATCGCGATTCCCGTAAAGATCCCGATGGAAGCTACGTCGTCTCGGGCAGTTTCGACGTGGGGCGCCTGGAAAATCTGCTGGATTTTCATTCGAGTGAGGGAACCGAATCGACCACGGTCGGCGGCCTGGTGACCGAGTGGCTGGGTCACGTTCCCGAGGTGGGGGAAGAGATCGAGCGCGACGGCATCTCGATCAAAGTGCTGGCCGCGAATCATCTGCGCGTCGACCAGGTTCGCGTGGCCAAGGCGGCGAATGGCCGCGAATAAGCTCCATCGCGCCGGATTCGTGGCGATCCTGGGGCGGCCGAACGCCGGAAAATCGACGCTGCTGAACGCGCTGCTGGGGCAGAAGCTTGCGATCGTGGCGTCGAAGCCGCAAACCACACGCACCGCGATTCAAGGCGTGCTCACGCTTCCCGAGGCGCAGATCGTGTTCGTCGACACGCCGGGGATTCACAAATCCGACACGCTGCTCAACAAGCGCATGATGGATGAAGTCCGCACGGCGGCGGATGCGCCTGATGTCGTGCTGTTCGTGATCGACGCGCTGGCTCGCGTGACCGAAGAAGACCGGCGGGCCGTGGATCTGGTGAAGAAGTCCGGCGTCCCGGCGATCGCCGTCTTTAACAAGACCGACTGGCTGGAGGAGAAGCCCAAGCTGCTCGATCTGATCGAACAATACCGGGCGCTGTATGATTTTGCGGAGTATATCCCGGTCTCGGCCTTGAAGGGCGAAGGGCTGGATGCGCTGCGGCGCGAAATTATCGCGCGCCTTCCCGAAGGACCTCCACTGTATCCTCCCGATTATCTGACCGATCAGCCGCAGCGCTTCCTGGCCGCAGAAATCATTCGCGAGAAAATCCTGCACTTCGCCCGGCAGGAGGTTCCTCATTCGGTCGCCGTGCAAGTGGAGTCTTGGGAAGAAACCGAAAAGCTAGTCCGAATCGCGGCGACGATTTACGTCGAGCGGCCGGGTCAGAAAACCATCATCATCGGGCCGGGCGGAGCCGCGCTCAAGAAAATCGGAACACAGGCTCGGAAAGAATTGGAGTATGCGCTGGGCCGTAAGGTTTTCCTGCAAACCTTCGTGAAGGTCCGGCCGCACTGGCGCGATGATCCCGAGTTCCTGGCGCAGGCGGACTGGCGCAGGATGACTGGAATATAGGTTAATAAGGTATGGCTCTGCGCGTTCTCTCCGTTTTCCTGATTTTCGCTTCTGCGGTGCCGCTGCTTGCCCAAAGCAATGCGAATCCCGACGACAAGATTTACGATCTGGTGCGTCAGAAGCTCGCGAACGATCCGGACGTGAAGGGCGGCGGGCTCGACGTGAGCGTCAAAAACGGCGTGGTCACGCTCAAAGGCGTCGTGCACGACGAGCACGCGAAGGAGAAAGCCGAGAAGATCACCAAGAAGGTGAAGGGCGTCACCAGCGTCGACAATCAACTGAAGATCTTCGGAAGCTAGACCTCGCCTTACCGGGTCTTCGTCAGAATCAGAATGTGCTGGCGCGGCAGCGTCTCCAGCACGCGATCCAGGTGAAAGCCTTCAGATTCCACTTCGGTTTTCACTTCCTGCACGCTCATCTTGTGCTCGGGACGTATGGGGATGGCTGGATCTTCTTTGCGGTATTCGAGCAGCACCAGCCGTCCGGCAGGCTTCAGCTCATCGCGCATTCGGCGCAGCATTGTTTGCGGCTGCGAAAACTCGTGATACACGTCGACCAGGAGAATCAGATCCAGTTCGCCGAGTGGTAGCTTTGGATCTGATTCGGTGCCGAGCACTGTCTCGATATTGGTCAGCTTCGCCTTGGCCGCATTGTCGCGCAGGCGCCGCAGCATTTCGGGTTGCACATCGTTGGCGTATACTTTACCGGACGGTCCCACGCGCTTCGCCATGCGCAGCGTCATATAACCCGTGCCTGCGCCGACGTCCGCCACCACCATTCCGGGCTTGATGCCAATCGCATCCAGCGCCTGATCGGGATGCTCTTCTTCGGCGCGCTCACTGCGGTCCAGCCAGTCGGCGCCGCCCACTCCCATCACCGGCGCGATGGGCCGGCCGGTTAACGGATGCTCGGCTTGGAACGCCCATGCGGCGGAAACCGCGCCCAAGACCGCAACGGCGATCCAGATGCGGATTTGCCTTTGAACGCTAGACCAGATAGATTGTGTTTTGATCCCCATGAAGTTTAGACGTGCGGAATTGATGCGGCTTTTCGCGCTGGCCGCGGCGACATCCCTGTTAAGCGGATGCGGCAAGCAGGAAAATACTCGCGTCGACCGAGAAATGGGAGACCGGGTAGCGGTTGGGCCATTGACCTACAATGTCGTCGAAACCGCATGGCGAAGTCAATTAGGCGCCGACTTCAATCTGCGGATTCCCCAGGACCGTTTTCTGCTGATCACGATCTCGGTGACCAACGGCGGCGGAAAGGAAGTCTCGGTTCCGCTGCTGACGCTGGAAGATCAGAACGGCAAGGATTATCAGGAGTCGGATAACGGGAGCAGCGTCGACAACTGGTTCGGCGCATTGCGGACCCTCACGCCGGCGCAGACGCAGCAGGGAAAGCTTCTGTTCGATGTGCCGTTGACGAACTATCGTCTGCGCGTCAGCGATGGGGGCGACCCGGGCAGCGACAAAGCCGCCTGGATCAAGATTCCGCTGCGCATGGATGGGGACACCGGACTCGAGGGAGCGCCGACCGTGGGAAGTCCGGTCAAGTAGGCCATTCGTGGGCAACGCCCGCCACACTATCGCCGCGTTGAGTTTTTGCGCTTTGGGTCTGTGCGCTCAGCCCAAACTCGCTCTGGATCCCGCCTTGCATCAGTTCGAAGACGGGCCAATTCTCTCCACCGAGTATCAATTCGTACCGGGCGAGACTGCGTACTTCAGTTGCATTATCACCGGCTATCAAATCTTGAAAAAGGACGAAAACCAAAGCGCCAAGCTCTCCTGGCAGATCCGCACGGTGGACCCGTCGGCGATTCCGATCGATAAAGATCAGGCCGGCGTCATCGAAGGACGCATACTTCCGCAAGACAAGGATTGGAAACCGAAGTTCCTGGCGAGTTTTATTGTTCCCGGATTCACCCCCTCGGGGGTCTATCACGTCAAGATCAGCGTGAAGGATGAGGTCGCGGGCGCCGAAGTCGCTTCCGATCTGCCTTTTCGCGTACGAGGCCGATCCGTCGAGCCGAGCGAAACGCTGATCACCCGCGACTTCGTGTTCGTGCGGGCCGAAGACGATCAGGTTCCCATGCACCCGGCTGTATATCATCCCGGCGACATGCTGTGGGCCCGGTTCGATATCACGGGTTATAAATTCGACGAAAACAATCGATTTTCTGTGGAATATGGACTGGCCATTCTGAATGCCGCCGGCGCGCAAGTCTTCGCGCAGCCGGATGCCGCAAAGGAATCGAAGGAGTCTTTCTATCCGCAGCGTTTCGTCCCCGGAGTCCTCAGCTTGTCTTTGGACCCGAATGTGCCCAAGGCATCCTACACGCTGGTAGTAACGGTGCAGGATAAGATCGGCAATCAGACCTGGGAAATAAAGCAGCCGTTTCAGGTCGAATAAAGCATCGCTATTGCTTCCTTGTGTCCGCCGACTGCTCCGCCAGCCGCTTGGCGATGCGATCCTCCAGCAGCCGGAACACTTTCTGGATATCGGCGAAGGTCGTCGTCGGATCGTTGTTATAACCCATCAGGCGATGCTGATAGTCTTTCCGGTTCGGGGCGATGTCATCGATCACGAATCGCGCCTCCTGCATCGCCGCGCCGCGATGTTCGAAGTTGCCGCTCACTTCATCGGTGGCCTTCTCGAGCGCGCAATACAAGCTGAAAGTCTTGGCCGTGGCCGGGCAGACCCTGTTATCGGCGCGATTCCACTTCGCCGGCGAGTCGAGAATCTCTCTCGCCCTCTGCACGATCTTAACGTCGGCCTTGGTGACCGGCGGTCTCGCATTGGAATCGTCGCCGGAATTGCCGGCGGCTTTCCCAGGGGGCGTCTGTCCATTGGCGGCTACCGCCAGCCACACCGCTGGAACCAGAAAGCGCGTTATTCGATTCACGAGTTCGATCTCCCTCTTTCTCTTATACTTCGCTTTATTCAACGCGGTTACGAATTCTGTGCGGCGTTATCATAGTGGGCGATGAAACTCCCGTTTGTCGCGATCCTGTTTACTTGCACTTCCGCATTCGCCCAAGAGATTGAAGTTTCCTTTCCCGCCTCCGCCCACAGTGGACCCATAACCGGCCGCGTATTCGTAATGCTCGCCAAAAAGGATACACCGCCGCCGCTGCAACAAGCCGGATCGTGGGGTGGGCAGACGCCGTTCTTCGCCATGGACATCGATCAGCTCCAGCCCGGCCGCGCCGCGGTGGTCGATGGCCGCGCGATCGGATACCCGGTGAATAGCCTCAAAGATGTGCCGGCTGGAGATTACTACGCGCAGGCGCTGGTCAACGTTTACACGCGGTTTCCGCGCTCCGATGGCCATACGATTTGGGCCCATATGGATCAGTGGGAAGGGCAGCATTTCACGCGCTCTCCCGGAAATTTGTACAGCGAAGTTCGCCGCATTCACGTAGATCCGACCACGAACGTGAAATTCGAGCTGAGCAAGGTGATTCCTCCCATCGATGTTCCGCCCGATACCGCGTGGGTGAAGCGGATCAAAATTCAGAGCCAGCTTCTGACCAAGTTCTGGGGACATCCGATGTACATCGGCGCGACCATCCTTCTTCCTGCTGGATACAACGACCATCCGAACGAGCGCTATCCCGTGATCTACGATCAGGGCCACTTCGGTTTGAACGCGCCCTTCGGATTCACGGAAACGAAGCCCCAAAACGAGCGCGGACAGGCTGGCTATGAGTTTTACCAGCAGTGGACCTCCGGAAATCTGCCGCGCATGCTGGCTGTAACCTTTCAGCACCCAACGCCGTATTTCGACGATTCCTATGCCGTGAACTCAGCCAACAACGGTCCCTACGGCGACGCCTTATTGCAGGAACTGATTCCCTACCTCGAAGAGCATTTCCGCATCATCCGCGAGCCCTATGCCCGCGTGCTGACTGGCGGATCGACGGGAGGATGGGAATCGCTCGCGTTACAGCTCTATCACCCGAACTTTTTCGGCGGCACCTGGACTTTCTTTCCTGATCCGATCGATTTTCACAAGTATCAGCTCGTGAATATTTACGAGGATGACAACGCCTTCACCGCGCCTGGCTACGATTTCATGGTGCCGGAGCGTCCCATGATGCGCACCGCCGAAGGTCAGGTGACGCAAACCATGCGCCAGATGAGCCAACTCGAAGCGGTGCTCGGGAGCAAGGGCCGTTCGGCACAGCAGTTCGAGGCGTGGGACGCGGTTTACGGTCCAGTGGGCGATGACGGTTATCCGCGTCCGCTGTGGGACAAATCGACCGGCAAGATCGATCGCGAAGTGGCCAATTATATGCGCGATCACGGCTTCGATCTGACCTACTACACCAAAACCAACTGGCAGGAGATCGGGCCGAAGCTAAAAGGAAAAATCAATGTCTACTGCGGCGACATGGATAATTTCTATCTGAATCTTGCCGTTTACCTGTTCGAAGATTTCATGAAGACTACCAACGCCGCCGCGAACTTCGAGTATGGCCGCCCCATGAAAGGTCACGGCTGGCACCCTATGAGCAACGGGGAACTCGTAAAAACGATGGCGGAACAGGTGCGGAAGAATACGCCGTGAAGTTCGCAGCGATCCTGGCGCTGGCATCGACGTTTCTCGCCGCCCAGGATCCCCCTCCGAAGTTCAACGTCCGCTCGAACCTGGTCTTCCTCCCGACTCGGGTTCAGAACAAGAGCGGCGAGACCATCTACGGCCTGAAGCCGCAGCAGTTCATCGTCGAAGACAACGGCGTCGCCCAGCCTGTAAATGTCGACGAAGATCCGGACACGACGGGCGTGTCTCTGGTCGTGGTCGTGCAGTGCAGCCGATCTGCGGTTTCCGAATTCAACAAGCTGAAAGGACTGGGCGCGATGATTGACGGAATCGTCGGCGCTGCGCCACATGAAGTCGCGGTGATCAGTTACGGCGAAGCGCCCTATGTGCTGGGCGATTTTTCCAGCAGCTCTGAATCCACCCGTCACGCTTTGTCGAGACTCAAATCCTGCGGCGAGTTCGGCGCGGCCAGTATCGATGCCGTCTATTACGCCATTAACATGCTGAACCGCCGGCAAAATCATTATCGCCGCGCCATCCTGCTGATCGGCGAGACGCGCGATCACGGCAGCAAATCCAAGCTTCACGAAGTTGTCGCCGAGCTGGGAATCAGCGACACCGTGATTTACACCGTGACATTTTCGCCGCTCCGGGATGACTTCATCTCGGGCTTCAGCAACGGCGACAAGCCGCCTCCGCCGCCGACCAGTTTCACTCCGCCGCCCCTATACCCGGAGAAGGCGGAAAAAGATCCCGAGTATTCGGAGCATACTCCTCTGTTTGTGCTGCCTCCGCAATTAATGCTGATCGTCAATGCGCTGCGGCGAAATACAGCTTCAGAACTGGCTTCTCTTTCGGGCGGTGAATATGTGAATTTCACTACCCAGAAGGGCTTCGAAGACGCGTTGCAGAGAATCGCTAATCAGATCCACAATTATTACCTGCTCAGCTTCAAGCCGCAGCCGGCGACGGTCGGAATTCATTCCTTGCGCGTTCGAGTCCCCGATTATCCGGATGCGGCGATTCAGACGCGCCGGAACTACTGGGCCGGAATATTGGAGTGAACGGCCTCGTGATATTCTGATGTTCCGGGAGAGGAACTCCGCAATGAAAATCTTCACAACGATGTTGATGGTGGGCCTCGCGCTAGCCGCGCAGGATAAGGGCAAAGGTAAAGCGCCCGCTATGCCGGGGCTGACGCTCACCACCACCGCCTTCTCCGACGGAGGCGAGATTCCCGCCAAATACACTCAATCCGATCCGAACCCGACTTCGCCGGCGCTCGAATGGTCCAACGTTCCTCCGAACACAGTCACCTTCGTCTTGCACATGCACGATCCGGATGTCGCGCGGCAGAAAACCACAGACGACATGCTGCACTGGTTGATGTTCAATATCCCCGGTACGGCCCGCTCGCTTCCCGAAGGCGTGCCCGCGAACGCACAAACGTCTGATGGCGCGACTCAGATCAAGAATGGCGGTGGAGTGATCGGCTATCGCGGACCCGGCGCGCCGGCGGTTGGCCCCCATCATCACTATACTTTCGAACTCTACTCGCTCGACATCAAGCTCGATCTGGGTCCCGATGCCACGCGCGCGGATGTAATGAAAGCGATGGATGGCCACATTCTAGGGAAAGGCGTGCTGGTAGGTCGCTTCCACCGTTAGCGCTGGTGAAAAAGGGAGCGGCCGGCATATCGGGCCTGCACACCGCCTCGTGAAGAAGCGAAGCCGGCGCGCTACGTGTTCGCGTGAGCGACCGAAGCGCACCGCTCAATCACATCCAACAACGCGCGAGCCCCGATCGGCTTGGAGACATAATCGTCCATATCTGCCGCCAGACACCGCTCGCGATCCCCGCTCATCGCGTGAGCCGTCATGGCGATGATGGGCACATGGTTCCCGGCTTTGCGGATCGCGGCGGTCGCTTCGAGCCCGTCCATTTCCGGCATCTGCACGTCCATCAAGACCACGTCGAACTCGGACTTCGCCAGCGCGGCCAAAGCTTCACGCCCGTTTCCGGCGACCACCACGTCATGGCCTTCTTTCTCAAGGATGCGCGACGCGAGACGCTGATTTACGATGTTATCCTCGGTTAGCAGAATCCGTAAGCGGGAACCGGTGCGCGATGCAGGCTTTCGCGAGGCCGTTGCGCTGAACGACGCCTGGGTGTTGGCCGAAAGTCCCAAAGCTGCGACGATCGCTGCGCGCAGTTCGGTCCGGGCCACCGGTTTGGTCAGATACGACGATACGCCAAGCTCGCGGCACAGCGCCGCATCGCGTTTGCGATCTCCAGAAGTGAGCATCAACACCACCGCGCGCGCCAGCTCCGGCGTGCCTTTGACTTTAGCTGCCAGTTCGAAGCCATCCATTTCCGGCATGTGGCCATCCGTCAGGATGAGTGAAAAAGGATCTCCCTCCTCCAGTGCCGATCGCAGCTTCTGAAGCGCTTCGCCGCCGCTGGCCGCGGCGCAAGCACGCAGCTTCCAGCCATTAACGGTCTCCACAAGGACGCGGCGATTCGTGGGATTGTCGTCCACGATGAGTGTGCGAATGCCATCTAAGACGACATCCTGTGGCCGCGCGGCGCTTTCGGGAGTTTGCGTTCTTCCGAAGCGAGCCGTGAAGTGAAAACAACTGCCTCTTCCCGGAGCGCTTTCCACCCAGATATTCCCGCCCATCAGGTTCACCAAGCGAGTGGAGATGGTCAACCCCAACCCCGTGCCTCCAAATCTCCGCGTGGTCGAGCCATCCGCTTGGGCGAAAGCTTCGAAGATCAGCGCCTGCTTATCCTCGGGAATGCCGATGCCGGTGTCGCGCACGGTGAAATGCAGACAGAGATCGCTGGAGGATCTTTCGGCGCCCTGAGAGCAGCGGCCCGGCTCCGACCGCTCCGCGCTCAGCACCACTTCTCCGCGATCCGTGAACTTAATGGCATTGCCGACCAGGTTGGTGACCACCTGCCGGATCCGGAACGGATCTCCCTCGACGAACTCGGGCAGGTCGCGCTTAAAATCGCACACCAGTTCGAGATTCTTGGCATGGGCTCGCAGCGCCAGCGCTTTGACCGTCCCTTCCAGAACGTCCCGCAGATTGAACGGAACCGGGTCGAGATCGAGTTTCCCGGCCTCGATTTTCGAGAAATCGAGAATATCGTTGATGACGATCAGCAGCGCGTCGGCCGACGTCTTAACCGCATCCAGACATTCGCGCTGCGATGGCGTCACGGCGGTATCCAGCAGCAACTCGGTCATCCCCATGATGCCGTTCATGGGCGTGCGAATCTCATGGCTCATGTTGGCGAGAAATTCGCTTTTGGCGCGGCTGGCCGCCTCGGCCTTATCTTTGGCCTGGACCAGTTCCGCGGTGCGCGCGGCCACCAGGTGCTCCAGGCTATCGCGATTCTGTTCGATTTCCGACAGCATCTCGTTAAAAGTGTCGGTAAGCTGGCCCAGGTCGTCATCGGCTTGCTTCACGGCTCGCACCGAGTAATTCTTGTCGAGGGAAACGATTTTCGCCGTCTTCGCGATGTGCGCGATCGGCTCGGAAACCACGCGTTGCAGCCGCGACGCCAACGCGTACGCAAGAAAGAATGTGGTCATCAAAATCGCAAGCATGATCCATGCCAGACGTCCGAACCGCGCGCGCATCTCATCCACGTCCGATTCGATGTACACCGCCCCGATGGTTTGCCGATTCAGCACGATAGTTCGGAACAGCTTTAGCCGCTGGGACTCATACCAGGCGGAATCCCCCCGCACGGGCGGCGCGGCCGTGGGCGGCGTTCCCTCGCGGAAGTAAGTCGCAAACGGCTTGCCGTCGGCGTCGTAGATCACGGCGCTGCCGACGTGAGGCTTGGCCTTGAGTCCGGAAAGAATCTCCCCGGCGGCCTTTTGATCCCCAAAGGCCAGGGCCGCGGTGCTGTTGGACGCGAAAATCTCAGCGAGAATTCCCAGGTCGCGCTGCATTTCCTGTCGCCCGGAATACTGATCGTAGGCCAGGATCGCCGTGCACGCCAACGCCAGCGCCGCCGCCACGGTGAAGCTGATAATCAGTTGCAGCTTTCGTTTCACTGGAAGATTTCGGTAGCAGTGGCAGAGGGTCACTTCTTTCCCTCCGTGATAATTTCAGCCAGACTGAGGAGTTTCGAGCTAATCCGGAGGCGTGCTCGATCCGCGGCGAATACATTGATCTGAAGCCGTACCCGTCCGTCTTCGAGTTTGAAGGCGACCACTCCTCCGGCCGCCGCAAAACCCCCGGTTTCCCCAACCGTGAGAACCGGGCTCATTTTCACCTGACCAAGAAGGTCGCCTCGCTTCTTCTCGCCGGCGACGAACAGGATCTGGCAGCCTGAAGCCTTCGCGGCATCGGGAAGTTCGCGCACCACCAGGCGGCGTTCGTCGATTTGCTTCCCGTTTATCGTCGCGGTCAGGCGATCCCCAAAAGGATTGCCGAGAACGCAGATGGTAATCGGGTCCGCGGGACTCTTGAACGCGTCCGGGGGCCACTCCACGAATTTGGCGAAGTTGTACAGAAACGCAGCCTTGACGCGATACTCGTCGATCGCCTGCGCGCCTCCCATCCGGCCGGCCGCCAGCAGGAGAGCCAGACATCGGGTTCGCTCTAGAATCGCCACGTCATCCTCGCCAGAGCGCTCCGCTCCGCCAGCGTGTGATTGACTTCGAAGGCGTCGCCGAATTCCGCGCGAAGCGGTCTCAGCAGATTCTGCCCAACCAGGCTCAATTCCAGCGATTTGTTAATTCGCCAGCCCAGCCGCGTATCCAGTCGGGTATACGCCGGAATCCCGTCGGCGGGCAGCCGGCCGACGAAATAAACAGAAGTGTCCCAATCCAGAGTGCGGGACAATTTCACGAAGGAGCGAATTTCGAACTGGTGCTCGGGAGACTCTCCCGCCGAACCTTGCACAGTGGAGTCCTGACTGGCCGGATCTTTGATCACGCTCATGTGCAGCAGGCTCACGCCGGGGCTTAGCCGCCAACGGCTGGTCACGTCCCAGTTCGCGAAAACCTCGCCTCCGTAGGTTCGGGCGTGGGCCAGGTTGCCGATGTAGAGGGGAAGAATGTAGTGCGGGGGTCCGGGAGCATCGACGAAAAACGGATCGCCGGGTTCCGACGTTTCCAGATTCTTGTAATAACTCAGAAATGACGCGACGTCGATGGACAATTTCTTGCCGGCTTGTGCGCGATACCCGATTTCGACGTCGCGAAGCTCCTCGGCCTCGATCTTGGGGTTGCCCAACAACGTCAGCACGCCGAAGGAATTGTTGTCGAGGGGGATGGTCGTGATGTCGTATTGGATGGTCGAATCCATCCGCGACGGCTGCCTTACGGCTTGCGAAGCCGAAAGCCAGATCGCCTGCCGATCGGTCGGGGTCCAGACCAGTTGAGCGCTCGGTTCCCAGTCGAATTTCGAGTAGGGGTTGTGTTCCACTTTCGATCCGATGGTGAAGCTCAGAGATTCGGTCAGCGCGATCTCATCCTGGAAGAACACGCTGTACAAATTGTCGGATTTTTGGGGCGGCGTGAAGTTCACGTCATAGCCGGAGGTGAGCGCGTCGTCGTATCGCCGGAATCCTCCGCCCCATACGATATCGTGCCGCGACCCGATTTTGAAATGATGCTGGAAGTCGAAATCGACGGTGCTGAGCGTCTCATCGATGGCTTCATCCACGCGATTAAAGCGGTCGTAGTAAACTTGAAGGGAGAAGTCGGATCCGTCGGATAAGGTGTGGGTCCAGCGGCCCAGGAAATTGCCGCTGCCGACGCTGATCCGGTCGTTGAACGTCGCGATGGTGGGTAGTTGGTCCTGGAGAACCGTGGTCAGCGTTTGCCCCGCGGCGGATTCGTACAAATCACCCTGAACGGTCAGCGAATCCCGCGGAGTCAGATCCCAGTCAGAGCGGAAGCCGCCGTGAAAGTTGTAAAAACCGTCGGCGCCTTCCGCACCGCTGGGCAGAACAGACGTTTCGGTATTCGAATAGCTTCCGAATGCCCGATACGTGCCTGCATCGCCAATCCGGCCGCCGTATTGCACCAACCCTTGAAGATTTTCTTCGGTGCCGGTACCGGCCCTGACCAGGCCGCCTTGTGTGGCCTTGGAACTCTTGGTGATGATGTTGATCACGCCGTTCATGGCGTTGGCTCCCCAGACCGTTCCTCCGGGCCCGCGGATGACTTCAATGCGCTCGATATCTTCAAGCGGCACATTCTGCTGATCCCAGTACACGCCGGAGAATGAAGGAGTATACACGGACCGCCCGTCGATCAGCACCAGAACCTTATCCGAGTAGCGCGTATTGAAGCCGCGAATGCTGATGGACCAAGTGTTGGCGTCGACGCGCGCGACATCCACGCCCGGCACCATGCGCAGTAAATCGGGAATATTGGCGGCTCCCGAACGGCGAATATCGTCCTGAGTGATCACGAAAATCGCTGCACCGGCCTTGAACAGAGCCTGATCTTTTTTGGAGACTGAGGTTATCTGGGCATTCAGCAGATCTTCGAGGCTGGCTTGCGTCAAGTCTGGCGGAAGCGGATCCTGAGCCACGCCGACTCCCGGAGCCGCCAAGCCGAGGGTCAGCGCCACAAGAGCTCGCCAGACTGGTTGGCGAGCAGCACATCCATCGGTCGAAATCATCTTCGCGGGTCCCGTTTCCTGCATTGAAGTCTGGCTTGTCCTCAAGACAATCCTCTGTCGCGCATATCGGCCACGCGCGACGGAGTTAAATGCAGGTGGTTATCCAAGAGGCACTCAAGATAACTATGCGAACGTCGGCAATCGAAGCGATGGAGGGTCTAAGTAATTGGCATCAAACGTTTCTTCGCGCTCCGCCTCTAGGGTTAATCGGTGTCCGCTTAGTCGCGGCCTAAGTGACCTTGAGCTCGAGCAGATGGGATTTTTCTTAGCGCACCGGATCGGTGCAACGCCTTATTCGAGTCGCGGCCATGGAACCATGCTCAGAAAAGTCCTGCGGACTTACACGCGCGGGCATCCGTGATTTGGCGCAAGATTACTATTTTTGAAACTCGGTGTTCCATTTCGGTAGTTGGCCCTTGTCCCAAACGCAGTTTTAGTACCGTAAGTCTATGAAAATCTGGCGCTAACCTTAGGAAACCTTACCGGCCGCTGCCGAGTTGGCATGCACAAGTGCGTTGAAAGATAAGGATGTTGCGGATTGGCTCACGGGTTGCAATCGGTGACGCTATGAAAAACCTGGTGCAGCATCTGTTCTTCGGCGCCGCTCGCGAAATGTGGACGGGAAACGAACGGCGGTCCGAGCCTCGTGAAGATGCCGACTGCCAGGTCGAGATGAAGGTCCTCGACCGCAGGTTGCCCGACGCTCAGTCCATCCAGTCGCGCCTGGTGAGTGTGTCCGCGAACGGTATGCAGCTACGGGTCGGGTTTATTGTTCCCAACCAGCCGGTTCAGATCCAACTAAAGGACCGGACCGTCGACGGTCGAGTGCGCTATTGCATTTCCGCCGGAGATCATTTCCAGGTCGGCATTCACCTCAGGTAGGAATGCGCTGGCCACGCGGAGCTTTGGAAGGCTTCATCTTCCTGATGCGCTCGAGAACGTCTTTCATCGAAAACTGGTTGGCGGACTCCAAATCATCGAGTTCCTTCCAATCGAGGGGAACCGCGACCGGAGCGCCGGGACGGGCTCGAACTCCATAATCGGCAATCGCAGTGGCCGTATAGTCATTGCGCAAGTAATCGATGAAAATCTTTCCCGAGCGTTTCGCCTTGGCCATTGTGGCGATGTAAGCGCCGGGCGCGGCATCCGCCATTTCGTGCGCGATTGCAGCCGCGAAGGACTTGGCTTCGGTCCATTTGTCTTTGGCGGCGAGGGGAACCGTAACGTGCAGGCCTTTCCCGCCCGTGCATTTGACGGCGCTCCCCAGCCCCTTTTTTTGAAGTCTTCGGCGCAGGTCCTGCGCGGCCATTTTCACCGCTTCGAAGGGAACGTCGGGCGCGGGATCGAGATCGAAGATCAGCCGATCTGGAAAATCGATCGCGTCGATGCTTGCACCCCAGGGATGAATCTCGACCGCGCCCATCTGGATCAGCTCGAGCAACCCCTTTTCGTCCTCGATATAGAGGTACTCGTATTTCTTCCCGTTGTGGCGAAACTCGAACGGATGAACATCCGGTCCCAGCCCTTTGCCCGGATTGCGCTGATAGAAGCAGTCCTCGCCGATCCCGCTTGGACAACGCAGCAAGCTTATCGGGTGCCGCACGATGTGAGGCAACATGAACGGGGCCACGGCCAGGTGATATTCGGCCAGTTCGCCCTTGGTGACCCGCCCCGTCTCCGAAATCAAGCGATCCGGGTGCGTAATGTTGACGCCGGCGAGAACCAGACCGCCGCTCTGGCGTTTCGACACTTGCTGAACCGCGACAGGCTTTTCCATGGTGACGTCGGTCGCCTCCTTATCTTCCCGCAAGCCTTGGAAAGACGGATGCCGGATATGGCCGTCCGCCGTCCACTCGGTGAACGAGACCTCGCATAGCAGCTGCGGCTTTATCCAATGGATCGACTGCCACTCGGCTCCCGGCAAACCGCCCATCTCCGCGCGGGTGAGAATCTGCTTCGCGACGGCCAGTGGCGCAACCCGTTCCGTCAGTGCGCGGGCGCTTGCCATCGTGAATCCCGTGCCGACCTTGCCCGCATACTTGAGTCCGCCGGCCTTGCGATAACCAAGGTAGAGTCCGCCTAGCGCCCGGCTGCCCCTGCGCGGATTGCTGTATCCCAGGATGATGAATTCCTGCCGCTCTCCGCATTTCGATTTCAGCCAGCTCCTCTCTCGTCCGCCTTGGTAGGGAGCGGCGGCTTGCTTTGAAACAATACCCTCCAGGCCGAGCGCGCACGCCTTCGCGAACATCTTCGCGCCATTTTCCGTGAAGTGCACGCTATAGCGAAGCGCGTCGCCCGGCTTCGAGTCTTTCAGCAGTCTTTCCAGCTTTTCCTTGCGATCCGTCAGCGGCAGGCCAGTGAGATTCTTGCCATCGAGATGCAACAGGTCGAAGGCGTAGCCGACGATCTTGTCACGGTTCCCGCCTTCGCCGAGCGCAGCCTGAAGAGCATGAAAAGTGCTCTTGCCCTTATCGTCGAGAACGACGGCTTCCATATCGATGACGGCATTTTGGGCTTTCAGCTTTACGAGCGCGGCCTCAATCGACGGGAATTTCGCTGTCCAATCCTTCCCGTTGCGGGTTCGCAAGCAGACCGCGCCGTCCGCCAGGAATCCCAGCAGCCGGTAGCCGTCGAATTTGATTTCGTGAACCCATCCTTCGCCCTCCGGCGGCTGGTCGACCAGCGTGGCGAGCTGAACGGACGGGTATTGCTTCATCAGCGTGTTCAGTTGCTTGGTTCCGCGCGAGGGCACTACCCTATTGTCCTGCTTTCGACGCCGCTATTCCCAGCGAAACACTTTCGAGGAGAGCGCCGTGCAGATCGCGAAGACGACGACCAGCGCAGCAACGTCCGTCATATGCGCCGACCACGCTTCGCCTTTCCAGATCCCTTCTAAAAGCGACACCGCGTAGGTCAGCGGCAGCACGTGCGCCGCGGCTCGGAGCGCGGGTGGCAGCGCTTCCAGAGGAACGAACAGCCCGCAAAGGCCGAGCATCGGATAGAGAATGGCCGCGCCGATTGGCTGCGCGAAGCGTGCCGTCGGTACAATGCTGGCGATCAGGAAACCGATCGACAGGATGCTCCAGGTACTGATCAGCAGAGCGATAGTAAATCCGATTACCGGAACGTCCACGTTAACCGGGTAATAACGCTTGCCTGCCAACACCATCAACGCCATGGTGACCACGGTGAGCGTCAGTTTTACCAGGACGTGCGCGGTCAGAATCGTCTGCGGACGCAGCGGTGTTGCCCGAAGCCGCTTGAGAATGCCGCCCTCGCGGTAAATCGAAATGATGGTGACCAGCGACAGCACGGCGCTAAGCGAGATCAGCACGGATGCGAGCACCGGCAGCCCGACGCGTACGAATCCGGCGACGCTGATCGAACTGGGCGCGGCTCGCCCGCCGAGCATCCGGCCAAGCACGATGAACACCAGCACGGGAAAGAAAATCGATCCGAACGCCCCCAGCGGTTCGCGCAGAAAGATCTTGATTTCCAGCCAGGTTAGCTTGAAAAGTCCGCGAAACATGGCTTGGTCTCGTCTAATCACGAATCGAATGCCCCGTGAGTTTCAGAAAGACGTCCTCCAGATTGGGCAGAACAGTCCGAAAATCCGTGACCCGGATCCGGTTCTCGGACAGGCACTGGATCACCTCCGTGACGAAGTCCTCACCTTCCCCTTGAATGGTGAATCGCGAGTCTTGCTGCGCGACGTTCCTGACCGATGGGATCGTGTGCAGGAACTCTTCCGCGCGGGCGTCCTCCGTGGCGAGAACGACTGTCCGCATCGGGCAGTGCCGCCGGACCAACTCTTCCGGACTGCCGATATCGATGATCTTGCCATGCTCGATGATGGCCACGCGGTCGCACAAACGCTCGGCTTCTTCCATCAGATGAGTGGTCAGGAAGACAGTTTTCCCACGTTCGCGGATGCCGCGCACCAGGTCCCAGATCGCTCTTCTCGCCTGAGGGTCGAGGCCCGTGGTGAGTTCGTCGAGAAAGACTACCTCCGGGTCGTTGATCAGCGCCAGGGCGATAAATAGCCGCTGCTTCTGACCTCCTGACAGGGTCATGAACCAGGCATTCCGTTTGTTGGCGAGCCCGAGCTGTTCGAGCAGCCGTTCGCCGTTGACGGTCTTCGGATACAGAGCGGCCCAGAGATCCACAGCCTCCCAAACTTTGATTCTTTTCTGCAACTGCGCCTGCTGGAGCTGCACTCCGATTCGGTTCTGCACCTGGTACACGTCGCGGAACGGATCCAGGCCCAGGATCGAGATAGTGCCGCGGTCAGGCTGGCGGACTCCTTCGACGCATTCCATCGTCGTGGTCTTCCCCGCGCCGTTTGGACCGATCAAACCGAAGATCTCTCCTTCACTCACTTCGAACGAAACTTCGGAGACGGCCACGGTGGTTCCGTAGGTCTTCCGGATGCCGGAAACCTGGATGACTGGACGAGAAATCCCGGAAACGCCCATCGCGGTACCCAGAGAATAGCAAAGTGCGATGGCGGGCGGCGCAATCGTGATCGCCGCTCACTGCCAGTAATTCCGATCCAGACTTCGATACTGGACCGCTTCGGCGAGATGTTTCGCGCTGATCCGCTCGCTTGGATCCAGATCCGCGACGGTACGCGCGACTTTGAGAATCCGGTCATGCGCCCGGGCGGATAGTCCAAGACGGCGGACGGCCATCTCGAGCGTTCGCTCCCCAGCGTCATCCAGGGCGCACAGTTTTCGCAACTCGCGAACCGGGATCTGCGCGTTATAGAAGCCCCGCTCCTGCTGCCGGGCGCGCGCCCGCTCGACTCGCGCGCGAATGTCAGCCGAGCTGGCGCCCTCGTCCTTGCCGCGCAGTTCGCGATAAGGGACGGCGGGAACTTCGATGTGAAGGTCGATTCGATCGAGCAGCGGACCGCTGATTCTGCCGAGATAGCGCTGAATCAGAGCGCCCGTGCATCTACACTCCCTGGTCGGATCGCCCCAGAACCCACATTGGCACGGGTTCATTGCTCCGATCATGATGGTGGAGGCCGGGAAGGA
>Ga0209517_10004253_pt1 | contig 18923 bp, 18 predicted proteins | sample PeaSoiMetSII2010_FD_187695 | JGI IMG/M metagenome (GOLD analysis project Ga0209517, IMG submission 187695) | Peat soil microbial communities from Weissenstadt, Germany - SII-2010 (SPAdes) (version 2) | ecosystem: Environmental > Terrestrial > Soil > Wetlands > Peat | place: Germany...
CTGGCCCCCAACAGCATTTGGCGCGCGCCAAAACACGGTGTTGCCCCGCGCCAAACGGCTCTTTCGCGCGGTTTGGGTGGGTCACTTTTGGCGAGCAAAACCGGGTAAATTCTCGCGAGTGCCGAAGTCGTAAATCCCCTGTTTGCAATACGGGTCGCTATTTTTGTCCGTGTTTAGGACAGCAGTGTCAGTATGTTAGGTAGGATCGCAATCCCATGATTCGCAGTGCCAAGGATCTCTCCGCCGACCAGAAGCTGGCCATCGATGTACGCAAGATCACCCCGCCTCCTCCTCTGACCGCCGAACGACGTCGGGAGATCGTCGATGGTCTACGCAAGTACTTTGCGCAGGTAGATGCCCAGCGACGGCCCATGTCGGATGAGGAAGCCGAAGAAGTCATCAACGACGCTCTCCGCTCCATCAAGCCGACTTACCGTCCGATCTCGTGAGAGTCCTGCTCGATGTCAACATCCTCGTCCGGGCAAATGAGAAATCGCAGGTACCTATGCGTGATCCCAAGGATGTTGTCGTTCTTCAGACGGCGGCCGCAGCCGAGGCAGAGATCATATGCACGCGGGATTCCGACTTCTACGACCCGGACACACAAGCGTTTTGCGCGGCACTCGGAATAGAAGTATGCACTGACGTGGACCTCATGAACCGGCTCCGGCCCACCTAATTTAACCCCGCCCCTCACCGCGCCATCAGCCTCACCGGCCCCAAAAGCCCCGAGGGCAGCGGCTGTAAATTATTCATGTCCTGCGCCTGAAAGCGCTCGCCGTACTTCGCGGTGAGCGCCTTGTAATCCGGCAGCGGACCTTTAGCCAGCAGATTGATCGCGGTATTCGCCACCACGATGCGCAGCGTATTTTCGCCGGCATGCAACAGGCCGGTGACGTTGACCTCGTAAGGCGCGCACCATACCGAGCCCGCCCGCTTGCCGTTCACGTACACCACTGCGGCCTCGCGCACCGGGCCCTCCAGCATGGCCCGCATGCCGCTGCCCGATCGCCGTTCCTGAGTCGTCACGGGCGCGCCTTCGCCGAAATTCAAGTGGACCTGGCGGCCCGTCCAGTCCGGGACTGTCACCGTCTTTTCATAGGTGGCGCGGCCGGAGAAATACTTGCGCCCTTCGTCTTCGCTCCACGACCGAAGCGTGTTCATCGCCATGGGCTGCGACGATCCATCGAAGGTGACCTGCCAGCCGGTATTGAGATCCAGCGGCGCCGGCGCCGTACCCCTGGGCGCGGGGCGCTCCTCTACCCGGTCTTTGGAAAATACCACCACTCGCGACTCGTAGGGCGCCAGGTCGAGATTGACGCGGGAGCCAGCGGCCTTTGCCACGTCCCCGTTCATCGGATTCCACCACGCCGCGCCGAGCCCGTTGGTGCGGAATGTCGCCTCGCTGTGGACCGGGTGGTTGCTGGTGTTCGCCACGAAATAAACATCGGCGAAATCGAGCCGTCGATGCACGAAGGCGATCTCCGGCGCCGCGGCCACGTCGGGAGCCAGCGCTTTGTGGAGTTCCGCGCCGAGCTTCGTCTCGTCGGTCACCAGGCGCAGTCCCTTCGCCAGCTCCAGAATTTTCGGCGTGTCCGTTTCCGCTTCCATCAGACCCGGCGCCAGCGACGGCGTGCGCCGTGTCGCAATCACCGTCCCGCCCTTGCGCGCGTACTCCACGATCTTTTCGAGGCTGGCCAGCGGTATCCGCTTGACGCCCGGCAAAATGAGCATCTTGTACGGCACGCCGCTGTGCGCGATGGCGCCATCGTCGATGAAATCGAAGTTGTAGCCCGCGTCCAGCACCTGCGGAATCACGTTCGGACCGATCAGCCCATCCATGGCCTGGTTGACGGAATCGCGACCCAGCGCGAAGCCCGCGTACGCATCGTCCGTCGGCAGGTAGACCGCCACATCGTTGGCCGGCTGTCCCTGCCGCAGCAGGAAACTCACCCGCTGCAAATACGCCGTGATGTCCGGCATCACCATCCACCACGGATTGTGATCGTTGAACACCGCGGCTGCATAGAAGCGCCAGCCAGGCTCGCCGGCTTCGGGCGGCGAATACGGGAATCCGTGGCCGATAAGCTGGTTGACGCCCTGCAGAAAATGGAGGTCGGCTTCGGCCTTCATGTCGAGCGGCGTGGCGCGAAAAACCGGCGAATGCAGCCACGTCCACGTCTCAGACGACGTGACCGGCCGGCCGTAGAGGTGGCTCGCGGAAGCCGCCCATCGCGTTGCCGTGAAGTGCCGCCACTGCGAGCCTTCGCCTTCGGGCAGGTCCGCCAGCGAGCTGCTGGATAGCGTGACCGGCGGAATGCCGTAGCTTTGCGAACGGAACTTCGTGCCGTGCTGCTGGGCCCACTCGCGCAGCGGCGTCAGGTAGTTCTCGTTAGCCAGCTCGGTGAGCGTCCGCCCCCAATCGTCGCGCACCGCGCCGGTCTTGTCGCCGATATCTCCGGCCAGCGCCGGCAAGTACGGCGTAAGGTCGTATCTGCGGCGCTTGCGGAACTCTTCCAGGAAGTTGCCGGTCCAGTCGGAGCTGTACACCTCCAGACTGTCGCTGAAGATGGCGTACGGCGGCGTCTTGGCGAGCGCCCGCAGCATCGGCTCGCCCACCGCCTTCATGTGATTCTGGATGGCGGCGAGCGAGTAGTGATCCAGGACCCAGCCTTCGGCGCCCACGGCCGGCCGCTTCACTGTCTGCCGCGTGTGGCTCGATATGAAAAACATCGTCGCCGAGCCTTGCGGGATTTGTGCGATCAGCTTCTCGCCTTCATCCAACTTCGGCGCTTCCGCAGTCCGCACCACCCGGAGCCGTCCGGCCGCCTGGTCGATCGGTATGTGCGGACCGCCATAGGGCCAGCCGCTGCACAATGTGAGATCCATGCGCAGCCCCAATTCCCGAGCCTTCTCCCCGGCGAAGCGCAGGTCATCCAGGAACTCGTCGGAAAGATAACGGAAATTGCCCTCCAGTTCGAGCGGATAGGTCGTCTGGACTTCGAACCCGCCCATGCCGCCTTCCTTCATGGCGCGCATTTCGCGCTCGAGTTCCGCCTTGTTGACTGCCGGACCAAACCACCACCACCGCACCATGATGCGGGCATCGTCCGGCGGACGCACGAACGCCTGTTTCAATTCGCTGATGTTCGCTGGCTGTGACGCCGCAGCAGCCAGGCAACAGACACCGGCTCCGATCAGAGCCGCGCGCGTCAGCAAGCGGTCGCTAACCAAGTTCTTCATCGAAGCACACCGCAACCTTTCCGCACTGGCCGGAGGCCATGAGTGCGTAGGCTTCGCCCACCTGATCGAGCGCGAAGCGATGCGTTACCAGATCGGTCGGATGCAGGTTCCAGCGCACCAGCCGCTCCACCAATTCCTCCATCAGCCACGTGGAAGTAACCCACGAGCCGAAAATCGTTTTCTGGTCGTGGATGATATCGGGAGACGGATTGAACTCCACACGGCCGCCTTCGCCCAGGAAGACGATTCGCCCCCACTTGCGCGTGGCGCGGATGGCCGTGGCACGGGCCGCGTCGTTCGCCGAGCAATCCACCGCGCGCTCCACGCCCTGGCCGCCCGTCAGACGCCTGACTTCCGCCACGTTGTCCGGTCCGCTGGCCAGCACTTCGTCGCACAGGCCCAGGTCCCGAGCCAGTCTCATGCGCTCCTCCACCACATCGATGCCGATGATGCGCGCCGCTCCCAGCTTGCGGCACAACGCCCCGGTCGCCAGGCCCACCGGACCCAGGCCCGTGATCAGCACCGCATCGTTGCCGCTGATCCCGATCTTTTGCAGCCCTTCGTATACCGTTCCGAACCCGCAGGCCACCTGCGCGCCATCCGCGTAGGTCAACTCGTCCGGAAGCTGAATCAGATCCTTCTCCTCGGCCAGCAGGTAATCGGCCATGCCGCCATCGCGCTGCCATCCGTAGGCGCGGCGGTAGCGCTCGCTGGTGCAGGAGATCATGTAGCCGCGGCGGCAATCGTTGCACAGGCCGCAACCCGAAATGTGGTAGACAATCACGCGGTCGCCTTCTCCGAACCGGCGGCAACCGGGGCCAATCTTCACGATCCGGCCGCACGGCTCGTGGCCGGCCACCACTCCCTGGTATCCCTCCGGACCCTTGCCCAGGTGCTCGTGATAGATACACCGGATGTCGGAGCCGCAAATAGTCGAAGCCTTCATGCGGAGCAGCACCTCTCCGTGACCGGGAACCGGAACCGCCACGTCTCTCAGTTCCACGGTGCTGTTGCCGGGCAAATACGCGCCTGTCATGTTTCGATCACTCCGTCGAGGTCCCACAGGTCTTCCCACGTCTGCCCCTGCTTCCACAGGAACACCTGTCCTTTGATCAGACGGCAGTTCCGGTCGATACCCGCGATCTCCCGCATCTCCTCATCGGTCAGCGGACCGCTCAACACTCCCCGCAGATTCGCCTCGTAATTCCGGCGCTTGGTCGAAAGCGGAATCGGCGTCTGCCCGCGTTGCGCCGCCCACTTGATACACACCACCGCGGGATGCACGCCCAGCCGCTCGGCGATTTTCACAATCACAGGATCCTCGATATCTACGGTATCTTGTGGCGTGCGGTCGCGCTCGGGCCGGTTCGGAGAGCCCACCGGGCAGTATCCGATCGGCTCGATTCCGTTGGCCCGCACGTACGCGAACAGCTCCGGCTGCTGAAAATGCGGATGCAGTTCCATCTCGTTGACCGCCGGCTTGATGCGCGCGTCCCGCAGCAGCAGTTCGAGCTTGGGAATCGTCATGTTGGAGGTGCCGATGTGGCGCGCCAGCCCCAGGTCCACCAACTCTTCCATCTTGCGCCAGGTCCGCATGAAATTCGCGTGGATGTACGGCTTGGCGTTCGGGCTGCGCGATCCCACATCGCAGTGCGGCGGATGGTAATTGGGGAACGGCCAGTGGACGAAGTACGCGTCCAGGTAATCCATTTGCAGATCGGCCAGCGACTTCCGGCAGGACGCGATCACGTCATCTTCGCCATGCTTGTCGTTCCATAGCTTGGAAGCGATCCACAACTCTTCGCGCCGCACTCCGCCGGCCATGATCTCCCGCACTGCGGCACCGATGCGGTCTTCGTTGCCGTAGACCGAGGCGCAATCGAAATGGCGGTAGCCCACCGCGGCCGCGCCCTTGACCGCTTCGGCAATCTCTTCGGCGGAAACATGATCGGATCCGAAAGTGCCCAGGCCTATAGCAGGCATGAGGGCACCGGTGTACAGTCTACGCATAATTTGAGCTAATCTGCCACCGGCCGCGTCTTCTCTCGCTACGCCAGGGTTCATTTGGGATGCTACTACGGTTTCCGGGAGTTGTCGAGGACGCCGCTACTGCCCTACTGCCCAGTACAGCTGAAGAATTCCGTCACGCCTATACTTGGACGGGAGGGACCATTTCGGGAATTTTGTACGCTAAGCGCCGACTACACGGACACGTGAAACGGCAAGACACTACAGGCGGGATGTGGACGGCGCGCCAGGACGCGAGCCGATGCTTTTTGAACACGAGAATGTATTTTATCGTGTTTACAATCAAGAGTATATTTTGCACGGGTAGCGTTGGGATTGGATGGGTTGGATTCAGATCTGCATCCCCTTATCATTCAAAGGAATGACGAGAACTCCGCCAGCAGATACGCTCATGGCGGCAAGCGCACGAAGATACTGAATTGAGAATACCTGTCTCATTCCGTCCTCGGGGGTCACCCCAATCCGGCCATAGAGGGTCACCAAAAATCCGGCAAACGAAATTGCGGATTGCCGGGGCTCAATCCACGATCTACCCGCAAACTACCGGGCACCTGCGGCCTGGACCCGTAACGCCAACATCCACAAGGGCAATAGGGAAAGAATAGGGTGTTGAGCGGGTGCCTGCCGGATACCCCTTTCTCATGCGCCGTTCCTGCCCGCCCATTGGCCGGATTTTTGGTGACCCTCTATGGCCGGTTTTCAAGTGACCCCTGAGGATTCCGTTTCCGATTTCCCCGGCACCAATCGCGAACCGCGAAGCGAAGCTTGGTTAGCAGAAAAGCGCAGCCTTGCCATCGACCCAATAGAAATCGCGTTCCACAAAGGGTAAAATTTTGATGGCTGAGGAGATTTGTGAAATGAGCAAGGGGTATACGCCGCACGAGCGTTTTTCCCTCAAGAACCATCCGGAATTCAACGAGAGGTGGGTTCAAGACCTCATTGCCAACGATCCTTCGATTCTTGGCCTTGGCGATTTGGCTTTGAGGGATCGCGAAAGGATTCATCCGCGCGCCGGTCGCCTCGACCTTCTTTTGCAGGACCCAGAGACGAAACGGCGCTATGAAGTCGAACTTCAACTCGGCTCAACGGACGAGGCGCACATCATTAGAACAATCGAATACTGGGACATCGAGCGCAAGCGCTATCCGCAGTACGACCATTGCGCGGTGCTGATTGCAGAGGACATCACAAGCCGCTTCCTGAACGTTGTTTCCCTCTTCAATGGAACGATTCCTCTTATCGCCATTCAGATGCAGGCCTTAAAAATCGGGGATAGCATCACTCTGGTTTTCACAACAGTGATGGACGAACTGAGCCGCGGCTATATCGATGAAGACGAGGACGCCGAGGCGGCTCCCACGGACCGGGCCTATTGGGAGAAACGCGGCTCCAAGTCCACGCTCGGGCTTGCGGATCAGTTGCTCATGGTCCTGAAGGAATTCGACCCGAGTTTGGAGTTCAGGTACAACAAGTTCTATATCGGTTTGTCCAAAGATGGGCAGCCCTACAACTTCGTGACGTTTCGGCCCAAGAAAAACCAGCTCACCTTTGAGATCAAGCTCCCGCAGTCTGATGAGCTAGATGCCAAGATCGAACAGGCCGGAATAGACACCCTCGAATACAACAAGCGATGGGGTCTTTACCGATTACGTCTGACCAAAGACGATATCAAATCGAAGGGCGCAGTCCTCAAAGAGCTCGCCCACGCCGCTTACGAGCGCCGATCTTCTTGATCATGGCTAGGAAAGAGCGAGAGAGTCGATTCAAACAGAACATACTGATTTGCTCCGACTGGTTGGCCATCACAAAGGAGTTTGATCAGCTTCCGAAGCCAGGGCGCGATCCCGAGGGAGAAGTTTTGGAGGGATGGGTATTTCGGGGACACACGAGTAAATCCTATCGCCTTCAACCATCAATCGAACGTGGGTATCCACTGGAATGGCCAGAAGTTGAGGACAGGGCCCTGCGGGAGTTTCAATCGAAGGCACGCATGCACATGGACCCAGCCAGCCTTCCTAGCCCGGACGACAAGCTAGCTTGGCTCGCGATCATGCAACACTATGGCGTGCCAACCCGTCTTCTCGACTTCACATACTCACCGTATATTGCCCTGTACTTCGCGTTGCGACATCGAGGAAACGAACGGGTTTCGCACGCAGAAGTATGGGGAATTGATGCTGCCGCCCTACGGCGCCGCGCCGCAGAAACGAGCCGAGCAGCAGACAACGCAATACGCGATCGGCAGGCGTCGACCGAAAACCGGAAACGTGCCGCCGCCGCTGAGAAACCGAAGGCAGCCGCCAGCGCCTCGGATTGGAGGACCGACCTCTCCCGGCGCCACGAAAAGCGAGTTTCGCCTCTACAAAAGGCACAAAAGGATGTCGATTTCTGGGACAGACTAGTAAGCAATGCGCTCAGCCCTTGTGGTATTCGCAGGGAACACTTCAATCAGAACGGCTTTGTGTCCATCGCCCTACCCCCGGTCCATAATCCACGCTTGTCTTCTCAGCAGGGCGTATTTCTCTTCAACGGAGCTGAGGGTTTGGTTTTTGAAGAGTCCCTTGATGACATGATGTCCGGCGTCGCCCCGCAGTGGTACAAACGTTTCCAAGTGCCGAAGAGCGCCCTTGACGAGATTGAAAGGCGGCTCTTTCAGATCAACATACACGAGCTTTCGCTGTTCCCAGACATCACAGGACTAGCCGGGTTTGTCCGCCGGAAGCTGCGACTGCAGTAACCTCCTTTCACGGAAAAAAGTCCCTTCCCTTCCAAAAAAGAGTGTGATAACGTCCTTTATAACACTCTATGACGATCTTCGACGAACCCTCCCGGCAACCATTGGCTGGTGACCGGCCATGTGCTTGACGTGAACCCCGCCCACGCCGTGCGCGGCCCGAAATACGTCGTCAAAAAGGGCAAGACACCCGTGCTGACGGCCGACGAGGCGCGCGTGTTGCTCGACAGCATCAAAATTGTGAGAAACACTGCGGGGCGCAAGCCGGGAGACACGACGGAACCGGCGCCGCCCCACCTGGTCGGCCTGCGCGATCGCGCCCTCATCGGCGTTATGGTCTTCACCTTCGCCCGCATCAACGCCGTACTGGAAATGAAGGTGCGCGATTATTTTATTCAAGGGCGGCGCGGCTGGGTGCGACTGCACGAAAAGGGCGGCAAGGAGCACGAGCTCCCCTGCCACCATACATCAGGCGCCGCAGTTCGGCCTTCACCGTGGTCACCGATTCGGCGTCGCGGTCTCCGAGCATGACGGTGACGCGATAGTTGCCCTCCTCCGGCACCGCCACCGAAAAGTAGAACGGAGGCTTCGCCGCGTACCCCGGCGTTCCCATGCCGGAACCGAAGTCGAACGTGAAGGTGGTTGGGCTCTGCGCGCCGGCGGCCCACGCCGCTAGGGCACCCAAGGCAGCTATTCGCATCTGACTTATTTTCCTCCCACCGCTTCGATTGTAATGCTGGACGCCGCCAGGCCGGGCACCGAAGCCGTCACCGCGATCCGCCGGCCGGCGCGGTGGCCTTCAAAAACCGCCGAGACCGCTTGGCCCCGCCGGAACTCCCCTCCCGCACCGCCCTAATGTTCCTCCTGGATAAAATACCCGCCGGACCTCCCGGATCTCCGGCAGAATCACGTAGAACGCGGCCACCACACCAACTGGCAGCCCACAAGCTCACCCCCCGTCACGGCCGGTCACCGCCCGCAACCACCGCGTTTGCCCCGAGTTCCTCGACCGCTTGCCGGACCTCATGGGCCCTCGACGACGACGGCATGGGAGGGCCGAACGAAATGACCACTGGATGCCTGAGATACCGCGGCCGCTTCCCGAAGAAGCGCCCGCCCTCAAAACTGAACACGCTCTCCCACAGCCCACCGAGGTGGACGGGGATTATGGGAGCGTCCAGACCCCGCACCATCGCTTCGAGTCCCCGCTTGAACGGCAGCACTCTTCCGGTCCGGCTGATCGACCCCTCGGCGAAGATGCAGATGACATCACCACGCGCCAATCCGCCGCGAGCACGCTCGATCGCTTCCGCCACGCAGCGCGGCCTTGTCCCGATGGGGATGGCCCTCGCCAGCCAGAACCCCCACGTCAAGAGCTTGTGATCGTAATAAGGCTTCCACACCACGAAACGGACCACCGGCCTTACGCAGGCGCCGATCAGAAAAGCATCCAAATGGGTGAGGTGATTGGCAACCAACAGAGCCGGCCCGCGCGCGGGGATGTGTTCCCCTCCGAGAATGCGAACCCGGAACAATGGCCGCGCTACCAGCCGATAAGCAATCCTGACCAGAAGGTCGGAAACCCACGCCCCGATCATTGCCCCGACAGGTTCAAGGCCGGCCTCGAAGCTCTGCGCTCGCATTCCGCTCTCGTCCCCTCCAGGATTACTGTCACCGACTCCGCCGGCAGGGAATCCATCGCGGCCGATACGATGGATTTCGGAACCGGAACAAATCCGATCTTGCAGGCGAACGTTTGAACGGATCGGGCCAGGGTGATGGTTTCGAACTCGAGATACAGGTCGGTCCCTCGCTGGCGCGCGCGCCAGTACGCATTCAGAGCCCACATGATGCCGTGATCGTGATATGGCTCCAGAAAGTCGCTGCGCCCAGGCACTCCGCTGTCGGACTCGCGAATTTCGCTGGCCCCCAGGTGGACCCGCAATACGGAGGCCTCAGGCTGGCCCGTACCGGAGGAGTGCTCGACGCGTGCCTTGACCCGGAACGCATAGTGCTGGAGAAAGACCGAAGCGAAGCGGTACGCGTTATGCAGCCCCATAGTGACATCGTAAACAGCCTGCGCTCCATCCCCATTCCGTTCGGCCTTGCACGCGAAGACCATGGGCCGGTAGATCCGGTCGTAGCGATCATAGTCTTCCAGCACGGATTTCAGGTCCGCGAGGCTCGCGCCGTGAATGCGGATCGCCCCGATCCAGTGGATCACTGTCCCGTTCAGCCCGGCGATCCGCTGATTCAGGGCCGCATCGCTGATGTTCCATCGAACCAGCCTGCCGGCAGCCAGTCTGGCTGCCGCTTCCTTCGATGCGGACTCGGGCACCCACGCGAGTTCTCCCGAATCGAACCGGCTGGACATCGCCTGTTCCGCGGCAGCCGCGTAGTTGTCGTATTCCCGCAAGACCCTGGCATCCACAACCGTGGTGCATCGCGCCGCCCAACAGATTCCGCTGATTCCGCAGGCCAACATGGCGGAGTTGAGAAGAGCGCTCATGGGTGGAGAGCCTTCATGGCCCGAATGAATTCCGGATTACCCGTCAGTTTGCCGGCGCGTGGCTCGACCCGAAGATACAGGAGGTAATCGCAATGCTCGCCGATCGCCTTCCAGCCCCACTCGAAAGTCTTCGCCATGTCGCCCATCGCGTCGTGGATTTCGGCAAAGTACAACGCCGGAACATAACGGGTGCGCGACATCTCTTCGAGGCGTGCCAGTTCCTGCCTGGATTCCGCGAGCTTTCCCAGAGTGGCATAGACGCTTGCCAGGGCCGCCACCGAGGCTGGACTGTTACCGGAGAACGCCGCCGCACGCTGGTACTCCTCGATGGCCTGGTCAAACAGTCCCTTTTGCTGGTATGCCATACCCAGGGTTTGATGTGCCAGGGGAAGACTCGGGTCAGTCTCCACCACCGAACGAAACTGCTCGATCGCCTGGTCGTACAGCCTCGAATAGTAGAGGCACCAGCCGACTCCGATATGGATGCTGGGCGATAAAGGCTCGATTTGAAGCGCCTCCTGCATCTGTTGGGAGGCTTTGCCGAGATCGCCAGCGGCCATGAAGTAGTGGCTGTACCAGTGCCGCGCCGTGGCCGAGCTCGGGTTCAGCTCCAAAGCGCGGGAAAACTCCCGCGCCGCGCCGCGCAGGTCCCAGTCGTACGACAGCATCACGTAAGCCAGTGAGATGTGCCCGTCGGCCAGCTCCGGGTCCAACTCGAGGGCCTTCCGAGCGGCGGCCTTCGCCCGCGGCATGGCCTCATTTGGCGGCATGCCGTCGGTGCCGACGGACCCAAGCAGCGAGTAAGAGTCCGCCAAACCGCTATAGGCGGGCGCGTATGTCGAATCGGCCGCGATCGCCTGTTGAAAGTACTGTGCGGCTCGCCTGAGCCCATCCTCCGTCCGCCTGTTCCAGAAGTACCGTCCTCGCAGATAGGCGTCCAACGCTTCCGGCTTCGCCGCGCGCCGCTGCCGGAAGCGCTCTCTGTCCTCGGCCGTGATGCTGACCTGAATCTCGCTGGCGATGGCTTCCGCCACGTCTGATACTAGCGCCAGAACGTCCTGGGAATCGCGTTCATAGCTGTTCGCCCAATACACGGTCCCTGTGCCGGGGTCTTTTAGCTGCGCGTCGATCCGTAGTCGCCCGCCGGCATGCAGGATGGTTCCGGTCAGCACCCGGTTCACGGATTGCTTCCGAAGAATTGCGCTCCACGCACCCGTGTCTCTCTGCCCCCCGCCGTCTGAGGCTAGGGAAATGACGCGCAGGCTTCGCAGATTTGCGAGGCGCGTGATGAGGGCCTGAGTCATTCCGTCGGCGAAATAGTCCTGCGAAGCGTCCTTCTCGACAGTGCGAAAGGGCAGAACCGCCAAGGCGTTTGCAGGCACCGTTGCGGGCGTAGCCAGATGAGTGTCGACACGCCCCATTATCAATACCGCTACAGCCGCCATGCCGGCCAGCAGTAGGACGCCAGCCAGGATCATCCACTTAGCCGTGAATCTCGACGAGGCGTGTTGCGGTTCTGCTCTCTCGGCGCCATCCCCGTTCCCGGTGCCGGCCGCGGCAGCCGTGCCGGCAGATTCCACCGCAACCGCGCGCACGGGCGCCACAAACCGGTAACCTCGCTTGGGAATCGTCTCTATGTAAGCGGCTTCGTCTCCCATATCCCCGAGCGTTTTCCGGAGCAGGGAGATGTTTCGTGTGAGGGCGCCCTCTTCGACGAAGGTGTCGGGCCAAACCTCCTTCATCAAGTCGACCTTGTCGACCATGCGGCCGGCGCTGCGGACCAGCACGAGCAGAGTACTCGCGACCTTCGGCGGCAGCGAGATCAACTCGTCGCCCCGATGCAGCAACCGCTCGCCGGTGTCAATGCGATACGGCCCGAACTCGTATCCCTCAATCGCCGGGAGCGGCATGGTTCCTACTCCCCAGAATTCACGGCCTTTAACCTAGCACGAGGGTATCACAGGCATTAGGGTAAGAGAAGCCTGATATCAGGGTTCCATCAGAGATTCATCAGCCTTTGCGAAGGACTGTTGCCTGGCCCGAGCGGCATACTCGGCCTGTGGAGAGGTGCAGTATGAAAAAGGCTATTGTTAGCAGTGTTTGGCTTCTGGTGGCGGTGCCCGGCTTCGGGATCTTCCCAGCGACTGCCGCGACACCCCCGGCGGAAATCAGGTGGAATGAACTGGCGCCGCTGATTGTCGGCCATCACGTATCGATTCCGCTTCTGGGAGGAGGCATCGTCGAGGGCGAAGCTCTGAGTTTGAGAGACGACTCTCTGGTGCTCGATATCAGCAAGACTTCCGACGCAAGCCGGTATCCTAAGGGCCAGACTCCCATTCCCCGCGCCTCCGTAACCGAGATTCGGATGGCGGAGCGTCGAGGTACGGGCGGGCGGATCTTGGGCTCGGTCGTCGGCGCGCTGGTCGGAATGGTTGCAGGCGCTGAAATCGCAGCGCACGGAACGCGTTCGGAAGCTGCCGTCGTGTCCACATTCACGGCGACTGCGGTCGCCCTCACCATAGGCGGCTACTACGCCGGTAGGAGTGCGGACCGGCATACCAGGCTGTTGCGCATCGCGCCGGCGGCGGGGGCAGGCCCACGATGAACAGACAGAATCGAATTCGCCATCTCGCCGCCCTTGTCCTGATCGCCACTGTCTCGGGCGCTTGTTCGATTAAGAAGATCGCGGTGAACAAGCTCGGCAACGCCCTGGCCTCTACCGGCACCACGTTCGAAGGGGACGACGATCCGGACCTCGTGGGCGACTCGCTCCCCTTCGCGCTCAAGCTGATGGAAAGCCTGCTGGCCGAATCGCCTCGCCATACGGGCTTGCTGCTCGCAACTACAAGCGGCTTCACCGAATATTCGTACGCGTTCGTCGGACAGCGCGCCGAGCGCGCATTCACCGAGAGCGTGGAGGAGAGCAACACGCTGCGCGCGCGCTCACGGCGGCTCTACCTCCGCGCCCGAGCCTACGGGATGCGCGCTCTCGAGGTGCGTTACCCGGGCTTCAGCGCCGCGCTCGATCAAGATCCACCCACCGCCCTGGCCCGTGTTCGAAGACGCGACGTGCCGTTGCTCTACTGGACGGCTGCCGCCCACGGGCTCGCCATCTCCGCCTCCAAAGACGATCCGGAGATGATTGCACAGTTGCCCGTTGTGGAAGCGTTTGTCCGGCGTGGCATGGAACTGGATGAAGTCTGGAACGAAGGCGCGTTGCCGGAGTTCCTGATCGATATCGAAGCGGCGCGTACCAGCGTGAATGCCGCGGAACGTCAGGCCCGGATCGGGCGCTACTATGAACAGGCGCTCCGGCTCTCGGGTGGGCAGCGCGCCAGTCTGTTCGTTTCCTACGCTGAGAACTCCGCCATACCGGCTCAGAAGCGGGACCAGTTTCAAGAACTGCTCGAACGCGCGGTGCGCATCGATCCTGGCCAGCATCCCGCAACGCGGCTGGCCACCCTGATTGCGCAACGCCGGGCGCGCTGGCTGCTGGGCCGAATTGATGAGTTGTTCCTCGAAGGGCCCGCTCCGGCGGGAAAGGAGAACTGAAATGTTGCGATCGACGATCAGTGTGCTCTTACTCGGATGCCTGACCCCGGCTCTGCCGCAAACGGTCATCAAGATGGGAACCCTCGCTCCCGAAGGCTCCCCTTGGCACCAGGCCCTGCAGTTGATGGGTGAGCGATGGCGCAAAATCTCCGGCGGGCAGGTGAAGCTCGTCATCTACCCGGGCGGCGTGCTCGGCGATGAGCCGGATATGGTCAACAAAATGCGCATCGGCCAGATTCAATCGGCCGGGCTCTCCGGCGCGGGCCTCTCCGGCATCGAGCCGGGCGTGATGGCTCTCCAGATTCCGATGATGTTCGATTCCTACGAAGAGCTGGACTACGTGCGGGAACGCGTGGCGCCGCGGCTGGAACAGATGATCGAGGCGCACGGATACGTGGTGCTGAACTGGGGCGACGTAGGATGGGTCCATTTCTTCACCACTCGGCCGGCCACCCGCCTGGGGGATATGCGCAAGATGAAGATCTTTACCTGGGCCGGAGGAGACAACCAGACCCTCGAGCTCTGGAAGGCGAACGGGTTCCGCGCCGTGCCCCTGGCCGCGACAGATATTCTCACGAGCCTCCAGACCGGGCTGATCGATGCGGTCCCGGCCACGCCGCTCTACGCCCTCCTCGACCAGAGTTTCGGCATCGCGCGCAACATGATCGACGTAAAGTGGGCTCCGCTGGTTGGCGCCACCCTGATTACCCGGCGCATGTGGGATTCCCTTCCCGCCGCCCAGCGGGACGACATGATGAAAGCCGCGCGTGACGCCGGCGTGAGCATGCGCGACGGCATCCGCAAGATGGGAGACGAAGCCGTAGTCACCATGCAGAAACGCAGGCTGCAGGTAATCCAAGTCGATGCCGCGGCCTTAGCGGAGTGGCACAGAGAAGCGGAAGGCGTCTATCCGAAAGTGCGCGGCGGCATGGTTCCCGCCGAGTTGTTCGACGAGGTCCGCAAGCTGCGCGACGAATACCGCGCGACGGCGGGAGCCGGGAAATGAGCGCCCTTGTGGTGATACCCAATGATCTCTCACCGGCGAATCGCGCCGGCTTCGGCACTCTCGAACGGCTGGTTCCGGCAGTGGCTCTCACGCTGATGGCGCTGCTCCCCATTACCGAGATGATTTCGCGGCAATGGAAACTGCCGGGCATCCCGGGTTCGACTGTTGCCGTGCAGCATCTCACGCTGTGGATCGCCTTCATTGGCGCCGCCCTGGCCGCTCGGTCCGACCGGCTGCTGTCGCTTTCGGCCAACACTTTTCTCCCGGAGCGATGGGCCGGGTCCGTGCGCATCTTCGTCTCGGCCGTGGGTGCGGCGATTGCCATCTGCCTCGCCTGGGCAAGCGCCCGATTTGTCAACGCGGAGCGGCTGGAGGCCGGTACGCTGGCCGCCGGCATCCCGCGGTGGCTGGCACAAGCGGTAATGCCGGCCGGCTTCCTGGCGGTCGCCCTCGGCATCGTATGGCACGCCGCGCCGCAACGGCGGGGCAGGCTGCTGGCGGCGCTCGGGCTGTGCGTTCCGTGCGTGTTCGGGTTAGTGCCCGCGCCTCACAGCGCGGCGCTGCTCACCGCGGGAGTCGCGGTCATCCTGGTGGCGGCGCTGCTGGGTCTCCCGATTTTCGCCACGCTGGGTGGCATCGCGCTCATGCTGTTCTGGAACGAAGGGGTGCCGGTGGCGGCAGTGCCCGTCGAGACCTACCGGCTGGTCGCCTCGCCGGTTTTGCCCTCGATTCCGCTGTTCACCTTCGCTGGCTACCTGCTGGTGGCCGGCGGCGCAAATCATCGACTGCTTCGCGTCTATCAGGCGCTGCTCGGATGGATGCCGGGCGGGTTGGCGATTACCACTGCCGTGGTCTGCGCCGTCTTCACTTGGGCGGGCTCGGGCGTGACGATCCTGGCGATGGGCGGTCTCCTTCTGCCGATGCTGGTGAAGGCCCGTTATCCCGAGAACTTCTCGATCGGCCTCATCAATGCTTCCGGATCGCTGGGGCTACTGTTTCCGCCCAGCCTGCCGGTCATCCTGTACGGCGTATACGCGCGCACACCGATCGATCAATTGTTCGTGGGCGGCTTTCTTCCCGGGTTGCTGATGGTCGGTATGGTATCGGCGTGGGGCGTATACCAGGGCCGCAAGCATCACACCGAAAGTACCCGGTTTTCCGGAGGCGAGGCGCTCAGGGCCGTGTGGGCCGCGAAATGGGAGCTGGCCGTTCCCGTGATCGTGCTGGTCGGACTCTTCGGGGGCCTCGGCACCCTGGTGGAAGCCGGGGCCGTCACGGTGGTGTACATACTGGCGGTGGAGTGCGTGGTGTACAAAAGTCTTTCGCTGCGCCGGGACTACGGCGGAGTGGCCAAGGAATGCGTCACCATCGTGGGCGGCGTGCTGCTGATTATCGGCGTCGCGGTAGGATTTACCAATTACCTGGTGGACGCGCAGTTGCCCGCTCTGCTCATCGCCTGGACCCAGACCCATATCCATTCCAAGTACGCATTCCTGCTGCTCCTCAATTTCGTTCTCCTGTTCAAAGGATCGTTCATGGATGTTTTCTCCGCGATTATCGTGGTGGTGCCGCTGATCACGCCGATCGCCGCCGCCTTTGGCATCGAGCCCGTTCAGCTCGGCATCATCTTTTTGGCGAACCTGGAGCTGGGTTACCTCACCCCGCCGGTGGGTATGAATCTCTGTCTGTCCGCCTATCGTTTCCAGCGCCCCATGGCCAGCGTCTACCGGGCCACCCTTCCGTTCTACCTGATTCTGCTGGCAGGCGTTCTTCTGATCACCTACGTGCCGTGGATCACCATGGCGCCGGTGCATTGGTTCAATTTGCTCCCCTGATCGCTTTCCGCCATACTGGCACTGAATCGGTCTTTCCCGATGAGACTTCTGCAAATCGCCGGGCCCGGAGGGCACCCCGCGGGGCAGCGCCGCGTTGGAATCGTCCATGAACCCGGGATCGTGCGTGATTCCGTCAACATTATTTGGCATGTTTGGTCTTCTTGAGAGGTGGGGTCGGCGGCTTCGCGAGGAGCCGACAGACGGTGGCCGGGTGGATTCTGATAGCCGGGCAGCATCGGCGGCGGTCTTGTCCCCTCTGGAAACCAATCCTTCTGATTTCGGCGTGTTGTTGGGGCGAGAGCTTCGGCCGGCTGCCATGTGGCTAGCAACGCTTCGAGGGGGTGTCTTTCTGATTTTCGGGGGGGATTTAAAAGAAAGGACAACTGTCTTGATGGTCTGAACCCGGCTGGCTCACCCGCCGGGTTTAACGGCCGGCTCCAGCCTCCTGGAGACACACCCGTTTCAGGGAGCGCGCCATCATCCGCATCGCCGGCAAATCAAGGGCGCACCTCAGGCAGGTGTGAAGGTGCCGTTCGATTTTCGCCTGCTCTGGCGCCGGCAGATCACCGGTCACAAATAGGAGAAGCAATGAACCAACCCGCGGGTTCCCGCAGATTGCTGCTTCCGCTTCCTGGAAGGCCTCTTCTTCCGTTCTGGTTTGAGAGGATTTCATCCTTATTTCCTTGACGATTCGTCCTGCACTTTCATTCATGGGACTTTGCCCGTCTTTCTGCGACACGGCGCCCGCGGGTCCCCGGTTGAACAGGTTCCCGTCGGGCAATGTCGCGAAGGCACCGGGCGGCAGGTGCTGTGCGTGAGCTTTTGCTGAGGCAGCGCCGCGTTCATGCTCGGAGCAAGGGTATACTTTTCACGTAACGAAGTGATCATACCACCGGGCAGCAGTGGCTTGAATATTAACTGCCGGCCATGTGCCCGATCGTACAGTCATTGTTTCCATAAAAAACACTTCGCCCCAGCCGGTCTTGTAGAACCGTCTGAGGCCTTTCGCGTACTTCAGAATGTCAGCCGCCCTTCTTCAGAGAGAACGACTCATCGAGTGCAGCTTTTGCCTTTTTTGCGAAACCCCGGAACAGCTTGTCCACCCGGGAGGGCGTAATACCCAGGGTAATGGCAACCTCTGCAAGAGTCTTCTCTTCCCCGTACCTCATCATGGCTACCTCACGTTCGAGTTGTGAGCCCGCGGCCAGCGCCTTTCTGGCAGCGTCTTCCATCCAGATGCCGTCCCCGTTCCAGCAGGCGGCGGCTGTTTTCTCGGCCCTGCTGACCGGGGAAGAACAGCAGCGTTTTCCGCCCCAGCCAACAGGTGACTTCCTCTTAACCAGCTTCACTCCGATACGCCGTAGCAACTTTTTATCGCTCTGGCGCTTTGCAATTCCCCAGGTATGAACTTCCCCAGGATGAACAAATGTTGACACCACAGCTTTCTCTGTCCGATATCGAACCGCTCGCGGTTCGGATTGCCGCCTTAATCCTGCTTCTTGAATACCTCGCATGGATGACGGGGCTCACTGTTTTGGATCACTGGCGCAAAATGGCCAGACGCTTTAACGGCCTGAAGAATAAGCACCCCCGGGCACCGCGGCGTTCCACGGATCAGTCGCAGGGTTAGACCATTTCACCGCGCGGCTGTTGGCGCGGGCCGGCTCCCCCGGCTCGCCCCGCGTATGCCAGATAATGTTGACGGATCTACGCCAAATACGCCAAATAATTCTAAAAGTGACAACCAGGTGTCACAATTCAAAGGCTGGAATGCGAGAATTGTTTTGTGAGCGCCGGGAACAGGAAACGGCAGTGCGCCTATTGTGGGAAAGAGAAGAAGCTCACCGCAGACCACGTGCCGCCGAAGCTTTTTCTTGAGCGACCATTTCCACCCCTGAGAACGATTCGCGCGAAATCCTCACGCAGGTTTTAATGAACCGCCACCAGCAGCCAAACGGGGCGTAACCACCGCGCCCGTCTCGGCCTTCGGAGGCTTGCGGACGAACGGAAGGGGGT
>Ga0209517_10004254_pt1 | contig 18910 bp, 16 predicted proteins | sample PeaSoiMetSII2010_FD_187695 | JGI IMG/M metagenome (GOLD analysis project Ga0209517, IMG submission 187695) | Peat soil microbial communities from Weissenstadt, Germany - SII-2010 (SPAdes) (version 2) | ecosystem: Environmental > Terrestrial > Soil > Wetlands > Peat | place: Germany...
AAACACGCCGCCGAGCGGCTGCTGCTGCAGATGGGCATCACCTTCAACGTCTATGGAGACTCGGCGGGAACCGAGCGGATTTTTCCCTTCGACCTGATCCCGCGCATCGTGCCCGCCGCCGAGTGGGACCACATCGAACGCGGTCTCAAACAGCGGGTCCACGCCCTCAACGCGTTCATCGACGACATCTATCACGATCAGAAGGTCCTCCGCGACGGAATCATTCCGAGCGAGGTGATTCTCTCCGCGGTGTCCTACCGGAAACAGTGCCATGGCCTGAATCCGCCGTGGCGGGTGTGGTGCCACGTCACCGGCACCGACCTGGTGCGCGACCGCGACGGCCGCTACTACGTTCTGGAGGACAACCTGCGCGTGCCGTCGGGAGTGTCCTACGTGCTGGAAAATCGCGAGGTGCTGAAGACTATCTTCCCCGCGGTGTTCGAGGGGCTCTCGGTGCGTCCGGTAAACGAGTACCCCAGCCGCCTGCTCGAAATGCTGGAATCGATCGCGCCGGGCGCGGCGGCGGGCGGGCCGCGGGTGGTGCTGCTCACGCCGGGCATTTACAACTCCGCGTATTTCGAGCACAGCTTCCTGGCCCAGCAGATGGGCGTGCCGCTGGTGGAAGGCCGCGACCTGGTGGTGGATGGCGGCGCGGTCTTCATGCGCACCACCAAAGGCCCGCAGCGCGTGGACGTCATCTACCGCCGCATCGACGACGACTTTCTGGACCCGGAGGCATTTCGGCCGGATTCGCTGCTCGGTGTATCCGGCCTGATGGCGGCCTACAAGGCCGAGCGCGTGGCGCTGGCCAATGCCCCGGGAAACGGAGTGGCCGACGACAAGGTGATCTACGCCTACGTGCCGGAGATGATCCGTTATTACGAGGGCGCCGACCCCATCCTGCCCAACGTGCCGACGTATCTCTGCTGGCGCGACAGCGACCGCAGCTACGTGCTGGAGCATCTGGATGAACTGGTAGTGAAATCGGCCAACGAATCGGGCGGCTTCGGCATGCTGGTGGGCCCGCACTCGACTCGCCGGCAGCAGGAAGAGTTCGCGGAGAAGATCCAGGCCCAGCCGCGGAATTATATCGCCCAGCCGACGCTCGCGCTGTCGCGCGTGCCCACTATTGTGGACGATCATTTCGAAGGCCGGCACGTGGACCTTCGGCCGTATGTCCTGTGCGGGAAGGAGATCTACGTGGTGCCGGGCGGATTGACGCGCGTGGCCATGACCAAAGGCTCGCTGGTGGTGAACTCGTCGCAGGGAGGCGGCAGCAAGGACACGTGGGTACTGGCGCCGGCGCCGCAGGAGGGTCAACAGCAGCAATGACGCTCAAGCCCAAGCCTCTGCTCAGCCGGGTGGCCGAAGCGGTCTACTGGATGGGCCGCTACATCGAGCGCGCCGAAAACGTGGCGCGCTTTATCGGGGTCAACCAGAACCTGATGCTCGACCTGCCTGGCGGATCGGGCGACCAGTGGCAGCCGATCATCGACACGACCGGCGATCGCGCCGCGTTCCTGGCGCGTTATGGCGAGGCCGCCCAGGAGAACGTCGTCCGCTTTCTGGCGTTCGATCCCGAGAATCCCAACTCCATCTACTCCTGCGTGCTGGCGGCCCGCGAAAATGCGCGCTCGGTGCGGGACACCATCTCCTCCGAGATGTGGGAGCAGATCAACACCGTGTACCTGCTGATCACCGGACAGAGCCGCAAGCCGCTGCCGCAGGTGCTGCCCGAGTTCTGCCACCAGGTGCGCATGGCGTGCCACCTGTTCCAGGGCATCACGCACGGAACCATGACGCACAACGAAGCCTGGCACTTCATCCGGCTCGGCACCACGCTGGAACGGGCGGACAAAACCACGCGCATCCTGGACGTGAAATACTTCATCCTGCTGCCCTCGGTGAGCGACGTCGGAACGCCCTACGACGATATCCAGTGGGCCGCGGTGCTGAAGTCGGTCAGCGCCTTCGAGATGTATCGCAAGCGCTTCGGACGGATTGCGCCGGAGCGGATTGTGGAGTTCCTGCTGCTGGATCCCGAGTTCCCGCGGGCGGTTCGCTATTGCGCCGGGCTGGCGGACCAATCCGTGCACGCCATCACGGGCGCGCGTCCCGGAGGGTTCTCCTGCGTTTCCGAGCAACGCATCGGCATGCTTCGATCGGAGCTGGATTACGCCGAGGTGGAGGCCATCCTAAAGACGGGGCTCCACGAATTCTGCGACGCGATGCAGGTAAAAATGAATACAATCGATGAGTGCGTCCTCGGCGACTTTTTTGCACAGCGGCATTCGAGCGGCGCCGCAATTTGAAGGAGCTATGACTTTTTGCCTGGGAATTACGGTGGAGGAAGGCCTCGTCGCGATCGCCGATGCGCGCGTGGTGGCCGGTAACGAATGCCTGGTCGCCCGAAAGACCGCGAGCTACCGCGGCCCGGGCTTCGCATTCTTCGTGATGAATTCGGGCCTGCGGTCGCTGCGCGACAAGATCCTTCTGTATTTCGAGGAGGCCTTTGCGCGCGAGACGCAGGCGCGGGATCGGCTCTATAAGGTGGTGAACCTCTACGCGCAGCAGGTGCGGCGGGTGGCCGACGAGGACCACGCCGCGCTGGAAAGAGCCGAGCTCAAGTTCAACGCCTACGCGATCATCGGCGGGCAGATGTCCGGCGATTCGTCCCACCGTCTGTTTCTGATCTATCCCGAAGGCAACTGGGTGGAGGTGGGTCCGGACACGCCGTACCAGATCATCGGCGCGTCGGGATTCGGCAAACCCATTCTGGAGCGCTCGCTGACGCGGTCCGATTCCATGCTGTACGCGTTCAAGGTGGGGCTGCTGGCCTTCGATGCCACGCGCCTATGCGCGGCGGACGTGGATTTTCCGATGGACGTGATGCTCTACTCGCGAGGCAGCTTCGCCCTGGTGGAGCAGCGCTACGAGCGCGACGACCTGCGCGAGATTTCCAACTGGTGGCAGGAGCGCATGCGGCGCAGCGTGCAGGATCTGCCGTCGGCATGGGTCGAGGCGGCGTTCTCCAGGCTCACGCGCGACGAAGTCGTGTACTGAGCCGTGCTCCCGATGCGCATCGCGGTCACTCATTGCACGGTTTACCGGTACGACAGTCCGGTGTACCAGGAGCCGCACACGTTCCGGCTGCGGCCACGCGAGGATGGGTCGCAGCATCTCTTGCGGTACGCACTGGAAATTTCTCCGCCGCCCGCGGGCCAGAACGAATGCCTCGACCAGGACGGCAACGTGGTGGTGGAAGCTTGGTTCGACCGGCCGCTGGATGAAATGACGGTGAAGAGCTCCTTCGAGATCGAGACGCTGCGCGAGAATCCGTTCGACTTTCATCTTTCGTCGCCCGGCCTGGCATCCCTGCCGCTGGTCTATGCGGAGCCGTTGCGATCCGCGCTGGCGCCCTACCTGGGCTCGGGCGGCGGCGCCGCCGCGGTACGGGAACTGGCGCGCTCGGTTGCCGAAGAGACAGACTGGAAGACGCTGGCATACCTGACGGCATTGAACACGAGACTGTTCGAGACGGTGCGGCACGTGATCCGCGACGACGGCCCGCCCCTGACGCCCGAGGTCACGCTGGAGCGGGGCGAAGGATCCTGCCGCGATCTCGCGGTGCTCTTCTGCGCGGCCTGCCGGAGCGTAGGTATCCCGGCGCGCTTCGTCAGCGGTTACGAGCGGGAGGCCGCCTTACACGACAAGGCCCACATGCACGCCTGGGCCGAAGTGTATCTGTCGGGCGGCGGCTGGCGGGGCTACGATCCATCGCAGGGCTTGGCGGTGTGCACCGCCCACGCGACTGTGGCGGCCGCGTCCGACCCCCGGCTGGCAGCCCCCGTTTCGGGAACGTTCCGCGGTTCGGCAGGGGCGAAGATGGAATTCACGATCGAGATGCGGGTGGAGGATGCGGCTCCGAAAGGGGGGTGACCAGGTCTCCGGCTCCTACGGCACGGATCGTGGCGGGCAGCCCATGGCGATTCCCACTTTGCGGGCGAGCTCGCAAACCCGCGTATGACTGAGTTGACGCAGGCGGCCTTGGGGTTCCATCAGGCTATTCTTGCGCACCACAGTAATGTCTTCGGCGCGAGCCGCCGAATCTGCCTGAAGTCCGGTCTCGCCGGCCGGTAATAGGACATGTGTGGGAGAGGCCTTGTGGATGCTCGTAGTTAGGGGGACCACGAGTACGGTGTCAGCGCGTTCGTGACGGTTTCGCACATCCAGCGAAACAATCACGACTGGGCGTCTTCCCTTTTCAGGTGGATCCGTGTGCAAGTGCACGAACCAGATTTCGCCACGGAACGGAAGCCGTTTCATGCGCGGCGCTCAGACGATCTCGTCCGGGAACTCACCCATGGCGAATTCACCCCACCTGGCCTGCTCCTCAATCTCCTCGGCCGGACACGAGTCATAGTAGTCCGCAACAGCTTTCTCGATGGCCCGCTTTTCGGTTCCGCGTCGTGCCCTTTGCAGAATGCCCTCAAGGACGGATGAAGCCGATGAAGCATGTTGTCTCCGGCGCAACGTTTCGAGGAACGCAACCGACTCCGCAGAGAGAGTGTAGCTCTTCTTTGCCTTCCGGCGTCCCTGCCGCACTGCGGAATGAGCCATAATCGTACCAGTGATCCTACTCCTGTCATCCTAGGCAATTCCTTAAACGAAATCAACCGAGACATTTTGCGAATCGGTGGGGAGTGCGGCTCCGGAACAGCGCAGACACTTCGAGTGACCTTGATTCTGCAAAGCGCCGGATATTTTGCGGGAACCGAGGGGAAGGTAGAGGAACGGGCTCCATCTGTGCTCCACGGGAACCCGTTCGTCGCCGAAGTAAGTTCTTCCTCCAGGATACTCAGGGTTCGCAGCCTGGCAAAGAAGAAAATTTCTATCGGCTTGATTCACGGGTGTGGTGGATCGCACTTGCTACAATGAAACATTCCACACCATGCTTGATGAATCCATACAGGAACTGGAGTCCCGTTCCCTGGCGCGAATCGCTTCCGCGGCATCCCCGGAGGAGCTGGAAGCCGTTCGCGTGGACGCGCTGGGGCGCAAAACCGGACTTACGCAGTTCAGCAAGGAGATGGGAAAACTAGCGCCGGAAGAGCGGGCGCGCATCGGGAAGCTGCTGAACGGCGCCAAACAGAAGCTCGAAGAGGCGTTGGAAGCGAAGAAGCAGCAGTTCGCCGGAGCCGCCCTGCGCGCGCGTCTCGACGCCGAATGGGTCGACCTCACGCTGCCCGCTCCTGGCCCTCGGCGCGGCCACCTGCACCCCATCACCCGCATCCAGCGCGAGCTGGAAGAGCTGTTCGTATCGCTGGGCTTCACCGTGCTCGACGGCCCTGAAGTGGAGACCGAATACTACAACTTCGATGCTTTGAACATTCCGGCCGAGCACCCCGCGCGCGATATGCAGGACACATTCTGGCTGGATGGCGGCAACCTGTTGCGCACCCACACATCGCCCGTGCAGGTGCGCGGCATGAAGTGCCTCGGTCCGCCGCTGCGCATGATCGCGCCCGGCCGCGTGTTCCGCAACGAGAGCGTGGACGCGTCGCACGAGCACACGTTCTATCAGCTCGAAGGCATGATGGTGGATCGCGAAGTTTCCGTGGCACACTTGCTCTATTTCATGAAGACGCTGCTCACCGCCATCTTCAAGCGCGAAGTCACGGTGCGCTTGCGGCCCGGGTACTTCCCGTTCGTCGAGCCCGGCTTCGAGCTGGATGTTCAATGCCTGATCTGCGGCGGCCCGGGCTGCCCGGTGTGCAAGCAGAGCGGCTGGGTGGAATTGCTGCCGTGCGGCCTGGTGAATCCGAACGTCCTCGGCATGAGCGGCATCGACCCGGAAGAATGGAACGGTTTCGCCTTCGGACTGGGCCTGACGCGCCTGGTGATGATGCGCTACGGCATCGATGACATACGCCACTTGCAGGGCGGCGACTTGAGATTTTTGGAGCAGTTCTAGCCTTGAAGTTCTCTTACAACTGGATTCGCGAGCTGATTGAGGACCTGGATTACGCCCCCGGTCCCCTGGCAAAGCTCATCACGATGAAGACCGCCGAGTGCGAAGGCATCGAGGCGGCGGGCGTGCTGCTGGAGCGCGCCTGCGCGGCACGCGTCGAGTCCGTGGAGCCGATCCCCGATACTCACAACGTGAAGGCGGTCGTGGATGCCGGGCGATATGGACAGAGGACCGTGGTGTGCGGCGCACCGAACTGCCGGCCGGGTGTCATCAGCGCGTACGTCCCCATCGGCAAGAAGATCGTTCACGGCGTGGAAAGCGATGGCATGCTCGCCAGCACCGCCGAACTGGGCATCAACCGCGACCACTCGGGCATCGTGGAATTGGACTCGCAGGTGGGCGCGCCGATTGCCGGCTGCCTGGCCGACAGTGTGATCGAAATCGATAACAAATCCATCACGCACCGGCCCGACCTGTGGGGCCACCACGGCATGGCGCGCGAAGTCGCCGCCATCCTCGGGCTCAAGCTGAAGGATCCTTCAAAGCTCGACCTGCTGCCGGCAGGCCCGCCGGCCATCCAGGTGCGGATCGAAGATCTCAACCTGTGCCCACGATACAGCGAGCTGGTTTTCGAAAACGTCGGCATTCGGCCTTCACCGCTGTGGGTCCAGTGCCGGCTGACGGCGGTCGGCCTGAACCCCATCAGCAACATGGTGGACATGACGAACTTCGTGATGGCGGAGCTGGCGCAGCCCATGCACGCCTTCGACGCCGACCTGATCGAGGGCGATACCATCTTCATCCGGCCCGCCAAGGCCGGCGAGCATTTTCGCGCGCTCAACGGCGAGGCGTACACGCTCGAACCCGCCAACCTGGTGATCGCCGACCGCTCGGGCGCCATCGCGCTGGCCGGGGTGATCGGCGGCGCCTCGACCGCCATCAGCGAGAAGACCACGCGCGTGGTGCTGGAAAGCGCCAACTTTCAGGCGGCTTCGATCCGCAAGACATCCGCGGCGATCAAGCTGCGCACCGACGCCTCGATGCGTTTCGAGAAGGCGCAGGACCCGGCCAATACGGTTCGCGGCATCGCGCGCGCCATCGAGCTTTTGCGGGAGCTGTCGCCCGGCATCCGTGTGGCAGGCGGAGTCGCCGACCAGAAGAAGGAGATTCCCGCGCCGCCGCCCATCCGGCTTCCGCTGGCCTGGCTGGAACGGAAACTGGGACGCGCGATCGCTTCCGCCGAAGTGCGGCGCATTCTCGAGAGCCTGGAGTTCGGCGTCGCCGAAACCAAGCCGGGAGTCTTCTCCGTCTCCGTGCCTTCCTGGCGCGCCACCAAGGACGTGTCCATTAAGGACGACCTGGTGGAAGAGGTGGGCCGCATGGTGGGCTACGATTCGATCACGCCAAAAGCGCCGCTGGTGGCCGCCGCGGTGCCGCCCGGCAATCCCGAGCGCAAATTCCAGCATGAGGTGCGCAACATTTTCGTGGATCAGGGCTTCACCGAGATCTACAACTACTCCTTCATCAGCGAAGAGTCGGCGCGGGTGTTCGGCCTGGAACCGGCCGCTCACGTGCGCGTGACCAACCCCATCGCGTCCGACCAGGCGCTGCTGCGCACGTCGCTCCTGCCGGGAATTTGGCGGAATATCGCCGAGAACGCCAAGCACAAGGACGGTTTCCGTCTCTTCGAAATCGGTCTGGAGATCCATGGGCAAGCCTCCGGCCTGCCTACGGAAATCCCGCATCTCGCCGCTACCATCTACGACCGCCAGTCCGACGGCGCCGCGGCTCTGTTTGAACTGAAGCGCACGGCCGAGTGCCTGATGCCGGGCGCCCAGGCCTGTCCCGTCGACGCCCGTCCGTTCGAGCACCCAGCGCGCTCCGCCGACATCGTTTGGAGGGGCGCCGCTGTAGGCCGCCTGTTCGAACTGCACCCGCGGCTCATGGAGCTCGGCCGCGCCGCCATCCTCGATCTCAACCTGCGCGCGATCCAGCCGCTGGCTGCCGCCGATACCAAGTACACGCCCATTCGCCGCTACCCATTGGCGGCCTTCGACCTCTCGGTGATTGCCGCGCTGCGCGAGTACGCCGGCACGCTCGAATCGGCCATCGCTTCGTTCGCCGGCCCGCTGCTCGAATCCATCCAGTTCCAGCGGCAGTACTCCGGCCCACCGCTCGAAGAGAGCCGCAAGAGCGTCTCCTTCCGGCTGACCGTCGGCTCGCCCGAGCGCACGCTCTCCTCCGAAGAGGTGAGCGAGATCCGCGCCCGTATCATCGAAGGGATGCGCGGCCTGGGCTACGACCTGCGCGTGTGAGCACTCGCCGCAGCAAGCCCGGCGGCTGGGTGAAGCGGCAGCAAGGCGTGTGCCGCTGGTGCAGCGCCAAAGTCCCCGAGGGGCGGTTCACGTTTTGCGGCCCGTCCTGCGTGCACGAATGGAAGCTGCGCACCGATCCCGGCTATCTTCGCGAGCAGGTCTTCGCGCGCGACCGCGGCGTTTGCGGCGGGTGCGGCGTCGATACCGAAGCGTTGCGCAAGAACAAGCGCAAGCTGGATTATCGGGCACGCAAACAATTCGAAAAGGACTGGGGATTGCGCCGCCATCTCTGGGATGCCGACCACATCGTGCCGGTGGCCGAAGGCGGAGGCGAATGCGACCTCTCGAACATGCGCACCCTCTGTCTGAAGTGCCACCGCGCCGCGACGGCCGCGCTGCGGCAGCGCTTGATTGGGTGATGTCGCATCACTTTCCGGCGCAGAATTCGTTATCTAAAATACTTCGGATGAGTATCCCTTCTGGGTCCGGTGAGTTTTCGTGTAGAATCTCCGTGATGACCAAGCTCGCCTGTGGAATCGCCCTGGCCGTGCTCTCCGCCTCCCCGTGCCTCGCTGCCGCCACGCGGTTCGAGATCTCCTACCCGGCTTCCGCCGCCGCCGGGCCGATCACCGGCCGCGTCTTCATCATGATCTCGCGCAACAACCAGCGCGAGCCGCGGCTCGAGATTTCCCGCATCGGGGTTCCCTTCTTCGGCCGCGATATCGAGAAACTGGCGGCCGGCCAGGCCGCCGTAATCGACTCCACCGACCTCGGCACTCCCGTCGAGAGCCTCTCCGACATCCCGCCCGGCGACTATTACGTGCAGGCCTTCATCAATATCTACTCCGCGTTCCGCCGGTCCGACGGCCACGTGCTTTGGATGCACGACGACCAGTGGGAAGGGCAGCGTTGGGTCCGCTCGCCCGGCAACCTCTACAGTGCCGTGAAGCAGGTCACGCTCGACGCTTCCAAGGGATACACCATTCCCTTCGTCTGCGACCGGGTGATCCCGCCCGTCCAGATTCCGCCCGATACCGCGTGGGTCAAGCGCTTTAAGATGCAAAGCCAGATGCTCACCAGGTTCTGGGGCCGTCCCATCTATCACGGCGCCACCGTCCTGCTGCCGCGCGACTACAATACGACCACCATGTCCTACCCGGTGCTGTATGAGCAGGGCCATTTCGGCCTCGGCGCCCCGCTGGGCTTTTCGCCGGATGGCGGCGGGGGACGCTCTGGGTCCGGAGGCCGCGGGCTGGAGTTCTACACCGAGTGGATCAAGGACAACTTCCCGCGCCTGATCGTGGTCACGCTCCAGCACCCCAACCCGTACTTCGACGACTCGTACGCGGTGAACTCGGTGAATGTCGGCCCCTATGGCGACGCCATTCTCCAGGAGTTGATCCCCGAGATCGAGAAGCGCTTCCGCGTCATCCGCCAGCCCTGGGCGCGGCTGCTCTCCGGCGGTTCGACCGGCGGTTGGGAAGCGCTCGCGCTGCAGGTCTTCTACCCGGAATTCTACGGCGGCACCTGGGCGTATTGCCCGGACTCGGTGGACTTCTCGGACGTCGAGGGTATCGACATATATAAAGACGGGAACGCCTTTTACAAAACGATCGACTGGCGCCGCGAGCCCACCATCAACAGCCGCGAAATCAACGGCCAGGTCCGTTCCACCTCGGAGCAGCGCAACCATTTCGAGCTGGTCAACGGCACGCACGGCCGGAGCGGCGAGCAGCTCGATATCTGGTCGGCGGTCTTCGGCCCGCTCGGTGGGGACGGCTATTTCGAGCCGCTGTTCGACAAGCGGACCGGCGTCATGAATCCCGAGGTGGCTCAGTATTGGAAGGAGCACTACGACATCCGCTACCACCTGGAGAAGCACTGGAGCGCGCTGGGTCCCAAGCTGGTGGACCGCCTCCATATTTTCGTGGGGGACGCCGACAACTTTTTCCTGAACAACGGCGTCCACCTGCTGCAAGATTGGATGAAGACAACCAAAGATCCGCATTACGAGGGATACTTTGTGTATGGGGCAATGAAGGGCCATTGTTTCAGCGGCCCCGAGAACTCCGCCGACCGCCTGAAGGAGATGGCCCAATTCATCCTGAGCAAGATGCCCGCCGGCACGGTAGCCGAGTGGTGGAAGAACTGAAAGCGGCCCTGATGCATCACATCGAGTGGGACGAGCGCTTAGGCGCAGCGGCAAACGCGCGCCACAAGCTTCCCGCACTGGTGACCGGGTACTTCGCGCATGTCCGCGATCTGCTGTCGAAAGATCCGCCGCCCCCGAAACTGCACCGGCTCCGGTTGGCTACCAAACGGCTGCGCTACACGCTCGAACTGTTCCGTCCCTGCTACGGCCCCGGACTGGAAACACGCATAGCCGAGCTGCGCCGCGTACAGCAACTGCTGGGCGAAGTAAACGACAGCGTGGCGGGGGGACGGATTCTCTCGAAGGCCATGAAGTCGTCTCCGCAGCACACGCGTGTGCAGAAGTTTTTGGACCACCGGGCCGCGCAGACGGCGCGGGAGTTTCGCAAGCACTGGACCGCGGTCTTCGACGCACCGGGCCGCGAGCGCTGGTGGACGGGATACCTGGGCCGCCAGGCCCGCACGCCGGGGCGGGCCAGGTAACCGCTGGGCGGCATGCGCCGCAAGCCATAAACTGTCAGGCGTGCTTCTCGCGGTGCGGCAGAAATACGATCAGCCCGCCGAGACCCCAGGAGATCAGGCCGACGAACACGAAGCCGAAGAACAAGTCAAAGCCACGCGTCTGGAGATCCGGCGGAATGGGTGTGAGTCCGAGTACCAGGCTCGCAATCACCGCTAACAGGTGCCAGTACGAGGCTTGGGGACGGAAGTGGTACAGCAGGTAGGCCGGGATGGCGATTGCAGCCGTGTAGATCAGGACAGCCAACAGAGTGTACATGACTATCCTCCTGGCAGTATTGTAGTCCTAAAAATGGGAGTTGTGAATCCGGTTAGCTGGTAATCGCTGGTAATGGGGTGCCGCGCGGCAGGCCGCAGTACAATATGGCGCAAGGGAGGCACGGATGAAATTCAGGATCTCGTTGTCGGCCGTTCACGCCATGGTGGTCGCCGGTCTGTTCGCCGGCATGACGCTGGCGCAGGGCACTCTGGCCGATTATCAACGCGGCCAGGGACTGCCGGTGAAGGCCCGGGGGCTAGTGGTCAATGTTCCAGGCTCGGCGAACTGGATTGGCGATTCCGACCACTTCTGGTACACCAGGTCGGTCCATGACGGCACGGAATTTGTGTTGGTGGACGCGGCCGCGGGGAGCAAGAAACCGGCCTTCGACCACGACAAACTGGCTGCCGCGATCAATGCGGCATCGGGCGGCCACTATACGGGGCTGGCCTTGCCGTTCGCGCCGGCTCCCGGCGGGCGCGGCGGCGGTGGCGGCGGGCGAGGTTTGGGAGGCCCAGCCCCTGGTGCGCTCACGTTCTTGGAGAACGAGCGCACGATTCAATTCGGCGCCGCGGGTTTCCTGTGGAAGTGTACCCTCACCGATTACGCCTGCACCAAGGGCGACGCCATTCCGGCGGCTGCCGGCGGGCGTGGCGGGCGCGGGGGCGCGCCGCAAGATGAGGGCCTGCTGGCCGCACCCGAGATGGTGGGCGGCGACCCGGTGGATGGCCTGGAGTATCAGCCGCCCCCGCAACAGGGAGCGGGAACGGGCGGCGGCTTCGGCAGCGGCCAGAGCGGCTGTGGTCCCCGCGCCCAAACGCAAGACCCGGGACGGGGCGGACGTGGAGGGCGCGGGGCCACCGCTCTCGGCGCTCCCGCGGCCACCGGACAGGCTACCACCGAACCCCAAGTGTGCACCTCCTTCGACGGCAAATGGGAAGCCCTCATCGAAAACTTCAACGTGTTCCTCCGTCCGGCCGGCAGCAGCGATCCGGCCACTCCGTTGAGCTTCGATGGCTCGGAAGGGAATTACTATACCTTGCGGTCGGTTGCCTGGTCTCCTGATTCCAAAAAGATCGCGGCCTACCACACGCGGCCGGGCTATGACCGGCAGGTGCACTACATCGAGTCTTCGCCCGCCGATCAGATCCAGCCGAGGCACACCTCGATTCTGTATCGCAAGCCGGGTGACGCGCTGGACATCGCGTATCCCGTGCTCTTCGATGTGGCCAGCAAGAAAGAGATCGAGATCGACCATGCGCTGTTCCCCAGTGCTTACAGCCTCTCGACGCCCGTCTGGCGGAAGGACAGCCGCGCTTTCACTTTCGAATACAACCAGCGCGGCCACCAGGTGTACCGCGTGATCGAAGTGGACGCGCAAACCGGCAAGGCGCGCGCCGTGATCTCGGAAGAGAGCGAGACTTTCATCGACTACCGGCCATTGGTAGCGAATGCGTCCGATACCGGCAAAAAGGTACGGTATGACATCGATGACGGCAAGGAGATTATCTGGGCCTCGGAGCGCGATGGCTGGGAGCACCTCTACCTCTACGACGGCGTTACCGGCAAGGTGAAAAACCAGATCACCAAGGGGGATTGGGTGGTGCGCTATGTCGACCGGGTGGATGAAGCCGACCGCCAGATCTGGTTCCTGGCCAGCGGCATGAATCGCGGCGAAGACCCCTACTTCACCCACTACTACCGCATCAATTTCGATGGCACCGGCCTGACGAAGTTTACGGAAGCCGATGGCAATCACACGGTGACGTTTTCGCACGACCGGGAGTATTACGTGGACACGTGGTCGCGGGTGGACCTGCCGCCGGTGGCGCAGCTTCGCCGCACCGAAGACCGCAAGGTCGTGATGGACCTCGAGAAGGGCGACGCCTCGGCGCTTCTGGCCGCGGGCTTCCGTTTCCCCGAAGTCTTTGTGGCGAAGGGCCGCGACGGCCAGACCGACATGTGGGGCACCATCGTGCGGCCCATGAATTTCGATCCGGGCAAGAAGTATCCGGTGATCGAGCAGATCTACGCCGGCCCGCAGGGATCGTTCGTCCCCAAGACCTTCAGCGCGGTATCGGCGACCCAGGCTCTCGCCGAGCTGGGGTTTATCGTCGTGCAGATCGATGGCATGGGCACCAACAACCGCTCCAGGGCCTTCCACGACGTGGCCTGGAAAGATCTGGGCGACGCCGGCTTTCCGGACCGCATTCTGTGGCACAAGGCCGCGGCCGCCAGGTACCCTTACTACGACATCAGCAGGGTAGGCATCTACGGCACTTCGGCGGGCGGGCAGAATTCGCTTGGCGGCTTGCTGTTCCATCCGGAGTTTTACAAGGTGGTGGTGACCAACAGCGGCTGCCACGACAACCGCATGGACAAGATCTGGTGGAACGAGCAGTGGATGGGTTGGCCGCTCGGTCCGCAATACGCCGCGTCGTCCAACGTGGATAATGCTTACCGGTTGCAAGGCAAGGCCCTGATTATCATCGGCGAGATGGATAGCAACGTGGACCCGTCCTCTTCGTTGCAGGTGGTCAATGCGCTGGTCAAGGCGAACAAGCATTTCGACATGCTGTTCATTCCGGGCCAGAATCACGGCGTGGGCGTGCTGGCGAGCCAGCACTACTTGCAGGACTACTTCGTGCACAACCTGCTGGGCGTCGAGCCGCCGGATTGGAACAAGGTGTCGCTGCCTGCGGAGCCTTCCACGGCGGCGGGAAATTGATGGCGGGACCGGCCTGCTCCGTTCAGAATTTTTCAGGATTTGAACAATGGCCGGAAGCCCTCCTGCCGGAAATGGTAGTCGTTGGTCAGAACATCCGTCAGTCCTTCTGTGCGCATGAGATGCATGGAGATGCAATCGGTAAGGCTGTAGCCCTTGTCAGGGCGCGCGCGGTAGAGTTCAAGGCCGCTGAGAAACGAACTGTGAGTCTGCGGAACGACGCGGACGCCTGATGAATCGAGAATATCTTGCACGGCCAAGACGGCTTCCAGTCTCAATCGCGGGTCTGAAGCGCAAAAGGCCAGGAACTCGGTAAGCACCTCATCCGTCGTCACTATCATTCGGGAGCCGAGGGCGGGGCCAAAATCGAGAAGGGCTGCGCGGTGGGCGCTGTCCTTCGGGTTGGTGATGGCTATTCAGTAGAAAGTGTCGGCAAATACCGGCTTCACGGATGTCTCTTCGGCGAGCCGTAGAGATAGTGGTCGTGTTCGCTTGCGCCATCTATGGGCAACTGATCAAACACTTCTGGCGGCAGGGCTTTCATGCGCTCGGCGATCACCTCCGAGATATGCCGGTTCGACCTCGTCGCGTCGGGCAGGTTCTCCAGAGTTGCCGCAATGAGCGGCTCCAGCACCCGGCGAACGAGTACCTCCGGGGTCACTCCTTGTGCTTGAGCTTGGGCCAGGAGCTTAGCTTCCTCGGCCGCCGTCAATAGAAGTGTGAGGTTCATTCCGCCCCTGATTTGATGGTAACAAGTCCGCCCGTCGTTTGAGGACCGCGCCCTTGCCCCGGGGTGACGGCGCGACTCCGGCTATCAAAATCCGGTCGCTATTCGCGGCCGGACTCCAGCTTGGCCAGCGTGGCGCCATCGGGGTCTGCGTTCATGGAATTGAATCCGATCATCTCCCCTTTGCCACTTTCCCTGACGGTCGAGAATCCAGTTGCGACGGATGGAGAGACCGAATCCAACAGGTCGTTGATGGCAGGCGGCATCCAGCTTCTTGGCGGTTTCCAGGAGCCGGATGGCTTCCGGGGTGTCGTAGCTCTGCAATGCGATGCCCGCGAGGTAGAGAGCGGCGGGATCCCTCGGGTCTTGGTTGGCGCGCTCGCGATACCGCTTCTGAATAGCGGGGAGCTCGCCGGGAAGATCGTACTTGAACAGGTCTATGTAGCGGCGCTCGATGGACATGTAGCCGGGATACTTCCGCAGCAAATCCTGGGCGTCTTTCGCTGGTAAGCCAGCCGCTCGGAGTATGGCCTGTCCTGAAGTTTGCCTGTATCGTTCAGTTGATCGAGCGCTATTTGGACGTCGGGGTCGGGTCACGCGATCCAGCCGCCGCCCAGCACGAGTGGGCCGTCGTAGAAGACCGCGCCCTGGCCGGGAGTGACGGCGCGCTGCGGCTCGTCGAAGACCACCTCGACGCGCGCGGGATCGCCGGTGGCATGGAGCGTGGCCGGCGCCGCGGCGTGCTTGTTGCGGATCTTTACCTGCGCGCGCACCGGCGTCGAGACGCCCGCAATCGAAATCCAGTTGACCTGGTGGGCAAAAAAGCTGGGGCGCAGCAGGTCGTCGTTCCCGCCCACGATGACGCGCTGCGACTGCGGGTCGGTCGAGATGACGTACAGCGGTTCGCCGGTAGCGATTCCCAGGCCGCGGCGCTGTCCGACGGTGAAGTGGTGCACGCCCTCGTGCCGGCCCAGCGTGCGGCCATCCGCGGTGACGATCTCGCCATGCGTGCGCTCGGGCTCGACGCCGGTTTCCTTGAGATACGCCCGGAGAAAGGCGGCGTAATCCCCGTTGGGAACGAAGCAGATCTCCTGGCTGTCACCCTTCGCCGCCACGGCCAGGTCCATGGAGCGGGCTAGCTGGCGGACTTCTTGCTTGGTCATCTCGCCTAGCGGAAACATGGTGCGGGCGAGTTGCTGCTGGGTGAGGCCGAACAGGAAGTAGGTCTGGTCCTTCGAGTCATCGACGGCTCGCAGCAACTGGTAGCGACCGGAGGTCTCGTCGTACCGGATGCGCGCGTAATGGCCGGTGGCGATGTGATGCGCGCCCACGGCGTCGGCCATTTCGAGGAAGCGATCGAACTTGATGTAGTTGTTGCAGAGCGTGCACGGAACGGGCGTGCGGCCGGCCAGGTACTCCGCGACGAATGGCTTGACCACTTGCTCTTCAAACTGCCTCTCAAAATTCACCACGTAGTAGGGAATCCCGACCTGCTCGGCGACGCGGCGGGCATCGTACACGTCGTCGAGCGAGCAGCAGCGGCCGGACCCAGAGGGTGCCCCAGAACCTTCGACGGCCAGCTCGGGCAGGCGGCGCTGGTTCCAGAGTTGCATGGTGAGCCCGACCACCGGGCGGCCCTGGCGCACCAGGAGCGCGACCACGGTGGAGCTGTCGACGCCACCGCTCATGGCAACGGCGATGGGCTGCTCAGGCATGCACGGAAATTCTGCGCAGGTGCGCGACGGAAGCTTCGAGAGCGCTGACCAGGGCGTCCACCTGCTCGACGGTATTGGATCGGCCCAGGGAAAAGCGCATGCTGGCGCGGGCGCGTTCGCTCGAGAGCCCGATGGCGGTGAGCACGTGCGACGGGGTCAGAGCGCCGCTGGAACAGGCGGCTCCGGTGGAGACGGCAAAGCCGCGGAGATCGAGCGCAATAACGAGGGCCTCGCCGTCGATTCCGTCGAAGTACATGTTGCTGGTGTTGGGCGTGCGGCCCCAGCGCGAGCCGTTGATGCCGGTTCCCTGGATGCGGTCGAGGACGGCGTTCTCCAGGCGGTCGCGCAGATTGGCGAGGCGCTCGGCATCGGCCATGAGGTTGCGGGCCGCGAGCCCGGCGGCCGCGCCGAATGCCGCCACGCCGGGAACGTTCTCGGTGCCGGGACGGCGGTCGCGCTCATGGTGGCCGCCGAAGCTGATGGGCGCGAGCCTGGTTCCCTTGCGGATGTAGAGCGCGCCGACTCCCTTGGGCGCGTAGAGCTTGTGGCCGCTCATGCTGTAGAGGTCCACGCCGAGCGCTTCCATGTCCACGGGAATCTTGCCGAGCGCCTGCACGCCATCCACATGGAACACCACGCCGGCCTCGCGAGCGATGCGCGCGATTTCGGCGATGGGCTGGATGGTGCCCAGCTCGTTGTTGGCGTGCATCACGGAGACGAGCACTGTCTCGGGGCGGAGGGCGCCTCGGACGTCGTCGGGATTGAGGATGCCGCTCGCGCCCACGCGCAGGCGGGTGATGGCGACGCCTTCGCGCTCGAGGTGAGCGGCGGGGGACAGGACCGCGGGGTGCTCGATAGCGGTGGTGATTACGTGGGCGGGCCTCGGCGCGGCCCCGCAAACGCCCAGCACGGCCATGTTGTCGGCTTCGGTGCCGCCGCTGGTGAAGACCAGCTCGGCCGGGTTCGCGTGGATCAGCAAGGCGAGCTGCCGGCGGGCCGACTCCAGCTTCTGCTTGGCGCCCTGCCCGAAATGGTGGATGCTGGAAGCGTTACCATACACTTGACCGAGACACGACACCACGGTCTCCAGAACTTCGGGAGCGACGGGAGTGGTGGCGTTGTGGTCGATATAGACGTGCTGCACTTACATTTATTTTACCAATGCTGAGACCGATCCTTACTCTGACCACGGATTTCGGCCTGTCGGACCACTACGTGGGAACCATGAAGGGCGTGATCCTGGGCATCTGCAGGCAGGCGCAGATCGTGGACATCAGCCACGAAGTCGCGCCGTTCGAAATCACCGAGGGGGCTTACCTCATCGCGCAGGCGTACCGCTATTTTCCGAAGAAGACCGTGCACGTGGTGGTGGTGGACCCGGGGGTGGGGAGCGCCCGCCGGCCGATCCTGATGGAGGCCGCCGGCCAGTATTTCGTGGCGCCGGACAACGGTGTGCTGTCCATGGTTTACTCGCACGAGAAGCACAAGGTGCGGCTGATTGCGAACCAGCGGTACTTCCGCAAGCCGGTGAGCGGCACGTTTCACGGCCGCGATATTTTCGCTCCGGTGGCGGCCCACATGGCTTTGGGCGCACGGCCTTCGAGCGTGGGCAAGCTCATCGAGGACTACCTGCGGCCGGCATTCGAGCAGCCGGCGCGCAGCGGAAAGCGCACCTGGAACGGACAGATTCTGAAGATCGACCGTTTCGGCAACATTGTGACCAACTTCCGCATAAGCGAGTTCCCGGACCTGGAGCGGCGGAATTTCACGTTAGGCATCGGCCCGTACCAGATCACCGTGATGGCACGCCACTATGCCGAGTGCGGACCGGGCGAGCTGTTTGCGATCGCCGGCAGCTCGGGGTACGTGGAGGTTTCAGTGCACCAGGGATCGGCGGCGAAGCACATCGGCTGCGTGGCGGGCGCGGGGGTGGAGTTGACGGTTTGGTAGGACGAAGTCTCAAGGCACCGCTTGCTGGCGCGCGCGGCTCTGAAACGGAGCCACGACCGTTAGAGAGTGGTCTTAGCAGTATGCATGGCCCGTAATCATGAAACCGTGTGCTCAGATCGGATCGACCGTAGCCTCGACAATCTCCAGGCGGCGTTTGGGCGTTTCGCCATCCACCTCTTCCTTCTCGAACGCGTCCAGCACTTCCAAGCCATCGACAATCCTGCCGAACGCGGAATACTGGCCATCCAGGTGCGGCGCGGGTCCGAGCATCAGGAAGAAGGAGGTGGTGGCCGAATCGGGATCGTCGGTGCGGGCCATGGATACGATGCCGCGCGTGTGCTTGACGTCGTTGCGGAATTCTCCTTTGAGCGGGTGCACCCAGCGGTCGGCCGGATGAGTGGCGCCGCTGCTTCGGGTGTTGGGCATACCGCCCTGAACGCCGAATTCCTTGATGAGGCGGTGGAAGCCGGTGCCGTTGTACCACCCGGTGGATACGAGCATGAGGAAATTCCGCACGTGGTTGGGCGCCCAGTCCGGTTCCATCTTGATCTTGATGGTTCCGAGAGTGGTCTTGAGGG
>Ga0209517_10004257_pt1 | contig 18907 bp, 11 predicted proteins | sample PeaSoiMetSII2010_FD_187695 | JGI IMG/M metagenome (GOLD analysis project Ga0209517, IMG submission 187695) | Peat soil microbial communities from Weissenstadt, Germany - SII-2010 (SPAdes) (version 2) | ecosystem: Environmental > Terrestrial > Soil > Wetlands > Peat | place: Germany...
CAGTCGCGATTCGATTTCCGCACTCTTCGTGGCAATGTCCTGCAGCCTTTCGCGATGGTCCGTGCCCACCACCGTTTCGCGTTCCAGAATGCGCTGCTGCACCGCCAGGTCGTCGATCTGGCGCACGCTGTCTTCAATCGCGGGCGGAGTGGCGCTTTGTCCCAGAGCCAGTCGCGCACAGGCCGTGTCCAACACACTCACCGCTTTGTCGGGCAACTGCCGCCCGGCAAGATAGCGGTGAGAAAGATGAACCGCCGCCGTCAAGCCTTCATCCAGAATGCGGACCTTATGGTGCTTCTCCAGCGACGGAACAATGCCACGCAGCATGGTCATGCACTGCGTTTCAATGGGCTCTTCCACCTTCACCACTTGAAAGCGTCGCGCCAGCGCCGGATCTTTTTCGAAGTACTTCTTGTATTCCGACCAAGTCGTGGCCGCGATGGTGCGCAACTCGCCGCGCGCCAACGCCGGTTTCAGCAGGTTCGCCGCATCTCCCTGCCCTGCCTGTCCACCGGCGCCAATCATGGTGTGCGCTTCGTCGATGAATAAAATGATGGGTGTCGGCGACGCCTTCACTTCTTCGATCAAGCCCTTCAGCCGATTCTCAAACTCACCTTTGATTCCCGCGCCCGCCTGCAACAGCGCGAGATCCAGCGTTCGCACCGTGACGTTCCTCAACGGCGGAGGCACATCGCCTTGCGACACCCGCAACGCGAAGCCTTCCACCACGGCCGTTTTTCCCACGCCTGCCTCACCCGTAAGAATCGGGTTGTTCTGCCGGCGTCTCATCAGAATGTCGACCACCTGGCGAATTTCAAAATCGCGTCCCAGCACCGGATCAACCTTGCCCGTCTTGGCCTTCTCCGTGAGATTGACCGTGAACTGGTCGAGGTTCGGAGTTTTTCCGCCGGGACGTGGCGCCCCGGCAGGTGCGCCCGGTGCCGCGGCTGCGGCAGCGACCGCTGCCTGCGCTTCCTCGCTCGAGTTGCCAACGATCGAGAGAAAGTCCTTGCGCAACGCGTCGGCCTGAATCTTCTGAAATTCACGGCTGACGTCGCGCATCAGGCGGACCAGTTCGTCGTTCGTCGCCAGGGCCAGAATAGTGAAGCCCGTACGAACCTGCCCCGCGTTGTAGTCGATCGAGCCCAGTGTCCAAGCCTCGATCAGCATCCTCATCAGCGACGGGCTGAGCGCCGGGGTTCGTGCGTTGCCGGTTTTCAGCTTGTCGAGAGCCCGTGACAGTTCTCCGGAAAGCCTTGAAGTGTCGATCTCGAAGTGTTTGTAAATCGCGGCCACGTCGTTGTCGGTCGAGTCGAGCAACTTCGTTAGATAGTGCTCCACCTCGATGTCATAGTGCGTGCGCGCCAGGCACAGTCCTGCCGCTGCCTCCAGCGCACTCCGAGTCGAATCGTTAAGTTTGCCGATCAGAGACTTCAGATTCATGGCTTCCCCCTTCCGCTGCTTTTAGCCCCAGCACGGTATCGTCCGGATTCCGCCCGAACGGCACCGACTTCACCCACGACACCCAGCCTAACTGCGGGCCAGATGCTCCTTCCGCACCCAAGGTACAAGCCGGAACCTGCTCCCGCTCCAGAATCAGCTTGACCTCGAAATCCCATTCGTCGTTGGAAAAGAACCGCACCCATGCTCCCAACGGCTCCCACGATTGGCCGTATGGCAGGAAATCCACATAGCGCTCCAGCGTCAGCGGACCTAAAACGATGCGCACTTTCGACTGCTGGTTCCACACCTCGTCGCCCACTACCGCGCCAAATCCCAGTTCCTCGCTCTCGCTGCTTCCCTCTTCCAGGCGGCACTGGGTCTCGCGATCCAGGCGATACCAGCCTCCCGCAAATTGCTCGATCTTGACCGGCACCTCGAAATAGTCGCCCAGAATCTGCTGCAGCGCCTGGGCCGAGCGCGGACGTTGCGCCAGCAGGCCCGCATAATAGATCAGGGTATCGTCCGACACCGCCTGCCGGTCGCGCAAGCCGTCCGTACCCAGTCCCACCAGGCTGAGCAGATGCCGCGAAAACAGATCTCGCTCGCCCTCTTCACAGGCCACATCAAACCGGTATTTTCTCCAGGCGCGATAAAACAGCGAGATCATCCGGTGATTGAAAATATCCAGAAACTCTCGCAGCGAAGAGTCCCCGTCCCGCAACCGCTCGATGATCAGCGTCGTATACGGATTGGGCAACACCCCCTCAGGACCGGTCAGCCCCATGAAATTGACAGTCATGTGAGCCGGCTTCTGCTCCGGCCAATCCATTCCCTGGATCTGGCTGGCGGGAAACGCCAGCGACGGATGGACTCCAAAACGCGCCACTTCCGTCTCCGGGTGCGCAAATTTGCCCACCGACGTCCGCTCCGGATAAAGCCGTTCCAGCAGACGTACCGCCTGAAAGAAGTTAAAAGCGAATGGCTCCCGATGGAGTTTCTCGCCGACTTCACAAGCAGCTAGATCAGAACTGATTGTCCCGCTCTCGGTGCCCACTCTTCTAACGGCTCCTTTCGCTGTCTGCTTCGCGCCACCATCTGGCTGAAGCTGTTCATCGACACATAAAGACCTAGAAACTTTTCCAGCACGCTGGCAAACAGATAAGCGCCGCCCCCGCTGAACTGCTCCTCGTCGAATTCGATCTCCACCCGCGTGCCCCGCGCGAACCCGATCCCGTGCTCGGAGATCACGCGCGTAAAATGCCGCCGCGCGTCGACCGCGGTAATTCCGCTAATCTGTTTCTTGGTATCCGGCGAGTCGGAAAAATCGTACAGCTCAAGAATCTTCTGCAGCGCTTCCTTGCCGTCTGTCACGATGGAGAGATAGTTCAGCGACAGCTGCGAGATCAGGCTCCACAGGGTCTTGCCGTCCATGGGCGGACGCAGCGTCCGGGTAGGCTTGTGCAGCGCCACAATGCGCTTGATCGCCGCCCCTCCCGTCATTTCGAAATCCCCATTCTCGCTGCCGAAGGGCAAGCGGGTCACCAGATCGCGATTGGTACAGGTAGTCCGCACCGTCACCGTGTCATATTCGAGTTCCATCGGACGAGCCGACAGATCGACCAGGGAGAGGAAAACATCCGACCCTTCATCGCCCTTGCGGGTTGACGCCGAGCGCGTCACGTACCAGTACGCCGGAGTCGTGCCCTGCACCGCATGCCGCTCCGAGTAAAGTGGGTTATACGTCACGGTCTCGTGAGTTTCGGCGTCGGTGCTGACCACCTCGTCGACGGAATAGATCTCCATGGTGAGCCGGCGCCGCGCGTCCGGCACGATCGGATACTGATAGCGGGTCTGATCCACCAGAATCGGCTCGGCCGTCTGGGCAAACAAGTTGATGATGGGCGTGCATCCCAAACGCAGCGTCTTCGCGTTCACCGCGACTTCCAGGCGTTGATGCCGCCCGTCCTGTTCAAACGGCGAAATCATGAACAGAATCTCGGCCTTCGACGTGAGTCCGCCTCGCTTCAACTCCGACAGCCCTTTGAGATTCATGAAGAAGAACTTCTCGGGAAACGCGAAGTACTCCTGCAACAGCCGGTATCCGACAAAGGAACGTCTGGGATACGGCAGCACGTCTTCCGTTTCTCCGAAACCCATGGGCAGCAGATTCCGCACCGGAATTTCGCGCATCGGCGTTTTCGGATTCGCCGGATCCCGCACCAGGATGCGCACGCAGTTCCGGCACAACAGTTCGTACAACCCGTGCACAACCGCGCTTTCACCGTTCAGATAAAACCCCAGCGTTTCCAGGTCGAGTTTCTCAAAAGAAACATCCGGGAAGCATTCCAGCTCGACTCGCAGCACCGCCGCTTCCGAGGCGCGCAGCGCCGGGCGCACGCGGTCGGGCGTCATCCATTGCGCCTGTGCAATCTTGAAGGGCCACAAGGTCACGTCGTACGAAGTCCGAAACTTGCACGGCACCCCTTCCACCGGACGGGAGTAGAGAACCGTTCCCTTCGGAATCTGCAGGCTGCTGGTCATCTTGCCCTGCTCCGTGTCGGTATGAAACTGCGCCACCGACATCGATGGCACCGGCCGCAGGTAATGTGGGTACAAGATGTTCAGCAGCGCTTCGGTAATTTGCGGGAAGTCGTCGTCGATTCGCAGGTGAACCCGCGCCGCCAGCAGCGCGAAGGCCTCCAGCATCCGTTCCGCGTGCGGATCTTCACAGCGGTCCGGCTCCAGCACCAGCCGCGAGGCGATCTTGGGATACTTATCCGCGAACTCCGCTCCGATCTGACGCAGGAAGGTGAGCTCGCTCTCGTAATAGTTCCTCAGCTCATTGCGCAAGATCGGCTCCCTTGATTTCGTACTCGGCCTTCCCCAGCTCCAGGACCGTGTCGAAACGCACCGGCTCCGGCGCGGGGTCCATGCACAGCAGTCCTTCAATCACGAATTTCAACATTCGATAACTGCCCTCTACCTGCTCCATGCGGACCTTGGCACGCTTCAACCGGGGCTCGAAGATGGCGATCGCCAACTCCATATCCCGCACCAGATCGCTATGGTCGCGCGCCGACAACACCGACTTCGACGAGATGTCCGCAAACCCGTAGTGGTAAACCGACCGAACGGTCTCCCGGGCCGACTCAGGAGCGGGATCGATCGTCTTCCTGGTATTAAGAAGCCATTCCAGATCGCGCTTCAAGGCCAGCCTCAACTCGCGCAACGATTGCGCCCGCGTGAAAGGCACCTCCGAGTGGGTCTTCGGATCCCGATCGATCAACCGGTCCAACACCGAGAGCGTGACCGGTCCGCTGGCTTCTCGCCTGGCCATGACTTACTTCCCGTCTCCGAACGCCTGCGCCGGATCGAGCCGGCAGATGCGCTCGAATAGCTTTTGTTGCTGAGCCTTGTCGGCCTGAATCTTGGTGCTCATCTTCATGATGGTGGCCAGTGCGCTCGCAACTACGCCCGGATCCTCCCACTCGTCGAGTTTGTGATTCTCGATCGCCGCGGCCAGATCGTCCAGGATAGGCTGCGCCACGTTTGCCTTGTTGGTGGTCGCGCAGATCTCCACCAGTTGCATTCGCCGCCGGAACCGTTCCCGTCCCGAGCGCTTGCGCACGATATCTTGCTGCAGAATTTCGAACGCCTTCCGCTCCTGGCCATCACGCAAGGCTTGCAGGGCCGAGGCATATGCATCGGTCGGCTGCCCCGGCCATCTCGAGCCCAAACCGTTGGAACTTGCCGCGGCCCGCAGCGGTGCTTCCCCGGCAGCCGTAGCGGCTGCTGGTTCAGATGGTGCCTGGCTCAACGCCACCAGCCAGGCGCGCGTCTCCGCATTCGCGGCCGGCGTCTCGTCCATCAGCGCGGCGTCGAGCAGTTGCGGAATATCGGTGATCAGCGCCTTCAGTTCCGAACGGATCGCCCGCGCAATCGCTTCGTACCCGCTGCCCAGGCCATCGCAGGCCTCAACCACAAAGCGCTGCAAATCAAGCCAGGCGCGGCTGCAGGGCAACGCCATGGCGCTCTCGGCGGCTTCCAGCAATTCGTCGTACTTCTTGTCGAGCAGCAGCCGTTTCAGGTGCCGGCGGAGATCCGTGGGCGGAGCTTCCAGTCGCGTAGGATCCGCCAGGTCAATCGCCGCCCGCAACTCTCCCCAGCGCAGCCCGCGCAACATCAGATAAGAAGCTGGGCTGGTCGGTTCACGCCGCCGCAGAAAGGCCGCCGCCTCCGCCACCTTCCGAATCGCATCGATGCGGTCCGGTGGTTCAGACGAGCTATCTAATGAAATCAGAACACCCGTGCGCACCGGGCCTGCGTCCGCCGCGCCCCCTTCGGCGCCCGCGCCGCCCTCGGCTGCCGCGACAGCCTCCACGGGATCCGGTTCTTTCTCCCGCTTCTTCTGCAGGAAGCCGTGAATCATGTGTCGGGTTGCGTCCAGCGCTGACTGCAGCGGACCAAATGCAGGTCCGTCTTCCCCGAACTTTTCGTCGCAGGTCTTTTTCAGCTGGACGAGCGTCTTCAGGCTGGCGTCAAGATCCTGCTCGGCTTGCGCATAAAACTTCTTTGGAGTCTCTTCGAACGCCTTATCGAACTGCTCTGGCGTAACCTTCCCTTCTTTGACCAGCGCAGCCCGCTTCTTCTTCGCTTCGTCCGTCTTTGCCTGGTCCTCATAACCCACTTCACGGGACTGATCGTAGTCAAACAGGCTGAATGGCGCCTTCTCGACAAGCGGCACGCTCTTGATCGGAATCTCCAGCTTGGTTCCGACAAATCCCAGCGGGCCTCCGCGAGACTGCGAATCGCCGTCTTCCAGTTCCGGATATACTGTGTCCCAGAACTTATCCACTAACCCGAAGCACAGGGCGAGTCCATCCTTCAGTCCGGCAAAACCTTGTTTCTTGAGCCATGCTTCCGTTAGCCAGGCAGCCACTTGAAGATCTTTGGTCTTCTTGGTGAGCAGATCTGTGGTCAACTTGATGACCAGGGGATTATCCGCGAGCTTCCGGTCGCGTTCGGTCATCCCCGGAGGCGGCTGAGCTTCCTCGCGCCGCGCTTCCTTGATCTTGTCGTAGACCGGGTCGTAACGCAGGTTGGAGCCGCTGGGATTCGGCCCCTCAATAGGGATTAGCAGATCGTCGGGAAAAGGCATGATAGGTCAGGCGGCCACGGACGCCGGATTGAACTCGAGCGCGCGCAGTTCCAGCATTGGAATTTCCTCTTCGTCCACCAGCCACATCTTTTGGCCGTACGGAACTTGATACTCGTACCCCTCGGGCTTCTCCCAAACCGTCGCTCGCCCCAGGCGCACTGCTTCATCCGGATGCCGCCACGAGAAGGGCGCTAGCACGGGAAGCATCACCTCTCCCAGTTCGGTCCCCTTAAAGGAAGGTGTGGTCCGCACCGCGGCCGGTGTCCACAGCAGGTCCCGCAGCCGCTTCGGAGGTGGAATCTGGATCGAAGCCACGTGCTCCATGGGCAGCAGCAGATAGTTTCCCGCTGCAAACAGTTCGAGGCGCGGGCCAATTCTAGGATCGGTATCGGAGAACACGGAGAACGGTTTCCCGTTGATCACGCCGCCGCGGCCCGACTCAGTCTCATCCTTCGGTTCGGGAAATTCGCCGCGAGAGAACAGATCCTGGCGCTGGCGCTCGGCAAAGAGCGCGGCCCGGTACATCAGTACACCCATCTCGCTGGTCGGCCCGGCCTCTCCCAGCACTTCGAGTTGTTTATCCGCGCGTTCGTACTCCCCCGCGAAGCACAGCAGTTCGAACAGAAACGTGCGGCGTTTCGTATCGGTCGGGTTGTCTCGCAACTCCGCACCCAGGGCCTTGATGGCGTCGCTGAGTCGTCCGGCTTTATACAGTTCTAGAGGATTCATGGGGCACTCACGATTGGAAAAGAGAACCTGCACCCCGGAAGCGATCCCTGCTCCGTGGGCGCGCAACTGCCTTGGTTGAACGGCCAAACATCATATGGAGGCACCCCCGGGACCCGGCACTTTGCCCGCCACGGAGATGCCTCCAGATTTACCTCAACCTCAGAATGCTGTCGCTCTTAGGCAGCGACACCAGTTCCGACGTCGTAGCTTGTCTTTCCAGCTGACGTCGTACCGCCCGTAGAAGTGTCCTGAGTGTAGTATTCGTACTCAATCTTCTCGTACGCGATACTGACACTCTGAGAGGGCACGCCCTGCGAGCCGCCGCCCGTGCTGTGACTTGTGATGAAGCAATTGGTCATGGTGATCGAGATGTACTTGTACGTGCTGCCTCCACCGCCCGCCTTCATGCCTGAGAACACGGCCGACGCGATGTGAGTGCCGCTATACAAATCCTTCACGATCTGCCAGCTGGAGGAGTCCAGCGCGCAGGTAAAACTGAAATCCGACAACGAGCACTTGCCAGCGGCCAATCCTTGCCCTCCCACGTCTGCCGGGTTGCTAGCGCCAAACGAGTAGCTGTCCAGCTCAATGTTTTTGGGCATGTTCGGGTTTTGCGATTCGCCGTTGATCTGGTCGATCAGCAGATAATAATCACTTGCCATTTGCAGTTCCTCCTCAGTTCATACCATTCGAGTCAAGGACCCATTCGAATCCTTGTTTCCAGCACCCCGCAGTCCACGCGGGTTTATTTCTTCGCAGCCGCCGGCAACTCTGCAACCAGGCGGAGCGATACATTGAGCTCGTCAAGTTGAAAATGTGGCCGGAGATATGCAACCGCACGGTACACCCCAGGCTTTCCCTTTACTTCTTCAACATCCACTCGCGCTTCCCGCAACGGGTACTTGGCTTTCGTCGCTTGGTTCGCCTTGTCATCTTGAGTCACGTACTGGCTGATCCAGCGGTTCAGGAACCGCCAGCAGTCGTCGCGCGACATGAAGCCGCCGATCTTGTCTCGCATCATCGCCTTCAGATAATGCGCGAACCGGCACGTGGCCATCATGTACGGCAACTGCGCCGAAATCCGGGCATTCGCCGTGGCCGAATCGCTGTCGTACAGCTTGGGCTTGTTGCACGACTGGATGCTGAAGAACGCAGCCTTGTCCGTGCCCTTGCAATGCACCAGCGACACCAGTCCCTGATCCGCCAGTTCTTTTTCCCGGCGGTCCGTGATGGCAATCTCCGTCGGGCACTTCAGCGCCACATCGCCTTCATCCGTGCGGAAGGTGTGCGACGGAAGCCCATCCACCAGGCCGCCGCCCTCCACGCCCCGTATCGCTACGCACCACCCGTACGTGGCGAACGCCTGCGTCATTTTGGACGCCAGCGCGAACGCGGCATTGCCCCAGAGGTACTTGGAGTGATCCGTTCCATCCACTCCTTCTTCGAAATTGAAGCCCTCCACCGGAGCCGTATCCCGTCCATAAGGCAGACGCATCAACACGCGCGGGCAAGTCAGGCAGACATATTTCGAGTCTTCGCTCTCGCGGAATCCCTTCCACTTGGCGTACTCGGTGCTGTCGAAGATCTTGCCGATATCGCGTGGCTGGTCCAGGTTGGTGAAGCTATCCATGTTCAACAATTCTGACGACGCCGCCGAAAGGAACGGTGCGTGCGCGGCCGCCGCCACGTTGGAAACTTTCTCCAGCAATTCCAGGTCTTCGGGATGTTTGCTGAATTCATAGTCGCCCACCAGCGCGCCGAACGGCTCGCCGCCGAAGATACCGTACTCCTCCTCGTACACCTTCTTGAACATTGCGCTCTGATCGAATTCAGGAGCCCGTTGCAAATCCCGCAGCAGATCCTTCTTCGAAACGTTCAGAACACGAATCTTCAGCTGGGTGCCGGTTTCCGACTGGCTCAACAGATACTTCAATCCGCGCCAGGTTGATTCCAGCTTCTGGAACTGCGCGTTGTGCAATACCTCGTTCAACTGCAGCGAAATCAGATGGTCGATCTGCGCCACGCGCGCCGAAATCATCTGGTCTGCATCCCGCCCCAGCGACATCGACCCTTCCAGCACCTGGGAAACGAACTCCTTGATCAGACCCTTGCCCCGCTCACGCGCGCTCGGGTCGCCGAACCGCCCCGTTTCTACAATCTGGTCGAGAAGGCTCGACTCCGCGGCCTGTTCTACAACCGCCGAACTGCCAGCTACTTTCTGTGTCTCAGGCATTGGGCTCCCCCTTCCCGCCGACTTCGGTCTTCAGTTTGTCCAGTTTCTCGGTCTTGCTCACGGCGTCGAGCAACGCCTCGTCCAGCTTGTCGTTGGTCTGCAGCGTGCCTTTCAAGTCATTCAGCCGCGTCCGCAGATCGAGCAGTTCTTTCAGCGGCTTCACTTGCCGCGCTACCTGCTCTGGCTCGAAGTCTTCCAGGCTCTTGAACTTCAGATCCACGCGCAGCTGGCCAGCGCCAGAGTCTTCGCTCAGCTTGTTCTCCACCGCAAACGAAAGGTGCGGTTTCATGCTCTCCAGCACTGAATCGAAGTTGTCGGGTGTCACCTCGACAAAGCGGCGTTCCTTCAGTTTGGGTAGCGGTTGTTCGGGTTGTCCTGTGAAGTCTCCAAGGACGCCGACCACGAACGGCAGTTCCTTGATTTCGATCGCGCCGCCAGTCTCCACGTCATAGGTGATCTGAACCCGGGGCGGGCGCACCCGGTCCAACTTGTGCTGCGTGCTCGGTTTTGCCATATTTTCTCCCTACCTTCTTCCGGTTTTTTCGAGGAAGTGCCTTTTCAAGAAGCTGATAATTCCGGTTTTACGCTCGACGGGGGGCCGCACGGTCAGCGGGCCTGTCCTGCAGGTAGCAGACATCTCGCCAGCGACCGAACGAGTCGTGGTGCAACGGTTTATCACAAGCCCCTACCGCAGTCAAGCACCAAGCCCATTTTTTCTGCATGAAAAGCACTTTTTCAGGAAAGATCCTCAACCGAGCAGCCTGCTTCACGACTGGATAGTGTATGTGACCCGAAAAACGTTACAGATAACCATCCTTCTCCGGACGTTGGGCGGTAAAGCGCCGTACGAAATGGGGAGAAAACAAGGCTTGGACGGGGGGTTTACCTTCAAATCTCGAAGAAACCAAATCGGAAGGAAGTGTTGTGACCCTTACTGATCCCACCGCCCGGCAAGCACACGCAGCGGCTCGGCAATCGACTGAAATCTCGCCACCCGGACCAGGTCCCGGCCCTTGAACGAAACCAGTGGAATCAGCCCTTCCTCCACCATGCGCTCGGCAGCCTCTTCGGTGAGCAGTACCTCGGCACATGGTTTCGGCTCCGACTCGCCGTCTCGGAGGTAGACGTGAAGCGGCAGCTTGTCAATTTCCACAACCGTGCCCGGACGCATTTCCCATCCCGCCTCACTGAACGATTGGCCGAGCACCAGCGCCACCGCAAACGCCGGATTTCCCCACAGATAATCTTCGTGCGCGGGTGTCCCCGAGAACTCCTCGAAGTCGAACGACTCCAGCGGAGACGTTTTCTTCCCGTACGGCAACCGCAGCAAAAATCGCGGAAGCGCCAGAGCAATGGACCCTGCCTCCGGCCGGTGTCGCAGCTCGGCCCAGCCCCTGGATGGCGGCGTTTTCCACTCTCGCGGTTGCGGAGTGGACGCCTGGGTAGACGCCAATGACGTACAACCCAGCAAACCCGCGCTGGCTTCAGCAAGGAACGGAGCGCGGGCTCGGCTCGCGATCAGCGCCATCCGCGACAGCAGTGCTGTGTCCTCGTCCCCCGGTCCGAACCGGTAGTTTCCCACGATCATCGCCCAAGGCTCTGCCCCCGGCGTCTCAATGCTCTGCTCCACCAACAGCCGGTAGACTCCCGTGGCCCGCAAATCCTTGGCGGAACTAATATCCGCCGCCAACTCCTGCTTCGACATATCGATTAAGTAAAGCTTGAGTTGCGAACCGGTTTCGAGTTGTCGAACCAGAAGAAATGTGGCCCGCCACGCCGCCTCCAGCGCCTGCAGATCCGGATTGTGCAACACCGCCCGCATCAGTCCGCCGATGGCGCGGTCGACAACCGCAAGAATCTCCGGCTGGCGCGGATCCGGGGTGCTCACCAAATGCTGCGCAACTACCCTCCGTGCGAACTCGCCTATATCACCGCCTAGACGCCGAGGCCGGTCCGTGCCGCCACGCACTTCGGTCTGCTCGATCATTTCGTCCAGCAGGCTGCCCGAAGCCAACTTCACGGCGCTGGGCGCTACCACCGGCGAAGTGTCGGGTGAGGTGTCGGGCTTTCTCGGCTCCGCCACCGAACCACCGGAACGCAACCCCAATTCCTCCGCCGCTTCCGGAAACGTTGAAGCATCTTGCAGACGGCCCCGCAGCTTCCGCAGTTTGCCGAAGATATCGAGGCTCTGAAAAATACGGTCGGGATGGAAATCCTCAAGCTCCGAAAATCGTAACTGCAACCCCGCACCGTCCCCCATCGGCAACTGAATTTCCGGGCCCAAGCGGGACAGCACTTCGTCGAAGTTGTCTCGGTCCACCAGCACCGCGCGGCGCTTGCCAACCGTCTTGGCGTCGGAGATCCCACGGTTAGCACGCCCGCTGAAGTCCCCCAGAATCGCGATACAGAACGGAGTTTCGGGAGTCGGACGCGCGCCCGAGCTATCTCCGCCACCCGTCAGGTTGACCCCACCAAAGTCGAATGGTTTCGCCATAACACCTCTGGATCCCTATCACTGGTCCTTATCGCCCCGGATGATGCTGAGCTTGCGCAACCCCTCTTTGGCATCCGGATTGTTTGCCTGCAACTTCAGAATCGCCTGGTACTCTCTCCGAGCTTTGTCGTAGTTCCCGTCTCCCGCGTCTCTTTTGGCGTTGTCGAGCAGCCGGGGAATGTCCTTCTGCGTCAGGCCGCCAAATTCACTGACCGAAGTGTCCGCTTCCGGCTCCGCCTGGACTAGTTCTTTTTTGTTCTTGGCCCGAGTGTCCGTTGATTTGGGCGGCGTTCGCGGTTGAGAAACCACCTTCTTCACCGGTGGCGGGACAACCACCGGTTCCTCCGGTAGCTTCTTGGTCTCGGGTTCAGCGGCAGTTCCTGCCGGATTTCCAGACGCTGACCCAGTCGCCGATCCAGTCGCCGGTCCACCCGCCGATCCACCCTCAGGCGCAGTCGTCTGGTCTGTGCTCTCCACTCCGCCAGTCTGGTTTTGCGGCGGCGGAATCGGACGCTTCGTCGCCGTCGTGGGATGAAACAACACTGCGATCAATGCCCCTACCAGAACCAGCGCCACCACGCCCAGCAGAATCGTGGTGCGCGTGAACAGCGGGCGCTCTTCAAACTCAAGCCCTTCTGCGTGAGAACCTCCCGCGCTCTCATGCGCCCTCTCACGCGCCGTCTCATGAAAGTCCTCGGAACTCGCCGCGCGTCCTTGAGCAGTACTTTGAGCAGTACGTTGAGCAGTACTGGCAACCTGCTCGGTTCGACGCCACGAATCGGCGCCGTCCTTGACCACAAAGTCGCCTGGACTTTCCACCGGGGGCACAACTTCCTTCGTCCCTCGGCGCGCAAACGGAGAATCTACGATCAGCGAAGCACTCACCGCTAGACTGTCACCCCTTCGGGGCTCCGGCTCATCGCCGATACACTCTCGCAGCCGGGCTACTCGCTCCGCAGTCGTCCATACCAACTCCGTCAACCCGCTGTCCACGTCTCCGGTCGCTCCACTCACAGCGGCGACGGTAGCCAGCTCGATGCCGGGCAGATCCCGTAAGCGCAGACACACACTCTCGGCCAGCAGGATTTGACCCGGCTTCGCTACACCAAGTGCCAGTTGCGCCATCTCAACGCTGAAACCTGCCGGGTCCGCCGTCCGCGGCCGGTAGATCAGGACGGCTCCTCCAAAACGTTCGCCGGGACGACAGTCCAGGAACTCCAGAATTGACGTTTGAACACGCTTGGCCGCCACCAGCGCTTGTCTCGAATTCTCGAAATGCGCCGCCATGACTGCTGGCGATTCCTCGGCTATGCGGCCGCGGCTCACACCTACCAGGTCCGCGATCATGTAGACCAGAACACTATCGGCCTTCCAGGCCAGCGGCGCTCCGCGATCCGGACGTTCCACGCCCCACAGCCGAATCGCAATGTCGGTGGCATCCCCCGCCAGATCTCCACGCCACGTGGCCGGGTGCTGATCAGGGTTGGCCACCTCGAATTCCCGGCTGTCGGTTTTCTGCTCGTACGCCATTTTTCGCGTCTAACCCGCTTCCAACTCGGGTTGTAGGTTACGCCAAAACCAGACCCCAAGCAATCATTTACGCCGCCCGGTAGTGGCGCAGTTTGACGGTGGAAGAAGAAAACGTGAACCACGAAGCTAGGAAGATATAAGCACACGAAGGTTCACGAAGGACTTCATTTGCAGGGGTTTCCTTCGTGAACCTTCGTGTCCTTCGTGGTGAAGCCCTTAAATTGAGCCACTGCTCGTCGCCCGACTCGTGGCACTTTTGTGCCCCGCGCCCACCACCGGAGCAGGCTTGACTTCGCGCAAACAGTGAGTATGATACGGAACACCTAATACGCTAGGCGAATTTATGGCGGTTGCCTTTACCCCGGGGAGTCTATGCCACGACGTCCGAAGTTCCTTGCAGAATTGTGTCTGCCATCTTATCTAAAGCGGGCTTCCCTAGCCCTGCTGTTGATTGTTCTCTCTGCCCCTGCGGTCCTCTCCAAGGATGTCCCTCTTCTCGCCATCGAACTGTTCGACGGTCCCAACGGCGCCGCCTTCGTTCAGGTCAACGAGCTTCTGATCAATGGCAAAGCTGAGGTGCGTTCCTGCGGTGGCGCAACCCAGATCAACAAGTCCAACTACGGCAAGCTCACCAAGATCCCTCTCAATTCCTCGGTAACGTCGCTGGAAAGGGACGCCCAGGGCACCATGAATCTTACCCGCGGTTCCGCCGCGGAGTGCGTGGTTCCTTCTAACTTGAAATTCGAGAAGGACGAATCGCTCACCCCCGCACAGGTCGCCGACCGCGCTGTCTTGACGGGAAAAGTTCTGAGTTCGTCGCCGACCGGGACGACCGATGTTCCTCCCTTCAAACCTGGCGTCAAGATCGTATTCGTTGCCGCCCCCGACACCGAACTTGGAGAATATCTTCGCGCGGTCCGCTCTCATTCCGTCGCCCAGTGGCAGGATTACCTGAGCCGCTACCCGAAAGCCGCGCACACCAATGACGCCAAACCGGCGCTTGCGGCCATCCTGTTAAAAGAGGGCGCCGATGGACTCGCCGCCTATCGCGGCACCGCCTCCACCAACGCTCCCTCTTATTCAGACCTCAAGACGGCCCTGTTGCGAGCCGATCAGGTGCGCGAGCTCCTCCCCGGCAACGACGACGCCACCAAACTTCGCGCCAGCGTTCGCGCGGAACTTATACTCGTTGCCGACAAGGGCCGGGCCGAACTGCAAGCCTACAAGCAGGCTCTGAGCGGACACACCGCGGGATATACCCATCTGGCCGCTGCCCGCTCTTTGGCAGGCCACGCTTTAGAGGTCGATCCCCATTTTGACCACGGCCTGGTTCTGCAAGGCTCCATCGCGGATGAGAGCAAGCGCGTCGACACCGCCTTGCGCAATGCGGAATCGATGATCTCCGCTCAGCACTACGATGACGCCCTCGCCGCCGTCGCCGATTTCCGTTCCTTCACCGACGAAGAGCCGCGCATCGCCGCCATCGTCGATGCCGCTTACAAGTACCACTTCGAACGCGGCAAGACCGACGCCTCCAGCCAGAAATGGCATGACGCCACCCAGGAATACCAGCGCGCCTCGGACATCAAGCCCACATCGGAATCCGGCACCGCGCTCAAGCAGGCGTATGCACAATTCGTTTCCACCACCAACCGGGCTGCCGCCGACGCCGCTATTCAGCAGAGCGCTGCCTACGAGCAGGATAAACACTACATCGAGGCTTACGAAGTTCTCGCCGATCTCCCCGACGCCCAGCGCGCTCTGGTAAAGGACCAGATGCAGGCCCTCGAAGCCAACTACGTAAAGAGCGCGTCGGACGAGGCCAAAAAGCTGAAAGATGCTCACGTACCCATCCAGGGAAAAGCTGACGAGATCGGCGTCCAGAAGGCTTACGACTATCTGCGCCGCGCCAGTTCCCTGCAGCCCGACGATCAGAATCTCAAGCTTCGTCTCGAACTGATGTCTCAAACTCTCAGCGACTACTACGTCGCGCAAGGGAAAAAGTATCTTGGGAAGCCGCTGGGATCGGGAGTCGGCGTCGCCTGGCTCTATCTGACCGAGGCCCAGCAGTACCAGTCCAACCGCGACGACGTCCGCGACGAACGCACGAAAAATTCTGCCATCCACAACATCCGCTCCACCCTCTCCATCAAAGTCGTGTTCCGCGACCAGACGTCACGGCGCGACAGTGCTGGTTTCGCCGACCAGCTTTCCGACGCCATCGCCACCGGTCTGGAAACCACCGGGCTGCCCGTCCGCATCATCCGCGCCGCCGATCCGACTCCCGTGGATCCAAACTTCCAGCTGATCGGCGATGTGCTCGAACACCGCCCGGTCAACAAAGTGACAGTGGACTCCATCGACTCAGAATTCCGCGCCACCGAACGAGAAGTAGCCAACGACGAGTGGAATAGATCGAACCGCGACTACGAGGTCGCCAACCTGGAATTGCAGAAACAGCAGAAAGTTCTGGAAGGAGCTCAGGCACACGGCAAGAAGAAAGAAATCGCAGACGCCAATTCTGCTGTCGAAGATGCTCAGAAGAGAGTGGAGGAAGCCCATCGCAAGCTCGATGCCATCCCCAAAACAATTCTCAGTGACGTGGTCAAACCTTACAGCTATACCCGCAAGACCATCGACCTGAGCGCGGCAGTTGACGTTGGATTCCGCATCATCGACAACAACGGCAACACTATCGCCACCACCCCCTCCGTCAAAAAAGAGGCTCAAAAACAATTCATCGTTTTGGAGAACGTGAGTCCGCAGGACACCAAGGGCATCCGGCAGAGCGGCTCACCACCCGATGAGGCCCAGTTTCTCACCGACGTCGAAATCGCAGACCGCATCGCCCTGATTAAAGAAGTGAAAGAGAAGGTCGAATCACTTCCCAGCAAGATTTTCGCGGTGGCGCGCAAGAAAATTATGGACGGTGACACCGACGGCACTGCCGAGGCCTACATCCTCTACCTGAACTCTACCCCGGATACCCCCACGGCCGAGCGCGACGAGGCCAAAAAATTCCTGCGCGAGCAATTCAACATGATCTGGCCCGGCAGTTCTGTCTAATTGGCAAGATCACCGGTAGTGGCGCAGTTTGACGGTGGAGAAGAAAAAACGTGAACCACGAAGGACACGAAGGATCACGAAGGACTTCATTTGCAAGGGTTTCCTTCGTGTGACTTCGTGTCCTTCGTGGTGAAGCCCTTTAAATTGAGCCACTGCTAGATCACCTTCTGGCTGGCCCTGCCAGTTTGGCAGTAGTAGACTTGTTTGACGTCTGGAGGCATTGCTAGTTCGTCGTCACCAGCGCGATGGAGATCGTACCATCGAGAAGGTGATTTTCCCCCAGCCTTCTCCGTAAGTTGAAACCGAAGCCCCGTGACCGCTCCCACTATCAAACGCATCGGTAAGTACGAAGTGATCGATCTTCTCGGTCGCGGCGGCATGGGTATGGTCTACCGCGCCTTCGACCGCCAGTTGAATCGCGAGGTCGCTATCAAGACCGTCACCGAGGGCTTTACCGGCGATCAGGAAATGCTCCAGCGTTTCTATCGCGAGGCCGCCAAAACCGGCGCTCTCAAGCATCCCAACATTGTCATCGTTTACGACCTAGGCGAGCAGGACGGCTTCCCCTATATCGTGATGGAATATTTGTCGGGTGATCCGCTCGACCGAATCATCCAGTCCGGCCAGTCGCAAGCGCTGGCCTTCAAGCTCAAGATCATCGAGCAGGTTTGCTACGCCCTCGGCTACGCTCATCGCAATGACGTCATTCACCGCGACGTCAAACCTGCCAACGTCATCGTCCAGACCGACGGCGTTGTGAAGTTGCTCGATTTCGGAATCGCGCGGCAGGAAAAAACCGACGGCCACCTCACCCGCACCGGCCATGTCATCGGCACTCTCCAGTACATGGCTCCCGAGCGCCTGAAAAACGAGCCCTTCGACGGCCGTTCCGACATCTTTTCCGTGGGCGTCATGATGTTCCAGTTGCTCACCGGGCAACTCCCTTTCACCGGCGACTACTCCATCGTGCAAAAGATCCTGGCCGAGAAACAACCTTCCTTGCGCCAATTCCTCCAGGACTATCCCCCGGCTCTGGACGACATTCTCGATCGCGCGCTGGCCAAGAATCCCAACGACCGCTATGCCACTGCCGACGAGATGGCCGCCGAAGTTTCCTCCATCGCCCACGAACTCAAGAAAGAACAAGTTGCCGAGTGGATCGATCGCGCCGAGCACCTGGTTCAGGAAGAACAATTCACCACGGCCCGCGAGATTCTGCTGCAGTTGTTGAAGGTGGATAGCCAGCACACCAGGGCGCGCCAGTTGATTACCCAGGTTCAACAGAGCCTGAGCCTGCGGCAGCGCGCCGAACAAGTCCGCCAACTCCGTCAGCAAGCCGAGGAAGCCGCCGCCGACAAACGCTACGACGAAGCCATCGCCGATCTGCAGGACGCTTGCGGCCTCGATCCCGCAAATTCCGAACTCTCGGAGCTTCTCGAAACCGTCCGCCAGAAAAAACGCCGTCGCGAACTCGTGGAAGGCTACCTGCGCCAGGCCGACAACGCTCGCGAGCACGGTGACTTGCAGACAGCCGAGGCCGTCCTCGCCAAGGCGCTCGAAGTCGATCGCGACGATTCCAGGGTGCGCGCCGCTCACACCGCCCTGGCACGCCTGATCGAAGAGGCCGCTCGTCAGGCCAAAGCAAAACAACTGCTGGAGAATGCCCGCAAAGAGATCGGCGCCCGCCACTTCACCGCCGCCATGGAAGCGCTCGCCGAGGTCGAACGCGTCGATCCTTCAAACCCTGATCTGATCGCCTTGCAGGCCGCCGCCAAGTCCGGCCGCGAGCAGGAACAACGCCGCCGCATTCTCGATCAGCTGCAAAATGAGGTTTCCCTCGCCTCCACCTTCGAGGAACTTACCCGCGCCGCACAACTGGTCGACCAGGCTCTGGAACGCATGCCCACCGAGCCCGTTCTGATGAAGTTCAAAGGGCATCTGGCGCGGAGACTGCGTGAAGTCGAGATCCGCCGCCGCGTCGATCAAGTGGCCCTGCGCTGCCGTGACTTGATGGAAACCTCTCCCGCCGAGGCCTTGCAGTTGGTCCGCGACGAACTGCAACACGCGCCCGGAAACGAGCGCCTGCTGGCTCTCCAGGCTGGCATCGCCGGACAAATCTCGGAGCGCACTCTGGAACAATCCCGGGCGGAGTACATGACGCGGGCTCACGAAGCGCTCAGCAGCGGCCGCTACCTCGAAGCCCTCCGCCTCCTCGAGACCTGTCAGAAGGAAGGCATCTATTCCCCCGAAATCG
>Ga0209517_10004258_pt1 | contig 18907 bp, 17 predicted proteins | sample PeaSoiMetSII2010_FD_187695 | JGI IMG/M metagenome (GOLD analysis project Ga0209517, IMG submission 187695) | Peat soil microbial communities from Weissenstadt, Germany - SII-2010 (SPAdes) (version 2) | ecosystem: Environmental > Terrestrial > Soil > Wetlands > Peat | place: Germany...
GGAATTTGCTGACCACCGGCTGCACGATGATCGGCTGCCGGAACCGGCTCTGGCCGATGCCCGGCTGATTGAACTTCGACGCCAGACGCGTCGACGCCGTCCGGTGATGGGTCTCGTCCAGCTCGATGCCGACGAAGCGGCGGCCCAGATCGCGGGCCGCAACCAGCGTGCTGCCCGATCCCGCGAAAGGATCGAGCACGACGTCGCCGGGCTTCGTGAAGGCTTCCAGCAGCGGCGCGAAAATGCCGAGCGGCTTCTGTGTCGGATGCAGCTTGTTGCCGGTATAGGTCCAGGGGATCACGTCAGGCGGCGGATTCTCCGGCGTCGCCGGATGGCCTTTCGCCAGCAGGTAAGCCTGTTCATGCTGGTATCCCATGAAGCGGGCCGAGGAGCTGTATTTCTTGGTGAAAACAATATGACCGGCCATATGAAACCCGGCCTTCTTCCAGGCTTCGATGAAGCGGTCCGCTTTATTCCACGCGTAGAACGACACGCAGAAACTGTTGTTCTTGAGCACCCGGTGCATCTGCGCGAAGGCCGGATCTATCCAGGCATCGTTGTTGTCGTTCTTGACCGTCCGGCCGTCGCGATCGCGATAGTGGACCAGGTACGGCGGGTCGGTCAGGATGAAATCCACCGAACCGGCGGGCATCGTTTTCATGACGTCGACGCAGTCGCCCCGCGTCACGTCGTTCATTGAAACACCGCCACTCATGAAGCACGCGGGGAGTTGCGGTGCGTCTGCACATGGCGGGCGCGCTCGCGGCGAACTTCGCTGGCCTTCTCGGCTTGTTGCTTGAGCTCCTTCTGCTTCATCTCGGCGCCATGCGTGTCCCTGGAGCCATCGGCATAAACGATGCGCTGAATCTTGCCGTTGCGGACGAACTTGCTATTGCCCTGGGCGTCCCTGCGCACGCCTGTCCGCATATCGGCTTCGGTAACTTCCTTCTTCTGTTTAACAGCGTTGTGGTTGAAATGGCTGGTAAGTGTCATACAGCGGCACCTTCCGGTCAAATGAGTGAGGTTGAAACTTTCTTGGTGTTCCCATAATCCTGCCTGATTCGCGCGCTGCCGTCTACCCGCGTGAGTGCGTAGTGTACAAGAATCACGAAAGCGAGTAGAATCCCGTGAAAGCGCCTATTATGGTGCCTCGCCCCATCTGGCACGGGGCGCAGTTCTCTCCTCGATTTCAAATACATCACCGCTCGAGTGAACGACCTGTGCAGGCTACGTGCGCCAGATACTTGACTCAGGCAAGCATTCACTACCGAGGCCGAGGCTGTAGGTCGCCGACCAAGCTGCCTCATCGGCTTTAGATTTACATTTGACAGAACTACAAAATCACCTTAGAGTCGGCTGCAAAATAACACTCTACTCGCGGGCAGAAGATGGATGGCCGCAAAGTTGTCGTACCCATGAGGTTCCGCAAGTGCCGCTCGTCGATGAAATGAACATCACCCTGAAGGACTTTCTCCCAGAACACGGAGACATGTGCGTCATCATGCAAGGCGGGCGGACGTCCGCCATCGTGAGCCGACATCTTTACCGCGAGCTGCGGGATTACGCCGATTCGCATAACATGACGGTCGCAGCCGCCCTCGCGCGGCTGCGCAACGAGGTTCATGGAGAGCTGGCAGGTTTGGAGGAAAGGGATGGACTCGCTGACGCCGCAAGACTGCGTAAAGAAGAACAGCGAACTGAATAAACTTTCCCCTGCCCCTGAGCGGCGGCGCGGGCGGATCGATATATTCCCGAGGCATTCCTTTGCTTTTGCGGTGCATACTGAACCTGTGGGAGCCGTCTTCGCGGCTAAGCGCATCGCGAAGAAGCAAAGCAGCCGGATGCGCCGCAAGAACTGGCGGCGCAAAATCCGCAAAGAAATTTAGTCCCCCCTTTCCGCCCTCTCCAATCTTATGCAACCGTCCGAGCCGTCAAGGGTAAAATGTACGCACACACCGTGCCCTTGACCGCTCCGGCCGTTCGCTGAACAAAACCCCTTGTCCCGTGATCATCGAAAAGGGGGGCAATGCAAAGGCCCCGGCCGCCCGGCTTAAGCGGTGGTCGCTAAGATCCCTAACTCCCAAGGCATCTTTACGTCCCGGCCTGCCCGTACAGTCGTTAAGCCTTTCTTAACCGCCCCCGCCTTAAAATTGTCATAACTTAGACGCCCGTTTGCGAGTCGGGTCACCCAGCAGCACCGGAAGTTCTTGGGGTCAATTTGTTATGGGGGTGGTTGGTATCTGCAATTTTGGAGACCATGGCAAGCGGCGTAGAACCGCAGTGAGGTTTCTTGTTGTTTTTTTAACCTGTTTTCTATCCTCCGTTGCCGCCTTTGCCAATCCCCAAAGCGGGACGGTCAGTTCCGGCTCGGCTTCGATCGTGACCCTGCCGAATGTCATGGATATCAACCAGACCAGCCAGCGGGCCGTCATCGACTGGCGCTCATTCAACATCGCGCCCAATGAGACGACGAACTTCAACCAGCCGAATTCAAGCGCGGTGACGCTGAACCGCATCAATAATTCGACCCCTTCGCACATCCTCGGCAGTCTCAATGCGAACGGCAACGTGATTCTGATCAGCCCGAACGGCGTGTTTTTCGGTCAGGGTTCGAAGGTGGATGTGAACGGGCTGGTGGCGACGACCGCCAATATTTCGAACAGCGCTTTCATGCAGGGAAGCACGAGCTTTTCGCAACCGGGCAATCCTAATGCGACGGTGAGCAATGCAGGCACGATTACGGCAAGCCAGGCGGGGCTGATCGGGCTGGTGGCGCCGAAGGTGGAAAACAGCGGGGTTCTCAACGCGAAGCTGGGCCGCGTCATGCTCGGATCGGGCGATACGTTCTCGGTGGACCTGTACGGAGACGGGCTGATCAACGTGGGCGTTTCCGGTGCCGTCAAACAGCAGGTGATCCAGAACAGCGGCACCATCAACGCCGCCGGAGGCACGATCCAGCTCACGGCCGCGGCCGGGCGCAACATGGTCAACAGTCTGATCAACGTGCCGGGAAAACTGAACGCGCCTGCCGCGGGGATGCAGGACGGCGAGATCGTCATCTCGGCCGCGGGCTCGAACGGGACGTCTACAACCGCCGCAGGTGGCGCGGGCAAAACCGGCAGCAGCGCCGTCGTCGTCTCCGGCAACCTGAACGCTTCGGGCTACGGCGCCGGCCAGACCGGCGGGACCGTCAACGTCACCGGCGACAATGTGACGCTCGCTTCAGGCGCCCTCATCGATGCCTCAGGCGCCGCGGGCGGAGGCACGGTGAACATCGGCGGAAATCTGCACGGGCAAGGCCCTCTCGCTAATGCGGTCGCCACAAACATCGCCAGCGGTGCGCAAGTGAAGGCCAATGCCGTCACCAGCGGCAACGGCGGGCAGGTTACCGTCTGGTCCGACGACCAGACTGAATTCGACGGCACCATAGAAGCCAAAGGCGGCGTGGCGGGCGGCAATGGCGGGATGGTCGAGACGTCAAGCCACGGGGTCTTAAGCGTGGGCGGCATCGCCGATACGTCTTCTCCCCACGGCTCCGGCGGGGAATGGCTGCTGGACCCGGCCAGCCTGACGATCTCGAACGGGTCGGATACCAACGTGGTCGGCAATCCTAATTTCGTGCCTGACGGCACGGTGGCGACTTCCAACCTGACCCCCGGCACCATCGATACGGCGCTGAACGCCGGCACCAACGTGACGGTCACTACCGGCGGCGACGCTTTCGCCAATGTTGGCGACATCACCGTCAACAACGCCATCCTGACGACGGGCACCGGCTCGCTGACGCTCTCTTCCTACCGCAACATCATCCTCAATGCCGGCATCACGCTGGCGGGCGGGGCGCTGACGTTGCGGGCGGATAACGCCGCCAACGGTTCAGGCCATATCAATGTCACAGGCGCCATCAGCACCGCTGGCGGCAACATCACGATGGGCGGCGGCAACGGCGCCATCACCGCCGGCAGCGGCTATGCGGCCGGCAACGCGGGCCAGGTCGCAGGCGTCGTCGACAACGGCGTGGCCATCGATGCGGGTGGGGGCAACATCATCGTTAACGGCCGGGGGTTCAATGGCGCCGGCAACAACAACGACGGCGTCGTGGTCAATGGCGGCAGCATTTCCACCACCGGCGCGGCCACCATCAGCATCAGCGGCAGCGGTAGCGGCAACACGAACAGCGGCGCCGACTATGGCGTTTATGTGCTCGCCGGCGGGGTCGTGTCTTCGGTCAACGGCAATCTTGCCGTAACCAGCTCTTCGGGCGGCGGCGCCGGCACCGGCGGCGGCAACAACGGCGTCTATGTTACGGGTGCCGGCAGCACTATCGAAACGACCGGCTCCGGGAGCGTCTCCATCACTGGCACCGGCGGAAACGGCGCAGGCAGCGGCGCGTCCAATAACGGCGTTTTTATCAACACCGCCGCCGCCATCCAGGCCACCGGTAGCGGTACGATCACCGTCTCTGGCACCGGCGGCAACAGTTCCGGAAACACCAATCACGGCGTTGTACTTTCCGGCTCGATTGTCGGCAGCGGCGGCGCGATCTCGGTCACCGGCACCGGCGGCGCCGGCAGCGGCGCGAACAACATCGGCGTGCTTATATCGACCGGCACCGGTGTCGTTTCCAATACCGGCGCCGGCACGGTGTCGATCTCCGGCACCGGTGGCGGCACGGGAAATAGCGGAACGGATTACGGCGTCGCCGTCAACGGCAACGCGTCCGCCGTCAACGGCAACATCAATGTCAGCGGCACCGGCGGCGGCGCCGGTACAGGCGGATCGAACTACGGGTTCTATGTAATAGGGGCGGGAAGCAGTTTGGTGACCACAGGTTCCGGGAATATTTCTGTCAGCTCGCTCGGCGGCAACGGTAGCGGCGGCGCAAATACCGGTGTCGTCGTTTCTTCCGCCAATGGCATCCAGACGACCGGCAGCGGAAACGTGACGGTAATGACGAATACCCTCACGCTCAATGCGGCGAACGACATCAACAGCATCGACAATCTGACGATTCAGCCGGAAACCGCGAACACCACAGTTGGGGTCGGCACTGGCGCCGGCACCCTGTCGCTCCCCAATAACTATTTCAGCTCGGGCTACTTCGCCTGGGGAGCCGGAGACACCCTGACGATCGGTGGTTCCAATGCCGGGACCATGGATATCAATACGACCTCGACCTTCGCCAACCCGGCCATTTTTATGACAGGATCGACGGGCAACATCATCCTCGATAACACGCTCACGTCCTCCGTGGGAAGCGGCACTTCTCTGATCCTGGCTTCGGGACAAAACTTCGTCAACAACGTCGGCGCCGCCGCGATAAATCCGGGCGGCGGACGCTGGCTGAGCTACTCAACTAATCCAGCCAGCGACACGATCAACTCGCTGAGCGACAATTTCCGCCGGTTCTCCTGCGTCGATGGAGGCGCCTGCCCCGCTTTCCCCGCCGCCGGCAACGGCTTCCTGTACAGCACGACGCCGCTCCTGACCATAACGCCAAGCGGACAGGTCATCACCTATGGCTCTGCTGTGCCCTCTTTGACGGGATATAGCTACACGATTTCAGGGTATCTGGGCGGCGATAGCCCGACCGATTCAATCGGCGGCTCCGTTAACGGAAGCACGACCTATACGCCGATTTCGAACGTCGGCGCTTACAACATAAATTACACCGGCGGCGCTCTCACTTCCGCGCTCGGTTACGGCTTTTCTTATGCCAATAATCCAGGCGCTATCACGGTGAACCCGGCCGCGCTGTCCATCACGGCCAACAGCTTCGGTAAGACGTACGGCACAACTTACAGCTTCGCAGGCAGCGAGTTCACGGCCGCCGGCCTGGTGAACGGCGACACGGTTTCCAGCGTGAGCCTGTCCAGCCCCGGAGCTGCAGCGCCGGCCACCGTCACGGGCAGCCCGTATGCCATCACCGGTTCAGGGGCCGTGGGAACGGGCCTCTCGAACTACACCATCAGCTACGTGAACGGCAACCTGACGGTCACGCCCTACCTCCTCACCGTGACGGCGAATGCGCAGTCGAAGGTCTACGGCGCGGCTGACCCGGCGCTGACTTACACGAACGGCGCACTGCAGAATGGCGACACGGCCGCGGTGTTCAGCGGCGGCCTCACGAGGGTTGCCGGCGAGACCGTCGCCGGCGCTCCCTATGCGATCAACCAGGGCACCTTGAGCGCGGGCGCCAACTACACGATCAGCTATACCGGCAACAACCTGACCATCACGCCCGCCACCCTCTCCATTACCGCCGACAATATCCACAAGACTTTTGGCACGATCCACACCTTCCTCGGCAACGAATACACCGAAACGGGCCTGGTCAGCGGCGATACCGTCTCCGGCGTGACCCTCGCCAGCGCCGGCGCCCCCGCCGCCGCCACCACTGCCGGCAGCCCTTATGCCATTTTCGCCGGCGGCGCCACGGGCACAGGCCTCGCCAATTACAACCTCACCTATAACAACGGCGTCATGTTTGTCGTAACGCCCGTCACGACGCCCACCATTCCTCCTACCGTCATCATCGTCGCCAATGGCGGCGGCAGTGGTGGAGGCGATGGCAGCGGTGGCAACGATGGCGGTGGCAACGATGGCGGGGGCAGCGACGGCATACGGACGACGCATAACACATCGGCTTCCGTCATACCCGTCAATCCCTGCGGGGCCACGTCGGCGCAAGACACTTTGCCGAATCAAATGACGGCAATGCTGGACCTCATCAAGATCTCCCCTGAACTGGCGGAAACGTTGCCGTTTTATAAAATACAGACCCATTCTTTTGATGCTTCTCACATAGCATGTGGCGATTCCTGGCAATCGCCCCAGCAGTGAGTCCCACGTGTGAATTCGACAACACCTCATTGAATCAGGAAAACCTTTCAAAAGGGTCAGCGCCCAGGTGAGCGAATGTATCTACCAGCCTCGAGTGAGCAGAGGATCGGCGCCATGATGCCCGATGGCAGCATCCATGCCGGTATCTCTCCGAAGACGAAAACGCCAATGTACACGACGCCGACCGACGAATCCTCCGTCATGACCTGGGACGATGCCAACGATCTGGCCCGGAATAAAGAAGCGCACGGTCACAACAACTGGGATCTCCCAACGCCAGAAGAATTGAACGTGCTCTTCAAGAACCGTCTTGTGATCGGCGGCTTCAACGAAAGCGGCACGTATCCCGCTGGTTGGTACTGGTCATCAGCGGCCGCCCAGGCCGGCGTAAGGGTCCAGCGGTTCAGCGACGGGTGTCAGGGCCGCAACTTGAAGCAGTACTACTCGTCTGTGCGGTGCGTCCGGAGAGCCTTTTACGCGGAAGTCCACACCAACTCCGCACGGCAACCAAAGGGCGGATGCTAGCCAATTCGCCAACCTACCGAGCGGCCCGCCGCCGCTTCTTTCCCGCCGCCGGTTCACACTGAAACAGCCCTCTCTGGGCCGTCTCTTCCGCCGCGCACTTAAAGCATGTCGGAGGACTGCAGAAAGCCTTGCACAAGAAAAACCAGAGTGCCCTCTTTTCCTCGCTCGCCAGCGTAATGCGGCCGTCCGCGCCGGCAAAAGTCAAAATGAGCGCGGCACAAACCACCGCGCCTTGCCTGCGCTGCCGTCCGCTGAATAAGCCCCTGTCCCGTTACGACAAAAAGGGGGCCTCAGGCAAAGGCCAAAGACGCGCCCGGCTTAGCGCGGCGGGCGCGCGGTCCGATCCCGCAGGCGGGCGTCACCCGCCCCAAGCCTTAACCCGCCGCTGTTCTTCGCCCTCCGACACTTAAACTTCAGGCCATTGAAATCCCAGGCTTCTTCACATTTAATTTGACATAACCTGCGAATCGCCCTATAAGAGACTCACGCAAGGCGCATATCTACGGCAAATCGATTTCCGCTTGTTTCGCGACTGCCGGTACCAACGCGCCACCTGCAAAAACAGCCAGGGCCGTCTCCCGACCAACAGGGGAGGGAGATGGCGTCCGACCATCGAGGTTGGACGCAGTCCCCGGCTGTTTCTCACCACAAACACAGCCCGGCCAAGCCCTGAAGGAAACACGTTCAGGAGGACCGGCTATGAAATGCAACTCATTAACGCAATTTCTCTTGGTCGCTGCATTTGCTGCGGCCAGCGGGTTTTGCTTCTCCGAGGGCCTCAACCAATCCGCGAAATCCGTTCCGCCCGCGCCATCAACTGCGAACGTATGGGACGTGCTTACTGTCAGGAATTCAAATGGGAAAGTCGTCGCCTCCGTTTTCAACTCCACCGTGACCGGCGAAAAGCTTGTCTGTATGCCTTCAGACGTGCCGGCCTACGACCAGACCTGTGGACCGATCAACAACTTCAAGCCCGCGGAGCAATCGATAGCTCGCGCACTGCTGGACTTGGCAAAGTGAGCACGTAATCGGAGGAGCTAAAGCACATGACCCAGCCCACCATCGAACCGAACATCGGCGACAAGATGCCCGATGGCACCGTGTGCGCCGGCATCTCGCCCGACACCGGCAAGGCCATGTACACGACGCCGGCCGATGCGCCCCTCACTTACACCTTTAATGAAGCCCTTGCCTACGCCTATGCTAAAGGCGTAACCAACGGCCACCAAGACTGGCACCTGCCCACGCGGAAGGAACTCGACGTCCTCTTCAACAACCGCGCGGCGCTCGACGGATTTTATGTAGCTGTTTCCGATCCCGTCGCGCCCAGGGGCTTCCATCCTCTTGCATGGCTGAAATCACAGTTTGGCAACGCTTCACCCAAGCCTTCCTCCCTCTACTGGTCCTCAGACGCTTTCGAGGACCGTCCCGATGAAGGCACATGGGCTCTGGACTCCAGTAATGGAGTCTTTTACGCAGCGGTCAACTCGGGTCACCTTTCCGTTCGTTTAGTGCGTAGCACGCCGAAACTGCAATGAAAGCATTTGCCGCTTGGCTCGAAGCGAATAGATCTGCCGCCTTTCAGCTAGCCGTCACAGCGAGACAACCGCACTTGGAAATGGGAACCGCGCCATGACAGAACAAAGCGTCAAACCGAAAATCGGCGATGCCGACCTACGCAGCGGCGACAAGATCCCCGACGGCACCGTCTACGCCGGCATCTCGCCCGACACCGGCAAGGCCATGTTTGCGCTGCCGGCCGATGCATCGCTGACGATGACATTCAACGAAGCCCAGAAATACGCCGCCACGCTCGACACGCACGGCCACCGGGACTGGCGCGTGCCGACGAAGGCCGAACTGAACGTGCTGTTTAACAACCGTGCGGCGATCGGCGGATTCAACATAAGTGGTTCCGTTCCTGCCGGCTGGTACTGGTCCGTCTCGCAGATCAACCGATGGAGTGCGTGGGACCAGCGGTTCGAAGACGGCGTTCAGGACAGTTACGCCAAGGACGATCACTGCTCCCTGCGGTGCGTGCGCTGAGGGGGCCTCCCGAAACAATAAGGAAAGTAGTCATGAACCAGCAGAGCTCCATCGTAAAGGGATTTTCCAGCGGCCACGGCGATCGACTCATTCGTGTGATGGTGGCAGATGGCAACGTCTTCTCACCGGCTACTTTTTCGCAGGCTGAGGTCGAGTTCGTTATGGGGCATAGTGATGAGAAGTCATCCGCTATTGTGCTGCGTTCTGGCGTCAAAATCCCCGTAGCTCTCTCATACGAAGAACTCGAACAAAAACTTTATAGTCCGAGTTTTCGCACCGATGACTCCGTGCTCGACCTGCGCGCCGTCACCGGCGAGGCGGCTAAACCAAAAGCCGCGAATGCGAATGAAGCGCCCGCCGAGCCGAAGGTCGGCGACAAGATGCCGGACGGCACGATCTACGCCGGCATCTCGCCGGATACCAGCAAACCGATGTACGCGACATCCGGTGATGCGTCATCCCTGACGATGAAGTTCAACGAGGCCCAGAAATACGCCGCCCAGCTTGAAGCGCACGGCCTCAAAGACTGGCGCGTGCCGACGAAGGCCGAGCTGAACGTGCTGTTCAACAACCGCGCAGCGATCGGCGGGTTTGACGTAACTGGTTCCTATCCCGCCGGCTGGTACTGGTCCGCGTCGTCCGACGACACTTGGAATGCGTGGGATCAGCGGTTCAGCGACGGGAATCAGGCCTACAACTTTAAGGTCAATCTCTCGGCTGTCAGGTGTGTGCGCTGAGTGGTCGTCCGGAGATGAACCATTTAGTCATTTAACCCTTTACCGGCCGCGCGTAGCGCGGTCGCCACAAACAAGGAACCAAGACTATGACACAGCCGAGCCCCATCGCAAAGGAACTTTCCAGCAGCCACGGCGAGCGGCTCATTCGTGTTCTGATCGCAAATCCAAAGAGCAAGGGATTCAATCCCACAACCTTTCCTGAGACCGAGATCGAGCGCGTGATGGGGATTAGCGAGGATCGCTCCGCCCTTGTGCTGCGCTCCGGCGCCGAAATTCCCGTCGCCCTCCCGTACGAAGAACTTGAACAAAAGATTTACGAACGTGACTTTCGCACCGACGGCCCCGTGCTCGACCTGCGCAACGTCACCGGCGAGGCAGCCAAGCCGAAGGCCCCTGCGAATACCAATCAGGCGCCCACACCCGGCGACAAGATGCCTGACGGCACGGTCTTTGCTGGCATCTCCCCGGACACAAACAAGCCGATGTACACCACACCCGCAGATGCATCCCTGACGATGAAGTTCAACGAGGCCCAGGAATACGCCACTAAGCTCGATGCACACGGCCACAAAGACTGGCACGTGCCGACGAAGGCTGAGCTGAACGTGCTGTTCAACAACCGCGCGGCCATCGGCGGATTTAACGTAACTGGTTCCCCTCCCGCCGGCTGGTACTGGTCCGCGTCGCCCTACTACGACTGGAATGCGTGGGGCCAGCAGTTCAGCGACGGGTATCAGTACATCAACCCTAAGGTCAATCACTCGGCTGTGCGCTGTGTGCGCTGAGTGGTGGTCCGGAGATGAATCATTCAGTCATTCAACCCTTTAACTGAACGCGAGTAGCGCTGTCGCCACAAACAAGGAACCAAGACTATGACACAGCAGAGCCCCATCGCAAGGGAACTTTCCAGCAGCCACGGCGACCGGCTCATTCGTGTTCTGGTCGCAAATCAAAAGGGCAATGGATTTCACGCTCTGACGTTTGCCGAAAGCGAAATCCAGGGCGTCGCAGAAATGGGACAAGATCGCTCCGCCCTCGTGCTGCGCTCCGGCGTTGAGATTCCCGTGGCCCTCTCGTATGAAGAACTTGAACAAAAGATTTACGAACGTGACTTTCGCACCGACGGCCCAGGGCTTGATCTGCGCGAGGTCACCGGCGAGGCGGCTAAACCAAAAGCTGCGAATGCGAATGAAGCGCCCGCCGAGCCGAAGGTCGGCGACAAAATGCCCGACGGCACGGTGTTTGCCGGCATCTCCCCGGACACAAACAAGCCGATGTACGCAACGCCCGCGGATGCGTCCCTGACGATGAAGTTCAACGAGGCCCAGGAATACGCCACTAAGCTCGATGCACACGGCCACAAAGACTGGCACGTGCCGACGAAGGCCGAGCTGAACGTGCTGTTCAACAACCGCGCGGCCATCGGCGGATTTAACGTAACTGGTTCCAATCCCGCCGGCTGGTACTGGTCCGCGTCGCCCGGCTACCTATGGTATGCGTGGGATCAGCGGTTCAGCGACGGGTATCAGAACTTCAACGATAAGGGCAATCACTCGGCTGTGCGCTGTGTGCGCTGAGTGAGGGTCCGGAGATGAACCATTTAGTCATTCAACCCTTTACTGACCGCGCGCAGCGCGGTCGCTTTGGAAGAGACTATGGGGCTATTCAGTAAAAGCAAAAAACGCCGATGTGCCAGAGACAGAGCTGTCGGCCCCTTGCCCCAACAACAAACAACTCCGGCTGAACTTCGGCGGGCTCTCCAAGGAAGCGATCAGTGCGATGGCGTCCGATACCTTGCGGGCGGGCGGCTGGGTCGAAGCCCCTCCTCCTGAGGCAAAGGTCGGTGATAAGATGCCGGACGGTACGGTCTTGGCCGGGATCTCCCCGGACACGAATCAGCCGATGTACGCAATGCCAGCGGATGCGTCCCTGACGATGACTTCCAATGAAGCGAAGGAATATGCTGCCAAGCTCGATGCGCACGTCCACAAGGACTGGCGTGTGCCGACGAAGGCCGAGCTGAACGTACTGTTCAACAACCGATCTTCTCCCTCCACGCGTGCCAGGGCCGCGTCGATTTTCCATCACGGTCAAGGAACGATCTCCGGAGCAGCAACGCGGCGGATAGGTGCCTCCCTCAAGCATTCCACCCCAACCGCAAATCAGCGGAATCGCAAGATCGCGCAAGGAACGGCACACCCAACGGCGCCGCCAGACTCGACGACGAACATTTTCTATTGACATATTCGCCATCCCCGTCTATCAAGAAATTCAACCCCATTTTCAAAGCCGGAGTTCATCATGACACAGCCCGAGTCCATCTCACTCGATGACAAGAAATTCACCAAACGCTTCATCATCAAATGGTCCATTCTCGCCGCACTGCTTATCATGACGTTTACCAGTACGGCATACGCCACGCCGACTGAGACTGTCTTGTTTAACTTTGACTCCGCTTCAAGCGGAGGAACGGACCCCTTAGCCGGACTGCTGCGCGGACCCAGCGGGAGCTTTTACGGTACAACTTACACCGGAGGAACTTATAACGCCGGTACGGTGTTCCAGTTGAAACCGCCCGCACCGGGAGGCTCTTGGACTGAAACTACCCTTTATTCCTTCAATGGCACGACGACTGGTCTGAACCCAGCCGCATCTTTAATTTCGGACAGTGAAGGTAATCTCTACGGAACCACGTCGACGGGAGGGGGCACCAATTGCATTATCGGTAATCCTATCCCCTACGGATGCGGCCTGGTGTTCAAGCTGTCTCCAGGGCAGAACGACCAATGGACTTTCACGACGCTTTACGACTTTAGGGGAGTAGGCAACCACGATGGGTGGGGGCCTTCGGGCGCCCTTGTGCTTGATTCAAGCGGAAATTTATACGGCACAACACAAAGCGGAGGTCAAGTTTTAACAGCTTGTCAAGGAAGTGGTTGCGGCACAATATTCAAGCTGACGCCCTCTTCAGGCGGGCAATGGACTGAGACCCTGCTTCATTCATTTCAGGGAACCACGGATGGGAACTGGCCGGAAGGCGGGCTTATCGTGGATTCAAATGGCGTTCTCTATGGTACAACTACAAACATTCCCGCTAATACCGGAACCGCATTCAGTCTGACGCCGAACGGCGGAGGATTTAAGACTCTCTACTCATTCACAGGCGGCCTCGATGGAGGGCGTCCAACGGCTTCGCTCTACCTGGATGCCAGCGGCAACCTGTACGGAACCACGCAGGAAGGCGGCGCATATCGTAATACATACGGCGGATTGGGTGGCGGTACGGCGTTTGAGCTGACGCCTCCCATTCCTCCGGCCACAACCTGGACCGAAACCGTGATTCACTCATTTGGATACTCCAACTACAATTTCTACGACGGGTGGGAACCTACGTCCAACCTCATAGCCGACGCAAGCGGAAATCTCTACGGAACGACAGCAAATGGCGGCACCTTATATGCAAATGGCGGATATTCTCAAGAAGTCGGTACGGTGTTCAAGCTGACGCCTTCGCCAGGTGGAGGATGGAACGAGACCCAGCTCTATTCATTCCAGGGATCTCCCGGTGACGGAGACGATCCAAACGCCGTGGTCTTTGGAGCGGGCGGAGCCTTATACGGAACGACCCTTTACGGCGGGCCAAATCCATGCCCGCCGGTCAACACCGGCTGCGGCACCGTGTTCCAGCTCAAACCGAATTAAGCGCGGCCCAGTGATCAGGCTGGCAATGGGTGATCTGAACGGAACGGCCGCAATGGGGGGCCGCCGGCATCAAGAGGGTCGAAACGCGGCGGGCGGGAATTCAAGCGATGGCGAAACGCACAAGATGGGGGCTCGGCAGATCTTCGGGGTTGAGCCTGATCGAGATGGCGATCGTCATCTCGATCAGCAGCCTGTTGCTGACGGGTTTCCTGCGCTACTACTCCATCCAGGCCGAAAAGCAGCACTTTGAAACGACGAAAACCCGGATGGAAGACCTCCGTCAGGCCCTGACCCTTTACTCCATGACACATGAGCGGCTGCCCTGTCCGGCAAGCCCTCCGGGCAGCTCGGCACCCTCGACACCGGCTGAAAAAGACGCCGACCCTTGCGCCCCGGATGCATCGCAACCTCCCGCGGGCATCGGCGTTCGCAACGCGGATAAGGATCAGAGCCAGCAGGTCTGGATCGGCCTCGTCCCAACCCGCGAATTGAGGCTGAACGGCGACCAGGGGAGAGACGGCTGGGGCAATGAGTTCACTTACGCCGTCAGCCGCCCGCTCACCTTCCCGTTCGGCATGCGCGGCAACCCGATGCCCTACGGCACTATCGCCGTGGTGGATGAAAACGGCGCCAGCGTGCTGGATAAGGCTGGTTCAGGACGCTATGTGATCGTTTCCCACGGACCCTCCGGCAGCGGAGCCTGGACCGCGCAGGGCAGTCGCAAACCTTGCGAGCCAGGGACGCTTGCCTTCGAGAACTGCAACGGAAATGCAGCCTTCGTCGCCGCGCCGTTTTCACCCAAACCGGGACCTGGGTTCTTCGACAATATCGTCATCTACGATAACCAGAACGCCGGCGGAACAATCGTAGACAGGCTTGTCGTCTGCAGCGCAAAGTTCGGGTTCTACATTCCTGCGTCACCGCACGCGGACCAGGACGGCTGCGTGCTGCCCCGCGGCATCTGCAGGCCGTATCTTGCCTGTATGTCTCTGACGTCCGTCGTTCCATAAGGCGTTCGGTAACGGTCGCTGAGGTTTTGGTCTTCAGCGCTCAGTAACTCAGTTTCGCGAACCGGTGCCGTTGTCGCGGCCAGGCGAACCTCTGCCAGAATGCAGGAAAACAAAGACGCCTCAGGCATCTGCATGCGCTTGCGCCGGGCAAGCCTTTGAAATAACTACATTCACGTTTTAAACCACACCTGTTTGGTGTGGTTGTGGCGCTTGACATAATCATCGAATCACTCTATAAGAGACCTACGCAATGTGCATCTACGGGACAGTGTGATTTTCCTAGTCGCTTTTGGTTTCGCGCCTGTCATTCAAACCGAGCACAACCTGCAAAAACAGCCGTAACTGTCGATAGCGGACATTCCGCTGGAGATAATTGCGCTGTTTCGTGCAGAAGATGGTCCGATGACCGTATCAACTCCCAAAACAGCGTAGAACACTCTCTTAATCACGAGAGCCGTCCTGGCGGCTCTCGTGATTACCTTCCCCGATGTTGTTTTTTGAAGGAGATGATCACGTGACGCAGCAGAGCCCCATTACAAAGGAACTTTCCAGCAGCCACGGCGAGCGGCGCATTCGTGTTCTGATCGCCAATCAAAAGAGCAAGGGATTTAATGCCACGACCTTTCCTGAGACCGAGGTCGAGCGCGTCATGGAGATTGGCGAGGATCGCTCCGCCCTTGTGCTGCGCTCTGGCGCCGAGATTCCTGTTGCGCTCTCTTATGAACAACTCGAACAGAAGATTTACGAACGTGACTTTCGCACCGACAGCCCTGTGCTTGATCTGCGCGAGGTCACCGGCGAGGCGGCTAAACCAAAAGCCGCGAATGCGAATGAAGCGCCCGCCGAACCGAAGGTCGGCGACAAGATGCCCGACGGCACGATCTTTGCCGGGATTTCCCCGGACACCAACAAACCGATGTATGCCACGCCCGCAGATGCATCCCTGACGATGACGTTCAACGATGCCCAGAAATACGCCGCCCAGCTCGATGCGCACGGCCACAAAGACTGGCACGTGCCGACGAAGGCCGAGCTGAACGTGCTGTTCAACAACCGCGCGGCGATCGGCGGATTTAACGTGACTGGTTCCTATCCCGCCGGCTGGTACTGGTCCGCGTCGTCCAGCACCGGATGGCATGCGTGGGATCAGCGGTTCAGCGACGGGGGTCAGGACTACGTCACTAAGGACGATCACTCGGCTATCAGGTGTGTGCGCTGAGTGGTCGTCCGGAGATGAATCATTAATCCACGGTATTAAGGAGCAGAAACCATGAAGAAACAAACGTTGTTCAAGCGTCTTGCGCTTACGGCCACCCTAGCCCTCTCGTCCTTCTCTGGGGCAGCTTTTGCCCAGGATAAGGTCGGCGACAAGATGCCGGACGGCGCCATCTACGCGGGCATTTCCCCGGAAACCCGGTGGCCGATGTACACAACGCCCGCAGATGCACCGCGGACGATGGATCATGACGAAGCCCGGAGATACGCTGAAAACCTGAATACGCACGCGGCGCACGGTCACAAAGACTGGGGCTTGCCGACGCGAGCCGAACTTAAACTGCTTTTCAACAACCGCGCCTCAATAGGTGGATTTGACTTAACTGGCGAGCCCCGTACGCCCGCCAATTTCTTTTACACCCAGCGCGGCAGCGAGGATCTTCCAGGCTGGTACTGGTCTAATTCTTCCTACAGAGATTGGGCGGACGGCATGCAGTTCGACGATGGGGTTTCCGTGCAAACCGCTGATTTCGATCACTTATCTGTGCGGCTCGTCCGTTCGCATAAAGAGGGCACCACCCCGGAGCCATTTGAGATCGCCGCGCTAACCGATATGGCGAAAACAGGCGATGTTGGCTCTCAGAATATTCTCGCTAGGTTGTATTCGGACGGTCAGGACGTCAAGCAGGATTATACGGAGGCTGCCAGATGGTATCGCGCTGCCGCGGAACAAGGCAACCCCTTGGCTCAAACCCAGCTCGGCCGGCTCTACGAACGCGGTCGTGGCGTCAAGCAGGATTACGCGGAAGCCTACTTCTGGTATAGCCTCGCTGCCACCCAGGGATACGCCCAATCCCGCCAGGATGCGGCCGATCTCGCGAAGGACTGCACGCCTGCGCAAATCGCCGCCGTGAACAAACGTGTGGAACAGTGGAAGCCTGCCTCTGGCACACCCCCGAAACCGCCAACCGCGCCGAAACTTAATTGAGCCTGTTTCCAGATTTTAGAGGAAAACACAAGGCGTTCAGTTCAGCGACTGTATCCACAGTTTAACAATAAGGAGATTTTCAGATGAAACTTCCAATGCAAGAGTTAAGAAACGCGAAGATTGATTGCATCACTGATCTCCGCGGCCATGCCGATCCCGTCTCCGCTTGGCGCCTGGCAAACTCTGGCGACCTCAGTGGGCTCTTTGCCGACGCGGATCAAACCATCTATGTGGACTCGAAGACGGATGGCCTTATAGCGAAAGAAACCTATGAAGACAAACACGGCCTGCGCTTTCGGGTAACCGCTAGCCTTGCTGACGCAGCCGCCTCCGCGCCGCGTACCCCTGCCTTCGATGCTAACCCTGATCCTAATTTGCAACTTAGGGCCATAATGGTCAATTGCACGAATCAATTTAGCGCCGCCCAGCAAGGCCCCTTCACAATCGCGGGTTTCGCGAAGCTTGGTGGCACATTCACCGACCAGCAGGACCATTGGGGTATGACCGCCGGCCACTATGCCGCCTGTGTGGGCGCGGAGGCAATCAAGGCTTTCGCGGACGCCGGGGGGAAGTTCACCGATAAGCAGAATTCAACCGGTGATACTGCCGCCCACTACACCGCTGGTGGCTCTGGCATAGGAAGGGGAGTTAAGTCGATGAGGGCCTTTGTACAGGCCGGAGGAAGATTCACCGATAAGCCGAACAACATGGGTCAGACCGTCGGCCACGCTGCCGCCATCTGGGGCGCGGAGGCAATCAAGCTCTTCGCGGACAACGGGGGGAAATTCACCGATCAGAAGGACGCTTGGGGCAAAACCGCAGCCTATTACGTTGCCGCCAAAGGGGACGAGGAAAGCAAAGCATCAATGCAGGCTTTCATGGATGCTGTAGCCGCTCAGAAAAAAGCGGAGGACACGCTCTCGCAGCAAGCAGCGGCCCTTAAGACTGTCGGACGGCCTGCGCCGCAAGCCCCGGTACCTGGCGGACCCAGATGATCCCGGAAACATCCGATGAACGAGTTGAGAAGGAAAAGCAGTCATGACGCAGCCGAGCGCTGAGCCGAAGATCGGCGACAAGATGCCCGATGGCACGGTCTTTGCCGGGATTTCCCCGGAGACGAACAAGCCGATGTATGCAACGCCCGCAGATGCATCCCTGACGATGACGTTTAACGACGCCAAGGGATACGCCGCCCAGCTCGATGCGCACGGCCACAAAGACTGGCGTGTGCCGACCAAGGCCGAGCTGAACGTGCTGTTCAACAATCGCGCGGCCATCGGCGGATTTGACGTAACTGGTTCCTATCCCGCCGGCTGGTACTGGTCCGCGTCGCCCTACTACTTATGGAATGCGTGGGGCCAGCGGTTCAGCGACGGGTGTCAGCACAACTACGATAAGGGCAATCACTCGGCTGTGCGCTGTGTGCGCTGAGTGAGGGTCCGGAGATGAACCATTTAGTTATTCAACCCTTTACTGACCGCGCGTAGCGCGGTCGCCGAGGAAGCTTGCAGGTGGGTCTATTCAGCAAAAACAAAAAAGCCGATGTGCCAGAGACGGTGCCGGTGATCGCTTGCGCCGGCAGCAAAAAAATCACACTCAACAAGACGCTCCCCAAGGAAACGATCAGCGCGATGGCCGCCGCGACCCTGCAGGCGAGCGACCGGGTGGAGGCTCCTGCTGCCGAGCCGAAGATCGGCGACCAGATGCCCGACGGCACGATCTATGCCGGCATTTCCCCGGTGACGAACAAGCCGATGTACGCACCGTCCTCGGATGCGCCGCTGACTTACACCTTTAATGAAGCGAAGGCCTACGCCAAGAAACTCGACGAGGACGGCCAC
>Ga0209517_10004261_pt1 | contig 18890 bp, 12 predicted proteins | sample PeaSoiMetSII2010_FD_187695 | JGI IMG/M metagenome (GOLD analysis project Ga0209517, IMG submission 187695) | Peat soil microbial communities from Weissenstadt, Germany - SII-2010 (SPAdes) (version 2) | ecosystem: Environmental > Terrestrial > Soil > Wetlands > Peat | place: Germany...
GAAATGCTGCGCCTGCTGGATGAGGAAATCGTGGCGCTGAAGGCGGCGTTCGAGGAGGAGGTCAAGGTGCAGGAGGAGAACGACGAGATCGAGCGGGATGCCTGCCTGGCTCCGGAGGGCGAGACTTGGGAGATGTTGACGCGGCAGGAAGCGGCGCTGGACCGCTCGATTGACCGCAAGGTGAGGATTATCCTGGCGCTGCGCCAGGAACATGCCCGCCGGGGTGGGGGCGGTTCGCGAACCGCCCCTACTCGTGCGCCGGACGACCGTGCGGCCGAGGAACTGAGCAAGGTTGTGGGGCTGGAGGCTAGGACAGAAAGTCGGGAAGAGGAAAACGCCCCAGAAACACCAAAATCGCCGGAACAAAGCCAGGGAGTCATTGAAAACAAAGCACCGGCGGCAGAGGGGGTGCGCGCATGAGGCGTGGAGCGGGCGTCCCGCCCGCAGTGGCACGGGCATCTTGCCCGTGCCGATTCACGGCCAAGCCTGTCCTGAGCGGAGTGAAGGAATGGCCGTTCCACAACTCGCAGGCGGACAAGGCAGACGGTTTACGTAGACTGAGCAATGGAATCAAGTGAGGGCCGTGACATGAACCTAAATGTCAGAACCCGGCGTTCCAAGCAGGTGGTGGCCTGGATGGTAGTGTGCATCTTCCTGCTGGGTTTCTTCTATTCGCCTGTCGGCGCGTGGACGGGTCCAATCCTCGGCGCGTGGTTCGTGGGTACGCAGCGCCTTCGCCGCGGTTTTCTTTGGATGCTGGGATTTGCAGTGCTTTTTGGGTTGCCGCACCTGTGGCGTCACCTTCCGCAGGGCAGCCCCGCCGCACTGGCCACCTATGCGTGCTGGACGCTTCTTGCTCTGGTGCTCAGCGTCCTGCCTTTTACTTTTTACCGTATGGCCGGCACACACCTGCCGGGATTCCTTTCGACCCTTTCACTCCCGCTCTACGGCGTCGCCTTCATGACGATAGCAAGTGCGTGCCTGCCGGCCGGCACCGCGGTATCCCATACCCAGGGACTCAATCGTGCACTTCTCCAACTCGGCGCAGTCTTTGGAGTAAGTGCGATGGTCTTCCTCGTCAACTGGATCGCAGCGGTGACGGTCTGGATGTGGAATCATGAATTTCGCGCCGCCTTGATCCGCAGGGGGGCGAGCGTCTCCGCCGCAGCCTGCGCGCTGGCTGTCGGTTTCGGATTGCTTCGTCAGCTCAGGGGCGACGCGCTGCCTCTCGCGCTACCTGTCGGCGCAGCATTTGCCTGGGTCTGCGTTGCCGGAGCAGTAGCGCTGAGCGGTTGGGTGTTTTTCCGGTCCGGGAAGGATCGCGGCTGGAAATGTTCGCCTGAGGCATTGAGCATCCTGCGAAGTCCGGCCACCAGCGAGCCATTGCATCTTGTTCGTCAGGGCGATGGAGAAGTACTGATTAGTTCCTCTGGCGAGCGGTTTCCGATCCGTGCCGGTATTGCCGATCTGCGCCGTCCCGAAGACCTTACCGGATTCAACCAGAAATACAATCACCTCTACGAAACCATTGGTGGCTTCTACGACGACACGCAGCGGGTCGTATGCGCCTTGACCGGAATTGACAGGGATGCGTATGTGATGAGCTACCTGGGCTTGCTCGAAGTCAAGCCCGGCGATTCGGTGCTGGAGACTTCGGTGGGAACGGGCCTTAACTTCAAATATCTGCCGCCGGGCGTCAGGCTTTGCGGCATTGATCTGGCGCGGGAGATGCTCGCCAACTGCCAGTCCAACCTGCGCCGCTGGCGTCTCCAAGCCGACCTTTTTCTGGGCAACGCCGAGAGCCTACCCTTCGCCGATTCCAGCTTCGATGTGGTCTTTCATGTCGGCGGGATCAACTTTTTCAACGATCGCGCCAAAGCGATTCGCGAGATGATTCGGGTAGCCAGGCCGGGCAGCCGAATTCTCATTGCCGACGAAACCGAAGAGCACGTGAAAGCCTCGTTCGAGCGCGCCCCCATTACCGGTGGGTATTTCAGGAACCGCAAGGAACCGGTGGCCGCACCCGTTGACCTCGTCCCGCCGGAGATGCTCGAGACACACGTCGAGATTCTGAATGTCGTCGGGAAGAACCGATTCTACGCACTCACATTCCGCAAGCCTGCGACCGACAGTTCCGGTACCAAGGCCGAAGCGCTGAAGGCGGGAGAGTAGGCTACTTATCTAATCTGTCAACTTGTTCGGACGGCCACTCTTGTATTTCACGCTCGACGGCGGCCAAGCGGTGCGGGGCCGGCGCCACCGTCGGGGAGACCAGGGGTGAAGGGACTCTTGGAGTGCTTGAGTGGGATCCGCCATTGACTGCGCAGCCCAGGCGGCGTCATCAGGTGAAGGTGACGAGCGGGAAGCGGGTGCGGAGGCGTTGCTCTAAGCTGCGTAGGGCTGGTCGAGCAGCCTCTCTTTGCTCACACCGTTTTTGGCTGCTACCTTTTCGAATCCCTTACCCCCAAACCGAATATAAATCCAGCGATAGAGAGCGAAAGGCATCCGGGCGAAGGGATTCTTCGTCATCAAGTTGACTGCTTGGGCTGGCACTGGCCGCCCCTCGGCGAGCGCCTCGGCAGTCAAATCCAGGGCCTCAATCACGTGCTTCACAGGCAGACCCGAGCGCTTCGGCGCATTCAGAGGCTGTTCACCGACTATCCCTCCTCCACCCAAGGCCAAACCACCACTCCACCGCATTCCGCTCTGGGATGCGAATTCCTGGCAGATCGCCAGCGCCACCGCGTTCTGGAGAGTCTCTGGAAAGCCGCTGTTTACGATGGCCACCAGGCGCTGCGGCGTCGGGCGAGCGGACCCTCGTCGATGGGCTGAAATGGTGGCGAGGGCTCTTGTTACCAGGTAAGGCAAGGCATCGGAATAGAGTGGAAAGACCAAAAGGATCAGTCCAGCTCGATCGACTGAGGCCAGCAGTGCGGCCTCCCCCTCTTCACGGTTCAGGTTGGCACGGAGTGTCAGTGATTCGGTTTCCCATCCGCGTTCACCGAGCCGCTCCAGAAGGTAGCTTCCCAGGAGGCTCGAGGTGCTGGTCGAGCTGGTCTTGGGGCTTCCGACAATTAGAAGAACCTGCCTCGGGCCGTCCTCTCCAGTCGCTTCGCCGGGGGCCACGGGCGGTGGCATCAATGATGCCGCGGCCTCGCCGAAAGGCAGGGAGTCGGATCTGGCGAGCAACGCCTCGAAGGACCGGCGGAGGGCCTCGGGAGGATCCGTCGCAGCCACAACCTCCGCCGCGTACGAGGGAGGATGAAAATTGATCGCGTTGCGCCCGGCGAGAGTCTTGAAAATGTGAGCCTCATGAGCGTTGGGATGCCGCTGAGTACCCACCATCACAAGCCGGGGGCGGCGCGCGTAGCGCGGCGGGTGGTGCACTTCGCCGTGTTCAACCTGGAAATAGGGAGAGATGATCTGAATGAAGTGGTCCATCATCCTCTTCAGATCCGGGGAGTATCCCCCAAATGTCACGGGCGTGAAGAACACCGTCGTGTCGCTTTGCATGACCGCCTTGGCCACTCGTCGGCCGTCATCATCTTCGACGCACATCCCTGGGGTTTTCAACCAGCAACCAAAACAACCGAGGCAGTGGGCCAGTTTCATTTCGTGCAAACGGAATGTCTCGATGAGAGCGCCGTCACTTCCGAGCACCTCCGATAGCGCGCCGAGAACTGGGCTGAGATCTCGATCAGCAAGCCCGCTGCCGTCGAGGATTACGACTTTTTGGCACGACATGCGTTTCCCTCCGGGCGCATATGTTACCACACGGAAGTTCTCTTGTCCGACTGTGCCTTGACAGTGCGGGTCCATCCTTGTGGGTCCAGAACGCGCCCTTTAGGTGTCCGCAAAGGGCTTTTCCCAGGCGGAATCCTCGCTGCGCGAGCGAACCTGAGGCAGCAGGCAGTTTCCGAGTTGGAAGTAGGAAGCTCCCCGCTATACAAAGCAGCCTCAATCCGGCTTTTCTTTGCCCTGCCCTTCTGCGAAAATCGTCCTGTGAATAGTCCACGCAGAACCAGACCCTAGAACAGGTTTCCGGGCGGCTCGTGCCGAACTGTGGCGCATGCCTCTCGACAACCAAGGTCACAAGATATGCGTCACCCATGAAGCGGACCAAAGCCAGCTCAGTCTGCTTCCTTGTTGTTGCGACCATTCTCATTATGCCTTGCGAAGCACGGGTTCAGGCAGCCACGGCAATTAACCGGGGCTTGTCCCAAACCTCCGACGCTGCTCGAGCGGAATCGGCATTCCGGCAGGTCTATGAAGAGGGCCAGCAGGCCCTCCGCGAGAACCGGTTGGCGGATGCGGAGAAGGCATTCCGGCAAATCCTGGCGATGGACCCTAAGAATGCCGGAGCATACGCGAATCTTGGCGTTATCGCCATGCGCCGCAAACAATGGGCGGCGGCGCTCCGCAACCTCGAGCAGAGCGAACGATTGGCGCCTGGAGTTCCGGGCGTGCGCCTGAACATTGGACTGACCTACTATGCGGAAGGCCGGTACAAGGCTGGCGCCGAGGCTTTCGAAAGCTTGATCCGCGATGACCCTGCATCCGTCCAGGCCCACTACCTGCTTGGAATGTGTTATTTCTTTCGTGGCCTGTATGCCGGAACCGTGGCGCAGTTCGAACCTCTTTGGGACGCCCAATCCCGCAATCTTGGCTATTTGCATGTGCTGGCTGTGGCTGCGGATGAAACCGGCCGCCACGAGACCGAAGAGCGCGCCGCCCGTCAACTTTTCGATGTCGGCGCGAACACTCCCGTGCTCCACCTTTTGATTGGGAAAGCTGATCTTCACAGATTAAAGGATGACGAAGCCTTGGATGAACTTGGGCAAGCGGCTCGCCTCAACCCAAACCTTCCCTTCGTGCACTTCTATCTCGGCATCGCCTATCGGCGTCACAATCAATTTACGGAGGCAAAGGCGCAGTTCCTGGAGGACTTGAAGATTGATCCGCGCGCAAGAGTTGGACCCGCAGAGCGCCAGCGTTCATTACCTCAAGGCAAAGGCACTCCAGGGACTGGGACGCCACGACGACGCCCGGAATGAGTTGGCCACGGTCTCCCAAATGCAGAAAACGGTCCGGGACGACCTCGAGCGCCGGGTCAGCGGCGCTGAGATTCCGAACCCCGACTTAGAAGAACATTAAGCTGATACCGTGATGTTTGAGCTTTAATCTCCCGCCGCGAAACTTTGCTATCCATTACTCTCAGCGAGCAATTTCTGGAGCGGTTCCCAATAGTGGGCTTTCCATCCCGACGCCAGAGTTTCCGCTGCGCCTTTAGGAAAGCCTGTATGGTCAAATACGATCTTGGTCCCGGACCCTTGTTGCACAAGCTCGAACTTCGCAATCGAATAGACACCCGGGTCCCAGCCGCCCGTTCGCCAGGCCTGTACGATGCGCTCGTTGGGCACAAGTTCGACGTGTCGTCCGGTGATGTACCCGCCGAAGAGCGCGAACGCGCCTCCCACTTCGCGACTGATTTTCGTGGGTTTGCCTCCCAGGTGCATCGACTTCATGACTCCACTGATCTGTATAATCTTATCGAACTGTTCGGTGTCGGTGAGTGCTTCGTAGACGCGCTTACGGCTCGCTTTGAAAACAGGTTCTTGGTGAATGGATTCCGCCGTATGAGAAATCTCCTCCTCGGCTCCCGCCCGAGCCTGAACTGGGCCTAGGGCTAGTCCACCCAATGCGATCGCAACACCGGCGATCGCTTGCCGCCTCGTGGGCCCGCCGGCCGGCCCTTGCCCTTTCTTTCTATCGATCATCATTGTCCTCCCGAATTCTTGTGGCTGTTACATTTGCATGACGGCGTTTAGCAGTCATTTAGAAAACAGCTTCAATCCAAACTGCATGATCCGCGGGTCGTGCGCGCCCGTGGCGTGCAGGAACGTGTCGGAGGCGATGCAGCTTGGGTCGCCCGCCGAGTTGTTGGCGCCGGCATAGCAGCCGGTGGCGACCGTGACGGAAGTTGAGACCGTCCCCACCTGTAGCGTCGCGTCGGCGCGAATCTGTTCAGCGGAATGCACGGTAATGCCTGTGGCAACGTAAGCTCGAAATCCCGCCGCGACGACCTTGAGATCGTAGGTGCCCGCCGGCAGGCCGGCCACCAGGTAGCTTCCCGTCGAGTTCGCGGTGACCTTCCGCTCCACCCCTTGCGATGCGTCGCTAATCGTTACTATGGCGCCGGGCACAGCGGCCCCGGAACTGTCCGAAACAGTGCCCGAAATCGAGCTGGTTATAGCTTGTCCGAATGCCATCACTGCAATGCCGATCGCAGCAATCCCCATCATCAAGCGAACGGACGCCCGACTCATTTGAAATCCTCATCTTCGAAGATTTGAAAACCTGGGAGCATAGGCCTCCCGCCCGCACCCGAACAGTCCACACCCCCGTATCACCGCCAGCGGCGCAAAGATCCCCCTACCAGTCCCCCGAGACACAACCGGCCTGGTCCCCAAGATTAGCCCGCCCCCGGGGGTTGTCAAGTCCGAAATATCTTTGGAGAGTTCCTCAGGCAGGAACTTCAAGCCGACGGTACGCTTGAGCTTCGAGCCGCCAAACGACATTTCGTCACAGTCGCTCCTCTTGTCGTGCTCTGGCCAGGCAGTGCGAGGAGATTCGGGAGAGTCCGCTCACTTTTTTGCATTTTCCGCTTGACAATCCCTCGAACCTATGATAGCCTACCATGGTGGTCATGTTCTGGACACATTGTCGCAAACAAGGGCCGGGCCGCGCCGAGGTCCAAGGGAAAGCGGGAGGGTCCCGGCTATGGGGGAATGTAGGGGACTACAAGAAATGAAAAATAGTGCGAACGAAGCGAAGGAGTACTTGAAAACAAAGGACATCACTTTTCTTAGTCGCGCAAATTATGTGCGTTTTGCGTGCAATTTAGCACGAATTAGAGCCTGAAATGAGCAAAAACCGCACAATTTGCGCAAACGAAGTCAAGGCTTCCGGGGCGCAAGGCGAGGCCAGGCAAGTGACAAACAGTCGGCTACAAAGGACCTGCCATTCAGCTCACATCAGGCGAGGGGTAGGGCGCCCACGAGGGACGTCCCTGCGATCGCCGGCGAGCCTAAGCGGAAGGACGGATTCGATCATGAAAAAGCACTGCAGTGGCCAGAGCATACTTGTGGCGGCGTGCGCGATCTCTACCCTGCTAATGACGGCGATCGGAAAGGCGCAGTCGGCCGGTGGCGCGACTCCGCTTTCCCTGAGTGCCGGCGGCCGGTACTTGGTCGACGCGAGCCGCGTTCCCTACCTTTTGCAGGGTGATGCGGCATGGTCTTTGGTCGTTGCCACGGACGACCAGGGGGTGGACCAGTACCTGAAAAACCGAAGAGATAAGGGATTCAACGCGTTGCTGGTGAATCTGATCGAGCACCTCTACTCGAAAAAGCCGCCGCTGAACGCTGCGGGTGACCCGCCATTCACCACGCCGGGAGATTTCACAACTCCCAACGAGAAATATTTTGCCCACGCCGACAAGGTTATCCAGGAGGCCGGCGAAAATGGCATGCAGGTGCTTCTGGCGCCTATCTACCTGGGCTATGTCGGCACGCAGGAGGGATGGATCGAAGAACTCATGAAGCTCAAGCCCGAGAAGTGCCTCGAATACGGCCAATATTTAGGAAGACGTTATAAGGATTTTAATAATATCATTTGGGTGATGGGTGGTGACCGCGATCCTAAGGCTGCACTGGAGAGAGTTGACTTGATCGCTCTGGGCATCAAGGAATTCGATAAGCGCCATTTGTTCACTGCTCATGCCAACTCGGAGCCCTCCACCCCTGAGCAGTTCGGAAGCGGGGGGTGGCTTGACATCAATTCTTCCTATTCCTGTGAGAGGGTTCACGAAAGGCTTTCGTCGGACTACAACCACCAGCCCGTCCTGCCGACCTTCCTGATCGAATCGTGTTATGAAGGCGAGCACAACTCCTCCGAAGTGCAGATCCGCAGGCAGGCATACTGGTCGGTCCTTTGCGGTGGTTTCGGTCACGTTTTCGGCAACAACCCCATCTGGCATTTCGATGGCCCGACGCTCTACCCCTTCAAGGGAACTTGGCAGCAGGCGCTGGATCTTCCCGGCTCGGTAGACATGATGTATTGGGGAAGACTCTTTCGCTCGCGCCCTTGGTTCGACCTGGTGCCCGATCAAAAGCACGAGGTGATTACCGGCGGCCTGGGCGAGTTCGTGGGCGACGATTACTTGGCCGCGGGCCGCACTCCTGACGGCAGCACAGTCATTGCCTACATGCCGACGAAGAGGACCATCAGCGTGGACATGAGCAAGATATCCGGCGCTCAAGCTCTGGCCTGGTGGTACGATCCCCGTACGGGTAAAGCGATTTCAGCCGGCACATTTCCGACCAGCGGGATGCGGGAACTTACCCCGCCCACAGAGGGCGATTGGGTGGTGGTGCTTGATGACGCCTCCCGAAAACTGCCTCCGCCCGGGCGGCGCTGAGGATACACCCCGCGCTTCGGCTGAACAGTTTGCGGCCGAACTCCGCGCCTGACTTCACAACGTTTACAGCCCGTTTGGCACGTGGGACGGCGGGCGGAAGAAGCCCCTGCGCCTCACCACCACGTGGGGACGGGCTTCCCTTCGATTCTCAATATGGCCTCCTGCCCTGCAGCGCCGATGCGGTGCATCGCGATGGCCTGCTGGAGCGCGGGAATTGCGTCTTTCGCCTCGGGTCCGATGTCTCCCAGAGCGGTGGCGATGCTGCTCAGCACGAGCCCCTGCTCATCCTTGGCCAGCAGCCTCTCTGCCATAGGGCCTACGGCAGACCGCGCGGCCGGACCGATGGCGCCCAGCGCGTCGGCGACCGGGGATCGCACGTAAGCCACGGGGTCACTCAGAGCCGCGATTAGCTCGGGCACTGCAGGAGCAGCCGCAGGTCCCATGGCCTTCAATGCAAGCGCCGCCAGGTCGCGCACCCGGGGGTTGGAATCCGCCAGGGCTTTGCCTAAGGCAGGAACTGCTGCAGGGGCGGCCTTCCGCCCGATCTGCGAGAGCGCCCACGCCGCCGCTGCACGAACCTGAACCTCGGGATCACCGAGGGCTGCCGATAGCTCTCCGGCGGCTGGCGCTGCGTCCTCACCAAAAGCGCCGATGGCGCGAATCGCGGCGGCCCGGCCCTCCGGGTCGGCCTGCTTGAGCTTGTCGCGATAAGCCGAAAGCGGGAGCCCGCGGTAAACGGCCACTCCCGCAGGGGCCGAGGGGGCCACGGATGGCGGTTCCGGAGTCAAACGTGGTATCGTCTCCGCCTCCGGTTCGCCCGCAGATTCCGGGACCTTCTCCAAGACCACATCATTAATTCCCAAGTTGTATCCGGCGGAGCGTTCGTCCTTTCCCGTGCAAACGAAACTGAGTGTGTGTCGTCCTCTGGTTAAAGAAAACCAGCCGAGCGGCCTGTCTTGTGCAACGTAGACTTCCGGAAGATAGTTATGGAAGACCTCCGGACCCGGCGCCGGAACCTCGGAGGTTGCGGGCTTGCGTTTGTCCACATTAGCCGGCTCGTCGTCCACCAAGGCCGTGTAATCTCCATAATCAGGTCCCTTGGCAAGCAGGGCCACAAACTCGTAGCGGCCCGCCTCCGCGATGTCGACGGGCACGTTGATTCTGGCCCCCTTGCCTTGGGCCTGGAAGAAGAGCAAGTCCTTCGCCCAATCGACCTCACGCTGTACGGTCGCTTTCCCATTCTCCGCAGTCACATCCTGTATTGAGTCCTCCACCGCGAGTTGCGTGGCGTTGCCGAGCGGCAGGCGCTCCTCACCGTAAGGGGGCTCCGGCAGATCTTCGTTCACGCCCTTTTGGTACCAGAAGGCGACGCTCGAATAATAGTCAGGGCGTTCTTCGAAGCCGGAGCGAACCGTCCCGTCTGCGTTGTAGGTCCACCCGGCGTGTTCGATGCCCGCCCAGATCGACTTGGTGAATGGTATGGGGTCGGGAACATGCCATCGGTAAGCGCCAAGCCTTTGCCCGGGGAGTTCCCCTCCCGAAATCGGACTGCCACTCCAGGGACCTGTGAAGTCGCGCAGGCCCCAGCCTTCACTGAAATAATCCTCGGCGCCGGTCCCGTAAATCTGCGGGCGCTTCGCCCCATCAACATAAAACAAGTCATCGCCCTCGCCAAACCACCCCACGCCAGTCTCAATCACGTTGAGTACGGTGCCGATATAATGACCGGCGCCACGGATACTGAGGAATTCATAATTCCGGCCCGGGGTTGCAGGACGCTCCTGCCGATAGTAGGCGTGGAAGTACGCGAGGTCATTTCGCCAGGCCGGCCACCTTTGAAAGTCGGCATGGTAGTAAAACGACCGAACCGGCCGATTCCCCTCGTTGGTCACCGTGATTTTGCAGGATTTTTGAAAGGGCATCGGCCAGTAGCTGTTTCTCGCTCGACCCAGCGAGCTGTCCTCCACCATCATGGAATTGAGATCCATCTCCATGCCGTGTCCGACGCCGAAGAAATCACCCAGAGGCGAGTCCACGCCCGGCGTCTTCTTCCCGTCGTAGTAAGCACGCAGGCGAAGCAGGCGCGGCCAGCCATACTCGTTATCCGCCACCGTTACCCAGATGTGGGTTACCGCGCCGGGACCGGCAAGATCAGCCATCACCAGTGTCTGGCCTGGCATGATATGTTTGCTGTCATCGTTGCTGAAGACGTATCGGTTGTCGCTGGAGACGCGCCCCGCCGAGAAGTTCTTCAAGCGCGCGAGGCCGAGAGAATCAAGGAAATCATTCGCGGGCGTCTGCGCTGAAGCCATTCCCACGCAGAACAGAATAGTAACAAGCAGCAGTGACCTCATGAGGTTCCTTCCGCTGGGGAGAGTCAACGGCATCAATCTTTACGTGGACGGAATCACACATGCATGTTGTTTGAGCAACAAACCTGTTAACAAGGTGCTTTGACACTTCGAGCTACATGTTGATATCTGAATAGGACGTTTCCGTGATGGTCCGCTGCATGGCCAGGAAGTTCTCCATGGGCGTATCGAGTTGAACGTGATGTGTCGGGGCCAGAATCAGCCCGCCGTTCTTGCCGATCGTTTTGAGCCTTTCCTTGACCTCCCGGCGAATCTCGTCCGGGCTTCCGAACGGAAGGGTGTATTGCTCGTCGATGGATCCCCAAAAGCACAGCTTGTCTCCGAATTCGCGTTTGATCTCCGCCGGATCCATGGAGGCCGGCTGAATTGGATTCAATACATCCACCCCGATCTCGACCAGTTCGGGAATTATGGGAGCAATCATGCCGTCGGAATGATACGCGACTTTCACCTGCGGGTTGATGGCCTTGAGTTCGGCGATGAAATTCGCCATGCGGGGTTTAAGAAATCTCCGCCAGCAGGCCGGTGAAATGATCATGGCCTTTTGCCCGCCCACATCGTCGCCCGTCCAGATCATGTCCACGCCCATTTGCACCAGTCGCTTGGCAGCGGCGAGATGATATTGATAGGGAATCTCGAGAATCCTCTCCGCCAGTTCAGGATTGAGCGCGAAGTCCATCAACATCTGCTCCAGCCCGCGCAGGGCCCAGGCGGTTTCAAAGATCGTGGTTACCGTCACTCCCACGATCCAGTATTCGTCTTTGAAGTCCCTGATTGTTCGCGCTGCTTCTTCATAAAGTTCCGCGCGGTCAGGATCCGGGGGGCGGTAAGTCTCCAGCGCCTTCGAATCGGCGAGAGGATGAATACACATCTCCGTGTAGCTGCCGTTGCCGAATCGCGTGGTGTACTCGCACTGCTTCCACCCCACGCCCCATTCGTCCATATAATTGCCCGGGTGCTGGTAGTAGCAGTTTGCCCAGCCCACCGAGGTGAGCAGCATGTCTTCGCCGAGCGAGCGCTCGAGCGCATAGGTGTTGCCTCCGCCATGCGGGTTGTGGACTGAGCAGTCTTGGAAATGCAATTCCGCTCGCAGGCGGCTTGCGAACTCCGGGGTGAAACTGATCTGCATCGGACATCTGTCCGCTTCCTCGTGCTCGAGGGCCATGATTACCCTATCGCGATGTTTCATTCGCCTCCCTTCCCACCCATGGCGCCAATTGCCAGCTCCGCGGAACCCTCCGATCGGCGCTGCGAAAACCTGCGAGGGTCGTACCCGAGAGTTGTGATTGCAGTCTAGCCGATCCGTTTCGTTGCACGCAACCCGTCGATAACGTGTGGACAAACCACGAGGACGTAGGGGCGAGGCGGCGCCTCGCCCCGGGAGGTGTAGGGGTAGGGGTAGGGGTAGGGCTTGCCCTACCCTCGTCGGGGCCAGCAAATACGAGGGGACGGCAAGCCGTCCCCCTACGGCGGGGCGGTTATCAATGGATTGGGAGCGCCGCAGTCATCCTTGACTTCGGCTCGGTTTTGAGGATTATGGTACGTCTGCCGGCCAACGACTCTTGTCCTCAGGCCGTTTTGCCGGAATTCATTGCTGCGGAGGCGTGAAACAACCCTCCGCATCGAGGGAGATTCGTCATCATGAATCGAAGAAAATTCGTCCAGACCATTGGTACTTCGGCCATTTCATCAGCGTGGGCGTTAGGGGACGAGGCAGCCCTGGCCAAGGAGGATGGCGTTTTGCCCTTGAATGGCGGCCTTCCAACTGCTCGAGAAGCCGGACAACCCAACGCAGTCTGGCCAAGGCCGGTCCTTGTTCCGCTGCCGAAAGAGGTAGCGGGCGTCTCCCACCCCATCGTTGATTTGGGCGGAACGTGGAGACTCACTACCGCTCCTTCCGCTGACTTTTGGACCAATGATGTTGAACTTACTGGCTGGTCGGACATCACCGTCCCGGGTGAGCTCACCGCGCAGGGAATACAGTTCTCAAGAGACAATGAATTTGCTTACAAACTACTCATGGGTATTCCCACCGAGGCAAGAGGCAAGAGAATCTTATTGCGGTTTGACGGCGTCTACAGCTACGCGCGGGTTTGGGTGAACGGGAAGTTCGTGCGAGATCATCATGGCGGGTTCACGTCGTGGGACTGCGACGTCACTGAGGACGTAACACCCGGCCAACTGGCTTGGATTACCGTCGGAGTCACGGACCGCGCCGACGAGATCTCTTACGCCAGCAATTATGCCAAGCACTACATTGGCGGAATCCTGCGCAGTGTGAAGCTCATACTGTTGCCTGCCACTTACGTTTCGCGCTGGCATGTTGAGACGGATTTCGATTCGTCCTACCGGGATGCGCGTTTGAAGGTTATGGCAACGGTGGCCGTCCGCGATAGCCACGACGTTTTCTTGAACCTGCGTTTGACGGACCCTGAGGGGAATCGAGTTCCCTTGCATCCGGGTTCGATCGCCTTTTCTGCTGACAGGCCAGAACTCTCCATCGAGACGCCGGTCCTTTCGCCGATGAAGTGGGACGCGGAGCATCCAAACCTGTACACGCTGGAGGCGGAATTGATGGTGGGCGCGTCAGCCGTGGAAAAGTTGGAGAGGAAGCTTGGATTCCGAAAAGTCGAACGACGGCAGAATAAGCTATACGTGAACGGCGACGCCGTGAAGCTCCATGGTGTGTGCCGGCACGATGTTCATCCTTTGTGGGGAAGGAGGACATCGCCCGAGCAGGATGAGAACGACGCGTTTCTTCTATGCAATGCCAACGTCAATTTCGTGAGGACTTCGCACTACCCTCCGACGGAGAGCTTCCTCGCGGCCTGCGACCGCCACGGAATTTACGTTGAAGAAGAATCAGCCGTCTGTTTTGTGCACCAGGAATGGTCGGTCATGGGTGAGTCGACCGAATCAGACCCGAAGTTTACGTCCCGCTATATGAATCAGTTTGCGGAAATGATCGAGAGAGACAGAAGTCATCCCTGCGTCATTATCTGGTCGCTGGGAAACGAAAGCGCCTGGGGCTCGAACTTTCAGAAAGAGCACGACTACGCAAAACAAGAGGACACCACACGGCCGATTATCTTCAGTTACCCCCAGAGTGTCCCGAAGGGTACAGATTGCTACGACATCTTCAGCTACCACTATCCTGAGGTGGGTGCGGATCTGTCGAGCAAGGAATTCCCGAAACTGAATGACGAGTACGCGCACGTCTCCTGCTACAACGTCGAGACACTGAAGCGAGATCCGGGCGTCAGGAACTATTGGGGACGCAGTCTGAAGCTATTCTGGGAAAGCTGTTATGCCGCCGACGGCTGCCTGGGAGGCGCAATTTGGGCCGGCTTTGACGAAGTGTTCATGCTGCCGGGATCACCCGTTGGCTACGGCGAATGGGGGATCTTAGACGGATGGCGCAGGCCCAAGCCGGAGTATTGGCTAACCAAAAAGGCTTATTCGCCGGTCCGCATCCTCGACGAAGACATTCGTAACGTTCCTGCTGGAGGCGCCCCTCTCACGATTCCCATCAAGAATTGGTTTAACCATACCAATCTGCGTGAAATCAAGATCGCCTGGGCAGTGGGCAGAGACTCCGGCGAAATATCCGGAGTGAACTTGGCTCCCGGCAAAGAAGGCGTCCTTCGTGTTCCGGGTCGCAATTGGAAAGCGGGGGAAACTGTGAATTTGAAGTTCAGCGACAAGTCCGGAATGTTGGTGGACGAGTTCAATCTCAGAATCGGAGAGCGCCGGGTAACATTCCCGGCTGAAAAGGGCCCTGCGCCCAACCTATCCGAGACCACAAAATCGCTTACTGTTCAGGGTGCGGACTTCACTCTGGTTTTCGACAAAGTCACGGGACTGATTGCGGAAGGGACATATCGCGGCAAGCGGATCATCGAAAGTGGACCCGTCGTTAGCCTTGGATCGCTCGAACTGCCTCCCTGGTGGTTGACCAGCCTGACTCACTCGACAACCTCGGAGGCAGCGATCATCAAGACCGCAGGAGCTTACATGGCCCTTCGCGGAGGGGGCGACGATCTGGGGGCGGAATTCGAGATCCGGGTTGATGGTCAAGGACTCATCACCGTCGAGTACAAATTGCTCGGCCAGCGCAAGGGCATGAGTGAGGTGGGACTCGCATTCACGCTTCCCAGTTCAATCGACCGGCTCACCTGGGACCGAAAAGGCCTGTGGTCAGCTTATCCTCCGGACCACATTGGCCGCCCGCAGGGAATGTCGACGAGAAATCCCAGCGGAACGGAAGAAATTTACCGTAGCGCTCCACAGGGGCCGTGGTCACAAGACTCCAAGAACTTCTTCCTGTTCGGTCCCGAGGACCGTGGCGGCCGCGGCACGAATGATTTCCGCAGCCTGAAAGAGAACATCTGGAGCGCGTCTTGCATTCTTCGGGGAACTGAGTCGCGCGTCAGGGCAGAGTCCGACGGCACGGCGGCAGTGCGGGCGGAGAATTTGCAGGATGGCACGGTCTGCCTTCATATTCTCAACCAGTGGGGCTACCCAGACTTGCAATGGGGGAACTATGACAAGCCCCTTGCTTTTGCTTCAGGCTACAAGAACATTGTGCAACTGCGCCTGACAGATTCCGAGGAAAGCTAACGGACTGCGGTTAAACATTCCGCAGCGCGCCCCCAGCGATTATGCCCTCGCCCCCTTGGGGGAGAGGGTGTCCGTCAGCCGACGGACGGGTGAGGGGGTTGGTCCGTCACGATATTATGTAACGCTCAGTAGTGAGTTGTGGACTTATAGCCGGACAGATTTCTAAAGGAGATCATCGATGACGAAGCTCGCTCGAATAGTTACTGCGGTTTCTTTGGGACTCTTGCTGCTTGTTGGTTTTGGCAGAGGGGAAGATCCAGCGGCGAAGCTCCGCTCGGATCAGGATGGATTGGCACTCACTCCGCCCATGGGCTGGTATCCCTGGAATGAGTTCGGCCAGGAGCCGCAGAATGAGAAACTGATCAAGGAGACGGTCGACGCGCTGGTCCGCAGCGGCATGAAAGAGGCCGGTTACACCTACATCGGCCCGGACGAGGGAATCTGTTTTTCTCGTGACGCGAGCGGCAAACTCACTCCTAATCTCGCCCGTTATCCCAGCGGCCTGCGTGGCCTGGGCGACTACGTCCACCAGCAGGGGCTGAAATACGCCCTTTATACGGATGCCGGAACCCACACGTGCAGCAAGGCCATGCCGGGAACCAAAGGCCATGAATTCGAGGATATGAAGGCCTTCGCGGAGTGGCGCGCGGATTACGTCAAGGTCGACTGGTGCAACACTGCCGGGCAGACCCCGCAGACAGCATATCCCAAACTCCGCGATGCCCAACTGGCGGCGGGGCGGCCTATCGTTTTCAGCCTGTGTTCATGGGGCCAGGGACAACCTTGGAAGTGGGCTGCATCGGTCGGGCATCTTTGGCGGACGACCGCAGACATCTGTGCGCCCGGGAAGGCCAGTTGGACCGCGGCGATGAAGAATGTCGAAGCCAACGAAAAGCTCTCCGCATCGGCCGGTCCCGGCCATTGGAACGACCCCGACATGATGATCACCGGAATGAGCGGTTTGAGTGAAGTGCAGAACCGAAGTTTGTTCAGCCTGTGGTGCATGATGGCTTCGCCCCTCATGGCGGGAAACGATCTGCGGAGTATGACAGAGTCCACCATCAGGATTCTCACCAACCGCGAGGCGATCGGAATCGATCAGGATCCCTTGGGCACTCAGGCGCGGATCGTGCGTAAAGATGGCGCGGCGGAAATCTGGGCGGGTAAGCGGTTGTTCGATGGCAGTCAAGCCGTGCTGGTGTTCAATCCCGGCGAGGCCCCGGCGCAGGTGCAAGTAACCCCGGGCGACGCGGGATTTGAGGAATCGGCCTCACTCTACGTGCGAGACATGTGGACGCATCAAACCTCGGGGCCGCGCGCGGGAAGCATTCGTGTTACCGTTGCCCCCAAGGATGTGGCGCTGCTTCGCATCTCGAAGACGAGTTCCTTTCCCCTGCCGCCGATTATTGTGGCGGATTCGTATCGGGTGGTTTTCCACGCCTCGGGCCATTCAGCTCAGAAGCTCACAAAGGCGATCGCGGTCAAGAACAATGGCAGCAGCGAATTGCCGCTGTGGACAGTGAGCCCGGGGCTTCCCTCTTGGTTGTCCGTTACGGTGACTCCAAGCGGCAAGACCCAGACGTTCTCCAACCAGGTTTCTGTCGCGGGACTTCGTAGGGGCCACTACCACGCCGTCGTGAAAGCCGACAACCGCGAGCCCCTCTCAGGGCTCCCAATGTCCGCGCTCTATTACGACGTTGACCTGGACGTAAGCGGCGCCGCCGGAGGGCCTGCAAACAATTGAGGCTCCCTGTGCACTAGTTCATGAGACGTTGTTATTTTGCGAAGGTTTCTTCTTGAATCTGAAATCTTGAATCTCGCATTGCGGCTCTGCCGCGCCGTGTTCAAATTGAGCCGCACCGGCAAGCCCAGCCAGTCAGTCCGCGTATAGATAAGAATGTACGCGCCACCAGAGGGTCTCGGCAGGAAAGCCGCACTCTTTGGAAGGCAGGTGCACTCGCTTCATCCGGGCGCACCCCCAACGCAACGCAGCTCATGCGGCGCATGCGGCCCTGGGAGCGCGGGCCGGGGCGGCCGAGCGATCGGCTCTCGGAGAATGTGGGGGCCTGCGTGCCCGATGGGCAATCGCTAACGTCACGGTAGCGGGATGTTGTACAGGTTGCGGTGAACGGAAGTGCGCGTGAAAACGTAGACCGACGTGGTGGCCCCCGGCGAGATCACCTCATCAATGACCTTCACGCCAGACAGGCCTTTAACATCCTCTGGAGAGTTGATGCCGGAAGGCGGAAGTGGCGGGAGGTCCCTGCCATGCGGTACGGGCAGGACTAAAGTCTGCGCGCGACCACTGCGACTGCCCATCTCGATAAGCGCCACGTAGAAGAGTTTTCCCGCGCGATCCCACCGAGCGTTGCAGACCCCCGCGCATATCCTAACAGGCGTACCACCGTGAACGGGATAGGCCCACAGGGCAGCAGTGATTTCTTCATTGGGAAGCGGCGCACCGGCGATCAACCATTCGCCATCCGGAGCGACGCTGAAGAAGTCCAGAATCGGATTCGGCAATACCTTCTGGCGGCCAGTCCCGTCCTCCTTCACGAGGTAGATGAAGTTGGAACCGCCCTCCGTGGCGCGGAAGAAGATGTCTCCGCCGTGCCCGAAAACCGGGCTGTCGTCGCTCGTGGAGGAAGGAATCTGCCGGGGAGGGAATCGGCGGTCTGTCGAGGCGATCCACAGATGCGATTTGCCGTGCGGGTCCTGTGCGGCAAACACTATCCATCTGCCATCACGTGAAATGTCGTACCCGGTGACCGCGAACCCTGGAAGAGGCTGCTCTGAGCCCCCACCTTTCAACTCGACAGCCCTCAGCTCCCCGCTCTCGACAACCCCTCCCCCCGAAGCCCCGCTGGTGAACGATCTCGTGCTCCCTGGCGGGCGCACCAGGTAGTAAGCCTTCGTACCGTCGGGAGAAAGGGAAGGCCATTCGGCGAAGCCTTCCGATGAGATTTGGCGCTCGCCATTCGAGTCGCGAATCCAAACCGCGCTCTCTTCCATGCCTACCGACGTCAGGAGCGACCGCCCCTCGGGATTTATCGCAATGCCTTCCTCTTCCGTGGGGCCGAAGGTTACCTGCTCCGGCTTGCCATCCGGATACCGCTGCCGCCAGATATGGAATCGGCCTCCGGCACCGGAGGTGAAGTACATCCACTTTCCGTCGGGCGACCAGGCGGCGCTGGTGCAACCGGCGCCGGGCGGCCCCACTTGTTTCCCGGACGATCTGCCATCGAAGGGGACCAGCCGGCAGGGCAGCCATCCACCATTGTCCATTTCAGCGAGCAGTACCCACTGGCGGTCAGGCGAAAGGTACGAGCGGTGAGCCATGCCTCTTTCCTGCGGGGGCACATAAATGTCCCGATGTTCGGTGCGGCTCTCGGCGGCTGTGACCACGGCCATGTGGAGAC
>Ga0209517_10004265_pt1 | contig 18866 bp, 13 predicted proteins | sample PeaSoiMetSII2010_FD_187695 | JGI IMG/M metagenome (GOLD analysis project Ga0209517, IMG submission 187695) | Peat soil microbial communities from Weissenstadt, Germany - SII-2010 (SPAdes) (version 2) | ecosystem: Environmental > Terrestrial > Soil > Wetlands > Peat | place: Germany...
AGCCCCGTTCAAGCCCAACATATGCGCCACTCCCATCCAGTCCAGCGCGCCATCCGTGGTGGACACGGGAGTATTCATGTCGGCATGCAGGTCCAGGTAAATCAGACCCAGGCTCTCGCACTTTCTTAGATTCGCCGCTACCACCCCGAGCTCGACCGTGCAATTCCCCCCGATCACAACGGGAATGTGCGGTTGGCTCACCGCTTCCGACAAACGGGCCTCGGTCTCTTGGACGCAGGCAATGACTGCCTCCCAGTGCTGCGCCAGCGGATTCTTTCTGTCAGGACGCCAACGCCGCACGGGAAGGTCGCCGTAATCTACCACCGTGAGACCTTCCTTCCGAAGCATCTCAGGAAAGCCCGCGTCTCGGAAGGCTTGCGGAGCCTTCTCTTGTCCTGGGCCGTACGATCCAAGACTAGTGGGAACTCCGACATAAGCGATTGTCCGGCCCATAATGATTTCTCCACAGAATTCTAACGCCGTCCGGTATCAATCCAGTGGTGGAGGCGCCTCCCAAGGACCGCGTTCCTTTTCGAGTTTGGCGGCGACCGCCAGCACGACTTCTTCCTGCCACGGGCGTCCGACAATCTGCACGCCGATCGGCAGACCCTCTTCCGAGTAGCCCATGGGGACGACGGCGGCGGGAAAACCCAGCAGGTTAAACCACTCGCAATAGCTCCAGGCATCCAGATACTTCACCGTCTTCCCTTCCACCTGCCACTCCCGTTCGCCATGACGAAACGCGGGGATGGCGGCGGTAGGGCAGATCAGCACGGGATATCTCCGCATTTGGAGGAGAATTTTCCCGCGCACCGCATCGCGTCCCAGCCATGCGGCCAGCAGAGACTCGCCCGTGTGCGCGGGCAAGGCATTAGTCCAGGCTTGAAATTCGCGCAGAATCGGGCACAACTCGGACTCGTGCCCACGCAACATAGGCCCGAGAATCATTCCTCCAGCCCTGCCGAAGAATTCCCACCATAGCTGCCGCGCTTCCTCGAGCCCTTCTGGGCGGAATGGCTCGACCCGAACGCCGCAGCTCGATAACCGCGACGCCGCACGACTCACCGCCGACCTGGTTTCCGGCGTGACTGGAGTTCGGCCATCGTCTTCGAAGAACCCGATCGTGATGGCTCGCATGGCTGTTTCCTGAATCTTGCGGATCGGAGCTGGCGCGGCACAAGGATCGCCGTCATCCGAGCCCGCCATCACTTCAAACATCGTCTGCACATCTTCGACGGTGCGCGCCATTGGCCCGACCACGCCGATCAACGCAAAGGGCCCGCCAGCTTTCGGATAGTGTCCGGTCGAGGGAATGCGTCCGGGAGTCGGCTTCAATCCGCAGATGCCGCAGAAGTGCGCCGGTACGCGGATGGAACCGCCGCCGTCGCTGCCCACGCCGCCGGCGGAAAGTCCCGCGGCGATGGCGGTGGCCTCTCCCCCGCTCGATCCGCCCGAGGTGCGAGTCAAGTCCCAGGGATTGTTCGTACGTCCATAAAGAAGATTGTCGGTTTCCCAGGCCATGAGCATTTCGGGCGTGTTGGTGACGCCCAGGATCACAGCTCCCGCCGAGCGCAGGCGCGCCACCAGCGGTGCATCTTCAGCGGCAATGTATCCCGCACGCAAACGCGTACCCGCCTCACAGCGATGTCCGGCAACATCAATCGAAGACTTGATGGAAACCGGCACACCATGCAACGGCCCGAGTTCGCCTTTATCCCTGCGCAAGACCGCTTTCTCCGCTTCCCACGCCTGGGCGAGTACAGTTTCCGGATTGCAATCGACGAACGCGTTCAGCCCGGGATTCAGGCGTTCGATGCGATCAAGGTGAGCGCGCGCCACCTCGACCGGGGAAACTTCCTTCCGGCGAATCTGTGCCGCGATTTCACGGGCGGAAAGAAGAGTGCTCGAGGTCATGCGGTGTGAGTACGTCGCAACGAAATTCAGGATACCAGCGAAGGCGTTTCTTTCGCGGAGTTCCTTCGTCAGACTTGTGGGTAAGGGCTCGAAGATTGACCGTGGTTAATGAGTGCTAACGCCATCTGTTAGCGCCAATCGTCACGTTTGGCAACCGCTTCAAATCGTATCGCCAACAGCCTTTCCGTTCTCGACGAGTATGAGCTTGTAATATTTCGGGTCCTTCACCTCAGAGTCCGCTAAATGCGTTTTGGGCAGCGTGCCGTCTGGAAGGTATGGACCGAGCGTCTGAGACGGGTAGTCTTCAGCCGGCTTACGAATTGGAAAGCGAAAAAGAGAGTCGGCGTGGAAAGCCGAGCAGGGCGGTGCCTGTAGAGGACGACCAAGTTCCACATCGATACCCCATTGGCCTTGCGAATCGGGCTGGACCACGTACAACGCTGTGACGGTCCCGGCATCCACCGTCCCAACTCTTGCCTCAGCAACTCCCTTGATGTGGTTGTGCCAGTGATTCCAGAGAAACTCACGGAGGTCCGTTCTGCCTTTTGTCAGCTGAAAGTGTGCGAGATTGTACGGACCGCCTTTGTCGTATCCGGCCAAACCGCTCCGTGATTTCAAGTACCGACAAGAGTCGTCAGCGTTGCTCGGCAGGACGACTGTGAGGGCGAATAAGAGCGATACCGCGACAAAGACCGAGCTTCTCATGCGCGATCAACCTTCCTTCCTAAAAGTGTTTGACACCAAAGGAAGGCCCATTGGCGATAAATCCCCATATCGCTCATTGAGGGCTTGTGAGCGCAAGACGAAGTTGCCAATTGTTGGCGCAACATCCCCTTTTCGCTCACGACCGCTCCCAGAAAACTGCCCCTCAGTCCGTCAGTTCAAGCTGTGGAACGGGCGGCGGGGAAGATTGCGGGACGGTTTCGAGAGCTTCGAGCCATGAACGGATGGCCACGCGAAGCGGCGCGACCACAATGCCACCAAAGACCTCTGGATACGTATCCAGGCGGCTCAGGGCCGAGCGCAGAAGCGAGATGGTTCCCGCGCGGTTGCCACGCTGAAAATGGTGGAATGAGGCAGCAACCTGGATCAGTCCCTGCAAGAAAGTCTTTTCCGGTTCTTGCGCTGCCAGCCACACCGATTCCCAGTGTTCGTGGGCTTCGAAGAAGGCGCCAGAATGAAAACAGCGCAGGCCTTCGAATAGGTCTCCATGAGTCCAGTCGAGGGGCATACGCGGAGAACAAGAGGCTTGGGGCCGCCGCGTCGAATCTTACCAGAACTCAGTGCGCCGGCGTGCAGCTTTTCCAGTAGAGTAAGGAGTTACATCATCACTGGCAAAGGACAAGGAACGAGGAACAACCTGAGCGTGAAGATTCGGTTAGCAGTGTGTCTCCTCCTGGCGACGGTCCCGGTCTGGGCGCGATCGCACAGCCATCCAGCCAAGCAGGAAAACACCTCCGACCCCGCTTACGTGTATGCCCTGACCGCCGCCAACCGTTTCCTGCACGCCTGGCAAACGGGAGACATGGAGTCCGGGATGGTCCTGCTCGGCGATCGTGTCCGCCGCTCGCAAAGCTCCGACAGCCTGGAGCAATTTTTTTTGAATGCGACGGACCGCGCCTTCGAGATCGAGCGCGGCAGTCGACATCACGGACGCTACAGCTTCCCGGTCGTGCTCGTCACCTCCGCAGGTTCGCATGTCACGCGCAGGTCGTCTGAAATAGTCCTGGTCGACGCTGGCAAGAACGACTGGGTGGTGGATAAACTTCCGTAGGAGCTTATAGTCCATATCAGGGTGGCGCTGCACCAACGGCAGGTTTCAGGATTTGTCCCTGATTATGAATTGTCATCCTGAGCGAAGCGAAGGACCTGCTTCCCGCGGCGAACAGCAGGTCCTTCGCTTCGCTCAGGATGACAAAGTCTAAACAAATTGAAAGTTGACGAACCGGGCAGCGCTTTCGCCGCAATCTGCCAGACGAATTTTCTCATTGCAGGAGTCGCATTCATGAAGCGTATTCACAAAGTTGCTGTCCTCGGCGCCGGCACCATGGGCGCCCGCATCGCCGCCCATTTCGCCAACGCGGGAGTCCCTTCCCTGCTGCTCGACATCGTTCCCCCGGACGCCGCCGGCCCCGCGCGTAACAAAATCGCCGCCGCCGGACTCGATGGCGCCAGAAAATCGAAGCCCGCGGCGTTTTTCGAAGCGTCGCTTGCGAAGCTCGTCACCATTGGAAATTTCGAGGACGACCTGAAGCGCTTGGCCGAGGTCGACTGGATTATCGAGGCCATCGTCGAGAACCTCGACATCAAACGCTCGCTGCTGAAGAAGGTCGAGGCGATCCGCAAGCCCGGCACCATCGTCACCACCAACACCAGCGGGCTGCCGGTGGCGAAAATCGCCGAGGGGTTCTCGGCGGACTTCCGGCGCTCGTGGTTCGGCACGCACTTTTTCAATCCGCCGCGCTATATGCGGCTGCTGGAACTGATCCCCACCCCAGACGCCGACCCCGCGCTGATCGACTCCGTCGCGCACTTTTGCGACACGCAACTCGGCAAGGGCGTCGTGCGGGCGAAAGATACTCCCAACTTTATCGGCAATCGCATCGGCACATTTTCCGTGCTCAACGTGATGCGGCTCATGCAGGAAATGGACCTGACCGTCGAAGAGATCGACGCGCTCACCGGCTCCGCCGTCGGCTGGCCGCGCTCGGCCACTTTCCGGACCATCGATCTGGTAGGCCTCGACATCCTCGGACACGTGGTCAAGAACATGACCGAGAACGTCCGCGACGAGCGCAGCGAATTGCAGATTCCCGCTTTCTTCGGCCAGATGCTGGAACGCAAGTGGCTGGGCGACAAGACCAAGGGCGGCTTCTACAAGAAACTCAAAAGCGGCGACGGCAATAATAAAGACAAAGAAGATGAGCGCATGGCGCTCGACTGGAAGACGCTGGAATACCATCCCCGCCAGAAGCCGAAATTCGCCGCGCTCGACATGGCGGAGAACGTCGAAGAGACGGGAGCGCGAGTGCGAATGTTGCTCGGAATGGATGGCGGGGGCGCGCCGCAGAAGCCCGACAAGGCGAGCGCTTTTCTCTGGGCCGCGCTCTCCGACCTGTGGACTTACTCGGCCAATCGCATTCCAGAGATTTCCGATTCCATCGTGGAGATCGACCGCGCCATGCGCATGGGTTTCAACTGGGAACTCGGCCCCTTTGAACTCTGGGACGCCGCCGGCGTGGAGCCGACCGTAGCCCGCATGAAGAAAGAAGGCCGTCCAGTTGCAGCCAACGTAGAAAAGCTGTTAGCCGCCGGCAGCAAATCCTGGTACGCCGACGATCCCAAAACGCAGAGCGGCCGCAAGCACTGGGATCTGGCAACCGGCAACTGGCAACCGGCAACTGTTCCCGAAGGAGTCTGGTCGGTCGAAGTCGCAATCAAAACGAAGTCCAACGGCGTGGTCAAGAAAAATCCCGGGGCATCGTTGGTTGACCTGGGCGATGGTGTGGGGTGCATCCAATTCCACTCCAAAATGAACGCCCTCGGCGCCGACATTATTTCGCTGATCCTCCAAACCCTGAAGCCGGGCGGACCGGGCGACGCCTTCGACGCCTTCGTCATCACCAACGACGCGCAGAATTTCTCCGTCGGCGCGAACGTGATGCTGCTGCTCATGTCGATCCAGGAGGAAGAGTGGGACGACGTTGACCTCGCCATCCGTCAGTTTCAGGGCATGACGCAGGCCATCAAATTTTCCCCCAAGCCGGTAGTGAGCGCGCCTTTTGGACTCACACTAGGCGGTGGTTGTGAAATCTCGCTGCATGCGGCCGCCCGCCAGCCGCACGCCGAGCTCTACATGGGACTGGTCGAAGTCGGAGTCGGCCTGCTTCCCGGAGGCGGCGGCTGCAAGGAAATGCTGCTGCGCGCGGTCGACAGTGCCGCGTCGATTCGTCCCGATCTTCCTTCCAACGTTCGCGGCGATTCGGTGGAACTGATGGAGGCCATGAAGAAGATCTTCGAAACCATCGCCATGGCCAAAGTCGCCACCTCGGCGCATGAAGCCCGCGGGCTTGGGTTCCTGTCGAACTCCGACCGCATCACCATGAACCGCGAGCGTCTTCTCTCTGACGCCAAAGCGCGCGCCCTCGAACTAGTACGCGCAGGCTATGAGCCCCCCGTGATGCGCACGGACATCCCCGCTCCGGGCGAGAATATCCTCGCCGCTCTGAAACTTGGAGTCCACATAATGCGGCAGGGCGAGTTCATCACCGATCACGAGCGCAAGATCGCCACGAAAATCGCTGAAGTCCTCTGCGGTGGAAATGTCACGCCCGGCACCCCCGTCAGCGAACAGTACCTGCTCGACCTGGAGCGCGAGGCCTTCAAGTCTCTTTGCGGCGAAAAGAAGACGCAGGAGAGAATTCAGTTCACGCTGAAGACCGGCAAGCCGTTGAGAAATTAGAGGTCGGTTGCGCATGTGTACATACCGTAGAGACGCGGCTTGCCGCGTCTCCTGCGCGGGTACGCAACTCCCTTCACCGGCGCACGGGCCGCCAGCGATTTACTTGGAAAGGCTGCGGTCCAGCGAAAACGCGCCCGCCCCTCGCAACAAGAGCGCCGCCGCCATGGCCAGCGCCAGCAGATGAAATTCGATTCCCTCGCCCTTCTGCGTCCCCATCCAGTTCATGAAGAAGCCGTTCTGCAGGTGAACCATGAAGATGGCTCCAATCATCAGGCCGGCGACGCCGAGCGAGGCGATACGCGTGAGCAATCCGACAATCAACCCCAGGCCGGCGAAAAACTCGGTGCACATGATCAGAAGTGCCATTGGGACGGGCATTCCCATGTGGGCAAACGATCCGATGGTGGCATGAAAACCAAAGCCGCCAAACCAGCCCAGCATTTTCTGCGCGCCATGCGCGAAGAACACCACGCCCAGGACCACCCGCAAACTCGTTAACGCCACGTCGTTGCCTGTACCCATCAGCTTCTTCAGCATGTTTCCTCCCGGCAGGATGTATTCATCCTCTGCCTCCCGCAATTGTTGTAATAACGACATTTAGGTTCGATTCTCTTCCCTATCGCCAGGATTTATTTTCCCCAGTGGCGGCAGGACTCACCCTGGCCGTGCCTTGCCGAAAAGACGAACCGCGTCCCCATGCGCGGTATAATTTCAACACATCCCCTCGAAGGACGGTACAAACGAAATGTCCGCAGGCAATGGTAATAACGGCGCGAACGGCAATGCTTTGGATGCGGTCTTGAAACCGCGGGCAGCGTGGCTGGCAAAGCGCAAGGCCGAAAACAAAGACGGCAACTTCTCGCAGATGCACTACGCGCGCCAAGGCGTAATCACCGATGAGATGCAATACATCGCCCACCGCGAAAGGATCGCGCCGGAACTGGTGCGCGATGAAGTCGCTCGCGGACGCATGATCATCCCGGCGAACATCAACCATCCCGAACTCGAGCCCATGGCGATCGGCGTCGAGTCGCTCTGCAAAATCAACGCCAACATCGGCAACTCCGCCGTCACCTCGAACGTCGAAGAAGAGCTCAAAAAGCTGCACACCGCCGTTCACTACGGAGCCGACACGGTGATGGACCTCTCCACCGGCGGCGACATTCACCAGATTCGCGAAGCCATCATCCGCCATTCGCCCGTCCCCATAGGCACGGTTCCGATTTACGAAGCCATCTCGCGCGTCAAGCGAGTAGAAGATCTAACCGCCAGCGTGATGCTGGAAGTGATTGAAGAGCAGGCGCAGCAGGGCGTGGACTACATGACCATCCACGCCGGCGTTCTCATTCAATATGTGCCGATGGTTTCGAAGCGCATCACCGGGATTGTGAGCCGAGGCGGCGCCATCCTCGCCCAATGGATGACGCATCATCACAAGCAGAACTTCCTCTACGAATGTTTCGAAGACATCTGCAAGATTTTCGCGAGGTATGACGTAAGCTTTTCGCTGGGAGACGGCCTGCGTCCCGGCTGCCTGGCCGACGCCAGCGACGAAGCGCAATTCGCCGAACTAAAAACTCTAGGCGAACTGACTCGCATAGCCTGGAAGCAAGACGTGCAGGTGATGATCGAAGGCCCCGGGCACATTCCGATGCACAAGATCAAAGAGCAGGTGGAAAAAGAAAACGAGTGGTGCGACGAGGCGCCGTTCTACACCCTCGGCCCGCTCGTCACCGACATCGCTCCCGGCTACGACCACATCACGTCCGCTATTGGAGCGGCGATGATTGGCTGGTACGGCGCGTCGATGCTCTGCTACGTCACGCCCAAAGAACATCTAGGCCTGCCCAACGAAAAAGATGTAAAGGACGGAATCATCGCCTACAAAATCGCCGCCCATGCCGCCGACGTAGCCCGCCAGCGTCCCGGAGTCCGCGACCGCGACGATGCCCTGAGCTACGCCCGCTATAAGTTCGATTGGGAAAAGCAGTTCGAACTTTCACTCGATCCCGAAACCGCCCGCTCCATGCACGACGAAACTCTGCCCCAGGAACAATACAAATCCGCCGCCTTCTGCTCCATGTGCGGCCCGAAGTTCTGCTCCATGAATTACTCCAGCAGAGTCGACGAATACAACAAGCAGGTACATGGGCTGGAGAAGACAGACTACTCGGGGTTGGTGGAGAAGCTGGTTACGATCAAGTAAGCGCTCACGTAGAGACGGCCGCCGTCGGCCGTCCAAGAGTGGGGCGAGATGCGATGACTGACACCTTCTCGAAGTCTGCGCGAAGCCAGATAATGCGTTCCGTGCATTCGACGGGTACCGGTGCAGAAAGGAAGTGTGAAGCGCTACTGCGTTCCCTTAGGCTCCCTTTCCGGACGCACGCTGTCGATCTGCCAGGGCGGCCCGACTTAGTCCTAGAAGATTGCCGTCTGGCCCTGTTCGTTCACGGCTGCTTCTGGCACGCACACAAGGGGTGCCGGAATGCGACCCTGCCTAGCTCCAATGCCGACTATTGGCGTCAAAAAATCGAGCGAAACCGCAAGCGGGATAGGCGAGTGCGCGAGGTTCTGCGCAAGGGTGGATGGCGCACTGCGGTGATCTGGGAATGCAAACTGCGAGACCTAGATTCAATCGCACGCCGCTTGCTGAAGTTGACGAGTGTGAGTGATAGCGGCAGGAAAAAGTTTCGATAGCACGTTTTCTGCAATCCAACTGATTACCGGTACACAGACCGCATCCCCGAAGCCCCACAAGGCTTCGTTGCGTTCGACGTTAATGGGGTATTCCGGGCACCCCTGAAGACGGGCATACTCGCGTGGTGTCATCCACCGCATACGAATCTTTCCCTTTCCAGCGGTAAATACGATCTGCTTGCTGCTGCCACCACGTGGGGTGCGAAGACATCCAGCCAAGCCATCAGTGCGAATCTCCGACCGCGACTGCCCGTGCCGAACTCTTTGGTAGATCGTCCCTACGCTGATTTGACCATGCCGATGACAAGCGCGCATAAACGATCGCCGCTGATCGGCCTTCCCCGGAACATGGGTGCCTTGTGCCCCATGCCTCTTTACCACAAATCGAACATACAAGCCGCTGAGGGCCGCTGCCGCATGGAACGCGACTTTTTCCGCAGCCTGCTAGACATCGGGACGTTCCGGGCTGACGGGAGTCAGCGCGACTGCCATGCGGCCGCCAAGCGGCGTAGACCTTCTCGCGCCTGGACATTGTTGCGATCGAGCTTTAGAACAAGTCCGTATTCGTAATGCGCCAGACGATAATTGCCGCGCGCTGCTGAGGAATCGGCCTGGCGCAGCAGATCCGGGATGTCCTGTCGGCTGAAACCGTCTACCGTCAAAGCCGATTCCGGGGCGCGTTTTCGGGCAAGCGGCTTGGGTGTGGCTGGCGGTGCCGTTTGCTTGTCATCGTCGCGGGAGGCAGAAGACGCGGTGAGTGACTCGGGGGCGGTTGCGTTGTCGGCTGCAGGCTGATTGTGGTCACTCGACTCAACCGCTTGAGGTGAAGCGGTCTGGGAGGGATCGACAGACTTTTGGGACGTCTCCACCGGTGGAGACGATGCCGGTGCTCCGGAGACGGATGCGCTTTCACTTATCGGATGACCGCTTGACGACTGCGCCACGGCCGGCTGCAAGGTTGGTACGGCCGCGGGACTTGAAGCCGCCCGAATTTCGGATGTTTGTGACACCGGGGCCGGAGCATCCGCCGTCTCTGGATTTTGAGAACGGGCGGGCGCGACGCGGTGCTCATCAGCGGCGCGGCGAGGAACCTGCGTGGAGTACTCACTGAGCTTTTCAGTGCCTGAAGTCAGGGCTCTGATCTTGCTCTCGAGTTTCGCAACGAACGGAGGAAACGCGCCCGTTCGTGAACGAATGTAGAAAGCCCAACTCGCCGCTGCGATGAGAAGGAGGGCAGCGCCCAGAATCAGACGCGGCCAGATTCGCGGTGGAGTTGCCTCGAGTTGAGGGGCACGCCGAGCGCTTGCTGGGGTTGGCGGCCGGTTGGCAACCACCTTTTCTGCGGGAACGGTTGCGGGCGGGGTGAGCGGTATGCGAACAGATTGCTCCACGAAGGCCTGCCGCATTTCCTCGCAAGTCTGGAATCGATCCCTGGGATCTTTGGCGAGGGCTTTCCGAATGACGGCATCGATCCCGCCGGGGACCGCCGGGTTAATGAGCGATGGCGCGACGGGATCCTCATTCACGATCTTGTAGAGGACAGTCGCGATATCGCCAGCAAAGGGCTTTTCGCGGGTCAGCAATTCGTAGAAGACAGCACCCAAGGAGAAGATGTCGGCGCGATGATCCACTTTCTTGCCGGTGATCTGCTCGGGAGCCATGTAGCCGGGCGTACCGATGACCAGCCCGGTTTGCGTGAGGGACGTGTTCTCGATTTTGGCAATTCCGAAGTCGAGGACTTTGATGGCGCCTTCGTCGGTCACCATGAGGTTGGCTGGTTTCAGGTCGCGGTGAATGACACCGCGGGCGTGTGCAAAACCGACCGCGGCTGAAATCTGGTCAGCCCAGGAGAGGAGCGTTGGCAGGGAAGGCACGCCAACATCAGCCAATAGGCTGGCCAGGGTGGTTCCTTTGACGAACTGCATGCTCAAGTAGATGGCACCGTTTTCCTCGCCAACGTCGTAGATGGTGATGATATTGGGATGATCCAGTCCGCCGGCCGCTTTGGCTTCTTGCTTGAGCCTTTCGATCATCTGGGCGCGATCGGGAGCATTATTGTCGATCAAAATAGTCTTGAGCGCGACGGTACGGGCAATTACCGGATCGAATGCCTTATAGACGGCTCCCATGGCACCGCGTCCTAACTCTTCCTGAATCTGGTAGCGGCTCAATGTGCCGAGGTTCGCCCGACTCGCCTGACGCAGGTGCCCAGAGGTGGGCTCGTCAGCAGATCCCCGCTGCTCAACCCGGTTGTTTGGTGGTTCTGGCAATTCCATGAGAAATCTCTAATGGACTGTCCTCGCAAATATGCGCAAACGCACGAGTTATCGAGTCAGTGTGCCGCATCTTCATCATAGCCCTGCCACGTTTTGCTTCCCACTTACTTTAGTTTTTAATTGTGCGATCGATCTTGTTTCAGCCGTTCCTTCCTGCGAGACAATGTATGCTTCCGGATCTTTATGAAGTCGTGGAAACCCATTTCTTTCCCCTATCCTTCGAAGCGGCCGACCGAGATCTCTCGTCTCGAACGCTGCTGCGTCGCGGTTGTTCTCGTCCTGGGAGCATCGATCGCGACTTACGCCAAAGATGCCTCCCTGGCCGCGGTGGTTTTGTTCGACGGCCCCCAGGGCGCGGCGTATGTACAGATCACGGAAGCAGCACTGAATGGAAAGATCGAAGTTCGCAGCTGTGACGGGGTTTCGAGGCTCGACAAGAATACTTATAATGGGCTTCCGCGCGCGTCCCTGGCGGGCGCTAGCTCGCTTCAGCGCGGCGCAGATGGCGTACTTACGCTAACGGCAAACGGCAAGTCCGTCTGTGTTGTCCCCAGCAATCTGAAATTCGAGCGGAGCGTTGATCTCACGCCAGCTGAGGCGGCGGAACAAGCCCTGATTCGCGGCACGCCTGTCTCTTCATCGCCTCGCGATGCCATGATCCCAGCATTCAAGCCCGGTGTGCAGCTGGTGTTTATCGCTGTTCCGGACGTTGAACTTGCCGACTTCCTGCGGGCGCAACGAGCGAACACGGTCAGAGACTGGGAGGATTTCTTAACGCGTCATCCGTCTTCCGCACGCCGAGCCTCCGCTCAAGATGCCATCGCGGGATTTCATCAGCAGGCAGCCGAAGCTGCTTTTGCGCAGTATCAAAGTTCAAGCGGCGCAAAAACACAAGACCTCGCCAGGCTGCGGCAGGCATGCTTGGAGGCACAAACCGCCAGCCAGTCGTCTCCCGGCTACAAACCCGGTGCGCGGTTAATGGACGACATAGGGCGGGAATTGGACAACCTGGCGCGACCTGATCAGACACGCCTCCAGGCGTACCGAAAAGCCTTGCAAGACCATACGCCTGGGTATTCGCAACTGTCTGCCGCCAAGCTGCATGTAGAACGCCTGTTGGAAGCCCGGCCAGACTATGCTCCTCTGCTTAGTCTCCAGCGCGAGATTGCCGCCGAGCAGCGAAAACTGGAAATGACCGTCGTGAACGCGCAGGTGTTGATAGTAGAGTCGCGTTACGACCAGGCCGTCAGCTCGCTGGGTCCCTACGTCGCATTTGCTTCCGAAATGCCCCGCTTGGATAGGGTGATCAATGCAGCGTTCACATACCACTACGATAACGGACAAAGACTGGCGGCTCATCAGGAGTGGGAAAAAGCGGGGCTGGAGTTTAGTAAAGCGATCGCCCTCCGTCCGGACCGCAAGGATGTCCAGGCACCCGCCGACAACGCTGCCGCTCAATTCGAGGCCCAACGCAATCGGCAGGCGGCAAACACTGCTGTTATCGAGAGCGACGAGTACGCGCGGAACAACCAGTTTGTCGAAGCCTATAACGTACTAGCCGACTTGCCTGAAAAGCAGCGCGCCCTGGTAACGTCGCAGCTGGCGGCGTTGTCGCACGACTATCTCGGTGCCGCCGTAAAGCGCGCACAGAAACTCCAGGAGTCGCACGTTCCGATCAAGAACCCGACTGACGAGAATGCAGTGCTGGAGGCCTATGCTCTGTGGGATCGCGCCAGCTCTCTCGGGGATGACCCGGCGATCACCGTCAAACGCGATTTCCTTTCCGCCAAGATCAGTGCTTACTACCTCGACCAAGCCAATCGATATCTGCAGAAGGCATCGGGATCCGGAGCCGCTGTTGGGTGGCTTTACCTGAAACAAGCAGTGCGTTACGGGATTACCAATCTCGACAGTCTGAAAGATGAGATGGCCCGTTACGAACCACTTTATCAACGGCGATCCCAACTCTCGGTCGGCATCGTGTTTCGCGATCAAACTTCACGCCGCGACAGCCATGGTTTCGCCGACCAGCTTGCAGACGCGATAACCAGCGGATTCGATTCTTCCGCGATGCCGATTGCGGTCGTGCGCAATTCCTCGGAGGTTGAGGAGGCCCAACAGCCCAATTTCACGCTCGTCGGACAGGTTCTGGAACATCGCTTGGTCAAGAGCGCGAACCTGGAGGCTCCGGAATCGAAATACCGGGCGGGCGCGCACGAGACGAACAATCCGGCTTGGCTGCAAATCGAAAGCGACTATGAATCCGCTCAACAGCAACTCAGCTCGGCGCAACATGCGCTGGCTGACGCCCAAGCCCAACACAAGAAGAAGCAAGTTATCGGAGATGCCAATGACGCGTTGCAGCAGGCACAGAAGAGCGTCGACGAGTTGCGGCATAAGTTGGAGACGACGGAGCAGAGCCGCGTGGAGACCGTCGTTGAGTCTTATCACTACACCAAGAAGACCATTGATCTGACGGCGTCGGCGGAGATCGAATTCCAGTTTCACGACCGGGCGGGTAATCTTGTCGGGCGGCCTGCCGATGTGCGTAAGGACAAACACACCACGACAGTCGTTTTGCAAGACGTCAAAGCGGAAGATACCGGAGGAATCACCAACCAAGGCGTGGAACTGGACGGGGCGCAGTTTCTGACAGATCTGGAAATTGATTCCCGGAATGCCTTGGTCAAAGCGGTGCGAGAACGAGCGGCGGAGCTGCCGGCGGCAGTCCTGCAGGCAGCGAGAACACTGGCGCAACAAGGCAACACTGACGGAGCCGTGGAATTGTATGTGTTGTACTTGAATGCAACTCCTCAGGGTGCATCTCCAGGGCGAGACGAGGCAGTCAAGTTTCTGCGCGATCGGTTTAATTTAGTGGTGTCGACGGATACTAAGCTGTGACCAGTTAATCGATGGCATTTTGCCGATAAAGGGGCTGCTCGATACATTCGGCGCCTATCGGAACTTTCCAGCGAAAAGCCCATGCGGATCGCTGGCTTTGCTGGTGGAAAGGAGTATCGAACCATGGCGGACGGTCCAAAGGATGATCCGGAGCTTTCGTCTCGTCTGAGGAAGACCAACGAAGAGCTGAAGAACCTGCAAAACTCAGTCAAGACCGGAATGATCAATGTGAAGGTTCTGATGGATTTCCGGACCGCCACCGAACGAGCTCGCCAGGCCAGCGTAGCAGTACAGCAATGGCTCGATGCACAAGGAAAAGGAGGCGATCCTTACAAGCTGATGGAGCAGGTAGTAAGACAGCGCGTTGAAATGGCCACTCAGCTGATCAGGGACGTCACAATTGACCTCGAAAGCCTCGACGTAGACTTCGACACCCCCAGCCTTCCTGCACTCAACGAGGCCGTGCGCAAGCTTGCCGAGCGTTTAGAAAAACTGTTCCCCCAGTGATCTCTGCACGTTACACGATCGCTGCCTGGAATCCGTCAGTCTCGCCCGTTGCCTGATGTTGTCTTCGCGGGGAGGCAAAGGGGAGGCGGGTACCTTAGTACTCTTCCCTTTCGTGTTTTCGGGCGCAGAATAGATAGTGATCATCCAGCGGCAACGCAAAGGGGAGCTTCCTCTGTCGTACCAGAATTGCTCTCCCAGATCGCGCATTTTGGAGCCGTGCCATGGCCGAGCTGTTTCTCAAGTTTGAAGACCGGGTCTTACAAGAGCTCTTGCTTTCCGGCGGCACAGTCACGATTGGCCGTCAGCCGGACAACGTCGTTCGCATCGACAATCCTGCCGTCTCTGGACACCACGCCAAGGTCTCCCCGGAAGGCGATGACTATGTGATCGAAGACTCCGAAAGCTTTAATGGCACGTACGTCAATGGTCAACGCATCAACAAGGTGATACTGAAGGATGGAGACAACGTGACCATCGGCAAGCACACGATCGAATTTCGTGACGACGTGCGTCCGATCGCCGCGCCGTATGGAACCGTCGACCTCCCCGTGGACGGGCAACTACCGAAGGCCCTGCCACAGCTCGATTGCACCATGGTCTTGGACACGGCAAAGGCGAAAGAAATGCTCACGAAAGCAGCCGCAGCAGCTTCCTCCGCCGGCCCGGGTGTGGTCCAGAGAATCGGCATTGCTCAAAGCCAGTCGCCAGTCAATACCACACCTGCGGTACATCAAACTATTGGCACGCTGACCATTGTCAAAGGCCGAACTGACCAGCAGCGGTACGTTCTGACCAGTAAACTGACCCTGATCGGAAAATCGAGGATGGCCGGCATTCGGCTAAAGCGCTGGTTCGCTCCCCGCGTCGCAGCCTTGATTTACCGAGCCGAGGATGGCTACGTCATCGCTGCTTCCGAAAACAAGGTACAGATCAAAGTGAATGACACCGTGGTCGAGGGCGGCCAAAAACGACTCGAATCGGGTGACGTAATCGAAGTCGCGGATATCAAGGCTGTTTTTGCTACATAACTGCGACGCTCGACCCTTCGATCCCCAGAGAACAGTTCGATTTTCAGACTGCCCGATAGAACGCGCAGTTCCAAACGAATGTTCGTGCCAACTTGGGGACCTGCTTGGCCCGCAATCAGGCACACAGTTGGCACACCGCTCAGCCGAAGCAATCGCATTTCATGCGGGTCTCCGAGCGCAGCCGACTGATCGGCCGTCAGTCGTCGAAGCTTTTCTTAATGTGCGGTGCGGGTCGATGGGAGCTTGTGGGAAGGCAAGGTTGTTGAGCTCTGAGGATTTCTCAGCCTCAAAATCGCCTACAGCGCTGTGGACGAAAAACCAGAAGTGCTGTTTATGTGCTTGAAAAGATTGGTCGGGGAGAGAGGATTTGAACCTCCAACCTCCGCCCCTTGCACCCGAGTCAAACGGCTCACTGATCGTGCTTAGCCAGTCTGGATAGGTACCGACAAACGCGCTTGCAGTGAATGACCGATGCTCGCGAGAAGTCGACTTCACAGGACTAATCCCGCCATGGAAGCTGGATCGCTGCACTAAGCGCAGGGGAAATCTATGAATTCAGTATTGCAGTACTAATGTTTCTGGGCGAACTTCGCGCCGAAAAAATCGCCCGCGTTCCAGGTGGGGCGTTCGGTCTGTTGCGCCACCTCGTAACCGACGAGGAATGACAATCCCGTGGACCTCGCCGCCGAATCGAAATAGAACACCTGGCTCATGTTGTCTTTCGGCGTGTGGTAGATGCTCGAGATCCACTTGCGAAAGACCGCGGCGCCATCTACGTTGAGATCGGCGCTCTGCAGCCCAGGATTCATGAACACCGCCGGCACGCCTTGCTTCACGAAGGAATACTGATCGCTGCGAATGAAAATCACCTCCTCGGGGATGGGGTCTGGGCTGATCGCATAACCCATATTCCGCGCGGCCGCCTCCACAGCCTTCGATAAGCTCGAATGCTCCGCGCCGAGCGGCACAATGTCCTTGTTGGGCCAAAGCAGGCCGGGCGCGCCGTCAATGTTTACATCGGCGACGATGTTTTCGATCGGGAGAGTGGGAAAGTGCGCGAAGTAATCTGATCCGAGCAGACCCTTTTCCTCACCGGTGACGAAGACGAACAGAATCGAGCGTCGCGGAGGCTGCGGCAAACTCGAGAACGCACGCGCCACTTCGAGCACCGCCGAAGTGCCGGAAGCGTTGTCCCACGCACCGTGACAGATGGTGTCTTCCTCCGAGGGTTGACAGATACCGAGATGGTCCACATGAGCAGTGAAGACCACGTATTCCTGCGCGAGCTTGGGGTCGGACCCCGCGAGTTTGGCAATCACATTGTGGCTCTCAACTGGTGTAAATCGGCTCACCTCGTGAATCTTCACCGTCACCGGAAGCGGAAACGATGCGGACTTGCTCTCCCGTGAGGCAGTGAAGATTTCAGGTAGCGTCTTCGGAGCGCCTGCAAATAGCGCCAAGGCGCCGCTGTCGTTCATCAGTACACTCGCGCGGATCTCCGGAACCGTGTCAGCGGGAACGCCTTTCGGATCGAGCCACCTCATGCCTCCGGCGCGAATCTGGGGAACGAGCCAGTTCCATTTATAGTGCTCGAAAAACTCCGGCGCTAGAATGGTGATGATCCCGACGGCTCCGTGTGCCGCGGCATTCCGCGCCTTCACGACGGGATCGGAAAAATACGCGCGCTCGGTGGAAGGGAATCGGGGCGGCGCGCCTCGCAGCATCACCACCAGCTTTCCGTGCACATCCAGGCCGGCGTAATCGTCGTACTGAAATTCTGGCGCTGTCACTCCGAAGCCTACGAAAGCCGCGCCTGCATCCACGCTGGTATCGGTCTGGAGCGCGTTGCCGCCCATAATGTAGTCTTCGGCAAATGCGAGCGTCTGCTTCTTGCCGTCGTGTACGAGTTCGAAAGAACTCTGCTCGGGGACCAGATCCACCTTGCGCAGCGGCACAGGCTGGAACCAGGTGCCGTTCACTCCGGCGGGGGCGAGTCCCATGGATTCGAGTTCCGCGGCCACATAATGCGCCGCAATTTCGTGGCCGCGCGCACCGGTCTGGCGGCCTTCGAGCAAATTGTCAGAGAGAAATCGCATGCGCGCGGCGATCGCTTCGGGACGGATCACTTTCATGGCCGCGCCGGCTGCGGCCTGATCGACCGGGCTAAGCTCTTGCGCACCCGACGAACCGCAGACTGTTGCCACTAATAACAACGCATACAAAAAGGTCTTCATGTGTGATCTCCGTCTCTCGGGCTTAACACCCGCGGCATTTTACACCCTGCGGTGCCATTCCGAGGCCGGCCAGGTTCCCCAGTTGACCAACTCCTGGTAAGCCTAACCAGGCAAGCGAAATCGCGCAGACTCTCAGAACCCCTACTGTGGGAAGTTTCAAGCTCCGGTTCGAGCATGCAATCGATTACGGGTAAGCAGGAAGTAATCCCAAGGTAAGGTTTGCCGACTAACCGCCCAAAATTGTTGCATCCGCTGCAACGCGCTGGACAGTCTATAATTGCGGCGCACGGATGGCTTTCACTCCTAGGACAAAACTCGGGCTTTACGAATCCAATCGTCGCTGGGAGCGGGGCGTGAACGCCGGAATAGATTGTGGATGAAAGGTCGGCCCGCGGCATGAACTACAACGTGACGGTTATCGGCGCCGGACGCATGGGATCCGCACTTGCGACGGTGCTGTTCCATAAGGGATTTGCCACGACGGTGTGGAACCGGACTGGCGCGAAAACGAAGGTCTTGTCAAGGCTCGGTCTCAGCGTAGCCGAGAGCTTGGAGGAATCGGTTCGAGAAGCGGATATCGTTGTTGTTAGCGTCAGCGATTACAGTTCAACGCGACAGTTGTTGCGACAACCTGACATTGAAACCGCCCTCCGCGGCAAGATCGTCGTGCAACTGAGCAGCGGCACGCCCAAAGAAGCTAGGGAAATGGACTCCTGGGCCCGCCGATGCGGAATATCGTATCTTGACGGCGCCATACTGGGCAGTCCGGAATGGATCGGAACACCAGCCTGCACGATCTTCTATTCCGGGCCGGCGGAAGTCTTCAACCGCGCGAAGCCGGTTCTGA
>Ga0209517_10004267_pt1 | contig 18863 bp, 25 predicted proteins | sample PeaSoiMetSII2010_FD_187695 | JGI IMG/M metagenome (GOLD analysis project Ga0209517, IMG submission 187695) | Peat soil microbial communities from Weissenstadt, Germany - SII-2010 (SPAdes) (version 2) | ecosystem: Environmental > Terrestrial > Soil > Wetlands > Peat | place: Germany...
TGAACACAAGGCTGTAGCCCGTGAGGTCCTCGGTGCAGGGCTGGTTCGGGCTGCACGCCGGCTGAGAGGGCCCGACCGTCACGGTGCCCGCGATGATCCCCTGTATCGTCGAGGCGGACGAGGACGGCGAGGAGCTGGAAGTCGTCGAATGCCCGGCGCCAGACAGGGTCGCAAAGTAGAACAGCGACGCGCCCACGAGGACGGCGAAGATCACCGCGGCGATTGCCGTCGAGTTGCTGATGGCGGCGCGACGATGCATCAAGTCGCAGACCAGGAACCCAACGCCCAGATATAACGTCAGGGCGCGATTCTCAGGACTGGCAAGAACCACCGCTGGAGTAGCTCAACGTGTGAGTGAAATGCCCGGCGGAGGCGCAATGAACCCTGTGTATGGCGACAATCACTCTTTCAAGGACAATCGTCATTAAGACACGGCACCGAGTCATGTCCGCTCATGGCCCGAAACATCTACCCTTCAGCTGACGAACTCGTCGAAACCAACGAGCGAGTGCTGGAGCAGATTCAAGTGAAGAGGGCGGACCTTCATGGAGTGCTATCTAGGAAGAAGCTCGAAGGCGCAATCGAGAAGACGCGAAACGAGGAGGGAGACCTGTACGACAAGGCGGCGGTGCTCTTGATTGAGCTCGTCAGAGGCCATGCTTTCGCAAGCGGTGTCAGGCGAACTGCCTATGCCGCAACCATTTCCTTTCTCAGAATCAACGGCGAGAGGCCAGGCACTTCCCACGATCCGAAGGTTCTTACCGGGATCAGAGAAAGATTTTATACGAAAGACGAGGTCAAAAGCTGGCTGAAAGGAAATGCGATCAGGCCGTTCTCGCGCGAATGAGACCTTGTTCCTAAAGCTGGTGGACGAGGTAATCAAGGAAGAGAAGGACTTCCTAGTGGAAATAGGGAACCTCTAGCTCAACGTGTGAATGAAATGCCCCGGCGGAGGCGCAATGAACCCTTATGCATGGCGAATGCCCGCATTTTTTGGCACCAAGTGGAGCCGAGGAAGTTAGTTCAATGCCCGTTCACGCCGCTGCGATGGTCAATCTAGTCCACGAGCACCAGGCCCTCTTTGCGCAAGACCTCGTGGAGGTTTTGTTAACTGATCTGCGCGGTCATAATCAGCCGGATACTTCGCGAAGCTTTCACACGCGAATATTCTCGAGGAAGCAGAAATCCTAAAGATCCTATTCTTTCTTCCTTCTGTATCGAGATGAGAGTTCTTCGAAGCCTTGCCTTGTGATTTTCAAGGTCATCCGTCCTGACTCTCCAGACATGCTAATGAAGCCATTCCGGCCAAGGTCGAGAAGATGCTCCATGTATTTGTACTTGGCAATTCTTTCGACTTTCTTGTAAAGAAGGTCGGCATCCCTCTCCTCGAAGTCCGCGAGGACCGCAAGAATCTTGTACTCGGGGTCGGACAGTCTTGAGTGTTTGACCCCGAGTTTCGCGTTCATGTCTTTCAGACAGCTCCCAACCTCGCGGATAGATAAATATCAGCCGGTTCCCCAGGTTTCTGCTTCCAGTCAGTATTTGCCCTGACGACGGTAATCATGGTCTGTCTCATCAAGACGTTCGTAATTCTCAAGAAACCCGTGAGGAATACGATAAAAGTCCGGATCCTTCCTCTTAATGGCCCTGCGTCGTCTTTCGACATCTATAGTTCCAAAGCCAACGCTGAACTTAGGCCCGTCTCGGTCAGGTATGGGTGTCCAAAGGACGTCTATGGGCGTTCGACCTGGCCACCAGACCCCGGAAGTAGGGGACCACACCGAGCCGTGCCTTGTCCATCGTCCGGAGGTCGGGTCGAACTGTCCGATGCTAATGTTGTTGCAAGTGACCGTGTAACAATATCCTGGCCAGCGGAAGAATCTTCCAGCCTCCAGATGCAAGTCGACCGCGCGATTTGCCATCAGAGCGATTAGAACATCTATCTTCCCTTGGACATCGACCAACCTCTTTAGCGGTTGAAGCAGATCCAAACAGGTCCAAATCGTAAATACCCCTAGAGCGCCGCAATGATCCAGAAAGACGGGCGGGACCTTCATTCGTGGGACAGCCATCAGACTGCTATCGTAGGCCGATTTCTCGATTTTTGGTACGAGATATGTTACGTCATCAGGACAAATAGAAGCGGCCAAGTTGAAGACACTAGTTTCCGTTCCTCGAAGAAGAGATTCGTCTCCCGCTTCCACCTCCCCCGACCTAATGAGACGCCTTACGACGTTCGAAGGAACGTAGCCCAAGCCGGCAATAAGATGAGTCCTTGTCTCGAGCGAGAACTTTCTTGCTTCTCCGAGTAATTCGAAGGGGATAGAGCATTCATTAGTAACGACAACTCGGCGATGGTCCGGATGGGTCCTGAATGCGGGTTCGAGAAGCTCAAGAAGTCTCTTGAATTCTCCAGTTCTTTTCGCAGCGAATTCGTTTCTGAATGAGCCATTATCGTTCAGTTGGTCTTCTGGGAACTCAAATTCGACCAAGAAAATATCCGTGAGGGAAATTAGAAACTCCCCCCATTGATGGTGAAGACGCCGAAGTATGCACCGGAGAAATGGCGGAGAGAGTAAGCTAGCGGTACAGCAATTCCATCAGTTCCTGCCTTTGTTTCTAGCTCTTCCACAAGCTTGTTGCAGAGCTGCTCGTCCAGACTGAACATGCTCCTCAGATATGCGCCGAAGAGGCGCGGGTCGACTAGCGTCGAGTTCATCTCGCTGAGAAGTTGCTCTGCGTTCTCCCACCTTATGCCCAGGGGCCTCCCGATGTGTCTGATGCGAGCCAACAGGTCGGAGAGGGCCTCCATCATCACCTGTATCTCTGAGAAGCTCGCCATCAGATGCTTGTTTGACTCGGAATTCCATAGTTCCGCCGACTCCTCAAGTGTCGGGAATCGTCTCAGAACTTCTGGACTGCTGATGAGCTTCGCGCGCGCCAGAGTCTTGAATCTGCCCTCCGCATTGCTGGCGTAGGCCTTTCCCCAGAATCTAATGAAGAGTTGGATCTTCTTTTCACCAAGTGCGATTCCCGCAGCATACATCGAGCTGATGTTGTCGATTAGGTTCTTCGTCAGGCATTGGTTGCCTGATTCGTTCTCTACCATTGTCAAGCCTAGAAGGGTCTTGTAGGCCTCCCGGCTGTAGGGAGACAACACGCTTAGGATGGGTTCCAACCTGTTCTGCATCTCAGCGCTCGGCGAAAAGTTCTGGTTTACGAGAACGATTTTCTTCACTTGGCGGTCTTCGTAGGTCACGCTGCTCATCGCAAGCACCTCTCCAACCTCGGGCAGCTTGAGCGCTTCGTCCAATTTCAGTCTCTTACGGTAGTGACTGAGGAGCACGTTAAGACCAAAGTGATCGACAATAAGGGATAGTAGACCCTTGTCATAACCTAGCTTGGAATACACGACTAGAGTCTTCACTACTGTTGTGACGCTAGGGTAGAAGCCGTTATTCTCGAAGAAGATTTTGCAGATTGAGCCTACTATGTTGGCATACCGAGTGGCGTTGAGGTTCCTATTGGAAATCCCGCTATCCTTGGCCAACCTCCCCCACCTCTATAGGTATCCAAGTGCTGTGGGAATTGTTGTTCACGGAGTCTCTTGTGAATGAGACCCTCCCCATACCTAGACAGCCTCTCAAGAATTGGATGTTCCTGAGACGTTGAGGCAATTTATCACATGATGATGCCCCACCTATTTGAAGATTGCCCCAGGTCTTGTTTATAAGTGACCCTAACAGGTATCCTTACCACAATGGCCATCCTGCCAGAAGAGCGCATCCACTTGATCATATCGGGAGCGGACTACGACAGAATAGAGGAGGGGATGAAGAGATACCCAGGTAGCAGGTTATATGTCGTGGCCAATCAGCATCCCATTGCTGGTCATGTAGCGCATGACAAGGAGGTAGCTGCCCATCTGGAAGAAATTGCCAGAAAGAATGGGTATTGGCCCGACAGATACGAAACATGGAAGGTGAACTACTACGATTTCAAGATGGCTTTCCTGTCATTTTACCGATTCTACACCATGATGGAACTCGAAGGCAAGGAAGTGGTAGTCAACATTACAGGCGGCACAAAATTGGTAGCGATAGCCGCAACCCTCGCGGCCCTTTTTGCTAGACCACACATTCTCTATTTCATCGCGAAGAATTATTCAATTGTTGACGGAGCTCCCGTCTCCAGAGGATTTGTTGAGGTTCCGATACCCATCGGACCGCTTTTCGCAATCGGACATTTGGTACTTCCGGACAACAGCACTAAGAAAGCTATTTTGAACTACCTGCGAGATCACGATGGTGCAGAGACGATGGCAGAAATCATCGGAACTACCGACAAACGGAAGGTCGCACTTTGCAGCTACCATTTGAATGAGATGGAAAAAGAGGGTCTGGTGGGTCGCGAGAGTGGCAGATACCGTCTTACGGATTTGGGCGACCTCGTATCCCAAATGTCGGAAGTAAGATTAGAGTTGGAGAAGGAAGTAGCTTCTCACCGTTAGCAAAGGTTTGCTTGTCATAGAAAATCCGAGGTCCCATGACCTGAAACTCGACATTCTTCATAGCACTAGGGTCGAAAGTCTGTGCATAATTTCTTGTGCCACCTCAGATAAACGACCAATCCAAATCACACTTACCGGGATGTCGATCGTGTAACTTGGTTCACACTCTTGCGCAATCCAGGCTGTTAGGGTTTGCACAGCCGAAGTCATAGAGTTACAAGATTGGACGGCGCAGATAAGTTAACAAGATCGGGGAGAGCGCCGACCAGTTCAGCCCGTCCACTACCTATAGCTCAACGTGCGAGTGAAATGCCCCGGCGGAGGCGCAAAGGAACGCTTTGTCCTGGGCAAGGAATTACGAGACTCAGAGAAGACGACGAAACTCCTCTACAGTCAGTCCTGCATCTTCAATGATTCCACGCAACGTTCCTTTGGCCAATTCCTTATGATTGGGGACGGTTAATCTTCGATGGGGCGGAACGCCGAGCCTAAGTATAATGTGACTTCCTGTTTGGTGATCCACTTCGTACCCTATTTTCGAAAGTGCCTTGACTGCCTCTCTTCCCGAAACGACAGGAAGCTTAGGCACTGACCTCTACCATTTCTTCCTCGATTGGCGGCGGCACAGGCTCGTTGTGTTTCTTCAGACTTGCAATATATCCCTCAATGGCGTCCTTGATATTTGCAAGGGCCTCCTTTCTTGTTTTGCCTTGAGAGATGCATCCTGGAAGGGCGGGGACTTTTGCGATGAATGCACCGTCCTCGTCTATCTCTATGCTCACCCGATACTTCATGGTAGGTCGGTTCAAACGATGATTGAACATATTTAATGATTTAAGCGCCAATCCAGAATTATGGGCAAAGGATTCACCTGAACTCAGGTGCCTCACCTTATCGCCCTACGGTGTGGCGATTTTTAGAACCTCCGGCGGAGGCGCAATGAACCCCCAGGGCGGCAAATATTCTAAATATGCATACGTGCACACAACAATCCATGGCGCACAAGACGATCACGATCTCTGACGACGCGTACGACGCGCTCGCCAAATCAAAAAGAGAGAACGAGTCCTTCACGAAGGTGATACTCAGGCTCACCTCAGGGAGCGGCAGGGCGAGCTCGCTGCTCGGGCATCTCAGGGACTCGCCGGCGGACGAAGAATTGGCAGGGAGCATTGAGAGGGCGATGCGAAGGACCAGGAGCGCACAGCTGATGCCGGCCGACCTTTCGCGCAGGTGATCTCGAAGCGCACGAGTAAGAACGACCAATATCTAGAGTAGGGTCTCGACTCTCGGCGTGAAACTTCGTATGGCGTCTAAGGTCGACACGCCTGAATCACCCCCGAACGCCTTAAAGCCACCTTGGCTTGTCGTGGTGGTCGAACAACAATGGTCTACATAGTCGACGAGGGGAGCGAACTTGACATGCCGCTTGAAAAGCTGTGGGAATACCTTCCTAGCGAGTCACACAAGCACTCGGCGAAGGTCATAAGCAGGGAAGTGCAGGGAAACGTCCTCACGCTCACGAGCGAGAGGGACGTCGACGGGAAGGCTGTGAGGTCGAAGCTCAGGATGACCATGTACCCTCCCCTCGGGGTGGCTCAGGAGCACCTCGAAGGTCCTACGGCGGGTTCCAAGGTGTTCACCTTCTACGCTCGCAAGGGGAACAAGACCTCCATAACCGTCGTGGGCGAGTACAAGATGGCCGGAGCGAGCGACGAGGCCGCGAAGAAGGCGGTCATGCAGATGCTCGAGCGGTCGTTCAACGAGGACCTAGCCACCCTCAAGAGCATGAAAAAATAGCGCTGTCACGCGAAGCCTCAGTCGCTTCGTGCCTTGATGCGCAAGCAACGTTCCGGCGGAGGCGCGATGGGCCTCCGCCTTGCATGGGGCTCCATCCGTTAGATTGGACAGAGCCAAGATTTATTAGACCGCATCGCTCTAAAATCATCGATAGGGTTGCTCCCAGACGTCGCACTCCTTACTCTCGTCCTCTCAGGTCTGGTGATGGTCGCCAGATTCAACAGACTGCTGCAGGCTCTCATGGCCCAAGTCCTGGGCAAGGACATGATCGGCGCGCTGCGAACCGCGCGGGGCGCACGGCGGCCTCAAGCCCTTCCTAGCTCAGAATAGGCCTCGAGATACGCAGCTAAAGGTCTGACAACCTGATTATTTCAACGGCGGCCAAGCGCTTCTGCAGGTCGTAGTGCGCGATCACAAGCCCGTCGTCTGTAGGCTCCCCCTCTGTCCGCTTGGCTTCTCTGAACCTGATGTATAGGTCTCCTTCCTTCGCATCGTAGTCGGCCATCAGCACCTTGGATGGGAGGCGCAGCCCGTAACGTGCCCTCACCTTCTCCAACACCTCGCGGAGGTCGATGTCTAGGAGAGTGCCAGCTTTTTGAATTTCCTATACCTCCTTTCTTTTCTCTTCTCGTTTGTGCAGTAGGCCGTTATTAAATGAACCTTCGGTCCGCTCCTTCGGACCACGGTCACCAGAAAATCCGAAGGACCGCTTCTCAACCTCTTGACAAGGTGGACGGCACCATGCACGTCCACAAACGCCTCATCGGGCGCACTGATTGCCTCATTGACCACATGAAGCATCTCTTTCAACTCCGGATGCCTGTCGAGCACGTGACGCCAGCGTTCATCATCGACGACGACTTCTGTCGCATCTAGGGCCTTGGAGATTTTGCTCTCTTCATCATCATCATGAGTCACGCTCGGGCGCTACCTGCCCCGACGATGTTCCCAATCTGCTGATTTAAGCGGCCATCCGTATCGAGACATTTTGTCGAGGCGAAAGACCTTGGTTCACCGGTACCGACTGTAGCCGTGCTGGTTCCGTGCCCCGGCGGTCGTGGTCGCTCTGCCGCCTGCCCCACGACGCTACATCGATTGATCCCCAAGTTCCGCCTGGTAGTAGCTCCAGATTTCCTCCTGCAACTCTCTGACGTACTTTTTCTCCGCCTCCGAGAGCCTGGGGTTGGACCCCTCGCGCTTCGCCCTTCTCAGGGCGGACGGGACGCCGTCCCAGCAGAAGAATCCCCCGCCGGGATAGCCCGTGTCCTTGCGGACGACTATCGCTGCGAAGCCGGGGGCTCCCCTCAAGGCCTCGCTACTGTCAACCTCGCCCACCACGCCGACGACGCCCCTGCCCCCGGGCGCGCCCCGGGACAGGCGGAACTTCCTCATCAGGGACCCGTAGGTCACGGTCCTGCGGTCGCCGGCGGCCCTTAGTAGCTCGCGGCGGACATCGTCCCTCAACACGCGCTCGTCGTGGACGGCACGGGGCCGAGTCTTGAACGTTCTGAGCACCGCCGCGGCGAAGGCGTCACAAGGGCGGGATTCTGACCCGTGGGGCGCATCTTATCCGTCAAAGAGGGGCAGAATCTCCGCAGGCAACGATATGACTAACTACCATCAAGAGACGTGGTAGAACCATTGAAAGTGATGGTCTATCTTTGCGGAGAGCATGCGGAAAGAGTCGCGTCTAAGACCATCGTACCCATGACAGACGATGTCCTGATCTGTCAGGTACCGACCTGTTTTGCGCTTGCGACCTGGAAATATTTCACCGAAGTGAGCGAAAGCGCAGCGGGCGCGACCACGAAAGGCCGTTCACCCACGGCCCAAAACGTCGATGAGATGCCCAGGCGGACCGCGTCGAAGGTGTTGCAAGAGCCGGACCTCTAGCTCGTGGGGGCGGATCTGGTCAGGCGACGCGCCCCGAGCCCGGCGGAGGCGCGACGAATCCCCGGCAACACCTCCTTTCAGCACACAACAGTTATCAACACATTACATACATAATGTAAAACCTTATCAATATGTGTTGATAATTGAGATTCGTGACGACCATAGTAGGGCGAACGGTCAAGGGAGTCACGTATTACTACTTGGAGCACACGATCAGAGACAAGGATCGATTCAGCCAAAAGTCAAAGTATCTGGGAAAAGCGATACCGAAAGACATCGACGAAATCAAAAGGCGGTTTGTGCTTGAACTCAACAAAGAAAGGTGGTTTGACGAGTTTGACAGGATAAAGAGGAACTACCGCGCGACACTGCGGACGTATCCAGAATCAACAAGAACGAAGGAACTCCGAACGTTCTCGGTCCGATTCACATACGACACTCAAAGAATCGAAGGTTCGACGCTGAGTCTCAGAGAGACCGCACAGCTACTGGAAGAAGGAATCAGCCCAGGTGGGAAGCCCGTTGCAGACATCAAGGAGGCAGAAGCGCATCAAAAAGTGTTCTTCGAGATGCTCAAATGCAAAGTGAATCTATCGCTCCAACTTGTGCTCGATTGGCACTGGAAGCTTTTCAAGGACACCAGGCCCGACATCGCGGGACAGGTCAGGAAACACGGAGTCGGGATTGCAGGGAGCAGGTACGTCCCTCCATCTCCTGTCGAGCTACAACCAATGCTCGCCGATTTCTTCGGGTGGTACGACCGAGACAAGACGAGAACTCACCCGGTGGAGCTGGCCGCGCTTGTCCATCTCAAGTTCGTGACAATCCACCCATTCGGGGACGGGAACGGCAGGATTAGCAGATTGATGACGAACTTCGCCTTGCACAAGTCCGGTTATCCTATGCTCAATATCGAATACAAGAACAGAGGTGCGTACTACAACGCTCTGGAACGCTCACAGCTCAACAAGGAAGAGCGAGTCTTTACGAACTGGTTCTTTAGACGATACCTAAGAGAGTTCAAGCGATACTCGAGGGCTCAGAGGGGCAGGGGAGGACGTTCAGGCTCGAGGCGGGGCTGACCGCGAAGGAGATCGAAGAATCCACAAAGAGTCTCTAGGTCGTCAACGTGAGCTCGATCTTGACGTCCTCGGGGATCGTAAGCTTCGTTATCTGCCGCATCGCCCTGTCGTTCGGCTCGATGTCGAGTATCCTTCTGTGGATCCTGAGCTGCCAGTGGTCGAACGTGTGCGTCCCCTCGCCCGTAGGGGCTTTCCTCGTGGTGATCTTCAGTATCTTCGTCGGGAGAGGTTGCGGGCCCTTGCACCTGACACCCGTCTTCTCTGCGATGTCTTTGATCTCCCAGGCGAGCCTCTCCAGCTGGTCGACGTTGGAGCTCGTGAGCTTGATTCGCGCGTACTGCGTCATCTTCATCGGGCCACCTCTCGGGTGGATACTTAGGTCTGCCGCAGTAGGGGCGCTTTGTGGCGTTTTGTAGCCCCCGGTCTTTCTAGAGTTGCCGTGTCGCGTGATGACTCGAATGTCTCACGCCAGGATGATTGCTTGCATGGAAAGTCTGGCGCCTCTGCCGTGAGCGGCTTCGCTCTCCCCCCTTTTCGAAGGCATATATGCCGCAGCGTCATCAAACAAACGGATGGCGAAGAAGAAAGGAGAGAGACCTTCGAGAAAGGCCAAGAAGGCGACCGTAAGGCGGAGGGTTACCAAGAAGAAGGAGGTCACACCACCGGTCGCTGTCACTGCCGCTCCGCAGCCTGCTACAAGACCACCCTCTGACGTTCACTCACCCTATCGCTGAACCTCGCGTTCTCCAATGCCCTCGGCAGTTTGCCATCCGACAATACGTCATCTGTTTCCTAATGATTGTCAGATGGCGAGTTGGACTACTTCGTTCCTAACTTTCAGCCGTGATTCTTCCTCGGGAAAGGCTTCCAGATATCCTTGGATTGCTTCGCGGATGTTCGCAAGGGCCTCTCTCCTTGTCTTTCCCTCGCTTATGGCACCAGGGAGTTCTACGCATCGGACAGAATTTCCTCCTTCCTCCTTGCGCAGGATGACGGTGAATTTGCCCTGGTGAACCTTGTCGGTCTTCATAACTAGTTCGCGAGCAGGGGCGCGGCTTAACTGTCTTCGGGTAAGGAGGCCGATGACTCGATTGGACTTTCGGTTGATCAGCCGTGCGTGTGGTTCATTGCGCCTTATACTCTGACACAGCAATCCTGCTCACTCCCTTCCAAGCCTCGACGTCGGCTCCTGGTGGCTCTCAATTCTGAGAATCGTCTCCCGGCCATAAATAGCTCGAACCCGTCTTTGGGACACGAGATTCAGATGACAGCAACCGCGTCGCGTTTGAGAGAGATCAAGGAGTTCGCAGACCTGGTCGAGGAGAAGGGAGAGCGTACCTTCGTGTCAGAAGGGCCGATCGACTTTCGGAGGCTCGGCCGCCCCATAGACGTCTTCGTTGTGGAGTTCTCTCCAGGCCCCACGCTCGCCACGCAGACGGGGAAGCTCACCCGACGCGGTCTTCCGTCCAGGGCGTACCACTTCAGGTGCGGGAGAGAGGCGTGCGTGAAGGTGGCCGAGTTCGACGACCCTGAGAACCTCGAGAGCCTAGAGCTGCCGCCGGCTTCGTCCGTCTTCCCGGTAGTGATGGAGGACGGGAGGCAGGTCCTCGTCCACGGCGTCGTGGACAAGGAGCTCGCCTTCTCCTACCACTCAGACCTCGGGCAGTAGGAACCCTGACGGCCGCGTGACCCGGAAGCGGGATTGCGGTGGCCTACGGTACGGTCATGGTCGCAGGTGGACCGGCGAACAGGCCGCACTGCGGTCCCGGGTAAACCAGTCGCCAGAGGGTCCACTCCGACACTATGTCGACTCGCTGTCTTCCCTCTCGGGGGGCCGGTTGGGTGTGCGTAGCCAAAGCTGTTCCCCTGTTCCAGCTGTTCCCCACGGTCAAAAATCGGGCGGGATCGAGCATCGGGAACCGAGGGCCTGTTCGCCGGCCCGCTGACCGTCGATCTTTACGGTCGGGTTGGAGGCCGTGGCCAGCTCCTCGCCGACCGTGGAGAACAGCGGGAACAGGTGCCCTGTTGATTCCGATCTGTTCCGGCCTATCAACTAGCCTTTTGTTCCTTGCAGCTCGCCAATCTTCGGCTGGTCGACCGTCCCTCCGCGCATGCGTCAACCTCAGGCCGAATCCAGGCGCGTGCAGTCGCGTTCGAGAAGGGGAGGAGTGGAGGAGCGGTCCCGCTTTCGCGGGTCCAAGCCCCTCGCGTTTCCATCCTTGCTCTTACGAGGTGCTTTCCGTCGACCCTTCCATCGAGGGGAGCCCAGAGGGGATCTCTGGGAACTTCTCCTTCATCCTGCTTTCGGCGACCGCCGCAGCCTCCGCGAGTACCTTCTCGGCGTCCTCGTTGGCAGCCTCGAAGTTCAGCGAGTACCCACCCACCGTGCCTGCATCCACCAGGATGCTGCTCAGCAGACCTGATATCTCTCCAATCTCGCCTTCTGCCTCCGGAAGGACGCTCACCAGTCCCTGCCTCACGCTGCGAATCACCGACATTGCGGGTGTGAGGGTCACGACGATGTCGCCCAGCTCGGTCACGGTGTTGAGTCTCAAGGTTATCTGCTCGAGAGCCAGCTTGGCCTGAGTGACCATCCTGCTCATCTTCCTTATCTCCGAGAGCTCGTTCGCATAGACCGAAGCATGCTGCGAGTCATGCTTCTGGATGGATGACACGATCTTGTTGAAGATCGAGGCGTCTCTTTCCCTGAGCTTTGCGCACGTCCCGTCGAGCTTTGCGACTTGGACTTGAATCTGCCTTACTGCCAGGTCCAGCCTCGGCTTCAGAGGACCCGGGTTCTTGACAGAATCCCGCATCCTCGTTGTGAATCCACTGCTGTTCGGCTTCTCCCACTTGCTTGCGAATTGTGACATACTTACTCGCCTTAGAATGCGATCGACTCGTTGTTATGCCGGATGTCGCCGAAAGGGCTGTCACCGCGGTGACTACTGTCTCGGTGACAAGTCCCGTTCTTCGGGACCGACGCGGTTCGCTTTCAGCAAAGTTCAGACCGTATCTAAACGGCCTCCACAAGGGCAACCCCCTCGCGTCCGCGCAAGAAAGCGAAGACCCAATAGCCCCTGAGGACGCACGAGAACCAGAATGTCGACCCTCGAATCCCCGGAAGGGTCAGAAACACAGGAGCCATACGAGTGGTTCTGGGATAAAGTTCAGAACAGGTGGGTAAAGATAACAGCAAAGAACAGTCAAGGAAGACGATGCGGTGGTTGCGGATGTCCCTGCCCTTGCGGATGTCCAGACTGTCTGCATCAGTGTTGCTCGTAGGCGGTAGCGAGTCTTGTACAAGAAAGACGCCCCGGCGGAGGCGCAGCTCGGCACGGTGACGATCAGCGTGGCGTCAGGAGTGGCGGCTGGTACCTACCTCATCACCATAATAGTCACCGGCGCCGACGGGTGATGTCCAGCATCAGCGTGAAAGTGACCGGCCGAGCCTCGCTGAATCCTAGCTAGCAATCCAAATATAGCCAAGGCGCGTTTGCGCTGAGTAGGTCGCCGACCATGATGATACTCGACGCCTTCCTGCTCGGCATTGCTCAAGCGCTGGCGAGCGCGCCTCTCTTCATGGGGGAGAGGATTCTGACCGGCATAGCCGACCTCTTCGGAGGGATCATCCTTCTGGTGATCGGCGTGGTCGTCATCTTATTCGTGGTGGCCGCAGCGATAGTCCTGTTGCCGGCCATCCTCGTCGCCGCCGTCGTCTTGTTTCTGACAGGCAGCTTCTTCTATGCGGGGGTCGCGTTTCTCGTCGTCGCCCTGATAAGCATCGTCGCAATTGCAGACTGACTGCCCTCTGGCATCTAGCCACCGCCATCCACTTATCCCCCAGCGGTCCGGGCGCGGTGTCGCACCGTGCAACCTCGACCCGTCGATTCCGCGGTCCTGCTCTCCCTCCTCTTCGGAGCCGTCTCGCTCTCCTGGAGCCTCCTGGGCCTCCTCTTCCCGTCCCTCGGGCCCTACCGGGGGCATTTCACCCCGGCCCTGCTGGCGGAGGTCGGAGGTCACTTCCTTTTCGGGGTTGCCGCTGGCGCCGCCACCGGCCGTCTGCTTCCGGCGTTGCTGGCGGGCCTCGAGGCCGTCCTGATTGATTCTGACCATCTCGTAGCCGCCGCGGGGTTCCCGATCGACGCCAGGCTCTCCCATTCCCTGCCCTTCATACTGCTTTCGTCGCTCCTGATCGCATGGGCCGGCAGGAAGGCCTTCGGATTGAGCCAATACGGGCTCATGGCCGTCACCCTGGCCGCCTTCCTCACCCATCTTGCCTTCGACATCGTCGCCGGCGACGGCAGCTTCCCCCTGTTCTTCCCGCTCAGCGCCGGGTTCTACAACCTGCCATACCTGGCGTGGCCCGTCCTCGAGGTCGGGGCGGTCTGCCTGTGCCTCGCCGCCCGGCGCAGCTGGGGCTCGAAGCGTTATCTACCCGGCTGACCGTGACGGCGCTCCCGCTTGAGATACGTCCTGATTACCAGCCGGTCGAAGCACTGGGACGGGGTGGGCAACGTCTCCTCGTACCCCTACGAGATGCTCCGCGGCGCCGTGATGAACCCCGATAGGCTGGCGGACAACACTCCGGCGGTCTTCGTCAAGGTGGACAAGGAGATGAGGACCCCCGAGAAGTCCTGGGAGGGCGAGGTGGTCAAGATAACGAAAAGGGCGGACAAGGTCTGGCTCCAGTTCAGGCTGGGCCGGGTGACCACGTGCCCGGAGAGCTTCGCGGGTTCCCCGGACGGATGGTATACCGACGGGACGACCTAGGCCACGCCGGCAGAGGCGTGATGAACCGTCGGCGGAATGCAGGGCGTTCAGGCGAGTCGGGGTCTGAGCTCGGGGGGGAAGAATCCAGCCTTTTCCGGTCACAGCGCGGTGACCCGTCGCACCTCGGCCTTCATCTTGCAATAGGCGGTAAGGTCATCCAGTATGGTTATCCCTTCCAGGCTGAAGATCGTCGCGACCTTCTCGACGAAAGCGTTGGGGTCGTCCAGAGCCTTCCTTCCAAGGCAGGCGAGGGTCGCGTACCCGCAGGTCTCGCCCTTGTTTGCCACCAGACCCTCGGTGACCAGGTCCTTGAAGGAGATTCCCGACTTCGTCATCAGCTTGGCCGCCCTGACGAAATTCTCCTGGGGAGTGCCTGTCTTGGGCGCCTGTCTGCTCATCGGGTTCTCGGGTAGCAGGTCTCGGGTGCCCTGCGTCGGGGGGGATTTTGCGCTCGCGCTGAGAAAGCGGGAGACGGGTTCGGGCATCCTGGACTTTGCGTTCTCGTTCCGCAGGTCCGACTTTATCGCCTCGATGAGGAGGGCTCCTGCCTGCGACCCTAGGAAGTCGGTCAAGGCCTGCTCGAAGGCTACAGGGTCCTCTATTGCAAGGTGCTTGTCGACGTAGAACTCCACCACCTGCGCGCTCTCTGGACCTAGCACCCTAGTGAGGGTCGCCTTTATCGAATCAAGCATCCGCGAACCGGTCGAATCCGAGTTGGCCGGAGACAAACTCACGAAAAAGGGGGTAATCCCGCCATGATAACGACTATGGTTCCGGGGTCCAGAACACTCTTCCATGTCCAACTAGCCCACGAAACGGTGGATTCCTGGCCGTTTCTCGCCATGTGAACGACGACGAAGCTCGCTGAGCTGTTCTAGCTGCTTGCAAAAGGCGGACACCGAGATCGCCATTAGCGCAAATTATTGCTGTTTCTCCCACGCTTCGTCAACGATTTGCCGTATTCCAATTCCAGGAGGGCCCGTATTATAAATCTGGACCACAGATCCATGTCCATGGCTTCACGGACGCTTTCTGTGGCTCTCCTCTCGCTGTTGCTCCTCTCTGGCGTCACCGTCGCGCTCGCGCAATCGGCAAACGCCCAGGCTCTCTCTGTCGCGATTTCCAGCCCCGGCTCGGGCGCAGTCTTCAACCGGGGAGAGACGGTCACCATCACCGCCTCGGTGACTTCGGCGGGAAGCCCCGTCTCCGGGGCTACGGTCACGGCGACCAACCCGACCGGAGGGCAGATCGCACTGTCGCCGACCGCCACGCCCGGGACGTATTCCGGCCAATACGCGGTGCAAGCCGCAGACCCGGTAGGCGCCTGGACGATCAACGCCCAGGCCATCAGCGGCGGCCAGGCGGCCTCCGCGCACACGACCGTCTCGATCTCCGGTTCGCTTGTGGTCTCGGTCGTCTCTCCTCTCGCAGGTTCGTTGTTCAACGTCGGCGAGTCGGCGACGGTCAAGGCGACCGTCACCTACCAGGACGGCTCGCCGCTTCCATCCACGGCCCTCGTCGGCTTCGCCAACCCGAGCGGCGGGGCGGTGCCTATGACCGTCGATCCCGCGGACAGCTCGGGAAAGACCTGGACCGGCACGTACACGGTCCTAGCCTCCGATGTGCCGGCGGACGGGGTGACTTGGCCGATTACCGTGTCAGCCACCTCCTCGGGGAACACGGGTTCCTCTGTCCACAGCGCGGGCCTATTCAAGACGCTCGTGGTGGGAGTCTCGACCTTCGGGTCGCCGGACTTCACCACGCCGCAGACCAACTTCCAGGTCGGGCAGACTGTCTACGTCAAGGCGGCGGTCGCCCTTCATGACGCCACAGCGGTCTCGGCTGGGGCCGTGTCCTTCACGATAACCGGCACCACCATCTTCTCGATCTCCATGCCCATGACCTACGTGCTGTCGATGAACTCCTGGACCGGGTCCTACACCATCCAGTCCACGGACCAGCAGGGCGCGCAGACCGTCACCGTGTCGGCCGCCGACTCCAAGGGGAACACGGGAAGCGGCAGCCAGCAGATCACCATCGGCGCCCAGGGCCTCTCTGTCTCGATAACGAGCCCCTCCGCCGGCTCCGTGTTCAACAGGGGCCAGGTGGCGACCATCTCCGCGTCGGTGTCAGTCGCTGGAACGCCTGCTACCACAGCGACCGTGACGGCGAACAGCCCGTCGGGAGGGACGATTTCCCTGGCGAACACAGGCTTGGGCACGTATTCAGCCCGCTACACGGTATTCAGCATCGACCCCGCTGGGACTTGGCTGATCGCGGCGCACGCCGCACAGGGTGGGCTCAGCGGCTCCGCCCAGGTGGCCGTCACGATATCGAGCCAGTTGAACGTCGCGGTGTCCACCTGGAGCTCCTCGTCGTTCACCGTCCCACAGAGCACGTTCAGCGCGGGCCAGACCGTGTACGTCAAGGCCCAGGTCTCCCTCCAGGGAGGCGCGACTGTCTCGACCGGCACAGTAACCTTCGTCATAAGCGGGACGGGCATAGCGAGCTCTCCCGTGGCGATGACCTTCAGCAGTTCGCTGAACGCATGGGTCGGGTCGTACACGATCGTCCAGAGCGACCAAGCGGGGACTCAGGCGGTGACGGTGACTGCGAGCGATGGGAACGGGAACTCCGGTTCGGGAACCCGGTCGATAGTCATCACCCCGGTCGTCACTTCTCAGCAGCCCCTCGAAGCCGCGATAACTTTCAATCCCGCGAACCAGGACATACAGGTGAACGCGATCTGCAATCCTGGATGCGTGGGCCCCACCACCGTCACCATGAAAGGCTTGGGGCAGGCGACATCATCTCAGCTCGGTCACGCTGACGGCCAGGGCAATGGCCAGGGGAACGGTCAGGGTCAAGGCAAGGGCGACGACGATGGCCACGGCAAGGGCCACGCAAGTGGGGGACTGAGCCTTCGAACCTACGTGATAGCCGACTCGGCCGGGCACTCGCTCACCCTCCTGGTCGGGGTCAAGAACAACGGCCACGAGGTGAAGGCCCGCGTGCTGAGCATCCAGTACGGGAGCTCCGCGCCGATCGCGTCGTTCAAGAAACTTCACAACCTGCTTGCGTTCCAGTATTCGCTGGCCAAGGACGGGAGCCTCAAGACCCTGGAGGAGAGCGCCCACGCATACGGGACGGCCCACGCTCAGGCGCACTACAGCGCGGACAATGGCACCACAACGATCACGCTGGGGCCGCACGGCTCTCAGGGTAGCGACAACGGGAACAGCTTCACGAAGAGCGGGCTGTGGCTGCTCGAGCTTGTGACCTCGAACGGCGCGCTCAACGTCAGCTACTTCCAGTCCCAATGATGTGAGCGGTCAAGCGTCGTCAGTACTGGCAGGCCAGATGGGTGGTAGTCGTCTTCGCCCCTTGGCCGGCGTGTGAATTGAATGCCTCGGCGAGGCAAGTACGCTTCGACTGACGCGAAACGGCTGGAGGGGGCGCTCGAGGGGGTCTGCTATCCGTTCATCGGTGACGGCTGTACCCGTGCTGGTTCCGCCCGCCCTGGCCGCGGTGGCCGTATCCGCCCTGCCGCCTGCCACCGTTGCCGTGGACCGTCGTGCCAGGCACGAACGTGTGAAGCTTGTCCTCCGGCCTCATGGGCAATATCGGGGCCTTGGTCAACCTGAGTATCCGCCCGAAATCGCCGGACTCCTCCTTCGAGACGAAGGAGTATGCCTTCCCAGCCCTCCCGGCCCTGGCCGTCCTGCCGACGCGGTGGAAGTAGATGAGCGGGTCGACGGGGACGTCGTAGTTCACCACGCACGCGACCTGGGAGACGTCTATCCCCCTGCTCGCGATGTCGGTGGCCACGAGGATGTCCGCGCGGCCTTCCCTGAAGGCGTCCATGTAGTGGTCCCTCTGGTTCTGCGAGAGGTTCCCGTGGAGCGGCACCACCTCGTATCCCTTCTGGTGGAGGTCGTGGGCGAGCCTGTCCGCGCCGTGCTTCGTCCTGCGGAAGATTATCGTGCTGGCCGGGCGCTCCTTCTGGAGGAGGTCGGTGAGGAACTGGAGCTTCTCATCGTGCCTGATGACCGCGTAGTACTGGTCGAGGGTCTCCACTGACGGCTCGTCCGAGTCCACGAGGATCTTCTCCGGGTCGACCATGTACTTCCTCGAGAGCTCCGTTATCCTCTGGGGCATCGTCGCGGAGAAGATGCAGACCTGCCTCTTCCCCTGGATGCAGCCCAGGATGTAGTCGACGTCGTCGATGAAGCCCATGTCGAGCATGGTGTCCGCTTCGTCGAGGACGACGAACCGGACCGAGCGGAGGTCTAGCCACCCGCGCTTGATGTGGTCGATGACCCTGCCCGTCGTGCCGACGACGACCTGGGCCCCCTGCCTCAGCTCGTGCCGCTGCGCTCCTATCGACTGCCCGCCGTAGATCGTGACCGCCCTGACGCCGGTATGGGCGCCGAGCTTCCTCATCTCCTGAGTGATCTGGACCGCAAGCTCCCGCGTGGGTGCCAGGACGAGCGCCTGGACCTGGCGGTTCCTTGGGTCTATCGAGTGCAACAGCGGCACCGAGAAGGCGAGCGTCTTCCCGGAGCCCGTCTTGGCCTGTCCTATCACGTCCCTGCCTCGCAACAGCGGACCGATCGTCTTCTCCTGGATGGGGGTGGGCTTCGTGAAACCCATCTTTTCGACGCCTCTCATTATCAAGGGGTCGAGCTTCATTTCTTCAAAGGTACTCAATTTTGTTTTTGCTTCTACAGGATAATCGTTGTCAGAGAATCAGAAGCTAAAGCGTCCGAATCGTCGAACCGTGACTTGCCTGCGAGAAAAGAACC
>Ga0209517_10004268_pt1 | contig 18857 bp, 14 predicted proteins | sample PeaSoiMetSII2010_FD_187695 | JGI IMG/M metagenome (GOLD analysis project Ga0209517, IMG submission 187695) | Peat soil microbial communities from Weissenstadt, Germany - SII-2010 (SPAdes) (version 2) | ecosystem: Environmental > Terrestrial > Soil > Wetlands > Peat | place: Germany...
TCAGGTTGAAATAACGAGTGGCCGCTTCGCGCGCATAGGCCGGCTTGCCCAGATAGGTGGTGAACGAAAACGGGTCCGGAACCGGCAGAGTGTGGTGCTGCACAATGAACTGGCCGGTCTTGAGATGCCACCACGTGTCGGTATCGGAGACGCCGGTGGAGGACCAAGCCAGCAACAGTAATGCCGCCAGGGCCAGGATCGCCGGGCGCAACCACCGCGGCGCTGCCACTGGCGCTTTCTGGAGGACGGGAGCCGGACGGTGCGGAGGTCGGCGAGCCATGCGGGAGAAGTTCAATTGTAATCCAGTTGGCCCGGCACGCTTGCGGGCCGCAAGCGGCAGCAGTCGCGCGGGACCGGATTCGGGCTCGGCCGCTCAGCCCCGGTTCCGGCCGTTGACATCCCGGCCGGAAACGCGAGGTCCACGTCAGCTTCACACTCCCCGGCAGCACCCCTCTGCGGACGCAAATTCACTTCCCTCGATTCTTCCGCGGCCCTGGCCTGCGCGCAGACCGTTTCTTAACGTCCTGCTGATCGCACACTTTGCCGGCCGCCAACTTCGCCTTCAGGACATCTTCGCGGCAAAGTATCCACGCCGGGTTTTATGCAGACTTGGTGGTGGAGGACCAGGTGATCGTGGAGATCAAGGCAGTGAAGACCGTCGCGCCTGTGCACAAGAAGCAGCTTCTCACCTATCTGAAGTTGGATGAAAAGCCTCTCGGGCTGCTCATCAACTTCAACGTCGTCCTGATCCCAGACGGCATCACCCGCATCGTCAACGGACTGAAAGAATGATCTTACACAAAGTCGCAAAGTTCGCCAAGAGGGAACCGCCCTCACCCTAGTGATGAGAAGCTCGCCTGGAACTGCCCGCAGGGCCAATTTTTCGGCGCGCGGTCGCCGAAAAAGCGTAGAACCTTGCCTTGCGATTGTTCAGGGACACACCCCACTCCGCGCTGATCTTCAGAATTCAACATACCGTTGGGTCAGACGCTAACCCGTAGGACGAGTCTTGGGCGCTTCGGCGAGGGAAATCTTCGAAGAAGAATCAGGAGCGGGCGCGAACCCATTCGCGGACGGCTCGCCGCCAGTCGGTCGCCTTATCCCGGCGATCCCGTTCGACGAAGATGGTGGCTTGGGCCGCGGTCATGGGTGGAAGAACGATGCTCTCCTCGATCGGGGTATAGGCGCTTCCTTCGAGCCGGTGGAAGCGCACGCGTTCCCCGTCATAGCGCCAGATCTCCGAAACGCCGATCGCCGCATAGAGTGGGAAGTGGTCGAGCGAAGAGCTGGTGATGTCCACTTCGATGATCAGCTCGGGCGGAGGATCGGTGGCAAGATCGATTCGGTCTTTGTCGCGGACCTCGGCGGCGTGGCGGAAGTAAAAGCTGGAATCGGGCTCGAAGGCCTTTTCCAGGTCATTGCGCTTAAAGGTTGTGGACCCGGCGGCGCTATAATCGCGTCCCGTCTCTTCGGCCGTGAGCCCGATAAGGGTCGCGAGGGCACGGTTTGGCTTTTCGTGGCCAACGTAGACCACCATGATTTCCAGGTTCCCTTCATCGTAGAAGAAGCGCGTGCCGGCAACGTTCACGTTTTCCGCGAGCAGACGTTCGTAGGTGTCCCAACTCACATTGCGGAGCAGCACTCGGTTTTCGGCGGGGGCGGCGGTGGCAAGCATTGTGTTACTCCTCATTTTGGCATGAAAGCGAGACCTGCTACCGGACGCGAATCAGTTTCCCGTCGCGCCAGGCGAATATGGCATCGGCATTCGCGATCTCTTCCGGCGGGAGAGGCGTCTGCTGGTTCAGGATGACCCGCGTCCGGCGGTCGCGGAACCACAATTCGGCGATGAAGGCCATGTCAAAGCTGTGGAACGGGTCGTCCAGGAACACCACCTTGGCGCCCGGCGGGACGCGCGGATTCACGGCCCGGACTTCGGCGAGCACTTCCCGAATCTGCGGGTCGATCTTGGGAATCACGGGCGCGATCCACGCTTCCTTGTAGCTCCAGTTTCCCCAAGCCCAGACCAGCATGGCCGCGGCGGCGAGCATGGCGCGCACGCGCCCTTGTTCCAGGCGCTGGAACCACGGTTCGCCCGCCACCACGCGCGTAGCGGTAGGCAGCCAATCCATGAACAGCGTCGCGCCGAGCACCGCCCAGCCGCCCAGCGTGACGTACAGGCAGGCCTGGTCGCGCCCTTCGAGGAACATAATCGGCAGCGGCGTCAACACCACCCAGAACCAGCAGAACCGCAGCACCGGCCGCTTGCTGCGCCACGCGAAATAGGTGACCACCAGCCAGATCGCGCATGTCGCGGGCCCCCCGAATCTGGGCAGATTATAGAAGATGTCGCCCAGGTACCGTTGCTCGAAATCGACCAGCCGTTCCCACGAAAGCGCGGGCCTGTAAGCCGGCAGCTTCATCAGCCCATACTGCCCGTACTGCTTCCCCCAGATGTAGACGACGTTCATCAGGCCCGCCCAGCACAGCACGCGTCCCTCGCCGCGCAGCCATCCGGCCAGCTCTCTCCACGGCATGTTCCACGCCAGGCGCGGAGGTTTGCGATACAGCCATTCATACGCCAGAAGCATGACGGGCATGGTGACTGCCATTTCCTTGGAGTTCAGGGCGCACAGGTACAGTCCCAGGAATCCCAGGGTCTGGCCGCGGGTCAGCAGACGGCCGGAAGAGCGAATGCGCGCATAGTGAGTGAACGCGGCCAGGCAGAAGATACCACAGAGGACATCAAAAACGAAAACGCTCTCGTAGTAAAGGTTGCTCAGGCCGCCGTGATAGCAGGCGATGAGCGCCACCATCGCGGCGCCCAACTCACTCGATCCCAGGACCCGCGCGAAGCGATACATCTGGTACGCGCCGGCCAACAGCAACAGCAGCAGGAGGGCATGATACGGAACAGGGTTCAAGCCGAAGGTCAGAAAGGCAGGGATGTAAAACAGAGCTCCGAGGGGCCGGAAGTATCCGCGCCAGAGCAGGAATTGCGATGTGAGCAAACGCCACGGCGAGGGATGCCAGTAAATGTGGATGGCCATCATTTCGTCGGCCGTGAACGGCGCCTTCAGCGTGTCCCAGGAAACCAGGAAAAAGTAGGCCGCTAAAAGGGCCGCGAACGCCAGCTTGCGCCACGGCCCCGCGCCCGGTGACGGAGTCAAATCCGCTTCTCCCCAAACACCGCATACTGCCCGCCGAGCGGGACCTTCTTCATCCAGGTCTCCACAAACGGCGCCCGGCGGTACAACCGCTCCGGCAAGTACAGAAAGAACTCCCTTTCCACCACGCGAAACCCACCGCCTGCCAACAGAGCGCGCGATTCCGCCGCCGTCAGCAGGCGCGCGTTCGCATCCACCGGCGTCCGCCGGACGATCAAGCGTGTCGCTGGGTTAAAAGGATTGTGTTCGACGATGCAGAAAATGGCGCCAGGCTTCAGCACGCGCCGGATCTCGCTCGAAAGCCGATGGCGCATCTCGTCCGAAGCTACGTGATGATACACGCACACCGCGGTGACCAGGTCGAATTCGCCGTCAGCGTACGGCAGTCGATCCGGCGCCGGTTGCAGGCTTACCTTCAGGTCCTGCGCACCGGCCAGCATCTCGCTTGAAAGATCGCATCCGGCGACTTCCCCGAAGAACGGCTTTCCCAGGCGCAGCAGGTCGCCCTGGCCGCACCCCACATCCAGCCATCGGGCGTTCTCTATGCGGACACCGCGCCGCTTCAGAAATGCCGAAAGAAGCATCCACTTCCGCTCGGCGAAGAACGCCGATCCGGGAGCGAACCGGTCGCGGATGGGATCTCGCAGCAGCGCCCGGTAGCTCGCGGCGTAATGGTCAAATTCGGCTGGCATGGATGGGGGTCTCGGCGAGTCGTGGCGAAAGAAATACGGCGCGCGCCGCTTCCTCCGGCGCCTCGGCGATGGTGACCTCGCGGTTCACCACGCACAACGGCCGCCGCTTGGATTCCTCGTAAATGCGCGCGGTGTAGTCTCCGATCAGGCTAACGCAAACCAGCGTCACCCCGAAGAACAGGCATTGCAGGAAGACCAGCGAGAGGCCCAGCCACATGGTCATACGGAGGGGCAACGCGGAGAACGAGCAGATGGCGGTCCACGAGAAACGCAACATTTTGGACAACGCGTACTTGGTCTCGCCGCCCGCCCGCGCGTGGCGCTCGAAAGGCAGCATCCGCTCGCGCAGGCCGAGCCCCGCGATCATGCCGCGCATGTACCGGTGCTGCTCGCGGAGCTGGCGAGGAGCGATGACCGCGTTCCTGCCGAGCAGACGAAAATCGCTCACTTCGGGCGGGATGCGTTGGTCCACCAGTCTGCGCATGACCAGGTAGAACAGCGCGGCGGTCTTCCGCTTGAACCACGTGTCGCCTGTAGAAAAGTCGATGCCGGCGGTGATGGCGGCCTGGTGACCTAAGTTGCGGGAGAAGCTCAGGACCTTGATGCGAGAGTCGGCGCTGGCCGCTCGCGCGAGAATGTCCAGCGATTCATCGGTGCTGCCGTCGTTCACAAACAGGACCTCGTACTCGCAATCGCGCGACTCGATTACGGGGATCAGCGCCCGAAAGAGGAGCGGCAGCGCTTCCGCCTCGTTCAAGACGGGGATGACCAGCGAGATCTTCACCCTTTCTCCGGCCTTTGGGGAATGCGATGCATCACCTTATTCTAAACGACTGCCGGGCGAGTGCCGGCAGTCGGCCGGCCCGGCGATTACCGAGATTCCGGAGGCAAGAGCCTGGCTCAAGCGCACGGAATCCGCACGACCGCCGATTCGGACCCGCAGAGAGGCATTGCGCGTTCCCGTTTCCACCGTGATGGGCACGCCGGGCTTCAATCCGAGCCGTGTCATCTCACGCAGAGCGGCGGGGTCGCGGTCCGACACGCTGCTAACCACGGCGGGAACGCCGCACGCCCATTTTGACAACAGCACCTCTTCCCGGGCCGGAAACGCGCCGCTTCGCTCGGGGATCGGGTGTCCGTGCGGATCGGTCTCCGGGTCTCCCAATTTCGCCGCGATGCGATCTTCGAGCCGCTCCGAGATGAAATGTTCCAGCCGTTCCGCCTCATCGTGAACCTCGTCCCACGAGTAGTCGAGAAAATCATGGAGGAAGCGCTCCAGCAAACGATGGTGGCGAAGAACCTCCAGGGCCCGCAACTTCCCGGCCGCGGTCAACCGCACGCCGCGATGCTTTTCGTACTTCACAAAGGGCGGCTTTTGTGCCGCCAGCTTTTGCAGCATTCCCGTCACGGAAGCGGGGCGGATACCGAGATGATGAGCGAGAGCGTTGCCGGTCACTTGTTCCTCTTCAGCGCCGCCCAACTCCAGTATGGCCTTCAAATAGTCGTCTACGGATTCCGTATTGTACGGCCCATGCTTTCTCGGTTGCACTAAATGTGAGAATACCCCGGTTGACGCGGACCCTACAAATATGGTCAAATTTAGGCATGCCTAAAATCTGGGTGCTGGCGGCCTTCACCCTGGCGATGCGGGTTCCGGCGCTGGCGCAGGGCGAGACGACCAGCGCGATCGCCGGGTCGGTTACCGACCCGAGTGGCGCGGCGATCCCCGGCGCGGCCGTGACCGTCACCAACGTTGAGACCGGCCTGAAGCGATCCGTGAAAACGGACGACTCCGGGCGGTTCGGCTTTCCGCAGCTCAGGCCCGGCACGTACTCGGTGAAAGTCGATGCGGACCGCTTTCGAACTCAGCAGAATCACTCCGTGTCCGCGGGACTGGGCCAAAAGCAAACGGTCGATTTCACTCTCAGCATCGCATCCGCCATCGAAAGCATCGAGGTGCGGGAGCAGGCGCCGCTGATTAACCAGGAGAATCCCAATACCTCGACCACCCTGACTGCCCGATCGATCGAAGACCTTCCGAATCCGGGCGGGGATATGACGTATCCTCTGCAATTTGCCGCCGGCGCTCTCATCAACACGGCCGGGAGCGGGAACGACTTCGTCGGCGGCACAAACGGGTACGGCAACGTGCAGTTCAATGGCCTGCCATCTCTTTCGAACGGCTATATTGTGGATGGCCTGGAGACCAACGATCCGCTGACTAACCTGAATAGCGGCCTTTCCACGAACCTGGTCCTGGGATTGAATTCGATCGCGGAGGTGACTGTCAACACGGTTTCTTACGCCGTCGATCAGGGCAGGTACGGCGCTGCCCAGGTCAACTACGTCACGAAATCCGGCGCCAACCGGTTTCATGGAAACCTGTACGAGTTGTGGAACGGCTCAAAGTTCGACGCCGCCGATTTCTTTACGAACGCCACCGCCGGAAACCACCAGCCGCGCTCCACGGTGAATCACTTCGGGGGAAGCGTGGGAGGCCCGATCCTGCACGACATGCTGTTTTTCTTCTTCGATTCCGAATGGGTTCGGATCGCGCTTCCGATTGTCAGTGCCACGACAGTGCCGACCGCCGCATTTCAGGATTATGTGCTACAACAGCTTCCGCGCGGGGGCGTGGACTCCGTAACCGGATCGGCTTATCAGCCGGCGCCCGAACTCGTGCCGTTCTACAAGAAGCTCTTTGCTCTTTACGGCATTACCGCGGGGACTCCCTTGCCCGTTCTCGGCTGTCCCTTCAACAGCGATGGGACCGCCGCGGGCGGCAATCCCCCCAATGGAAACGGCTGCGCGAACCGCCAGAGCATTTCGCACTCGAGTGACGATGGCGAGCAGGTGCAAACGGCCCGCATCGACTACAACATCGACCCCCGGAACATGGCGTGGTTCCGGTTCCAGTCCGACTCCGGCCTTCAGGCCGCTTATACCGATCCGATCAATCCCCTATTCAACTCGATCTCTCCGCAGCCCCTGTACTCGTTCGCAGCGGGCTACACGCACGTGTTCTCCGGGCGCCTGGTGAACTACTTCAACCCCGCGTTCTCGTGGTACGAAAGTCTCTTCGGGCCAGCCGACTTTCCCAAGACGCTGGCGGCGCTTCCCATCGTCCTCCAGGGCGGCGGCGCCAATGCGCCGTTCACCACGCTCGGAGGGCTCGACAATACGTGGGTGCAGGGGCGGCGCGCCACGCGCTTTTTCATCAATGACAATCTCGCCTGGACGATCGCCTCGCACGAGCTTCGCCTCGGAACTAACAGCCGGATCTTCCGCCTGAACGACTATGACTTCGGCGAGGGCGTGGTCCCGCTGGTCACCTACGCGACACTGCCGCAATTCATCTACGGCGTAGCATCCACGGCTTCGAAAACCTTTCCGCTAGCCAATTCGCAGCCATACAACTTCCTCAATCTGGACTTTTATGCGCAGGACACGTGGAAGGTGACGCGCACACTGACCTGGACCTTCGGCATCCGCGATACTTACAACTCAGATCCCCTGAATCCACATAACGCCGTGGCGCGCCTCGCCGGGTCGTTCGATTCGATATCACACGATGTCGGTCAGCCGCTGAGCCAGGTCATCCGGACCGGGCAGGGGACCATTTTCGCCGCTACACCCGCGGCCATCTTACAGCCCAGAACCGCCATTGCCTGGCAGATCGGGCCGGGCACCGTGCTGCGCAGCGGATTCGGCCTGTTCAGCGACATCCTGCCGGGCAGCGTGGTCGATCTGGTGGGCACAAATCCTCCTTATTCCAAGACATTCCAGGGCGGTTTGCTGGGCGCGGTGGGAGGCGTGGCGATTGCGCCGGGAGTCCCCAACAGCGCTATCGATGCGACTGCGGCGGCGAACCTGCTGTTCAACTCGGGCTTCGCGCGGGGGGCCGCCGGCCTGCCGCCGATTTCGATCACCGCGGTGCCGGACGGCAAGCTCCATGCGCCCTACTTCATGCAGTGGAGCTTGGCCCTGGAACGCCAGATCGGCAACGCACTCAATTTGCGAGTTCAGTACGTAGGCACGCGCGCGGTCAACCAGCCTTATGAGACGCAAGCCAACGGTTATCAGACGGTCTGCCAGGGCTGCTTCGGGCCGTTTCCGTACGGGCAACCGGCAGATCCGCGCTTCGGGCCGGTAACGCAATTGAGCACCGGCGCGAACAGCCACTACAACGGTCTCCAGTTGACGGCGGACAAGCGGCTGGGCCACGGCATTCAGGTCCAAACGAACTACACCTGGAGCCGCTGCATGGACACAGTTTCGAACGGGGGATTCCTGCCGTTCGCCGCAGGAGCCATTCTTTCGCCGCTGCCGGGCGAGCTTGGCCGCCAATATGGTCCCTGCGATTACGATGTGCGGCACAACTTCACGGCCCAGTACGTGTATCAGTTGCCGATCCGGTTCCGGAATCGCATGCTGGCGCGAGCGTTGAACGGATGGCAGATTTCAGGCACCGCGTTCTGGCATAGCGGCTTGCCATTTTCGGTCCTGAGCGCGCCTTATTCCGCCAACGGAGATGGCATCGTTCAGGGCAGCGGCCCGCAGTACGCCAGCGTGGTTTCCGGAGTGCCACTGTACGAGCACAATCCCATCCCGGGCGTGACTCAACCCGGAACCATCCAGTGGCTCAACCCCGACGCGTTTATTTCGGCCGTCGATCCGAGCACCGGCGCCTGTGCCGGCGGCGACAGCAAGAAGAATTGCCAATTCGGCAACCTCGGCCGGAACGCATTGCGCGGTCCGGATTTCGTCTGGAGTGACTTTTATCTGACCAAGTGGTTCCAGTTGTCCGAACACATCAAGCTGCGCGTCGACGGTCAGTTCTTCAACATCTTCAATCACCCGAATTTCGGTCTTCCGGTGCTGGGGTACGCGGGGATTCCGGGCAAGCCTTCCACAGAGACCGGATTCGGAGCGCTCAGCTACCCGACGTCGCCCCCCACCGGACTGTTAGGAGTAGGATTGGGCGGAGACAGCTCGCCGCGGATGATCGCGTTCCAGGCACGGCTGGAGTTCTGAGAGGCCCAGGGGGCACCCGTCAGCGAGCTTGGCGGCCAGGCGTTCAGATTAGTGCACCGTCTCAGAAGTTCACTAACGTATCGCAGGACCGCTTGCTGACGCGCGCGGCTCTGTTCGGAGCCACGAGCAGGGCGGACCCCTGGTCCGCCGGGGTCCCCTCCGGGAACGCCCTCTTCGGCCCTCCTCGCATTCGGTCGGATCTTGATTCTATTGCGCTCATAACTCGATGTCGCGGCCTGGGTCTTTATCTCTCTCCAGATTCAATCCGGAGCCGGCCAGCGGGGATTCCATCAGGAATTGTGCGAAGTTTTTGCGCGGCTTCCGGGAGGCCCGTGGTGTCTTCTCCCGCAATGCGGCGAGCGCGTGATCCAGCACCTCATCGGCGCTGTGAAAGTGTCCGCTTTGGATCTCCTCCTGGATGATCCGCTCTTGCTCGGGCTTGAGTTGAATGGTCATCGCTTCCATCGTCTCACGGCCCGCGCCCTCACGGTGCGCCCCTCTCACAGTCCCAGCAGCCGCGCAGCGTTGCCCCCAAAGATCGCCGTTTTCTCCGCCTCCGAAAGTTCCATCCCCTGGATCGTCTCCAGCATCTTCGGGATGCTGCCGATCTGGTGCGGATAATCGCTGCCGGCCAGGATGTGGTCCACCCCCGCGAAGTCGATGGCCAGTTTCACGGCGCGCGGATTGAAGTTGACCGCGTCGTAGTAGAACTGCTTGAGATAGTCGCTCGGCGGTCTCGATATGTTCGCGCGGCACTCGCTGAAGGCCTCAAAGCCGCGGTCCAGCCGTTCAGCCAGGTACGGAATCGCGCCCCCCAGATGGCACAGCGCCCACTGAATCCGCGGAAAGCGCTCCGGCACGCCGCTGAATACCAGCTTGGCGGCGGCCAGCGTGGTGTCCATCGGAAATCCCACTAGCGGCATGAGCCAGAAGTCCGTCATGGCCTCCACGCCCACCGGATGCGTGGGATGAATGTAAAGAACCGCGCCCAAATCGTTGGCCGCTTCGTAGAGAGGCCAGAATCGCTGGTCGTTCAGGCCCACCCCGTTCACGTTGCTGAACAGCATGGCGCCGCGAAATCCCAGGTCGCAGCACGCGCGCTCGAGCTCCTTCACCGAGGCCGCGGGGTCGTTGAGCGGAAGGGTGGCCAGCGCGGCGAAACGTCCGCCCTTGCTCCGCACCACGGCCGCGAACGCATCGTTCACCAGCCCGGCGAACCTGGCCGCGGCAGCCGGAGTCTCCACGTGCGTGCCCGGCGTGGTGAGGGTGATCACCTGCGTGTCCACGCCGTAGCCGATCAGCACCTGCTCGCGGTAATCGATGTCGCGATGCCCGGCGACCGCGATGTTGTAGTCGCCCGGGTAGTAGATTCGTGGATTCCCATCTTCGCCGATGGTCACCTCGACGGCGCTCGATCCGGAGCGCAGCGCGTCCAGGTAGGCCGGAGGATAGTAATGGTTGTGGAAGTCAATGATTGGCATGTTTGGCCCGCACCCACAGGTGGTAGACAGGCAATCCTAACACGACGATCGCGAGGCCCGTCGCAGCCCGCCAGGGATCGGCCGCAATCTGAATCGCCGCCACAACCACCGAAGCGCCGATGAACAGAGCGGGCACCAGGGGGTAGCCCCAGACGCGATAGACCGGCACATAATCCGCGCGCCGACGCAGCCGGAACAGGCCGATTCCCATGAGGGCGAAGAACAGCCATTCGGTGTAGATGACGCGGGTGAAGAGGTCGCGGTAGGTCCCGGTCCCCACCAGCACCGACGACCACACCGCCTGGATCAGGATGGTGCGGTCGGGTGAGTGGAACCGCGGATGGATGTGGCGCAGCCAGCGGAACGCCAGGCCCTCGTCGGCCATCGCGAGATAGGTGCGCGGCCCGGCCAGAATCACGCCGTTGAGAACCCCGATGGCGGAGAGGATCACCAGCGCCGAGATGGCCGCCGCGCCGGACGGTCCGGCCATGGCCTGCGCTGCGTCGGCAGCCACGCGGGTCGAGGAGGTCACGCGATCCAGGGGGAGCAGGTAGAGATAGGCCGCGTTCAGCGCCACGTAACACGCGGTCACCGTGAGAGAGCCGATGAGCAGGGCCTTGGGAATCGTCTTGCCGGGATCGCGGGTCTCGCCAGCGGTGTAGGTGACCATGTGCCAGCCGCCGAATGTGAACAGGGCGGCGCTGATGGCCAGCACGAACTCGCGAAACGATACCGGAGCCGTGGCGGCGATCGAGGACTGCCGTTCGGCCGGGGAACCGAAGGCGAACACCATCGCCAGAAGCAGCGCGATGGCGATCACCTTGGAGATTGTGACGGCGGTTTGCAGCCGGCTGCCCTGCCGGACGCCCAGGTAGTTGACGAACGACAGCACCAGGATTCCGGTGACGGCAGCGGCGCGAATCCCGCGGTCGTCGAGCGGCAGGAAGAACGCGACGTAGCGCGCAAAGATCACGGAGCTGGCCGCAATGATGCCGGAATGGGCGCTCCAGAACATGGCCCATCCCCACAGAAATCCGCACGCCGGCGACAGCGTCTCCTTCAGGAAGACGTACACGCCGCCGGTCCGCGGAAACGCCGAGGAGAGCTCCGCGCAGACCAGCGAGCCGAACAGCGTCAGGATTCCCGCCACCACCCACACCGAGAGCACTCCCGGGATACTCGGCACGTGCCGGTCGATCTCCGAGGGCTGGACGAAGATCGACGCGCCGATGATGATCCCGACCACCATGGCGGTGGCATCGAGCAGGCCAATGGGACGGTCTAGCGCGGGACGAGTTTCGGGGGTGGCCAAGATGGGCCAGTGTATCACAGGCCGCCGCATAGTAAACTCAGTCATAGTAAACTCAGTCATAGTAAACTCAGTCGAGGGAGAACCGCTTGTGAACTACTCGCGCAGAGAGGTGGGACTCATGCTTCCCACATTGGCGGCCTCGCTCCGTGGAACGGAGCCGCTCCATGCAACGGAGTCGGCCGCGGCGGCCCCGGAGAGCCCGGCTCTTCCGTCCAAAGCCTTCAAATATGAGGATCTGCCCGTGAAGGTCAACGGGCAGAACAAATCCCGCGCGGTCCTGGACGGCCAAACCCATTCGGGATTCCCGGTCGAGCTGCACATGACCGAGCTGGGTCCCGGCCAGGCGCCCCATCCGCCGCACCACCACGTTCACGAAGAGATACTCATGCTGCGGACGGGAGCTTTGGACGTCACCATCAGCGGCCAGACCACCCGCGTGACCGCCGGGTCCGTGGTGTGTGTGGCTTCCAACGTGGAGCACGGCTGGAAGAATCCGGGCGCCGAACCCGCGGAGTATTTCGTGGTCGCCCTGGGGCAGAAGGCCTGAAGGGGGCCTGAAGGGGGCGGCCCCAGGGGCGGCCCCCCTAGCTTGGGTTATCCCAAGGTCACTAACTTTTGGCTACTCCCGAAATTTCCTATTGCTTTAAATAGAGAATTCTGATACCTTCCAACAACCATTAGATATCTTTCTCCGAAAAGCGGAGAAGGACCGAATGGGAGGGCTCATGAAGAGGACTGTGGAGTTTCGGGAAACGAACGCCGAGTATCGGCGGCTGCTGCTCGAAAAACGCGCCGAGGTGATGGCCGGGCTGGGCATCAGGTTCGACGCTCTGGCCGGCATGGGGCGCGTGGCGGAAGAAGACCAGGCGCAGATCTCACACGATGAATTCGTGTCCCTTCGTCTGAATGGCCTGGATTACGCGCAACTCCGCATGGTGGAGGAGGCGCTGGATCGTCTGGATTCGGGCGATTACGGCATCTGTCTCGCCTGCGATGAACCGATCGCCCCCAAGCGCCTGCGCGCCCTGTCGTGGGCTCGCTACTGCGTCACCTGCCAGGACATGGCGGGCCGGGATCGGGAGATGGATCGGGACGTGGGCGTGCATCCGGTACGGGTACCAGTGGCTGCGAGGTAGTTTTTTTCTCCGCGCGGAGCCACGACCGTGACGGTCGCGGCTCTGAAAACCGGTTGGCAGGCGCAAGCGCCGACCCCACATCACCGCATCAGCGCATCAGCGCATTGAACAGCAGCTTGAACGTGCCGTGCGTCTGCGCCCGATGCTGCGCCCGGAACCCGATTAAAACCACGTGGCCGCTTCCCAGTTTCGCCGAGACCATGGCCGCCTTCTTCGCCAGGTTCTCCTCTCCCACCAGCCATCCGCTCTGCAGCAGATCGCGGTCGGCATACCGCACCACCACTTCGTAATCCTCGTTGTGGCCGGTCGGCGTGATCTCGAATGCCGGGCTGTTGCTCAGAAATACCGCCAGCGCGTCCGCCGGCATTCCGTACGCCCACGGGTTGGTGTTGTCCACTTTCACCTTGAGCGTGGAGCCCGGGCACCAGAATTCCTTCGAGGTCTTATTGGCGACGACGTTGCGCAGGCTCAGCCCCAGACGCTCAATCGCGAAGTTGCTGGCCGCGCCCAGCGTCACCAGCGTCCCGCCTTTCTCGACGAACGCCTTCAGCGCGTTGACGCCGTCGGCGCCGATGCCGGTGCGGTATTCGGGCGGATAGTTCTCCGCGCCGCGCCCGCCGAATTCGCCGCCTCCGCCTCCACCGCCGCCACGCCCTCCGCCGCCCGCACCCGCCGCCGCCCGGTCACCCGTGATGGTGGCGGTGGAATCCTCCGGGATGACGATCGCGTCGTACTTCTCGTTCAGATTGCCCTTCTTGATTTCCGCATCGAACAGCGACGTATAGGGAAACTTGAAGTCCTCGAGCAGCCAGCGCGTCCAGCCCTCGTCGATATTGCCTCCGCCGTATCTCTGGTACATGGCCACGCGCGGCCGCGGGACGTCGTGGGCCCCCTGCCGGATCTCGCCCCGCAACGCCGTGAAATCGACACCCGTCTCGCGGGCCACACCGGCCAGCGTCGCGTCCGCACCCGCCCCCACCACGAAATCGCCAGCGCGCAGTCCCTGTTCCGGCGTGTCGATACGCCGCACCTTCACGCCTTTCTCGAGCAGCAGGTTCACCGCCTTGAAGCTGTCGTTCAGCCGCCCGTCGAGCCAGTAGCCGGCGCCGCCCGAAGCCACCTTCCCCGCCACCGGCACCGCTCCGGCGAGTTTCGCCAGGTCGCCTTTCACCGCCTCATTTACCGGATCCACCCGCACCCCCATGAACTCGTACATCGTATCGGTCGCCATGTCGTAGGGGCGGATCGGCGAGCCGTCTTTGTTGCGCGTCCAATCGTTATCGGGGAAAAACGTGCGGCCCAGCAGATAGCGAATGAGCCCCATTTTCGGCTGCGCCATCGACACCACGAACGAGCCCTCCGGATACGTCATCCCGTCCGCCGCCGTCACGGTTTTCGAAACCCGCTGTATCTCGATTCCCTGCACCAGCAGCTTGTTCACCAGCTTCACCGCCGTCAGCTTATCGTGCTGCGCCACCGGGATCACGTAGGCCGCGGGCTTGAACTGCGCCCCGCGCTCCGTCTGCCGCTTGCCTTTCAGATAGGCGTTCCACAGCACGGTTTCCCGATTGCGGGCCGCCAGGTCGAGCGCCGCCCACGCCGAGACCTTTTGACGATCCATCACATCGCGCAGCCGCCACCAGCCGCCCGGCCAGGGATTGGGAAAAATCGTCTCCGCTTCGTACGAGGGCAAGTTGCGCGCGCCGCCCTGCAATTGATCGGGAAGGATATACAGCGGAGTCGCCAGGCGCGCGCTAGCCGATTCCGTGAGCATCCCCGCGATGTTGTGGAACGGCGTGATCCAGTGGAATCCGAAGTGGCCCCACCCGGAATACTGCGCGTCGTTGATCACGCCCGACAGGCCCGCCTCCTCCTCTTTATAGGCCATGTGCGCGCCGTACCAGCTCAGCTCCCGCCAGATCAGCGGATCGGCGAACGGCCGCACCGGCTCGGCATAGGGCGGCAGAAAGATGCGCGCGCCGTAGCTCCCCATGTGGTGGTGGTCGACATACGCTTCCGGCTTCCAATCCGTGAACAGGATCTTGGCCATGTATTGCGATTCCACCATGTTGGTCTGGAACGCGTCCCGATTGTTGTCGTGGCCCGCGTACTTGTGGTACAGCGACGGCGGGCTGGTGCCCTCGTATTCCGTTCCCAGCGTCTTCTGGTACCAGTCGTGGACCATGATCTCGCCATCGGGGTTGAACGACGGCACCATGAGAAAGACCACGTTGTCCAGAATCCGCTCGGTCTCCTCGTCCTTCCGCGTCAGAAGATCGTAGGCCAACTCCGGCGCCATCTGCGTGCCGCCGATCTCCGTGGCGTGCAGGCTCATGGATTGGCAGATCACCGCCTTGCCCTCTGCCACCAGCGCCCGCACCTGGGCTTCGGAGAGCCCGCGCGGATCGCTGATCTGCCCGTTCACCTGCCGCAGCCGCTCCAACTTCGACAGGTTATTCGGCGACGTGACGATCACCAGCAGGAACGGATTCCCCATGGTGGTGGGCCCCATGTTGACCACCTTGAGGCGCCCGCCGCTTTCTTTTTCCAGAAGCTCGTAATACTGCACCATCTTGTCCCAGCGAGCCATCTTCTTGTCGCCGCCGAGCTGGAACCCGAAGAACTTCTCGGGCGAAGTGATCTGGCTCTGGGCGATCGCCGTGAATGCCAGCGCCGCGACGACTGCGCGCGCGAATGCTCTCATAAGACCTCCGTCTTTGATCCCCTCACCATAGCTGCTAACGTATTCCCATGCAACCAGGCAACACTCCAGAGCCTCCGCGCCCGCTGGTGGTCCGGGTGTTCATCGGCCCGTACGGCCTGCGCTCCGGCTGGCGTCTGTTCCTGTTCCTCCTGCTTTGGGGTGCGATCGCGGCGGCGCTGCAGTTTCTCACACACAGGTGGCTGGTGCGGATCTTGGGAGTCGATTTTCCGGTAGTCGCTGTGGCCGCTGCCGCCGCCACCTGGATCGCAGCCCGCCTGGAGCACCAGCCATTTGCCAGCTTTGGGCTGGGCGCCCTGCATCGCCTGCGCAACCTGGTGTCCGGTCTCGCCGCCGGTTTCCTGGCGCTGAGCCTGCTCATGGCGTTGCTCATCGCCGCGCAGGCGTTCGACCCGCGCGGGCCCGATCTGCACGGCGCCCAGATCGCGCGTTGGGCCCTCTACTGGACAGTGGCTTTCACATTCACCGCGCTCGGTGAGGAATTGCTGACCCGCGGCTACGCCTTGTTCGCGCTTTCGCGAGGCATCGGGTTCTGGCCCGCCGCGGTGGTTCTCTCGCTGCTCTTCGGCGCTGGCCACATCGGCAACCGCGGCGAGGAAGTCATCGGCATCGCCAACGCCGTGCTGGCCGGAATGGTCTTTGCCTTCAGCCTGTGGTGGAGCGGCACGCTGTGGTGGGCCATCGGCTGCCATCTCTCCTGGGACTGGGCCGAGACGTTCTTCTACGGCGTGCCTAACAGCGGCGGCGGCGTGGGTCCGCACCACTTACTGACCGGCGCGCCGGCCGGGCCCGCCTGGCTCTCCGGCGGCACCGTGGGTCCGGAAGGCAGCGTGCTGGCGACGCTGGTCCTTTTGCTGCTCGCGGCCACTGTGAGGTACACCACGCCCAGGCACGCAATCGCGTTCACTGCTTCAGAGCCGCGTCCCAGTTGACCACCAGATTGAGTGGCGATTGATTCGCGTTCAAGTCCCCGGTGCTGTAGACGATGAACTTCCTCCCATCCGGCGTCACATCATACGCGGGAGAAGAGAAGGTGTTGGTTCCAATCCTGGCCTGGAACAGTTTGCGTGGATTCTCGACGCGTGCCTCACCGCCCACGGTGGTGATGGCGACAGCCATGACTTCGCCGGGCGCCCTGTAGAAATAAATCTCGCGCCCGTCTTGCCGCCATCGCGGCCCCTCACCGCCACCGGTAGAGATCTGCAATCTCGGGCCGGGGCCGGGAAACGGAGTTATGTACACCTCGAACCGCCCCGATTCACGGGACGTAAACGCGACCCATTTGCCATCGGGTGAAAAGCGGCCATCGTGGGACTGATGCAGCGACTTGACGAGCGGAAATGGAGTGCTGCCGGCCCGCACCTCGGTGGCCCACAGTTCGCTGACGCCGGTATCGCCCCGTTGAAAAAGGATGAACTTGCCGTCGCGCGACCAGTCGGTGGGGTTTTGATAAACGTCGGACGGGTTAAGCGCGGCTACGTTCTCTCCGCCGTTGGTCGGACCGATCATCATGTTCGCCGTTGAGGACGTGGTGTTGGCGCCGCCAATATTGGTGAAGAGCAGTCGCCTGCCATCCGGCGACCATACGGGCGAAAAGTTCCGGCCGGATGCCGTAAATCGGACCCGCACCGGGCCGGCCACCTCGTAAATCCAGATGTCGGATTGCGGATCGCCCTTCTCCACGGCGACTTTTTTCCCATCCGGCGACAGGCGTGGGTTTTGGGCCCCGGCGTCGTCGAGCGTAGCCAGCGTCTTGCCAGTGTCGCTGACCCACCGAATCCGGCCGGCCAGATCCGCGGACGCGGAGAGATACAGTAACAGGCCCGTGTCGGACGCGGAGAACACGTTGCGCCAAACCCCCCCGTCCAAGAAGATTCTGTGCTGCACTCTCACCGGTTCGCCTGCGAGTTTCAGCGCGTGAGCGTCAAAACGCTGTTCCAGCAGTTCGCCGTCCTTGACGAACAGCAGGTACCCCGAGCTATAGATTGCGTTGCTCGTCGCGTGCATGAGGCGGCGGTTCTCTTTGCCGTCCACCGAGCCGAGGTAAATGCCGTTGGCCGCGCCTTTGTTGTCGTTGTGGTTGGCCGCGAGGTAAATGAAGTGCTCGCCATCCGGCAGGAAGAACGGCCAGCGATGCGTGCTGTGTTCCCGGATGTTCAAAGTGGTGACCGCTACCGGTGTGCCGCCGCCCGCGGGGACCTTCGAAAGGGGGGTCTGAATGGATGGCGCAAACACGATCACGTTGTCGCGGCCCCATGCGCCGCCGCGCGCGCTTTGCGCGGCGCACACGGTTACCGGCGTGCCGCCACGGACGTCCATGGTTTGCAATTTGGCATTGGCGAAGAAGCCGATGGAACGGCTGTCCGGCGACCAGAACGGAAAGGCGGCGCCGCTGGTGCCCTCCAGCGCGCTGTACGTTCCGTCGCCAGTCTGCCGCAACCACAAACGTCCGGCTGCGCCCACCACCAGCAGGCGCCCGTCGGGGGAAAGAACGGGTGGCGCCGCCTGTTCCCCTGTCAGGTCCAGCGTGGTTGCGGGCGGCGCCAGAATCTCCGCAGAAACCGGCGTTCTTTCCTGGCGCCGCAAGAGACTGGAGGCGAGTAGCGCAACCGCCGCCAGCAGCAGAACCGCAGCCGCCCAGAGCAACCACCGCGATTTCCCGCGGTCCTGCCGCGCCGGCGGCATCGCCCGCACGGCGCGCCGAAGCTGGAGTTGGATATCGTGCGCGCTGGCGTAACGCTCATCGGGATCTTTCGCCAGACAGATGCGGACGATGTCCTCCAGAGCGGGCGGCGCAGACGGCTCGACGGAGCTCAGTGGCTCAGGTTCCCTTTCCAGGATAGCGCTGGCTACGTTGAGCTGCGACCTGCCTTCGAAGGCGCGCCTGCCGGTGGCCATCTCGTACAACACGGCGCCCAGGGCAAAGATGTCGCTGCGGGCGTCGGCTTCACGGCCCTCCACCTGCTCCGGCGACATGTATTGCACGGTGCCCACAATAGAGCCGGCCGTGGTCAAGGGAGCGGCTTGCGGTCCCGGGCTGGTCACAGTCACTGCTGCGGAGAGCAGCGGCGCGGATGAATTTCCCGCGGCGCCCATCGCCGCCGGTTTAGCGAGTCCGAAATCCATTAGCTTCGCCCCGGACTTCACCAGCATGACGTTGCCCGGCTTGAGGTCTCGATGGACGATGCCGGCGCGGTGCGCGGCATCCAGTGCACCGGAGATTTCGCAGCCGATCTTCGCGAGCTGGTCCATCGGCAAGCGGCCTCGCCGCAGCCGGTCCGCGAGGGTTTCGCCTTCCAGGTACTCCATCACCAGG
>Ga0209517_10004269_pt1 | contig 18852 bp, 15 predicted proteins | sample PeaSoiMetSII2010_FD_187695 | JGI IMG/M metagenome (GOLD analysis project Ga0209517, IMG submission 187695) | Peat soil microbial communities from Weissenstadt, Germany - SII-2010 (SPAdes) (version 2) | ecosystem: Environmental > Terrestrial > Soil > Wetlands > Peat | place: Germany...
CGCAGCGGCGGCGGACAAGAGTGTGCGCCCCATAAAGGGCTCAACCACAGAAGGCACGGAAAGTCATCAATTGCGGGGGCGCAGAGAAAAGCTCCGCGGAGAATCGCGGAGCTGAGCTCAATCGAGAAAGAAATCTAGCGGCCGAAGTATTTGGCGTTGCGTTCGGTGAAGGCCTTCCACTTTTCCGGCAGGTCGTCGAGGGCGAAGATCGCCGACACGGGGCAGACGGGGACGCAGGCGCCGCAGTCGATGCACTCCACCGGATCGATGTAGAGCATTTCTTCTTCCGCGTAGGCGGGCGAATCCTTCTTGGGATGGATGCAATCCACCGGGCAGGCGTCAACGCAGGCGGTGTCCTTGGTGCCGATGCAGGGTTCTGCAATTACGTATGCCATAGAGTCTGTGTCTCCCTGATATCTATACCTTAAATAAGAACGGACATTCTAGCAAGAAAGGCGGGGCGGGGTACAGGGCATTACGCCAGTCCGGCGAAGGGATTCGACACCTTGACGCCGAAATATTCCTGGCCGGGATTCAGATCCTCGGAGAGAAGACGCGCGCATCCTCCGCGCTCGGCGGCGGCAAGAATCATGCCATCGTAAAAGTGGACACCGTAGGCGGAATGGGCTTCGACGGCGCGGCGAACCATGCCGGCGTCTGGGGCGATGAGTTTAACCGGGCCCAGGGCGTCGAGGATGGCGGTGACCGCCTCGGGGTCTGCGGGCGGCGTGAGTCTGTGAAGCAGAGTGGCCGCAAACTCGGCGAGCACCTGGGTTGAGGCCATGGCCTCGCCTGCAACCGCACGTTCGACGAGGGCCTGCGCGACGCTTTGTTTCCTCGGGTTGCTAGCGTCATAGGCGTAGACAAGGATGTTGCTGTCGAGAAAATCAGTGGCGGGCATAGAGGTCTTCGCGCTTCCAGGTTCGTTGTCCGACATGGAACTGGAACTGGGTGAAAGAGCGTTTCAGGGTTTCTCGCTCCCGTCGTTTGCGGCCTGAGGCGGCATTTTCCGCGGCAAGTTGCTCAAGATAGTCACGCACCAAGCCGGTCAGAGTTGTCTCCCGGTCGACGGCGACTTTGCGGATTTCTTTGACCAGTTTGTCATCGAGGGAAAGCGTGATGTTCATCGACCCATAATAAGGGAAACCCTTAATATGTGTCAACTAAGCGAGCTAGGTGGGTGATTTTGAGTCAGTTCCCAGTTCTCAGTTCTCGGTTCTCAGACGTGCGCCAGTTCTCTTTCTTGGCTGGGTTCGTATTCCACGATGTGGCCGGCGACGGCGCTGGCGGCTACGGTTAACGGGCTGGCTAGATACATTTGGCCGGGGCCGCTGCGGCCGGGGAAGTTGCGGTTCTGGGCGCTGATGACTACCTGCTCGGGGCGGGTGGTCACGCCGGGGCCGGCGTTGATGCAAGCGCCGCAACTAGGCTCGATTACCTGGGCTCCGGCTTTCTTGAAGACCTCTAGATAGCCTTTGCGAATGCAGTAGTCGCGGGTTTCCTGGGATCCGAACTGGATGTAGAACTTCACGGAATCGGCGACGCGCTTGCCGTGTTTGAGGGCGTCGGCTAGAACGGCGGCGTACATGTCCATGTCTTCGTTTTTGCCGGCGGTGCAAGTGCCGCCGTAGGCGAGTTCGACGGGCACGGGCGTATTGAGGTCGCGGATGTATTTGCCGTTGCCGGGGTCGCCGGGAGTGGCGACCATGGGAGTGATTTCGGCGGCGTCAAGTTCGATGACGTGAGCGTACTCGGCGCCGGGATCGCTGTATAGGCCTTCGATCATTTTTTCTGCCTGGTCGCGTTTCATGCCGCGACGCTCGATGAGAAAATCTACCGCTTTTTTATCAGGTGCGACGATGCCGGTGAAGCCGCCGATTTCAGCGGCCATGTTGGTCATGGTGGCGCGCTCGTCGACGCTGAGGGCTGCGATGGCTTCGCCGGCGTACTCCATGACTTTGGCGAGGGCCTTGCCGCTGCGGACGTAGTCGAGACTGAGAATCTTGAGGATGAAATCTTTGGCGGTGACGTTGGGATGCTTCTTGCCGCGGATGATGATTTTGACGGACTCGGGAACTTTGACGCGAACGTCTTTGGTGATCCAACTGTTGAAGACGTCGGTGGTGCCGATGCCGAAGGCGACGCAGCCGATGGCGCCGACGTGGGGCGTGTGCGAGTCGGAGCCGATGTTTAGCTGGCCGGGCAGGGCGTAGCTTTCAAGCACGATGGAGTGGCAGATGCCTTCGGAACCTTTGCGGTCTTTTAGTTCACCGTGAAGCTTGATGCCTTGTTTGGCGGCGAAATCTTGCTGTTTGAGCTTGAGTTGGGTGGCGAGGTCGAGCAGGCCGAGTTTCTTTTTTTCTTCGGAGATGACTTCGTCGAGGAAGGTGAGGTGATCGCGGAAGAAGAGGATGGTGGAGGCGTCGTTGACTTTGGCATCTTTGCCGACGTAGCGCTCGAAAAAGATGGCGGCCATGGGGGTGACGTATTCGTGGGAGAAGCGGAGGTCGGCGCGGGCGAAGCCGGTGTCGCCGGGTTGGACAAACGTCTGGGGCGCTCCTGCGCGGGCGGGGACGCCCGCGCCTACATTGGCATCGGTCATGTGGCGGGCGAAGATTTTCTCGGACAGGGTCATGGGGCGCTTGGCGGTTGTGATCGCGGGAAGAAATACTTTTTTCTGCATGCGGGCGACGTTGAAGGGAAAAAGCCCGCCGTATTCGATGACTTGGCGGGTGATTTCGTCTTCACCCGCGGTAAATTCGGCGAGCAGGATTTCGGCGCCGGCGCGGATTTTATCGATCAGGGAGAAATTGGTTGAGGTCAGCAGGCCCAGGTTCTGGCAATTCTGCTTGTAGATGCGCTCGATGTTTTCGGCGATCACGACGCGGATGCCGGCGCACATCTCGGCGTAAGGCGACTGCTCGCGGCTGGAGCCTTTGCCGCGGCGCTTGCCGCTGACGGCGGCGACGAATCCGCCTTTCTTCACGTCAGAGCGGCCGATGGGCGTGACATTGCCGCACTTGAGGCCGAGGTAGGGGATCTCGCCGAGGGTTTCGTCGAAGTAGAAGCAGTAGTGGGCGGGAGTGATCTCGTCGGTAGAGATGTCGTCGCGCAGCTTGGGATTGTTGGCGGGATTCCTGGTGTCCCAGGGCAAGTCTTCGCCGGCTAGCTGGCGTTGGATGAGGTCGGGGTCCTCGGTTAGGAAAAGGATGCGTCCGGAGAAAAGGACTTTGTCGGGACGTTTGTCGATTTGGCGGGTCAGGAGTGAGTCGATCACGATGGTTCTATTGTAAAACTTTTTCACCACGGAGACACAGAGTCACAGAGAAACCTAACCCCAATAACCTTTAACCGCCGAGTACGCCGAGAGCGCAGAGAAAAACAGGCAAAAGGCTTCACCACAGAGACACAGAGTCACAGAGAAAACCTAATGCCAAGCAAAAACCTTTAAACGTAGAGAGCGCGGAAGTTTCGCAAAGGACGCGGAGAACAGCCTCTATGGCTGGAAGAGCTTAACCACGAAGGACACTAAGGTTCACAAGGGAAATCCCATTCAACTTCTTCGTCAGTGGTGGGCGTGGGCGTGGTCGTATTTTTCGCCTACTGGCAGGGCGATGGTGAGGCGGTTTTCTTTGGGGGCCAGCGGGCAGGTCGCGTAGGGGGTGACCGCACACGGGGGGTTGTAGGCGCGGTTGAAGTCGAGGACTACGGTGCCGTTTACGACCGGGTCGGTATCGAGGAAGCGTCCGCCGGGATAGGTTTCGGTTTTGGCCGTCAAATCGTTGAAGACGATAAACAGGCCTTTTGAGGGGTCGCCGCCAAGGTCGGTGAGTTGAAATTCTTGTCCGTTGAGCTTGAAAACCACGGTACCGGAGACCGGGGTGGGGCTAACGTCGCCGAGGACGGTGGGCACGTCGACGGTTTTCTTGCCGTCGGAGGGGACCCATTTCGCGGTGACGCGGTAGTTGAGATCGAGTGGGAAGAAGGCCAGATCGTGAAAGTTGCGGGCAGCTTCGCTGTCGAGATCTTTGAGGCGGATGCCTAAGCGTGCGCCGCGTTTGATCACGTAGAAGCGCAGGCTGCCCATTTCAACGATGGTGCGTTTGCCGGAAGAGTCGGGCAGGAGGGTCTGGGCGCCAGCAAGCTTACCGGCAATGATGGCGTGGGCGTCGGGAGAAAATTTAGCGACGACGTCTTCTCCCTTGAGTGTGAAGACACCGGCGTGGGCGGGACCTTTGGGGAAGACGATGGCGCTGGCGGCGTCGCTGCCGAAAGTGTTGTCACCGGGTTTGAGCCAGAAAAGGCCGGCGAGCACGAGCCAGTTGGTCTTAAGATCGTCAATTCGCTCGGCTTTCCACTGGTCGAAGGATTGCTGGTAAGCAGGATCGATGGCGGGTGTGGGGCCAGCGCTGGCGGCTACCAGGGTGATTAGGACGAATAGGCTGATTAGTTTGGACTTCATGTGACACCTTCCATAAGGAGGCGAGCCAAACGCGCGATTATTGTGTCGCAAAAACGCGACACATCGCGCGGCTCGCTCAGATCCTTCGCTGCGCAAAAAACGCGCGCTCAGGATGACACTCATTTCATTTCCGGCAGAGGCTCGAGGTCACGGCCGGAAAAGACTTTATCGAACTCGTGCAATAAAGCTTCGTGCACCAGGCCGTTGGAGGCCAGAGTTTCGCGGCTGCTCAATTCAAAAGGGCCGCCGCGAAAGTTGGTGATCTTGCCGCCCGCTTCTTCGACGATCAGCACGCCGGCGGCGGTATCCCAGGGGTTGAGATTGAACTCCCAGAAACCGTCGAAGCGTCCGCAAGCCACACAGCACAAGTCGAGGGCGGCGGAACCGGCGCGGCGTACGCCGTGGGTGCGCAAAGTAATCTGATGATAGAAGAAGATGTTGGGATTCTTGTGGCGCTTGTGGCTGGGGAAGCCGGTCGCGACCAGGCTCTCGGACAGGTTGGCGGTCTTTGAGACGTGGATGCGCTGCTGGTTCAGGTAAGCGCCGCTTCCCTGCTCGGCGGTAAAGAGTTCGTCGCGAGTGGGATCGTAGATCACGCCGGCAATGCGCTGGCCCTTGTATTCCAAGGCCATGGATACGCAAAACACCGGAAAGCCGTGGGCGAAGTTGGTAGTGCCGTCGAGCGGGTCGACGTACCAACGGTAGTCGCTGCCGGTATCCTGCAAGCCGCCCTCTTCGCCGAGGATGTCATGCGCAGGCCAGTGCTCGCGGAGGCGCTGGCGGATGAGCGCTTCGGATTTGCGGTCGGCGACGGTGACCAGGTCGGCGTCGCCCTTGTATTCGATGGCTACGTGCTGGCGAAAATACTCCATGAGCAGGGCGCCGGCTTCGCGGGCGATCTGGGTTGCGGGGGAAATGACATCGGTCTTGGTGGTGGAGGTCATCCGCTACTTACGCCTGCCAGTATCTTCGGCGATGTACATGATTTCGTGCTTGAAGATGAAGAGATTGGGTTTGGCTTCGCGGGTGAGGCGGACCATGTTCTTGTCGTAGTACTCGATCCAGCCGGTTACGACTTCGCCGTCCGCCAGTTTGATGTTCACCGGCTTCTGCTTTTCAGACAGCGATTTCAGGTAGGAGGCTTCTTCTGAGGTTTCTTCCGGGGGTGAGGTTCTGGGCTTGCGCGAGAAGCCTGGCGAACCTTGTCCATGAAATGACATAGGGACATTTTACACGTGTCACTCCTAACCACAGGGGACACAGGGATGCACCGAGGAAAACCGGCCACGGATTTGCACGGATGTGCACGGATGTGCCGGATCGGCAAAGGGCGCGGAGAAAAGCGTAAACCACAAAGGACACCAAGGTACACAAAGGAAATTTCGCGCGGACGGGGAACTACATTTAATCGCAGAGAGCGCGGAGAAGCCCCGGCGGAGGACGCAGAGCAAAACCAATCACAGCCTTTAACCGCAAAGATCGCTAACGGACTCCGCAAAGCGCGCAGAGAAAAGGTAATCGCCTCCACCTAGAACGTGACTTTCACGGAGAATTCGAGGGCGCGCGGAGCGCCGAGGGCAAACACGCCGGAGCCGAGGCCGAGGCGGTTGCTGTTGGGCTGCTGGCCGGAGGTTCCGTTGACCGATCCGGGAGTGCCGCTGAGGACGCCACTGAGCGGATTGGAGGGGCCGTCGAAGTTGGCAAAATTCAAGACGTTGAAGAAGGAGATGCCGGGATGAATCTCGAAGCGATCTTTCACTTTGTAGACCCAACTCAGGCTGAGGTCGAGAGCGCGGAGCCAGTCCATGTTGGCCTCGTTGGCGGGCGCGAGGGGAATGAGTTGTTGCACTCCAGCGAGCGACTGCAACTGGCCCAAGGTGAATAATCCGTTATTGATGAGGACCTGGCCTGCGGGAGTGGGCTGGCCGGCGAAGTTCTGGTTGTAGGACGTGATGAAGGTGTTCAGGTTGCTGGCCTTGACGCCGCGGCCAAAGGATCCAATGTTGGTGCCGGGCAACACGTCGCCGGTACCGCCGTTGGAAGCGAAGCTGCCGTCGCCGGTGCCGTCGCCGGTCAGGTCAGTCTGGAAGATGCCCCCGGCGTTGCCGGACGGGGCGAGGGTTAGGGTTGCGGGCAGGGGGCTGTAGAAATGCGCGATCATGCCGAACCGGAATGAGTAGGGCAAGTCCATGGTGCCACCCAGGGAGAATTGATGGCGGCGGTCGAGGCCATTGGGGCCGATGTAATGCAAGGGATTGTTGAAGTCCGTGGCAATGTTGACGAAGTCATTGTCGGTGGCTGGGGCCACATATTTCGAATAGGAGTAGGAAATCTGGAGGTCGAGATTGGAAATTCGCTTGAAGGGATGGGCTACGTTTTGCTTCAGAGACATCTGTAGGGCGTTGTAGACGGAGCGGCCGCTGGGGAACAACATCTGGTTGGCGCCGAGGTTTTCATTGACCCCGGGGAAGGCAGCGGTTGGGCAGGGGGCGCCGCTGCACAGGGAATAGCCGGAATCGAGGCCGTTGCTGGCGAAATCCGCGATGGTGGCGGGCTGATTGTAGCCGGGCGCTGCGGTAACGGGATTGTTGGGGCAGTTCGCAATCGCGAGATTGATGGCATTGGCGCCGCTGACGCCGCAATTGGCCAAGGTCGTGTTGATGGCGGCGACGGCGTTGGTCATATTGAAAAAGCGGGCGTCGCCGACGTGGTTAGTGTCGATGGCGAGCAGGGTGTGGGTCTCAATGTTGCGAAGGTAATCCGCGGTAAAGACCATTCCCGGGCGCAATTCGTGCTGGATGCCGAAGTTCATCTGAACCGACCGCGGGCTTACGTACTTGGGAGCAAACAGGGCGGTGCCGGTGGCGTCAATTCCATCCGAAAGAGCGTTGCCGATGAAGGCGGCATTGCTGGCCGGACCGGCGGCGAGGGTGGCTGACTGATATTGCGCCTGGAGAGCGGCGATCTGGTTGGCGACTTGGGCAATGGGTTGACCGCAGATCGGAGCCCAATTCTGAACTTGCCCGTTGGGTAAAGTGAAAGCGCTGCCAGTGCCGTTGGAACAAACCGTCTGGTCGATGAGAAACAATCCCGAGGCCAGGCGCGGAGGGCGATCAAACAACTCGTTGTTCCAGATGGAGTTCTCGTAGAACAATCCGATTCCGGCGCGCAGCACGGTTTTGCCGGCCTTGCCGGGATCCCAGGCAACGCCGACTTGGGGAGCGAAGTTGAGATTGGGCTGGTTGACACGGTTGCCGAGTCCGGCGCCAAACTGATTCAGAACCGGGATCGCCGCCAGATCGCTATCGGTGCGACCGGTATCGCGGACGTAGCGCAGGCCATAGGTGAGAGTCAGGTTGCGCTTCATCTTCCAGGTATCACCGAGGTAAAGCGAGATGCGATTATCGGGGCCCAGGCCGCCGGCGGGAAATCCGAAGGCAGGAATCTCGGAACTGAAGCCCTGACCGTTGCTGAGGGTGATGCTGTTTGCGGGATAGTTGAGCGGATTGGCGGCGCCACCGGGCAGAGCCAGACAGGTGGCGGCGCAATCACCGACGCCGGCGCCGACCGCGGGCGCGAGCGCGAGGAAGCTGGCGAAACCGCCTCCCAAGATGCGGTTGTATCCGCCGCCGTAGCGCAGGATGTGCGCGCCAACGGCTTTGCTGCCGTCGTACTTGATCTGCTTATTCGACTGGTAGGTTTGTTGTGGCGCCAGGAAGCTCGGCCCGGAGCAGAAGAAATCAGCGCCGGAGGTCAGGCAATCGGGATCGCTGCCGATGGCAAGTTCGAGGTTGGGAGCGGGATTGAAAATCGGAGAGCCGCCGACCGCATCGGTGATCTGATTACGGAACTTGGTGTAGCCGAAACGAATGCTGTGAGTGAAACCGCCGGTGTTGAAGTCGAGTCCAAAGGCGTGGACGGGGGTGTGATTGTTGTTGGCGAAGGGCTGAAAAGAGTTAGGAATGATGGCCAGGACACTGCGATTCTGATCGAAGGAAAAACGGTAGAAGAACTTGAAGCGATTGTTGATTTGCCAATCGAGACGGCCCACGCCCTCGGCCTCGCGGAAGGGAGAATCGAAACTGCCGGTCAAGGCTTGAAACGGGCCGCTGGACAACACCGGATCGAGCAGGTCTTGCTTGGTGCGCTCAGCGCTCAAGAAGAAGAACAGCTTGTCGTGAATGATGGGGCCGCCGACACTGGCGCCGAATTGATTTCTCTGAAAATAAGTGCTGCTGGCTCCAGGAAGATTGGCGTCGAGACTGTGGTCGCGGAAGTAGTAATAGCCTTCGCCGTGGTAGGCATTGGTCCCCGATTTGGTGGTGACGTTGACGGCGCCCGAGGAAGTCAGTTCGGTGGAAAGATCCAGCGAGGATTGCTCGATCTGAAATTCCTGGATGGCGCCCTCGGGGATGTTCTGGGTGGTGGTGCCGACGGTCTCATCACTGATGTCGAGGCCATCGACTTCGATGCGGGCGGTGCGGCCGAAGCGACCGCCGAAGGAGATGGAAGAAAATCCGTTCTTGGTGGGATCGAAGTTGCCGCCATCCTGGATTTGCACTCCGGGTTCGAGTTGTGCGAGATCGAGGAAATTGCGGCCGTTGATGGGCAGGTTCTCAATCTGCTGGCTGGTCAGGACGCCCTGCACGGTGACTTGCTCGGTGTTGACCTGAATTTGCGAAGCCTGCACTTCCACCACTTGATTGGTCTGTCCAACTGGCAGTCTGACGCTTCCCGCGGTGGTCACGCCCACCTGGACGGTGAGAGGAAGTTCGGCGCTCTTAAAGCCGGAAGCTTCGATGTGCACCACGTAATCGCCGGGGGTCAACGCGCCCGAGGTATAAGCTCCGGCGGAAGTAGTGGCGACATTGACCACCTGGCCGGTGGCGATGCGGGTGATGCGAACTTTGGCTGCGGGGACGACGGCTCCGGTCTGGTCTACGACGATGCCTTGAATGCTGCCGGTGGAACTGGTGCTCTGGGAAAAAAGCAGGGCCGAAAGAGCGAGTAGAACCGCGACGGTGCGGAACGCGAAGGTGGATCGAGAGAACCCGGGGGCCATCGGCAACTTCCTTTCTGGACTTGTCATGAACGGTGTCCAAATACTTATAGCATGCGAGGTTGAGTCTGGGCGTTGCCCTCAGCGGCTAAAGCCGCTATTCGTCTAAGGCCGTACGCGGCCCTGAAGGGCCGCGCTTCCACGGCGATTCCAGGCGTTTGTGAGTTTCCCCACAGTGAGCCAGGGTTTGTCTTCTGCGGCGACCCCGCGTTTTGACTCTGTGATCCAGAACATTGGGCGATTTTCGCAATGCGCAACTTGACTTCCGCCACTTAACCAGCTCCACCTGTTTTGTTAGAAGTGCGACTTGCGGGTGTAGTAGCCGGTGCGATGGTGTACGGCGAACGCGGAAGCGGCAGATGCTGCGGTGACCTTGACCTCAATGCGGCGGTAGTTGGAATCCGAAGTGCGGCGCGAAGGATAGTAGGCCAGCAGATATTGGGTGCGCAGCTCATCGCTGATTTTCCGGAAGGCTTCATCGAGCTGCGGCACTGAGGTGGCATAAAAATACTTGCCGCCGGTATCTTCGGAGATCTGGATGAGGGCATGTTCACCGCCGAGGTCGCGTCCGGCGCTGGCTTCAATGGGCACATCGATGATGCTGTAGACGATGACTTCGGCCTCCTGAGCGGCGCGCACGGCTTCCTTATAGTCAACCCGGCTGACGGTGTCGCCGCCATCGGTGATGATCACCATCACTTTTCTTCCCTGTCTGCGGTCCACTGCGTGCGAGCCGAGATAGATGGCGTCGTAGAGCGCAGTGGCAGCGCCGTAGTGGACGCGGTCGATACCGCGGTCGATGGCTTTCAGGTCCGGAGTGAAGGGAACAATTTCATTGACGGTCTCGCTGAATTCGTAGAGACAGAGCGCATCCACCGGACGCAGGATGGCGTGGGCAAAGCGCCGGGCTGAGGTCAGTTCGAGCGGCAGATCTTTGCGCGTGCTAAGGCTGGTGTCAATGTCCATAACGATGGAAAGCGGCAGGGCGGACTCTTTGTCGAATACCGAGATGGTCTGGGGCGTGCCGTCTTCCAGCAATGCGAAATTGTCTTTGGTCAGCCCGCCCACGGGAGCGCCGTGATCGTCGGTGACGGTGACGAAGACGTTCACCAGCTTGACATCAACTTTGAAGGTTGCATCCGGATTCTGCGCGGCGTCGGGGCTGGAACCCTCGACGATCGGCTTCCGGGACGGAGTGGCGCCGCCGGCCCAAGGCGGCTTAGGCACCTGGGCAGGACAAACCGCGATGGCCACAGCCAGAAAGAGAAAAAGCTGTTTCATACTTATTAGAGGATGGAGCAAAGGGCTGGTCATTTAGATGCGGGCTTCCCTGAATGGCTGCCTTCGCCGGGGGTGAGGCCGGGCGGAAAAGGCTCGCCGTCGGCCCAGACAGCGCCGTCCTCGAAGTATTCTTTCTTCCAGATGGGCACGATACGCTTGAGCGAGTCAATCAGCCAACGGCAAGCCCCAAAGGCAGCGGTGCGGTGCGCAGAGGCGACCACGATGGCGACGCTAGTCTCGCCGATCTGGAGACGGCCGAGACGGTGCACGAGGGCGACGTCGCGGATGGAAAACTTCGCCAGCGCCTGTTGCGCCAGCAGATCCATCTGCTTGAGAGCCATTTCTGGGTAGGCTTCGTAATCCAGGTAGAGTGTCCGGCGGCCGCGAGTATGGTTGCGGACTACACCTTCGAAAGCTACGGCAGCACCGTCGTCAGGGTGCTTGATTTTTTTCAGAATGGCTTGGGTGTCGATGGGATGATCGACAATCGCGGCGTAACTGGTGTGTGGCGCCGATTCGACGGCGGAATTGGAGTGGCCGGAGCCGCCGCTGACTGGAGGGAGCAAAGCGACTTCGTCCCCGGATTTGAGCTGGGAATCGGATGGGGCATATTCCTGATTGATGGACATAGCCAGAGACGCGGCAATCTGGCTCAGGCGGGGAATCTGCTGCTGGTAGTGGGTGAGGAGGTCATGCAAAGTCGCATGGTCGGGCAATTCGAGCGAGTCGCTGCTGCGGCCGGTAATATCTTTGAGCATTCCGAAGAATAGGACGCGGATTTGCATGGGAAGCGGTTGTCAGCTCTCAGCCGTCAGCTCTCAGTGTATCGTGATTGGCGCAAGAAAATGCCGGCTCCCGTGCGGGAGCCGGCGAGTGGGATGAAGCGGGTTTAGCGTCTGCCCTTGGGCTTTCCGGCGTGTGCCGGCGGCGACGAATGTGAAGTTTTGGGTGCAGGAGCGCTGCGGTGCTGCTGCCAGGTGCTGAACTTCTGCGCCTCACTCTGATTGCGCTCCGGCCTGTCCTGAACCGGGGGAGCGGACCTGACGAGCGGACGGCCAGAGTCAACCGGCGGCCGGGGAACTGCCCCTGGCCGCGGCACATTGGGCGCGGCGGGACGATTGCTGGCGCTGGGCGTCTGTGCCCGAGGCGCAGTTCCCTGCTCCTCCAAGCGCGGACTGGCAGGCGTTCCCGGGGTTTCTGGACGAACGTTGGCCGCGGGTGGTCTCTGCTCGAAGGAAGTTTGCGGGGCGGGCGCGCGAGTGCCAACCACGGATCGGTTCATAACTGCGGCGGGTGGTTTTGCCGCAGCAGGGCGTCCGACGCCGGTCACGCCGGCGCGGGTGGGCTGAGCGGCGATGTTATGAACGACAGGAGCTTCCGCCAGCTGCTTGGCGTCTACTTTGACCATACCCTGGGCCACGGGGCGAGCGTTGACGAAGGTTTCGTGCGAAACCGCGGTCACCGCGTTGGCCACGTGCTGATTGGCATAGGCGATGTGAGCCCCGCCGTAGACGTTGTTCACCTGGTTAACGCTGACCCGAGTATTGGTGATGTTCACGTTGTTCACGTAGACGCGGCTGGTGTGGTACCAGGGTACGAACACCTCACGCGGCCCCAGGGGGAACCAGCCGACTGGTCCGACGCCAATGCCGATACCGACGCCAAAACCGCCGCCGCCCACGAAGGCTACCAAGGCGGGAGCGTACACGGGCCGCACCAGCACTGGACCGGGCACCCAGCCCCAGCCGCCACCGATGAAAGCCCAGCGACCGTAATGGAAGGGAGCAAAGCCCCAAGGCTCGTTTTCCACCCAAGTCCAGCCCCAAGGCGCGACCCAGACCCAATGGCCGAAGCGGTAAGGAGCCCAGCCTGGGGCAACGCCGACGGGAGTCCAAACCGGACCGTAGTCGGCAGCGTAGTTCCAGTGACCATATTCGTCGAGGTCCTCAGCGCCGGTCATTTCTGAAGAAATGTAATTCGAGGATTCGGCTCTATCTTCGTGCTGGTCACGATCGAAGGCGAAACTGTCGAAGTCATCGTTGGTGGGGACTTGCCCGATCTGGTGATCCAATTTGTCGGTGCCGTTGAAGGTGGCGTGCTGGCCAGCGATGACGGTGAAGGAATCGCCTCCGCCGGTGACTTCGCCGCGGCCTTTCCATACTGTGACATCGGTTTCATCGCCGGCGGCATTTACGTCGACGCGGTACTCGCCGGGGCGCTGAACCTGAAAAGCAGAATTCGGAGTATCGATCTCGAAGCGGTCTCCGTCATCGAGATGGCGGACGCGGAAGACGAGCGAACCCTGGGACAGGCGCAGTTGGGTGGCCTGGTCGTCGAGCTGGAGAAAGGTCACGCTGGTTTCAGAATCCATGCGCACGGAAGTGGAGCCCATCTGGAACTCGGCGCGTGAATCCTTGTCCGCCCAAAGATTGTCGCCGTTGGTGAGGGGACGATTCTGGACAGCGGTTACCCAGTCTCCCTGGCCGCCGGGCTGAAAAGAAACGGAACCGTTGGAATAGCTGAGCCGGGCGACGCGTCCGGGAGGATCCTGGGCGGGAGAGGCATCGGGCTGGGGCGGGGCTTGGTCCGACTGGGTTACGGTTTGATCGACGGGCGCTTGCGATTGATCCGGTGGTGGCGGCGCTTGGTCCTGTGGCGCGGCTTGGTCCTGCTGGGCAGGCTGGTCCTGGGCCAACGCTTGCCGCGATACAGGCAACGCTAGAAGTCCGGTTAAGAGTGCGGCAATCAGTAAGAATCGTGGCTTCATTTAGTTCATTCCTCGCTTGCGGTTCGGAATCGACCGCGCATTCTTCTCAAAGAAACGTCTCACAGGGATTAAACACTAGTGGAGGTGGAAAGTTCTACTCGGGCGAGATGGAAGCGGTTAACGGCGCACTTAGATGCTGGTGAAAGAAACAAATAACCGCGCGGATAGTGCCTCGGCTTGAAGAACAGGAGCGTTACTTTTCGGTCAACTGACCTAAGAGAAGTCCTTCAAGGTAGTTCGCCATCACAGACACATCGATGTGTCCAGCATCCCAGGCTCGGTCGGCCGCCTTGAGCGCGTCATAATAGGGCTGCCTGTCTTCACGGATGCGTTCAGGTACTATTTTGTTCCCGGTAAGCAGCTTGCCTTGCTTGAGGCAGATTAAGTAATAACAAGCTGCCCTAGCCGTTCTCCCGTTACCTTCGACGAATGGATGTATCCAGTTCAGCCTCCAAAGAGCGTAGGCCGCCAGCGCAGTTGGATGCTCCCCCAATTCGTCCACAGTCCAGTTTTCGTGGATGAAAGAGAAAAACAGATCCATCAAATGAGGGACTTTCTCGAAGTGAGGGGGGATGTGATTGCCAACGTAAACTGGCTCTTCACGATATCTCCCACCGAACTCCGCAATGTTGGAAACCGCGGCATAGTTCAATGCCCATAGCGTGTATTTGTCGAACGCGTCGATCCCTTTCCCCTTGGACAACCCGATCTCTATGCAATTTGAAAGCAGATCATACTGACGTAACAGGTTTTGTTCTTGGATTCTTCTAAAAAGATCGGGATTGTCTTTTTCACGAACCGACATTGTGGGTTTACAAGCTAAGGTGGCCTGCGGCGATTCGCAGGCCACCCTACAACTGCCTCTAGGTTAACAAGCGCAGTTTCTTTGAGGTTTGCCTTACGCTATCCTTGGTGATGTTCTTGGCGTTAGCGGGGGCGTTGCCGAAAGCAAAGCTAATCCTCTGCTCTTGCAACTCCTCCTCAGTCACCTGGGTCTGGCGCGACGTTTCCAGAATTCTCTTTAGCTCGGGATCGGTCTTGATGTTGCCGAGGAATTGCTTCCTGTCTGCCATTGTGGGAATGCCGCCCTTTCTCCTTTTGTTCTCTTCCTTGCCTCGTACAACTATCCAAATACTACTACTTACTCTTGCATTGTCAATAGTTTGCCTTAGCCATCCTGTGGATTTCCACAACCTAGTCCAAAACCTAAGTTTAACGTTCAGTTGTAAACCACTACAAACAGAAAGCTTTCCTAGATGGCCGAAAGTAAGATTCCCTCCAGTGGCCAAGTGTGATCGGATAGCCGGGGTCCTCGGATGCCTCTCAGATCAGGCCACGGGTTGCTCGCTGAGGACTTTTTCGCGTTCCTCGGCGTCCTGCTTTTCTTCTCGGGGCGTGGAGGGTAGCGCCAGTTGCAGGACTTCGTCGATGGTCTTGACGTAGTGGATGTTGACGTTTTCCAGTTGCTCCGGAGTCAGATCTTCGACGACATTCATGCGGTTCTCTGCCGGCAGGATGACGTCGCGGACACCGGCGCGTTTGGCAGCCAGGACTTTTTCTTTCACGCCGCCAATGGGCAGAACGTTGCCGCTGAGGGTGATTTCTCCGGTCATGGCGGTCAGGGGACGCACCGGGCGATTGGTGAGCAGCGAGACCAGAGCGGTGGCCATGGTGACGCCGGCCGAAGGGCCGTCCTTGGGAATGGCGCCCGCGGGCACGTGGATGTGGATGTCGTGCTCGGCGAAGAAATTCTCAGAGATGCCCAACTGCAGTGCGTTGGAGCGGACCCAGGTGAGTGCGGCCTGCATGGACTCCTGCATGACCTGGCCGATTTGGCCGGTCATGGTGAAGCCGCCTTTGCCCTTCATCACATTGGCTTCGACGAACAGAATATCGCCGCCGGACGGGGTCCAGGCCAGGCCGACCACGACGCCGGAACGTTGGGTACGTTCGGCGATTTCGCCTTCGACGCGGATCTTGATGCCACCGAGGAATTCCTGGACGATTTCCGGAGTCACAACCAGTTTTTCCGGCTTGCCCTCGGCGAGACGACGGGCCTGCTTGCGGCAGATGGTGCCAAGGGTGCGTTCCAGGTTACGCACGCCGGCTTCGCGAGTGTAGTGACGAATCACGTATAGAACTGAGTCTTCCGGAAAATCGATCTGCTCTTTGGTGATTCCGTTCTCTTCAATTTGCCGCGGGATCAGGTACTGGAATGCGATGTGAACCTTCTCTTCTTCGGTGTAGCCCTGGAGTTCGATGATCTCCATGCGATCGCGCAGCGGTTCGGAGATGGGATCGAGCATGTTGGCGGTGGTAATGAACAATACCTTGGAGAGATCGAAAGGAACGTCCAAGTAATTGTCGCGGAAGGTGAAGTTCTGCTCGGGATCGAGGGCTTCGAGCAAGGCCGAACTGGGATCGCCGCGGAAATCGCGGCCGACTTTGTCGATTTCATCGAGCATGAAGACCGGATCTTTGGTTTCGGCGCGGCGAATGCCCTGGATGATCTGACCGGGAAGAGCACCAATGTAGGTGCGGCGATGGCCACGCACCTCAGCCTCGTCGTGTACGCCGCCGAGCGAGATGCGGACAAATTTGCGGCCCAGGGCGCGGGCGATGGATTTGCCGAGCGAAGTCTTACCGACTCCGGGAGGGCCGACGAAACACAGGATCGGGCCCTTCATGGTGGGCTTCAAACGGCGGACGGAAAGATAGTCGAGGATCCGATCTTTGACGCGCTTCAAATCGTAGTGGTCGGCATCGAGGACTTCCTTGGCTTTGAGGATGTCCACATCGCCGCCCGAAGTCTTGGCCCAGGGAAGCACGGCCAGCCATTCGATGTAGTTGCGGGTCACGCCATAATCGGCCGCCATGGGTGACATGCGAGTGAGCCGGCCCAATTCCTTGAGAGCTTCTTTCTTGACTTCGTCGGGCATGCCGGCGGCTTCGATTTTCTGCCGCAGTTCTTCGGTATCACGCTGGCCTTCGTCCTGTTCGCCGAGTTCTTTCTGGATGGCCTTCATCTGCTCGCGCAGATAGTACTCACGCTGGGTTTGCTGCACCCGGTCCTGCACTTCGGACTGAATCTTGTTGCGGAGTTGCTGAACTTCCAACTCTTTGGCGAGATGCTGGTTGATCTTTTCGAGACGAATGCGAACGTCGGTGGTTTCGAGCGCGTCCTGCTTGTCGGCAGTGGAGAGCGAAGGCAGCGAGGATGCGATGAAATCCACCAGGCGGCCGGGCTCATCGATATTCATGGCCACGGTGGAAAGTTCATCCGACAGGGTTGGTGAGCCAGCGACGATCTGCTGAAAGAGGGTCAGAACGTTGCGCTGCAAAGCTTCCACTTCGGAGCTTTTGGGCGGAATCGCTTCGGGGACGGTCTCGACCTGAGCGAGCATGAAAGGCGCCAGTTGGGCGAACTGTCCCAAGCGCACCCGTTCCAGACCTTCGGCAAAGACGAACAGGCTCTGGTTGGGCATTTTGACGACTTTGTGGACAATGGCGAGGGTACCGACGGTGTACAAATCGGCAGGCTGAGGAGCGTCAACCCGAGCCTCGCGCTGGGCGACCACTACGATGGTCTTGTCTTCCCCCAGAGAATTGATGAGTTGAACGGAGCTTTCCCGGCCCACGGTCAAGGGCAGGACGGCGTGGGGAAATAAGACAGTATCCCTAACAGGGAGAATGGGAAGGGCGCGTTCTGCCTCCGCCTTGCTGGTGCTCTCTTTTTCTTTAACGGTGCGCTCGGGATGCGAGGGCTGTGTCATGATTCACCTTGAGTGTATTGTGCTCAAGTTTGGATGAGGCTAGTGCCCCAAAGGATGCAATCGGCTTTTCGGGGCGATTCCTTAGAGCGCACTGAGTCTAAACCTTCTTAGTACGGTTTGCACCCATCCAAAGGTAGCAAGACGCCTGGTGTGGGTTACCGTTATGGTGACGCAGGAGGGGGAGTTGGCAGGTGTTTCTCCAGGACGAAGGCGTCGACGCCGGTGGAGTAGTACCGGGGGACGATGTTGACGACGCTGTATTGATGGCGTTTGTAGAAGGCCAGGGCGGAAGCATTGTCGACGGCGGTTTCCAGCACCACGGTATGACAAGGGGCCCGGCACAAGCGCTCCTCGGCGGCGGCCAGGAGCTTCGAACCGAGGCCGCTGCGACGGCTTTCGGGGAGCACATCAATGGTGATGATGTGACCTACGCCACGGCGGCTGGCTTCGGCGACGATGAAACCAGCAAGGACGCCGGGTGCTCCGGCGCCATGTTCGGCGACGACGGTGAAAGATCCGCGGCGCCGGAGGTAGGCGGCCAGCTCCCGCCGGGGGTAGGCGATGCCGGGCGGAAAGCACCTCTGGTCGATGCTCCACAGGACCTCAAAATCCTCGGCCCGAAAGTCTCGCAGGGCAAACTCCACCTCGCAATTCTATCTGGAACGGCCAGCCCGGCGGCCTTTTTGTGCACAGGAAAAGGGTTTAGAGCTAGTGAAAAAACAAGCGAAGAAACTGTTGCGTGGGGCGCACCCCAAGACGTACCATGCGCATCTGAGATGGTTGTGGGGTACCTGATTCTTATCTACGTGGGATGGGTAGCGGGCCTGGTTGGGCTGTGGTATTTCTGCCTAGCGGGGTATAACCGCCGCAGGGGAATCCTTGCCCTGCGCAAAGTTGAGGCGGCGTGCACGCACCGTGCGCGGGTGGTGGATGCCCACTGGATTGGAGCCTCGCGGTTACAGGCGCGTCTACGGTTTGCCACTCACTGGTTTGAGAATGCTCAGGTCACCATCCGACTGCTGCCGCGTCCGTTGCCGGTGCAGTGGCTGTTGAGCCGTTGGCGCAAGCAGAGAGAGACGGTGACGTTTGAGGCGGACCTGGACCACGCACCGGGGGTACAGATGGAAGTGTTCCGGCATCACTGGCTGAGCGACAGCGATCGCGAGATGATCCGGAGTTCGCGCAATTGGACGGTTGCGCGTTCGCGGCCGGTGGTGCTGACCACGTCCAACCAATGGCGACAGGAACTTCCGCCGATCGTGAACACTCTGATGAGCTCTCGCGGGCACAGCTTGCTGAAGGTGCGTCTGCGCCCTGAATCGCCGCACCTGGCGGCGACGATGGACTTGGACGCTCTAACGGGCGAGGAGGCAGTGGCCGGGTTCCTGGGTGTGCTGCGGGAGTTGGCGAGCGGGGCATCGCGGTCGAGGCAGTAATCCCAAGTATCTCAACTTTTCCCACGGCTTACGCCGTGGGCTTTATTATTGCGCCGCGCCGCGGCTAAGACCCG
>Ga0209517_10004270_pt1 | contig 18852 bp, 19 predicted proteins | sample PeaSoiMetSII2010_FD_187695 | JGI IMG/M metagenome (GOLD analysis project Ga0209517, IMG submission 187695) | Peat soil microbial communities from Weissenstadt, Germany - SII-2010 (SPAdes) (version 2) | ecosystem: Environmental > Terrestrial > Soil > Wetlands > Peat | place: Germany...
TTATTCCGTCCACGCCCAGGTCGGACATGATCTTGCCGCATAGCGCGCCCTTCTCGTCGGTGAGGTCGAGCATGCGGAACCCTTTGAGCAACTCGCAGGTCATGGCAGTGCCTTTCCAGATTTACGGTTTTCGCGGGCACTGCGAGCGCGATCGCCCACCTGCCTGCGGCGAGCCATTCTAGCGTTAACTATGGCAAGCTTGGAACGGACGTTTTCGAAGGCCGCTGGCGGACCATGTGGCAAGGGTTCTTCGCTGCGCTGCTCCGATCGTTCTGCTGCGCTTGCTCCCTGGTTGTCATCCTGAGCGAGTCTGCGAGTCGAAGGACCCCGGGTCTTTCTTGCTTTCCGTTCGTCGCGACCGGTTGAAGAACCGGGGTCCTTCGACTCGCGCAACGCTCGCTCAGGATGACAACCAAGAGAGATCAGCTCGGAACGGCAAAACGTCCGGCCCGCATGACCTACGCCTGGGCCGCTTTGCGGGCGGCGCCGATTGCGGTTGCGTAGTCGGCGTGCTCCGGGATCACGATTCCGTGGCCGAAGATGAATTCGAGCTTCCGAACCCGCTGCATGAAGCGGAAGATGCGCGTGAGCTTTCCGGTCAGCACGATATCGTGTTGATGGCATGCGCGCGCGCTGGCGCGGCTGAGCACCGCGATTACTTCGACGATCATGTTCATGATCGCCAGCGCCTTGTCCTCGGCGGTCGCATCGGCGTTGAGCTTGCCGAAATTGGCCGCGGTCGCATTCGGCGGCAGATCGCCGACCGCTCCGCCGGCGATATCCTGCACCGTCAGATCGACGCGCCTCAAGTCGCCGCGCTCGGCCATCGCCTCCAGCGTCTCGATAGTCGAGACTCCGAGCATGTGTTTGGCGAGACCCAGCAGCGTGCCGCCGCCGACGCCGGTACCGCCGAAATGCTCGATACGATTGTCGCGCACCGAGACGATCGCCGTGCCGGTCCCGAGCGACACCACCATCGCCTCGGTCTTGCCGGCCAGCCAGGTGCCGCCGATGCCGATCGCGGTGAACTCGTCGACCTTGAGCACCGGCCGGCCGAGCAGCGTGTCCGTAAGCGCGCGCGCGCCTGCGCCGGTCGCCGCGACCCGATCGATTTGCTCCAGGCGCAGACCGAGATCGAATACCAGCTTGCCCAGCGCGCCGGCGGCCGCCGCCACCGGATCGTTGGCTTCGATCGTCACGACATGGAGATCGCCGTTGTTGGAAACGACCGCATCGGTGGTGGACCCGCCGATATCGATGCCTACTATCATACGCGGTGCCGGCCTCGGTCCGGCCCGCCTCAGAGGCTAGTCCAGCGCGCCGCGATACTGCAAATGGGGCAGGCAGCCTTAGCCGTCGCTCCACGCTGTGCTAGGTTCCAGCCAGTGGCAAAGCGCAGCGCCGCACAGGACAGTCTCTTTCGATCGATCGGAAGGCCGCCGGCCGGACAGCCGCTGGCCGACCGGATTCGTCCGGCGCGACTCGATGAAGTCGTCGGCCAGGACCATCTGCTGGGTCCCGGAAAGCTGTTGACCCTGATGGTGGCGGCGCATTCGCTGCCGTCGATCATTTTGTGGGGACCGCCCGGGAGCGGCAAGACCACGATCGCGATGCTGCTCGCGCGCGAATCCGGCGCGGAGCTGATTACGATCCCGGCGGTCTCGGCCGGAGTCGCCGATTTGCGCGAGGCGGTGGAGATCGCGCGGCGGCGCCACGCGATCGACGGCAAGCGGACCGTGGTCTTCATCGACGAGATCCATCGATGGAACCGGGCGCAGCAGGACGCGATGCTGCCGCACGTCGAAAGCGGACTCATCACGCTGATCGGCGCGACCACCGAGAACCCGTCGTTCGAGGTCGTCTCGCCGCTGCTCTCGCGAGTGCGGGTGCTGGTGCTCCAGCCGCTGACGGAGGAGAACATCGCGACCCTGGTTGATCGCGGGCTCAACGATCCCGAGCGCGGGCTGGGCAAGCTCAAGATCCGGCTCGAAGACGACGCAAAGGCGGAACTGATCTCGCTGGCGGGCGGCGACGCCCGCCGCGCGCTCAACACGCTCGAGGTTGCCGCAGCGCTCTCGCGCCAGGCCGGCTCGGAGACCATCACGCGCGAGCGCGTCAACGAAGCGGCCCAGCACAAGGCGCTGCTGTACGATCGCGCGGGCGAGGAGCACTACAACGTCATCTCGGCCTTCATCAAGAGCATGCGCGGCAGCGACCCCGACGCGGCCGTCTACTGGATGATACGGATGGTCGAGGCCGGGGAAGATCCGCTTTTCATCGCACGCCGGATGGTGATCTTCGCGGCCGAAGACGTGGGCAACGCCGATCCGCGCGCGCTGCAAGTCGCGATCGCGGTCAAGGACGCGGTCGATTTCGTCGGGCTGCCCGAAGGCGTAATCCCGCTCGCGCAGGGCGTCACCTATCTGGCGGGCGCGCCGAAATCAAACGCGTCATATCGCGCGATGCTCGCCGCACGCGAAGACGTGAAGCGTCACGGCGCCCTGCCCGTGCCGCTCCATTTGCGCAACGCGCCTACGCCGATGATGGCCCGCCTAGGATACGGCGATGAGTACCGCTATCCGCACAACTACGAGGGCGCCGTCGTCCGACAGGAATACATGCCCGAGAAGCTCTCGGGACAGCGCTACTATCAGCCGTCGGACAGGGGCTACGAGACGCGAATCCGCGAATACCTCGAACGGTCACGGGCCGCGCCCGCGGCCCCTGCGGCCGAATCAAAAGAAAAGAGCCGCAAGCAATAAAAGCGCGGCATCTTGGCGGAAGATCCGTCCCCCGACCGGGCCATGGTTGGTCGGCGCCGCGCGCCGGAACGCATCTGGGGTCAACAAATTCAGATGAGATCAAAGCGCGGAGCGCCGGACCAGCCGCGTGGCTCGAAGCCTACTTCGCTCCGAGCACGGCATCCTTGAGCGCCTTGGCCGCGGTGAACCGCAGCCGCGTGCGCGCGGGAATATTGATCGGCTCGCCGGTGGCGGGATTGCGGCCGACACGCGCCTTGGTCTTGCGCTTGCGGAAGATGCCCAATCCTGCCAGGCGCAGAGCACCTTCTTTCTTGAGCTGTTTGACCACGAGACCGGTGAGCTCTTCGAGCGCCGACTTTCCCTGCTTCTTGGTAATCCCGACTTTTTCCGCGAGATGAGCTGCGACCTGAGACTGCGTCATCATCCTCCTCCTTGAGGCCCTGACTTGGGTGCATCAAGCGTGAACGACTACGAGACATTTTTCAAGCGGAACGGTCCGAAAACAAGCTTTTTTTCGCGGTTCGGGAAGCCTTTTGAACAGCTCGCCGCCGGGCTCAGTACCGAACCTCGACCAAAAAGAGGCCCGCGGCGGGCGCTGCGGCGGGCACCAACCCGCGATCGCGCCGCGCGATAAGGCCGCTTACGCCGCCGGGATCGAGCTTCCCGCGCCCCACCTCCACCATCGTCGCGACCATCGTACGCACCATGTGACGCAGAAATCCGTTGGCCTCGATTCGATAGGTCAGGCGCGCGCCGTCGCGCGACCATCGGCTGAGATTGACGCGCCGGACAGTGCTTTTCACGTCCGAGCCGAGCGTCCGGAAGGCCGCGAAATCGCGATCGCCGACGAACAGCCCGGCGGCCTTGTTCATCGCGTCGAGGTCGAGCGGGTCGCGAACCAGCCACGAGTAACGGTATTCAAAGGCCGACGGGGACGGCTGATTGAGCACGCGATATTCGTAGACCCGAAGCCGCGCGTCACGCCGCGGATCGAAGTCGTCGCTCGCCTGCTCGGCGGCGAGCACGACTATATCGGGCGGCAGCAGAGCGTTGAGCGCGCGCTGAAGCTCCGCCGGGTCGAACGGCCGCGGCAGCGCAAACGATGCGACCTGTCCGAGCGCGTGGACGCCGGCGTCGGTCCGTCCCGCGCCGCGCACGCGGACCTTGTCCGTAAAGATCCGCTCCAGCGCGGATTCGAGGCGGGCCTGAATCGAATCCTGTCCGCTCTGGTATTGCCAGCCGAAATAGTTGGCGCCGTCGTATTCGAGCGTGATCCTGATCTGCATGCCGCGGGCCGATCACGCCAGGGTCGAGCCGCTTCCCGGGCGCAGATTCTCGGCGACCCACAAGGCCGGCAGTACGGCCAGGCGGGCACTGTCGAACAGGCACCAGAGCGCGACGCCGGGCGGGCGCTCAAGGACCCTGACCAGAATCGCATCTTCGCCGACCGCGTCTACCACGCCGCGGAATTGGGGACCCTCGTCCTCGACCAGCAGCACGCCCGGCGCTTCCCTGAGCTTGCGGCGCGCTAGATAGCAGTCGATACGCGCCGACAGCGCGAGTGCCGTGCCGTGAAGCGTAGGCGCCTGGGCGACCAGCAGCGCCATCGAGGGCTTGTAGCCGAGCAGCGACGCGGCTTGCGAACCGAGCTCGGCGGCGGTTTGAGCCTCGCGTGGATCGACGAAGACATTGAAGGCCAGCTGAATCTCGCCCTCGCCGACGCTGAGTTGCGCGTTCATCAGGTTGGCTGATTGCGTGATCAGGCCGGCGAGGCGCTCTCTTCCGCCGTAGCTGGCGCCGAGGATAGCGGTCGCCGCGACAAACTCCGCCCGCGCGTCGAGCGCCTTCAAAAGCGTGGCCAGCACGTAAGCCACCGGATGAGGCAGCGCGAAGATCCCGCCAGCGGCAAGCCGCGCGATCTCCCCGCGCGGAGTGAGTCCCGGCGCGACCAGCGGCGCTCGCGATATCGAACGGGCGGCCGGGCTCAGATCGATCAGCAGCGGGCCGGAAGACGCCGCCGAAACGGCCTTGATGATCTCGGCGGCGCTGTGCTCCGGCAGGGCCAGAAAGGCAACGTCGAAGCCGGCAAGATCGGCAGCACTGGTGAACGCATCGACCGGCAACTCGTTTCCGCCGACTTCGATCCGCTGCGGCGCGGAGTCCGCCGAGGCGAACAGTTTCAATTCCGCGTATGGAAACCGGCGCTCGTCGATCAACTCCACCAGGCGCGCTCCGACCGTGCCGGTGGCGCCGACGATCGCCAGTTTCAAATCGCGGCCGGGCGCCGCACTCATCTCAGGCTTCCAAGCTCTCGTCAGGTTTCCAGGCTTTCGATTTTTTCGCGCACCAGGCGTCCCATCGCCTTGCATCCCACCAGCTTGCCGGTGCCACCGGTATGGAGGTCGCGGGTGCGATAGCCTTCGCGCATCACCTCTTCAACCGCGTGCTCGATCAGTTCCGCGTCGGAGCGCATCCCAAGCGAATGCTCGAGCAGCATCGCGGCCGACAGGATCGCGGCGAGCGGGTTCGCCTCATCGCGGCCCGCGATATCGGGCGCGCTGCCGTGAATCGGCTCGTAGAGCCCGACCCGGTATCCCGCGCTGTTCAACTCTTCGCCCAGCGAGGCCGACGGCAGCAGCCCCAGCGATCCGGCCAGCACGGAGGCCTCGTCGGTCAGGATATCGCCGAACATGTTCTCCGTGACGATCACGTCGAAGTCCTTCGGGCGGCGGATCAGATGCATCGCCATCGAGTCGACGAGCTGGTTCTCGAAGGTCACGTCCTTGAATTCCGCGCTGACTTCGCCCGCGATCTCACGCCACAGCCGCGAGGTCGCCAGGATGTTGGCCTTGTCGACCGAGGTCAGGCGCTTGCGCCGATTGCGCGCCAGCTCGAAGCCGAAGCGCAGCGCGCGCACAATCTCCGCCTCGGTGTAAAAGCAGGTGTCGACCGCTTCGCGGCCGTCGGGGGTCTTGCGCTTCTCGCTGGGCCGGCCGTAATAGATGCCGCCGGTCAGCTCGCGCAGCACGATCAGATCGACGCCGTTGACGACCTCGGGCTTGAGCGGCGACGACGCGCTCAACTCCTTGATGGTCTTCACGGGACGCAGGTTGGCGAACAATCCCAGCGCCTTGCGCAATCCGAGCAGGGCCTGCTCGGGCCGTTGCTCGGCGTTGGGATTGTCCCACTTCGGCCCGCCGACCGCGCCGAGCAGGATCGCGTCGCTCTCGCGCGCGTGCTCGAGCACATCGTCGGGGAGCGGAGTGCCGCGCGTATCGAGCGCGATGCCGCCGATCGCGCCCTCCCTGAATTCCAGATCGACCGCCGCATGGCGCGCGACGATCTTCAGGACCTGCATCGCTTCGCCGACGACTTCGGGCCCGATGCCGTCGCCCTTGAGAGTCAGGATTTTATAGGCCATTGGTCAGCGCGCTGGGGCAAGTGATGGGAACGGGTGGCGAATCGATTGGTTTCGTGCGCGACACTATTGAGGAGAATCCGCTTGAGGCCCTGACCGCTCTAGCAATTAGCCCAACTGCGCAACGTTCGGCAAGCCCCGCGGCAAGCATCGAATACTTGAATAGTTGCAGGGGCTGCGCCCTCACCCGCCGGGCGATTTGCGGAGCAAATCGCTCGGCGACCTCTCCCGGCTTGCGCCTGCGAGCAACTCGCAGGCGCGGGAGAGGTAAAAAAAGTCGCGTCTCCGCTTTCGTAGCGCTGGGCGGAGCGTGCCCTGAGGCCGCTCGAAGGGTGCCGGTTCCTACTGAAGTAGGGTCGGCGTCCCGCCGACCACACCCGATGGGCGGGAGTGCCGCCTATATTATGGCCCGTCGGATGCGCGGACTTGCGGCGTGCGGCCGCGGGCGCGGAGGCGGTTGAGCGCGTTCACCAGCGCCAGCGCGCTCGCCATGATGATGTCGCTATGGGCGCCGTGTCCGGCGACGGTGATCCCGTCTTCGCGCAGCATGCAGCTTACCTCGCCCAGCGCGTCGGTGCCGCCGGTGATCGCCTTGACCGAATAGCGCTCGAGCACGGGATTGATGCCGGCGATTTTAAGGATCGCTTTGTAGGTCGCGTCGACTATCCCGTCACCGCTCGAGGCCTCGGTGCGCTCCGCGCCGTTCACGCGCATCGTGACACGCGCCTGCGGCGTCTCTTTGCTCGACGAGCTCACCTCCAAGTCGACCAGCTCGAGCTGATCGCCCAGGCGCCGGAATTCTTCGCTGACCAAAGCCAAAATGTCGTCGTCGTAGACGACTTTCTTCTTGTCGCACAGCGCCTTGAATTCGGCGAAGGCCTTTTCGAGATCGATCGCCGCCGCATCGACGCCCAGTTCCGCCAGCCGGTTGATGAAGGCGTGACGCCCCGAATGCTTGCCCAGCACGAGTTTGTTCGAGGGTATCCCGACTTCCTCGGGCTTCATGATCTCGTAGGTCAGCTTGTACTTGAGCACGCCGTCCTGATGGATTCCGGCCTCGTGGGCGAACGCGTTGTCGCCGACGATCGGCTTGTTGGGCGGCACCGGCTGCCCGATCACCTGCGCGAGCAGGCGCGAGGCGGGATAGATCTGGCGCGTGTTGACGCGGCTCTCGACGCCGAGCAGGTCGCGGCGCGTCCGCAGCGCCATCACGACCTCTTCCATCGAGGTGTTCCCGGCGCGCTCGCCGATCCCGTTGATCGTGCATTCGATCTGGCGCGCGCCGTTGCGGATCGCGGCCAGCGAGTTGGCGACCGCGAGGCCCAGGTCATTATGGCAATGCGCGCTCCAGATAACCTTGTCGGCGCCCGGAACATGCTCGCGCATATAGGCGAACATCGCGCCGTATTCCTCGGGAATCGCGTGGCCGGTGGTATCGGGCAGGTTGATGATCTTCGCGCCCGCGCGGATAACCTCGGCGCAAACCTTGGCCATGTACTCCCAATCGCTGCGCGAGGCGTCCTCGGCCGAGAATTCGATATGATCGACGTGCTTGCTGGCGCGCGCGACCGCCCAGGTGGCCGCGTCGAGCACGTCTTCGCGGGTCATGTTGAGCTTGTACTTGAGATGGATCTCCGAGGTCGCGATAAAAATGTGGATGCCCGGGCGGGCCGCCTTGTCGACCGACTTGAGCGATTGATCGACGTCCTGCTCGCGGGTGCGCGAGAGGCTCAGCACGACCGGTTTGGTCACGGCCTGACATACGCGCTGCACCGACTCGAAATCGCCGGGGGATGAAGCGGCGAAGCCGGCCTCGATAATATCGACGTTGAGGCGTTCGAGCTGGCGCGCGACCGCGACCTTCTCCTCGACGTTCATGGTCGCGCCGGGCGATTGCTCGCCGTCGCGGAGCGTGGTGTCGAAAATCCGGACGTAGTCGCCGGAGTCCGATGGAATGCGGTTCGCGTCAGCCATGTCTCTCACCTCTCATCGTCTTTTCCCTCCGCTCTTCCCCTCCGATAGCCAAGCGAACCGCGCACAAAAGAAAACGCCTCGGGCGGCTCGCTTGGCTCACCCGAGGCGTTGGTCGCGAAGTTAATCAGCCGTTCAGGCCCGCCGCGCGACGCACCCGGAGTGGGCCCCTCTAAGGGCCAGTCCGAGCAGCAGTGTAAGCAGCAGCGCCGAAAACAGCATGGTGAAATGATGTTAGGCTCGACTCATACGTTCAGTCAAGCGGTACTGTCCGAGGGTGCTGTCCTAATTCGGGGCGACTGTCCTGATTTGACGGAGCGGATGTCCTAATTTCGGGGTGAGAGCGTCCTACTTTATGGCACTGTAAGGAGCGCAGCGGGCATACACCCGAGCGGCTAGAATTCCAGCCTGCATTTGAGAGACTAGGTTGCCCGTTGCTTTGGTTGCTTTCAGCTGCTCACTTGCCTCATCCGCTTGCGCTTTTCTCTTGGTCTCGCAGTCCTCTTTAGAATTGAATTCGAGTTCGGGGTTCCACGCGCCAATGGGGAGATCAGTGCTTACGAAAGTTTCAGGCTTAAGGGGTGAGCCGCCGGGGTGCTCCTGCGGCTCCATCAAAAACCAGACCAGATCGGTTGGCTCAGAGTTGGGCTGTCTGGATGATCTGGCCGTTGGTTCTCCTTGAGAAATAGCAGAACCGAACAGTATGGTTTCAAAGGTCACCAGCAGCACCAGCAGCACGGCGACACGATTCGGCTTCATGTCGTCGTTTATAACGCGGTCGCTCGGGAAAAGCGAAAGGGGGACGAGAAGGAAACCTGATGGGGAGAAGAACGACCTGGGACCTGTTCTTAACGTTTGACCCCGGGGGATCAAGAGTCTGCGGCGGGCAGGGGCTAAATTTCGCGCCCCAATTCGGACAGTACCTTTCCCTGGGTAATACTCGAACCTGTTGGCGAGCTAGCCGCCTGAGGGCGTGTCGAGGCGATGCGATAGGGAGCCGGTCTTGCCGCGATCGTTGGCGGGTTGCGCGAGGGTGCTGCGGGCCTGATCGGCCGGCACCGGCCGGAGGACGGGCACCTTCTTGCTCATCTTCTCGCCGCTGAGCATCAGGATCGGGCCCGAGAGCACGTAGGCGGTTGCCAGCGCGAACATCGTGAGCTGGGGCAGCGCGAGGAAGAACGCCGCCGCGACCAGAACGCCGATCAGAATCTCGAGCGGCGCCCGGCGGCGCAGATTTACGGACTTGAAGCTCGGGTAGGGCACCCGCGAGATCATCGCGGCGGACAGCGCCACGGTCAGCGGCGCGGCGACGGCTTCGAGCGTGCGCGGCGAATCGAGCTCGAAATAGCTGTAGGCGAGCACCAGGCTGGCGATCATCAGGGCCGCGCCGGGGACCGGCAGACCCGTGAAACGGTTCTTGTCGGTGCTGCCGGTCTGGATATTGAAGCGCGCCAGCCGGAGCGCGGAGCAGACCACAAAGATTCCGCTGACGATCCATCCCCATAGTCCGAGCGGGCGCACCGCAAAGGTATAGATCAGCCCCGCCGGCGCGACTCCGAACGCCACGATATCCGACAGGCTGTCATATTCCACGCCAAACTGGCTGGAGGTGCGCGACATCCGGGCGACCCGCCCGTCGAGTCCGTCGCATACGAAAGCGATCATGATCATCACCGCGGCCAGCTCGAAATGGGCATTGATCGCGGAGATCAGCGAGTAGAACCCCGCCATCAGGCCGAGCGAGGTAATCGTCGCGGGCAGCAGATACACGCCGCGTCGAAGCGGCGCAGCAACCTTCTTGCGCTGTTCCTTCAACCGGCCGGAAATCAGCCGCACTCGCGCCCGCTCGCCTCCGGCGCGCTCGCCCCCGGCGCGTTCGAATTGGCGTCTTTTCATTGCAATGACTCCGCTTTCGGCACTGGCTCCCCTGGTGTGAGCTCTCCGATAACGCTCTCGCCGGCCCGGACCCGATCGCCCACGCTCACCACGACCCGGTACTGAAGCGGCATGAAGTGATCGACGCGGCTGCCGAACATGATGAGCCCGATCCGCTGGCCTGCGTTTATCTTATCACGTTTTCGCAGCCGGCAGACTATGCGGCGGGCAACGTATCCCGCGACCTGGACCATCGCGTGCCGCGCCCCGGACGCATCGTCGAGCGCGATCAGATTGCGCTCGTTATGCTCGCTGGCGTAGTCGCTGAAGGCAGCGCGGAACTCGCCGCTGATGTGTTGGAGCGATACGACTTCGCCGCTTACCGGCGCGCGGTTGACGTGCACGTTGAGCGGCGACATGAAGACCGACACGCGGCGGAAATCCCCCTCGATTCCCGACGGCGCGCCCTGGCCGACATCGGTGACTTTGCCGTCGGCGCCCGACAGCACGACCCCGCTGCGGGCCGGAGGGGTGCGATTCGGGTCGCGGAAGAAAGCGCCGATCGCGAGCGCCACGGCCAGCATCGCAAGCCCGAGCCAGTGGAGTCCGATCGCCAGAACCAAAATTGCGGCGGCGCCGGTGCCGATCGAGATCGCGGCGCCCTCGGCGGCGATTCCGATCATCGCGGCGACGCGCGCCAGAGGACGGTCCTGGCTCGCGCGGTCGCGCGATTCTGCCTGGGAGAGACCGTTCAATGAAGTATGCAGGGGCGTTCTGCCCGCCTGTATCCGCGCATCGGCGCCCTCATCCGCCGAGCGGCTTGCTTCCGCAAGTCGCTCGGCGACCTCTCCCGGCTTGTGCCTGCGACCAGGTCGCAGACACGGGAGAGGCGTTCCGGAGGGGAAAAGCGCTGCTCTTAAACCCCTCTCCCGCTTTTTTGCGGGAGAGGGCAAGCGGCGCGGCGTTTGCTCTTTCTTGCAAACGCCGTGACGCGCGGGTGAGGGTGCTGCTCGCTGACATGGACGCGAAAGGATCTCAGGCTCTCAAATCGATACGTGCGCGAGAGATCTAATTCTTCGACTTGTCGACCAGGCGATCGCTCGCCAGCCAGGGCATGAAGGCGCGCAGCTTGCGGCCGACATCCTCGACCGGATGATGCTCGCCCTCCTTGCGCAGCTCGCGGAAGTGCGGCAGGCCGGCGCGGTATTCCTCGATCCATTCGTTGGCGAACTTGCCCGACTGGATATCGGCGAGCAGCTTTTTCATCGCCTCGCGCGATTGCGATCCGACCACCCGCTTGCCGCGCGTCATATCGCCGTACTCGGCGGTGTTGCTGATCGAGTAGCGCATGTTCGAGATGCCGCCCTCGTAGATCAGATCGACGATCAGCTTCACCTCATGCACGCATTCGAAGTACGCCATCTCCGGCGCGTAGCCGGCCTCGACCAGGGTCTCGTAGCCGGCCCTGATCAGCTCGGTCAGGCCGCCACACAGCACCGCCTGCTCGCCGAAGAGATCGGTTTCGGTCTCCTCCTTGAACGAGGTCTCGATCAGCGCGGCGCGCGCGCCGCCGATCGCGGCGCCATAGGCGAGACCGATCTGCTTGGTGTCGCCCGACGGGTCCTGCTGGATCGCGAGCAGGCACGGCACGCCGCGGCCTTTGGTGTATTCGGAGCGCACCAGATGGCCGGGGCCCTTGGGCGCGATCATGAAGACGTTCACGTCCGCAGGCGGCACGATGAATTTGAAATGGATATTGAAGCCGTGGCCGAATGCGAGGTATTTGCCGGCGGTCAGGAACGGGCCGATCTCGCTGCGATAGATGTCGGAGCCCATCTCGTCGGGCACCAGGATCATGATCACGTCGGCCTGCTTCGCCGCGTCGGCGGTTTCGAGCACTTTGAGGCCCTGTTTGGCCGCCTTGTCCCACGAGGGACTGCCCTTGCGCAGTCCGACCCGCACGTCCATCCCGCTGTCGCGCAGATTGAGCGCGTGCGCGTGGCCCTGGCTGCCAAAGCCGATGATCGCGATCTTCTTGGGCTTGAGCGCGTTCAGGTCGGCGTCGCGGTCGTAGTAAACCTTCATCTTTTGCTCCTGACTCCTGACCTTTGCTCAGCGGCTCGGGGCCGGATGTTACTCGGCGCTTTGCCGCGCGCGGCCGTGATTGACGTGCGGCTGAACCGACCGCGCCATCGCGATCTTCCCCGAGCGCACGACTTCCTTTATTCCGAGCGGGCGTACCAGCTCGATAAACGCCTGGATCTTGCCGGAATCGCCGGTGATCTCGACCGTCACGGAGCGCGGACCGATGTCCACTACATGGGCGCGGAACGCCGCAACGATCGAATCCAGCTCCGAGCGCGTGCGCTCTTCGACCGCGACCTTGACCATCACCATCTCGCGGTCGACGGTATCGACATCCTTGAAGTCGGTCACCTTGATGACCGAGACCAGCTTGTTCAGTTGTTTGTTGATCTGCTCGAGGATCTGCTCCTCGCCGGAAGTAACCAATACGACCCGCGAGACGGTCGGATCCGAGGGATCCTCGTTGACCGTCAGCGACTGAATATTGAAGCCGCGGCTGGAAAACAGCCCCACAACGCGCGCGAGAACGCCGAATTCGTTTTCGACCAACACCGATATCGTATGACTGGGCATCGAGATGGAGTTCGCGCGCGCATCGCGGGGCGCCGCCGGTTCAGCGTGCCTCGTTCTGGTGCCGCTGGAGGATCGCCATCATGCGGTCCTTGGAGGCCAATTTGAGCTTTTGGATGCGTTTCATTTCCACTTCGTCGGCGGCGGTCAGGTAGTGTTTGCTGCGCAATGACTCGACCTGCCGCTTGAGATCGAGATGCTCGTCGTAGAGCGCTTTCAGCTCCTGGTCGTGGGTTGCAAGCCGCTGAATGAGATCGAGTTCTCTTTGGTCCATATCTCCTCCGCGTAGACTTTCGTGCGGTCCGCACCGGGCGCCCTAAGGGTCGCCTCGGGCGGCCTGACGTAAAGAGGTTCCAGGATGACTGCGTGCTCCGCATCACCGCGCGCGAGCCTGGCCGCGCCCAGCGCCGCGACGAGCCTGCCCGTCGGCGCCAGTTTCGATCCAGCCAGCACCGTCGCCCGCCCGCCCCGCCTGCCAATGAGGGATTCGGCCTCAGCCGCGCTGCGGTCCCCCGCGAGCACCGTCCTATCCGGGAGCCGTGAGATCAACCAGTCGAGAGTCACCACCAGATCGTCCGATAGCTTGTGTAGCCCATCCGGCACGATCCGGTAAAGGGCCGCGTAGACCTCTGTCTTGCGGGCGTCCAGGAGCACGCAGATGGTTTCGCCGGCCTCCACCGCCCCCGCTTCGAGCGCGCTCAGCGCTATCGCATCGAGACTCGGCACGCCGCAGATCAAGGCTCCCGACGCTGCCACCATCCCTTTCGCGTAGCTGAGCGCGATCCGAAGTCCGGTGAACGAGCCGGGGCCGATCGCCACCGCCACGCCGGCCAGATCGCGAATTCCGATTCGGGCCGAATCGAGCAGTTCCGCGACCGCGTCGGGGAGCGAGGCGCCGTGCGGGCCGGCTGATCGCGTCAGCTCTGCCAGTACCCGTCCGTTTCCCACCAGCGCGAGGCTGGCTATGGCTGTGCCGGTGTCGAGGCCCAGTACCGGCCCCGTTGCGGCGCTCTGCGCCAGAAGGCGATCAGCCTTGAACAATTCTCGAGATGTCATTGAAGATGACGAACGCCATCAGCGCGACCAGCATTACCAGTCCAACCCTCTGAGCCATCTCGCGATGCTTCATCGGCACCGGCTTACCGCGAATCGCCTCGACCACAAAGAACGCCAGGTGGCCGCCGTCGAGCATCGGGACCGGCAGCAGGTTGATGATCGCGAGCTCAATACTCAACATCACGGTGAAGAGAGCGACATTGGCGAAGCCCTGATGGGCCTGCTGGCCGGCCAACTGGGCGATCATGATAGGGCCGCCGAGCGCCTCCCGAAGCGGCGTGGTGCCCCTGGCGAGCTCCGCGATTCCCGAAACCAGCATCGCTGTCATATTGCCGGTCTCGATCACCGCGCGGCCCGCGGCCGAAATCGGGCCCAAGCGCTCAATTTCGGAGTCGCCTCGCGGCATCACCCCGATTACCCAGTTACCGCTTCCACCTTCAAGCCCGCCGGGATGCTCGCGCGCAGGCTTGAGGACGATAAACTCGTGCTCGGCACCCTGTTGGCTGCCGCGCTCGAGCTCGATTTTCAAGGGACCGCCGCCGCTGGACCTGACCGCCTCCGAGAGCGCATCCCAGGTCTTCACCGGCTGGCCATCGATCGTGACGATGCGATCGCCGTTGTGCAGGCCGGCGGCCGCCGCCGGCATTCCACTCCTCACCTCTCCCAGCACCGGCAGCAGATGGGGCACGCCGTACATGAAGACGATCAGCAGCGCGACCGGCGCAAAGACAAAGTTCGCGAGCGGACCGGCTACCACGATCAGAATCCGCTTGCCCACGCTCTGGGTCGGAAACGCGCGCGACTTGAGGGTCTCGGCCAGCGCCGCCGGCCGTGCGGCGATCAGCGCGCCGATCGCCTCGGCAACCGCGCCCTTGCCTTCAACCTCCGCCGGCTTGGGCACGGCGCTGGAGCCTTGCGCGGGGGATAATTCCGCGGCTGGGGCGCGGCGTTGAAGCTCGGCGAGCAGCCCGGACTCGAGCGGTGTCGTCGGGCGGCCGAAAACCGCGATCGGGTTGCCCCCGCCACCCGCCTGCCTGGCGCGCTGCGCTACTTCCAGTAGCTGCTCGGCAGGATCGGAATTCACGGGGACGAAGCCCTGCGCGCGCGCGGCCGCGATCAGATCGAAGCCGGTCTCGGCGAGCAGGATTTCGCTGTCGTTGGCGCCCGGCTCGTCGCCGATTTCGTCGCCCAGCATCCGGACGTAGCCGCCGAACGGGGTGGCCGAAAGGGCGTACTCGGTCTCGCCGCGGCGAAACGACCAGATTTTAGGCGGGTAACCGATCGAGAATCGCAGCACGCGCACGCCGCAGCGCTTCGCCATCACGAAATGGCCGGCCTCGTGAACGACGATCAGAACCCCGAGGATCACGACTGCGGCCACGATTGAGGTCAGCATAAGAACCTTGAAACCCCCGTCCAGCGGGTTGAGGAGCGGGTCGAAACGCGCGCGACGCCCATCACCACGTGGAGTAATAATAGGTGAACACCGCCGCAAAGACTAGGCTCGATGCGCGATCGAGCAGTCCGCCGTGTCCCGGAAAAATCCAGCCCGAGTCTTTCACGCCCGCGACGCGCTTGTACGCCGAATTCGCCAGATCGCCAAGCTGCGCGGCTGCTCCGATCGCGGCCGAGGCCACCAGCAGCGTCTTTAGCGGCCACGACGGCGCCAGCCAGCCGCCGAGCAGCCATCCGGCGGCAACGGCGAGCATCAATCCGCCCAGCGCGCCTTCGACGGTTTTATTCGGGCTTACCTTGCGGGCCAGCTTGATTCTCCCCAGCGATCTGCCCGCGAAGTAGGCGCCGGTGTCGCTCGCGATCACCAGCAACAGCATCAGAATGAGACTCCTGATTCCGTCCTCGCGGTTTCGCAACAACGCAAAGTAGGGGAAAGTTATCCCGACGTAGAGCGCGCCGAGGATCGTAAGCGGCAGGCCCTCCCCGTCGCCGTCGGCCCCGCTTATCGCGACCATCGCGGTCAGCGCGAGCATCGCCGCGAGCACCGCGGCCGCCGCGATCCAGCTCCCGCGCTCGCGGTAGAGCATCAGCGCCATCGGAGCGCCGCCTGCGGCGAGCAGAATGAGAATCGGCCCCGGGCGGCGCGCACCGGTCATGAGCCCGATCTCGGATAGCCCCACCGCGCCGAGCCCGCCGATCAAGACGGTGAACAACCAGTCCGACGGCAGCACCACCAGCACGAGCACCGCCGGCAGCGCGACCAGCGCGGTCAGGACCCTAGTTCGCAGCACGCAGGCGGTGGTTGGGACCGCTCTCGACCGTTCCGAATCGCCGCTCGCGGCTCTGGTAGGCCGCCAATGCGGTCAGGAACTCGCGCTCGCGAAAATCGGGCCACTGCGTCTCGGTGAAGTAGAGTTCCGTATAGGCGAGCTGGAAGAGAAAGAAGTTGGAAATCCTGATCTCGCCCGAAGTCCTGATCAGCAGGTCGGGATCGGGCAGGCCGGCCGTGTCGAGACGCGAGGCGAGCGCGTGCTCGTCAACCTGATCGGGAGCCAGGGTTCCGGCCGCGACTTCGCGCGCGATTCGCCCGGCCGCGCGCACGAGGTCCTGACGCCCCCCGTACGAAAGCGCCAGCGCGACCGTCATCGCCCGATTGTCGGTGGTCAACTCGATGGTCTCGACCAGCGCCCGCCTGACCTGGACCGGTAGCCGTGCGGTGTCGCCCAGCGCTACCACCCTGATGCCGCGCTTCATCATCCGCTTGGTCTCGGTCATCAGGTAGCGATGGAAGAGCTGCATGAGGAAGCGGACCTCGGTGTTGGGGCGCATCCAGTTTTCGTTCGAGAAGGCGAACAGGGTGAGATACGGGATTCCCAGCTCGCGGGCAGCTTCGACCACCGCGCGCACCGAGTCCTTGCCGCGGCGATGGCCCTCAGAGCGGGCCAGCCCGCGCTTGGTCGCCCATCGCCCGTTGCCGTCCATCACGATCGCGACGTGGCGCGGCAATCGCGCCGGGTCAAGCGAAAGATCGGGGAACTCGTCCAGTGGGAGTGAGGTGGCCACTAGCTGTTGCAAACCGTCGAGCGCCGGGGCTTCACGGATCAAGCTCCGACCGGCGCGACTCAGACCTCCATAATCTCCGCCTCTTTGGCGGCGAGCACTTTGTCGAGCTTCTCGATGAACTCGACGGTGAACTGCTGGACCTTGGTTTCCGCAGCGCGGAGATCGTCCTCGGCCAGCTTTTTTTCCTTGTGCAAATCCTTGAGCATGTCGTTGGCGTCGCGCCGATGGTTCCGGATCGATACGCGGAAATCCTCGGCCGTCTTGCGCACGTGACGGACCACGTCTTTGCGCCGTTCCTCGGTCAGCTCGGGAATCGGAATCCGGATCACTTTGCCGTCGTTGATGGGGTTGAGTCCCAGGTCGGAGGTCTGGATCGCCTTTTCGATTTCGTGCGCCGCGCCTTTGTCGTACGGCGTGATCACCAGCAGGCGCGGTTCGGGCGCGGCCAGCCCGGCCAACTGCCGAAGCGGCGTCTTGGTGCCGTAGTAATTGACGTGCAAGCCCTCGATCAGCGCGGTTGACGCGCGTCCGGTCCGGACCCGTGACAGCTCATGCTTGAACGCCGCAACCGCGTTTTCCATTTCCCCCCGCGCCAATTCGATGACGTCGTCTTTCATTGCAAGGGTCCGCTTTCTACCGAGGTTCCCACGGCCTCGCCCAGCACGGCCCTCCTTATATTACCCGGTTTGCGCAAATTGAAAACGATTATGGGCAGTTGATTATCCATACACATCGTGATGGCGGTCGAGTCCATGACCTGCAATCTGCGCTGAATGACCTCGAGGTAGGTGACGCGATCGAACCGTTTGGCGGAAGGGTCGGCGAGCGGATCGCGATCGTAAACTCCGTCCACCTGATGGCTGGCCTTCAGGATGACCTCCGCGCCGACTTCGGCCGCGCGCAGGCTCGCGGCGGTGTCGGTGGTGAAGTACGGATTTCCGGTTCCAGCGGCGAAGATTATCGTCCGGCCCTTCTCGAGATGACGCACCGCGCGGCGGCGGATATACGGCTCGCACAGCGCCTGCATATTTATCGCCGAGAGCACCCGGGTATGGACGCCGAGTTGCTCCAGCGCGTTCTGAAGTGCGAGCGCGTTGATTACCGTCGCCAGCATCCCCATCTGGTCGGCAGTGGTGCGATCCATGCCCCGCGCTTCGTAGTCGCTGCCGCGCAGGATATTGCCGCCACCGATCACCATCGCGATCTGAACGCCGAGGTCGACGGCCTGCTTGACCTCCTGCGCCACGAAGCCGACCGCGTCGAGGTCGATGCCGCTGCCCCTGGCAGGTGCCAGCGCCTGCCCGGAGAGCTTGAGCAGGATCCGATGAAAGCGGGACTTGGCGGGTGAAGCGCTTACTTCGCCCATCGTCTGTCGAGGCTCCTGCCCCCCGGCTATGGTCTGCCTGCCGGCTCCCTACACAGCGCCTTTACCGTCCAGCCCCTCGCCGAGCTGGTAGCGCATGAAGCGCCGAATCTCGATCTTCTCACCGAGCTTGCCGACGTATTCGCCGACCAGATCGGAGATCGTGCGATTGGGATCGCGGACGTAACTCTGCTCGACGAGGCAGACCTCGCGGTAGAACTTCTCGAGCTTGCCTTCGACGATCTTGTTGACGATCGGTTCAGGCTTGCCGGCCGACTGCGAGGCGTAGATCTGGCGTTCCTGACTGATCACCTCGGGCGGAAGGTCCTCGCGGCGCAGGCAGCGCGGATTCGCCGCCGCGATTTGCATCGCGATTTCCTTGACCAGAGTCTGAAACTCGGGCGTCTTGGCGACGAAGTCGCTCTCGCAATTGACCTCGACCAGCACGCCGAGCTTGCCGCCGGCGTGAATGTAGGTGCCGACGGTGCCTTCCGAAGCGACTCTTCCGGAGCGCTTGGCGGCCTGCGCGATGCCTTTCTCGCGCAGCCATAGGACGGCCTTTTCCGGGTCGCCGCCGGTCTCCGCGAGCGCCTTCTTGCAATCCATTACGCCTGCGCCGCTCTTGTCGCGCAGTTCCTTCACCAATTTTGCGTCGAATTCTGCCATCCGTCCGTCCGGTAGTAAGTTCAGATTAATTTGGGGCGGGCGCTGTCACCGCAGCGGCCCACCGGCTT
>Ga0209517_10004271_pt1 | contig 18852 bp, 16 predicted proteins | sample PeaSoiMetSII2010_FD_187695 | JGI IMG/M metagenome (GOLD analysis project Ga0209517, IMG submission 187695) | Peat soil microbial communities from Weissenstadt, Germany - SII-2010 (SPAdes) (version 2) | ecosystem: Environmental > Terrestrial > Soil > Wetlands > Peat | place: Germany...
CTCTTCCCCCTGCGGATGCGCCTCCAACAACTTCCGTCGTAGATCGTCAGAATAGGCCTTCGCCATCTCTTGCTTGCAGCCGGATCGCCAGAGCTGGTCTATATTATCTCAGAAAATGGTCTAGCCTACGTGGTGATTAAGCGAACCTTCCAATCGGGGACTGAAGTCCCCGTTGCAGGCTAAAGAGCCCGCTCCACGACGGGCTGGTAGACTGGAGCTTTCGGGACAACGCATCTATGTACTCCGACGATCCCGGCCGGCCGCACGGCACGCCTACTTCGCACCGCTTGTCGAACGACGACACGCGCTTCGCTATGGGGCGGATCGCTATTTTTCAATATCTGATGGTGGCCGTGTTTCTGTTTCTGCTGGCGGCGTTTTGGGTGCTGCAAGTCCGCAATCATGAGGCCAACAGCGAACTGGCCGAACGCAATCGTATCAAGACCGTCCCGCTGGTGGCGCCGCGCGGCAAGATCCTGGATCGCGACGGCCGCGTGATCGTCGACAACCGGCCCTCCTATCGCGTGCTGCTCACACAGGAGAATCTCCGGCCGGAGCACCTCGACGCCATCGCCGAAGGGCTGCATCTCGACGCGGACGAGTTGCGCTCCCGCGTCCGCCGCTATGGCGCGGGACCCAAGTACGTGCCCGTCCCCATCAAGCAAGGTCTCACGCCCACCGAGTTGACCTTCGTCGAATCCCACCGCGATCCGGAGACCTTCCCGGAGATGGAACTGGTGCAGGATCAGAACCGGCTGTACCCGCACAACGACTACGCGGCCCACGCCATCGGCTACGTCGGCGAGGTGAGCGAGGCGGAGTTGAACACCACCGATTTCGCCAAATTCTCGCAAGGCGAGATCGTCGGCCAAGCCGGCCTCGAACGGCAATATAACGATGTATTGATGGGCGAGGACGGACAGCGCCGCGTGGTCGTCGACAGCGTAGGCCGCGAGCGCGCCGTGCTGGAGAACAAGGAGGCTACTCCCGGCCGCTCGCTGCAGTTGACGCTCGACCTGGATCTGCAAACCGTCGCGGAACTGGCCATGGATGGCCGGCGTGGCGCGGTGATCGCGCTCGATCCGCGCAACGGCGAAGTCCTGGCCATGGTGAGCCGCCCGGCGTTCGATCCCAACCTGTTCACCACGCGCATTCGCCAGTCGGATTGGAACGACTTGGTTTCCAACCCCGAGAACCCTTTGCTGAACCGGGCCATTCAAGCGCAATTCGCTCCCGGCTCGACGTTCAAGCCCATCATCACGCTGGCGGCGCTCGAAACCAAGACCATCGACGAAACGTTTACGGTGCGCTGCGGCGGCATCACCGAATTCTACGGGACTACGTTCCACTGCGACGCCAAACACGGCGCGCTCGACCTGCATCGCGCCATCGTCCAGTCCTGCGATATCTACTTCTACAACGTCGGCAACAAGCTAGGCATCGACAAAATCGCCGAATACGCGCAGATGGTGGGCATCGGCAAGCGCACGGGCATCGATCTGCCCAATGAAGCCGAGGGCCTGATGCCTTCGCCCAAGTGGAAGCTGCGCGCGCAGCACGATAAATGGTATGCGGGCGAGACCATCCCCGTCGCGATCGGACAAGGCGCGGTGACGGTGACCCCCATCCAACTGGCCTCCGCGATCGGCGGCCTGGTGAGCGGCGGCGTGTGGTACCAGCCGCACATGGTGAAAAGCGGCGTCAGTGTCGAGCCGCAGCGCCGGGCCGATTTCGATACCGCGAATATCGCCACCATCGTTTCCGGGATGTGCGGCGTGGTGAACGAAGGCGGCACGGGGGCCGGCGCGCACGTCGACGGCATCGAGATCTGCGGCAAAACCGGCACGGCCCAGCGCATCTCGCTCGCGCTGGCCAAGTCCGGTAAGGCGGTCGGCGACGCGGCCAAAGAAAATGGCTGGTTCATCGGATTCGCTCCGCGTCAGAATCCTGAGATTGTCGTGGTCGCGCTGTATGAGGCGAGCCAGCACGGCTACCTGGCCGCGCCTATCGTGCGCGATGTGATCAAGGCTTACTACGACAAGAAGGCTCGGCTGAGCCGCACCGCGCAGGAACCCCAAGTAGCGCTCTTCGCGCGGCCGAAGCAGTAGCGTTTCGCTGGGGCAGGGTCCCTGAGCTGGTCCTGAAGCTGGTACGGATTGCCCCTGAACGGTTGCCTGAAACCTGGGATACTGGCGATTGGAGGACGTGGGAGGAGAACGTGGGAGGAGAAATGGATACGAGTCGAATCACGCGCGCCCTGGTAGCCGCCGCCGCTTTGACTGCGCTTCTCTGCTGGGGCGTATTGGGGCAAGATGCGCCCAGCCCCGACGCACAGGCTAAAGACGCGCAAAGCCGGGATACAAAAGGCCTCCCGCCGCGAGCGACTCCGGGCGACTATCAGGCGCACGCGCAGGCGGGCACCGTCACCATCGCGGCCGAGTTCAAAGGGCACTCCGTGCCCACCCCGGAGGCGGCCTTCACCACGGAAGACTATGTGACGGTCGAAGTGGGGTTATTCGGCCCGCCGGAAGCGCGGGTCACGCTATCGCAGGAAGACTTCACGCTCCGCATCAACGCTGGCAAGAGCCGGACCAAGAAGAGTACGCCCGTGCCTATCCAGCCGTACGCGTTAGTGTTTAAGGACCTGAAGGACCCCGAATGGGTGCCGCCGGTACCGGTCGAATCGAAATCGAAGACGAGCATCGGCGGCGGAGGAGGAGGCCAGGGTGATCCGCCGCCTGCGACACCCAAGATGCCGTTCGAGCTGGTGCGGGCGATGCAACAGCGGGTCCAAAAGGCCGTGCTGCCGGAGGGCGAGCGCGCGCTTCCCGTGGCCGGCCTGATTTTCTTTTCGTATCATGGCAAGACCGCTTCCATCCGGGATATGGATTTGATCTACAGCGGTCCGGCGGGGAAAGCCAGCCTGACGCTACAGCCTTAGCGCACCCGCAGCGCACCCGCGCTGGTGGTTACGCGGAACAAAGGCGTATACTCGACCACATGAGCCATCCGTCCCGACGCAAGTTCCTGCACTCTGCCGCTGCCGGCGCGCTCGCCGTGCCGCTCGCTTCCGCCGCCGACCCGGTTGCCGAACCGGTCATGGGCATGATCTTCCCGCCCGCCAACTACCCGGTTCCTCCGGAAGCGAAGCTCCTCTATCCCCACGGCGTGACGTTTCTGGCCGAAGGGCTGGCGTTTAACGGCATGACGATCGAGAGCTATGAGGAAGCCGTGCCGCGCATTGTGCCCGCGGCCCTGAAACTCAAGCAGCGCGGCGCTACGGCGATTTCCATCATGGGGACGTCGCTCACGTTCTACAAAGGCGCGGCCTTCAATCAGGAACTGATCGACCACGTGCATCGGGCCACGGGGCTGCCCGCGACCTCCATGTCCAGCGGGATTGTGGACGGTCTGAAGGTGGCCGGCGCCAAGCGCGTAGCCGTGGCCACGGCGTATACCGATATCGTGAACGCCACGCTGGAGCGGTTTTTGAAAGAGAGCGGCTTCGAGGTGGTGGCGATTAAGGGATTGAACCTGGTCCGCGCGACCAACGCGGTTACCCAGGATCAGCTGTTCGATTTCAGCGCCGGCGTCTTTGCGGCTGCACCCAAAGCCGACACGCTGCTGGTTTCGTGCGGCGGCTTGAAGACCATCGACCTGTTGGTGCCGCTCGAAGCGAAGTGCAAAGTGCCGGTGGTGTCGAGCACTCCCCACGCCTTGATGAACGCCGTTCGTTTGGTGGGCATCAGCCCGCGTGCCACTGGCTGGGGCAGCGTTCTGGCCAAGGCGTAACGCTCACTCTGCTAGGGTGCCGCGAGATTTGAGCCAAAAGCCAACGGCGACTACTCCAATCGCGCCGCCCGCTTCCACCGCGTAGACCAGCACGTCGCTGGGCCCGAGCGCTTGTACAGTGAACGCGTCCGTCATGATCATCTGGCCCGCCACTCTGCCCAATAGCGCGGCTCCCACGTAAACGATGACGGGATAGTTGTCCATCAACCTGGCGAGCACGCCGCTGGCGAAAACCACCAGCGGTATGCTCAGGCTGAGCCCGAAGAGCAGCAGCAGAAAGCTGCCGTGGGCGATCGCCGCAACCGCCAGGATATTGTCTGTGGACATGGTTACGTCCGCTACGACGATGAACCACAGCGCCTTCCAAAAACCGGCCAAGTGAGCCGCCGACGATTCGAGCGGCGGCTCCTCGCGAAACAGCCCCACCGCGATCCACAAGATGGCCGCTCCGCCGATCAACTGGAGAAACTTGACATGTAACAAACGCGTGGCAAAAAAAGCGGCGACCACCAGCGCGGCCACGGCACAAGCGGCTCCGGCAATCAGCGCGCGGCGGCGCATCGAAGGCGGGAGCGACTTGGCCGCCGCCGCAATGACCACGGCGTTGTCTCCGCTCAGCGTCAGGTCCACCACCACGATGGACAGCACGCTAAGGACGAATGGCCACTGAAGCATTTGCTGGAGAGAGTACATGGCGTGAATTCGGCGGAAACGTCAATTCTAGCCTGTCTGCCTAAGGTCTCCCCAGTGTGGGCCTGTTCTAAGGCCCATGACCGACGGCGAGCCTCTGGAGTTCTCAGGCCGGAAATTGCTTGGCCGGAGCCTAAGACTTGTTCCTTTCGGGTTCACGGTTGGGTCCAACTCGGCAAGGGGTGTGGGCCTCCATCATGCGAACGGGTTCATTGGCAGTTCAGGCGGCGCAGGCTAGTCTTGCCTCCGAACGCCCGAGCGTTCTGCCGCCGCCTGCCCGAAACATGCCGGTTGGTGGAAGCGGCGATCCCCGCCCTGACGCATCTTCACAATTGTTGATCTGGGCCGAGCGTTGCGCCGCCGGCGCCGCGTTGATCACACTCTCGCCCGCGCTGGCAGGCGTAATGCTCGCGGTGCGGTATTGTTCCGGTGCATCGCCGCTGGTGGCCCATCGGCGCGCCGGTCTCGACGGTGAACCATTCTGGCTGCTTAAGATCCGCACGATGTGGGCCCGCCGGCAAGCGCGCGCGACCGTAAAATCGCGCAGCGCTCAAACCTGGATCGAATATCTGGAGAATGCAGAGCTGCCCGTGATCAAAAAGGGACCCGACCCGCGCGTGACCAGTTCGTTCGCTGCCTTTTGCCGCCGCTTCTCCATCGATGAACTGCCCCAGTTGATCCATGTCGTCTCAGGCAAGATGCGCTTAGTGGGGCCGCGTCCGCTCACTCCGCTCGAAATGGAAGTCTACTATGGAGACGCCGCTCCGGAAGTGCTTTCCGTTCCGCCGGGGATCACGGGGCTGTGGCAGGTCATGGGCCGCAACCGGCTCAGCTATGCGCAGCGCCTGCGCCTGGACAAGTTTTGGGTCCGCAGGTTCAGCCTGAAGTTGTACTGGTTCGTGCTTCGCAGAACGCCGTGGTGCGTGCTGCGCGGCCGCGACGTTTGGTAACCCTTAGCTTAGTTGCCCAGCGCGATCACAACCTGCGAAGAAGTGGTGATCCCGCCTTCCTGCAACTGGATCGAAACCGAATTCCCGAGGGTGACCTGGGGCACGACCACATTCAGTTGATTGACGCCCGGGAACTGCGGCGTTAGCCCGGAGAACAACACTTGCGCGGATTTACCGCCGATCAACACTACGGGAGTGGTTGTCGTGTGCCGGAGGGCGTCCGTGGACGCGGCTCCATTAGCAACCGGAATATCGACAGGTCCGAGGCCATTCGCATATACGACCAGCGCGTCGCCGATTTTGGCTGGATGCGTCGGGAAGCCGGCAATCGCCCCTGCCGGAGCGGCGATCGAGCCGTCGGCGTTGATGGCGACGGCGTAGCCGGCACCGGGCGGAATACTGAAAATCCCAGGCGAAAACTGCGCCACCGGCACGGCGATCGGCACCGAACCACCTTGCGGTGTGGTCACCACAACGTTGACGGTGCCCGACGACACCACATTCCACGGCACCTGGGCGTTGATCTGCCCGCCGGACACGAAGTCCAAACCCGCCAGGACTCCGTTGAAGGATACCGAAGTCCCATTGAGAGCAATAGACAGCGGAACGGTGTCTCCCTGCGCTAACGCCGAGGAAAGGCCGCTGCCGAAAATGGACACCAGCGAACCCGGCGCGATGGCTTGGCCTTTGGTGAACCCCGCGGCGTCGATCACTCCGCCCGCGGCGATCTGCGGGACTTGGGCCAACACCGATCCAAATACCGCGCTCGCGGCGATTGCCAACTGGGCTATGCGCATAGAGAGTCCCCTTTCTTTAGCGTTGGACTGCGCCGTTTGGAACCGCGGAACACTCCCGGCAGCCGCGCGTAAGTGAATGGATCATCGATCCCTATGGGCCAACGCTGGAACGGACCGATTGACCCGCGCTCCGGATCTGGGTAAGCGAAGCCGAAACCTCCGCATCCGTGCCGCTATATAACTCGGCGACCCGCTGCGCTTCGGCTTGCGCCTCGGGGATGCGGCCTTCCGCGAAGAACAGACGGGCCAAAGCCCAATGCGGTTTGAACCAGTTCGGCGCGGCTTGAAGAGCAGCGCGCAAGCTGGTCTCCATGCCCGCGCTATCGTTTCGCGTCGCGGCAAGTTGCGCCAGGTTGAACCAACCATTCTGGCGCTGCTCCGGCGATTGGACGGCCAGCGAGGCCGACTCCGCGGCCATTTGAGAAAAATACAGGCGCGAGAGAACATCGGGCGAACTTGCGGCCATGTGGGCCCAGGCTCGCGAGAAATACAGATCGGCCGTGACGCCGCTGGAACGATATTGGACCGCCCGCTGGTAAGCATTGACGGCTCCCTGGCGGTCCGGACTGTTCAGCAAGCGCTGCGCCGTGCCCAACGCGGCGTCCGCCTGGAGTAGCCGAAACGCGACGGCGCACAGCACAACTCCGGCGGCCATCGCGGTGGCTAGGGCGAGACCTCTGATGATCCCGCGGTGGGGCGCCGGCTCGGGCGCGCGGCTTGTTCCGTTCAGCCCGGCAAGCTGCGCAGCACCCAGATAGAAGAACAGCGCGTTCGTTGCCGTAAACACAGCAAATTGGTGAGCCACCAAAGCTCCCGCCAAACCCGCCAAGAGCGCTGGAACCTCGCCGCGCGGCGTGCTCCGGCGAAGCGCTCGCAGGCCTGCGACCAAGGCCAACCCGACCGCCGCCAGTTGCGCGGCAAGAGCCAACAACCCGCCACCAGACAGAGTATCCAGCCAGATATTGTGCGGCGATTCGTGATAAAAGTCCGGATAAGCCCGGGCCAGCGCCGGCGATTCGAAACGCGGAAATTCAGCCGCGAAGTCATCCGGGCCGAATCCCGCCAGCGGTCGCGCCGCGGCCATCTTGACCGAGTCCCGCCACAAGAGCAGTCGAGCGCCGCCTAGCGGTTCCTCGCCGATCCAGTGGGCGCGCGCACGTAGCCGGACTCCAGCGGGAGAAACATAAACCAGCGCGAGCGTGAGCATCGCCACCACTGCCGCACCCGCTAGCGTCCGCCACGGCACGCGCACCGAAACCGCCAGCACAGCCACACCAACCAGCAGTCCAAGCGCCGCGCCGCGCGATCCGCTGAACAGGATCGCCGCCGCTCCCACCAACGCACTAACCCACCCTAAAGCGCGCCAGTTACGCCCGAATTCGCCGCGAATCAGCCCAAATCCGAGGAAAACCGGCCAGATCAAGTACGCTGCGAAATAATCGCTGTGTCCCAGCGGGCCAGGCGGCCGGACGATCCGGAACGGTCCTTCGCCGGCTTCATATCCGGACGCGGGCAGAATCGGATCCCACCCGAAATACTGCGCGATTCCGTACGCAGCCGCGCAAACACCGGCAGCGCAGGTGGCGCGCAGCACCAGCGATAACCGCGAACGGTTCCCGCGCGTCCACGCCGCTAGGGCCCATCCGCCAACGATCGCAGCAGCTTGCGGAATGGCCCCGAACCGGCGCCAGTTCGATCCCGTCCACGCCAGTGCTCTGTCCGGCGATCGGGCCGCGGAAACACAGTAGCAGGCGATCAAAGCGAGAGCGGCTACGGTAAACCACCGTCCCTGAGATGTTCCGCAGTAGGACCGCAGCGAGTCCAAATTGCAGGCGGCCCAGATCGCTGCCGCGGCCGCGGCCACAAGGAGGATGACCACCTTTGGCGTCACATCGAAATAGAACAGGAGCCGGGGCGCGAGCGCCAATGGAGCGAAGAACAAAGCGCAGGCGGCGACGGCTCCCATGCCCGATTTAGACTAGCGGTCCGCCGTCATAAGAACACGCCGGGCCACCACGCGGGAGAACAAGCGGGAAATGACGGATTCCTTAAACATCTTCGAGCTTCTCGATCACCTGCGCACACGCTGGCGCTTCATCGCCGCGGTGGTGGTGGCGGCGCTGATCGTTGCAGGCGCGGGCTGTCTCCTGGCCCCGCGCAGGTACACGGCCACGGCCACGGTGGTGATCGATCCACCCGGCGGCGGCGACCCGCGCACGGCTTCGAGCGTGAGTCCCATTTATCTGGAATCGCTCAAGTCCTACGAGCAGTTCGCCTCCAGCGACACCCTGTTCCTGAAGGCCTGCCTCAAGTTCGGGCTGTTGGACGAATCCTCTGGGACAACCATCGAACGGTTTAAGCGGCGGGTTCTGCGCGTGGAAAAGCTCAAGGACACCCGGCTGCTGGAGATTAGCGCCACTTTGCCGGAGGCGCGCCGCGCGCAGGAACTGGCGCAATATATCGCCGAGGAAACCGTGGCTCTGAGCCGGGATCTGTCGCGTGATGGAGACCTGAAGCTGATCGAGTCTCTGAGCGGTCAACTGGAGCCGGTTCGCCTGACCTTGGATCGTGCGCGCACCGAGGCCGCCGGCCTGTCCAGCCGCCTGGGGCCGATGGAGGAGGAGTCGCGGTATCTGACGGAGCTGCTGGTGCGCACGCGGCAACAACTGGTCGAAGCCACCGCGGAGGCCTCGGATCTTGCCGCCCAGGAAGCCGCGCTGAGCCGCGCCGGCCCGGATCGCGACGAGCGGGCGTCAACGGAGCTGGCTTACGTCCGCCAGCGTGCCGCGGGAGCCCGGGCTCGCCAGGCCGCCCTCGAAGCCAGCCGCGCCGAAGTCGAGCGCGAGGCGGCGGAGAAGGCTGCGGCTGTGGTGGAGTTGCGAGCGCGCCGGGAGACCGCCGAAGAGGTAGCATCCAGCGCGGAATCCAAATTCAAGGAACTTCAAGCCAGGGTGACCGAACTCACCGCGTCAGCCGGGCTGCATACCGAGCAACTCCGGATTGTCGATCCGGGGATCGTTCCGCAGCGGCCGAGCTTCCCGGATATTCCGCTGATCCTCGCGGCGGCGTTGAGCCTCAGCTTTATCGCGGCGTTCGCTTTGGTGAGCTTGCAGTTTGGCATGTCGCGCAAGCACGCGCCGCCCGCGCGCGTCGAGCTGAAGGTGGCCCGTGGCGGCGGCCGGTGAAGGTCTAAACTGGCGCGGCCGCTTCGACTGGCGTGGCCACGTTGACTGGCGAGGCCAGGCGCTGGTGGCGGTCGCTGTAGCCGCGCCAGCCGGACTGCTGCCTCTATTGCTCAAGCCGATGGATCTGGCCGTCGCCGCTGCCGCGATGGTTTGCATCGCTGTTCTGGCTTACGCCGTTGTAGCGCCGCGACGATGGATGATTCTGTTTTTCGCTGCCTCAGTGCTCCTGCCGCCCTTCCCGATTGGAGGCGTTTCGCTACACCCGTCGATCCTGGTCGCCGCGACGGGGCTGCTCGCCGGAATGCTGCGGATCTCGGCCTTCAAACCCTTGAGGGTCCAGCCGTACGCAACTGTGAATGGCGCCTTGATCGCGCTGTGTCTGGCGCTCACGTTCAGCCTGGGATTCGCTCTGCTCTATTCCGGATTCAGCATCGCCGCCGGATCGGCGGTTCGTGTGGCTCTATTCGGAATCGGCGCTTACGTGTACTTCAGTGCGTCGCAAGGCCCGGATCGCCCAGAACCGACGGAGGCCCTGCGAACCGCCCGCGCGATGTTTTACATCTCCATGCTCGCGGCGCTGTTCGCCTGCCTGGATTTTGTGTATCAATTCCCGGCGCCGGCCGCCTTTGGAGCTCAGTTCCTGTGGCTCGATTCGGGCGTGTACCGGCGCGCGCAAGGCCTGTTCTACGAAGCCAGTACTCTGGGAAACTTCAGCGCCTTCTTTCTGGTGATGAGCCTGGTGGCCTTGACCCAGCCGCGCACCCGGCGGGTGCTGCATCCGGCGGCCGCCAGCGCGGGCGTGATGCTGTTTGCGGCGGCCATGCTGATGTCCTTTTCGCGAGCCTCGGCAGTGGCCGCGGCAGCGGCGTGTCTGACGCTAGCCGTTCTGGAACGGCGCCGCTGGGCCGCCAGCCGAGTGCTGTCGGTGCTGGCGGCGCTGGTCTTGGTCGCGGTGATCGCGTTTGCCTACGCTTTGCCCGAGTTCGCCTCGGGATACTGGCAACACCTCGGCCCGGGTCTCGAGACCCTGCTGCAATCGCCCGATCGAGTTTTATCGGGGCGCGTGGAAGCCTGGCGCACCGTGGCGGGATTCATCGCCGAGCATCCCTGGCAGGTTCTGTTCGGCATCGGCTACAAGACCTTGCCGAATTCCGAGTACCTGGGACGCCCCGTGATCGCCGACAACATGTACCTCTCGATGCTCGTCGAAACCGGTGTGCCGGGGCTGCTGGCGCTCATCGGATTCAACCTGGCCGTGCTCACCGTGTGCTGGCGCGCGGCCCGCGCCGGAACGTTCTTCGGCAAGTGGATGCTGTGTTTCTGGATCGGAGAAACCATTCAAATGCTTTCCGCCGACATTCTCACCTACTGGCGCGTGCTGCCGTTATACTTTTGGGTGCTGGCCCAGGCAGTGCGCAGAACGGATCTGCGTGCGGGTTCTCCTGCTGGACCAATACAGTGAATTGGGGGGCGGACAGCGCTGCCTGATCGAGGCCGCCGCCGGATTTGTCGAGCGCGGCTGGGAAGTGCACGCGGCCATCCAGCGAACACGCGATGGTGGGCCGCTCGCCGCCGCGCTGGCGCCGCTCTGCCGTGAGCTGCACTCGATCCCCTGCGGACCTTTCGCGTCCACGCGCAAGAGCGCGGTCGACGCCATCCGTTATGCCAGCCAGCTACCCGCGCAAATTGCGATTCTTCGCGGGATCTTGCGGCGTGCTCCCCGCACTCCAATCGACGCGCTCTATGTGAACGGGCCGCAAGTGCTTCCCGCGGCAGCCCTGGCCCGAGGTGCGGTGCCTCTCCTATTCCACGCGCACTGGGATGTGACCCAGCCGGCGGTCGCTGCGCTGGTCTTACGCACGGTGCGCATGAGCCAAGCCCACATCGTAGCGTCGTCGTGCTCCGTGGCTCGGCCTTTGCAGCGCGTGGTGCCGAACGACAGAATCAGGATCGTGTACAACGGAGTCTCCGCCAAACCCGCTACACCTCCGCGGCTGCACGGACCGATCCGGCACATTGCCATGCTCGGCCGGATCGAGCCCGAAAAGGGCCAACTCGAATTCGTGCGAGCCGCGCACATTGTGGCGCGCGCCGCGCAGGGAGTACGCTTCACGGTTTTCGGAGCGCCACTGTTCTCCGATGGCAGTTATCTCTCCCAGGTACGCGCCGAGGCTGCGGGATGCCCCATCGATTTCCCCGGCTGGACTGACGACGCGGCCGCAGCGTTTGCGAGCATGGACCTGTTAGTGGTTCCCTCGGACCGCACGGACAACATACCCAGGGTCATTTTGGAGGCTTTCGCGGCGCGCGTCCCGGTGTTGGCGTTTCCTTCCGGTGGAATCCCGGAGCTGATCGAACACGGTGTGACGGGGATACTGGTGGAGGGCCGCTCCCCTGGCGATCTCGCCCGTTCCGTTCTGGCCGCGGTCGCACACCCGGATCGGATGCACGCAATCGCGGACCGGGCGTTTGCGCGCTGGCGTGAGCGCTATACCCTGGAACGGTTCCAGTCCGAGGTGTGTGAGGCTGTCGAGGATGCTGTCCGGCGCAACCACCAGCGCGCGCCGCGGACCAGCGCCAGCGTCGATCCCGCCGCGTGATACCGCACCCGCTTCGCCAGGGCTTCGCGTGGCAGCCGCAGCGGCGTCAGGCGGGACCGCATCACCGCCAAGCGGTCCGTGAATCTCTTGACTAAAGCCAGGTGCAGCCACACGACGTCTTTGTTGGGTTCTATCAAGTTGACGACCGGCGACCACGCAAACTCGCGGAACCAGGACCTCACGGAATCCGGGAGTCGCGCCGCGTCAAGTTGGACCGCTTCGGGCAATTCGCATCCGAACCATTCGTGCGCGAAGCGGAACGCGACGGTCGCTAAGCGTTTCGTCTCGTCTGTGTGAATCGACTGCCACAGGGTCCAGAATGCGGTGTCGGACCGCCGGGTTTCCAGAAACCGGGCCAGCTCGTAAACGTGCGCCGGGCGCGCGTCGTTGCGAATCGAGTGACGCAGCACATGTAACGCCGCGAATGCCAAACGGTCCGGTTCGGAGTACGCCGGCAGATGGATTCCAGCGGCTTGAATCGTCTGCCGGCGGTCCCAGAACTTCTCTATGCCCCACGGCACAATGCGATCTTTCTTGGGACTCCAGGGCGTCGCGTGCAGCTCCACGGCAACCGGCATCTCGGGATCGAAGTAGTCGCCGCGCCAGGTCCAATCTGATGGCCGCACCCAGGGGCGCTCGTGCTCATCGGAAAGCGACTCGGCGCCATGGGGCCGGTACCCAAGATCCAGCAGCACCTGCCGGGCTTCGTCCGTTTCCGGGGACAACAGATCGATATCGTACTGCACGCGCGCGCCCGGCTCCAGGCCGAACCCCACCTCGTGGGTGAAACCCTTCAATAGGATGAACTCTATGCCGGCGCGTTCGAACGCCTGCGCGATTTCTTGGAAGCTTTCGCGCAGCCGGGCCCGTCGCTCGGCGTTTCTGGCGAAGCGGGCTTCTATTTCCGCGTGCACCCATTCGGGCAAGCCTGCGGCGTGACGGAAGTGCAGCGTCAACTGCGTCCGATCCGCGAAATCGAAGATACGTCGCCACTCCGCTTCCGTGCGAACAGCGGGCTGAGCAGGGTCCGCGAGCAGCCGGAACAAAGCGGATACTTCGGCAGGAACTGTGTTCACGATTTCGCTACCAGGGACTCCAGCGCGTCCACGCCGGACTCCAAACCGTCAACCTCCAGCACCTGCGCGCCGCCGGCCAGAAGGTGCTGTAGACGGCGCTCGTGCTTCGAAGTATCGCAATGCCACAGATACTTCATAAAATAGGCGAGCGCCTTGCCCGCCGGATACGAGTGCAGCCGCGCCGCGCCCGGACGGCGCGCCAGAAACACGATGTGGGACGGAGTAGCGAACCGGGTCACCGCAAATCCTCCGGCCCGGGGGGTGACCTCGATGGCGATCTTTCCGTTGCGCGCGGTTCCGGCAGGATCTTCACGAAGCTCTGGAAACAACGCGCGAGCCGGTTCGCGCAGGCGAATCACCGACGATCCTCCGGCTACCGTGTTCTCGGGAAAAGGCGCCAGATGAACCGCGTCGTCGGAGACCAGCGTCCATCCGCGCCGGACGCAGGCGTAGGTCAGGCAGCTCTTACCCGCGCCGGAATCGCCGCACAGCAACACGGACCGACCGTTCCGCGAGACGCAAGCCGCATGCAGCGGCGTGAAGAAGACGTGATCCAGCGCCGCGAGCACCAGCGGCTCCAAGAGATGCCAGCGGAACCAGTCGCGATCGAGCAATAGTTCCGTGCTAACGCACACTCGTCCCATGCGCCTTGCGGGAATAAACGCTCCGTGATTCGACGCATCGCAGATCAACTGGATCCATCCCCGCCGTGCCCGGAAGCGCGGTGGGGCTTTCGCCGGCGGTGGGCCGGGACGGGCGCGAATCTGCACCCGCACCAAACGACCGTCGAACCGCGCCTCCCCGCCGCCCCAGCTCTCGCGGGCGGCCTCCAGGGCCTCCGTGGTCCAACGGCTCGCAGGGCCCGGGTCCACCGCGACCGGATAACCAAGCGGATAAAGTTGAATGCTGTTCCGGACCATGGTCGGCGGACACTCTATAGATAGAGACGCTTCGCTGGACTCCGCGGGAACAACCCGCCGAAGCGGAGGTCTGCCTTTCGAATGCGTGTAGCCATCGTTCACTTTTGGCTAACGGGGATGCGGGGCGGCGAGAAAGTTCTCGAAGCCTTGTGCCGCCTGTTGCCCGACGCCGATATCTTCACGCTGTTCTACGACCCCGGCCGGGTCTCCGAATTGATCCGCTCGCGGCGCGTCACTGCGTCTTACTTGAATCCGCTGCGGCGATATTATCGATCCCTGCTGCCGTTGATGCCTTCGGCTTTGGAAAGCTTCGACCTGCGGGGCTACGAACTGGTGGTCAGCAGTGAATCTGGACCGGCCAAAGGAGTCCTGACGCCCGCGCGGACGCGTCACGTGTGTTACTGTCACACCCCCCCGCGGTACCTGTGGGAATTCTATCCGGATTACATGCACGATTGGACCAAAAGCGCGCTCAAACGTGCAGTGATGCGTCCCTTTGCGCGCAATCTACGCGTGTGGGACTTCGCCTCGGCGGCCCGCGTGGACGACTTCGTGGCCAACAGCGAAACCGTACGGCGAAGAATTTGGAAAACCTACCGCCGCGAGTCCACCGTGGTCCATCCGCCCGTGGCCGTGCGGTCGTTTCAGCACTGTCCCGCCCGGGACTACTTCCTGATCGTGTCTGAGCTTGTGGCCTACAAACGGCTGGATTACGCCGTCCGCCTGGTTGCCCGCACTGGCACGCGCTTGAAGATCGCCGGTAACGGGCCGGAATACAAACGCCTCCGCGCACAAGCCGGTCCTTCCGTCGAATTCTGCGGTCGGGTTTCAGACTCCGAACTCCGGGACCTCTACGCCCGGTCCCGCGCTCTGATCGTGCCGGGAGAAGAGGATTTCGGAATCACCATGGTGGAGGCGCTCGCCAGCGGCAAGCCCGTGATCGCGCTGGGCCGCGGAGGCGTTCTGGACATCGTGTCTCCCGGCGATTCAGCCAATGGCGTACTTTACCCGGAGCCGTCCGAAGAGCATCTGAACGCCGCCCTGCTCCACTTCGAAGGCATGGAAAAAGACATCGATCCATCGGTTTTGCAACAGTCCGCGGCGCGTTTTTCTGAAGAGGTGTTTCAAGAGAAGATGGGGCGAATTCTGGAACTGTGATCGCTGTTCTCTGGCCGCCTCGTCCAGGGTCGAAACCAGTGCATGATTGGGGCCACCCGCAGCAAGAAGATCGTCTTCTTCTTTCCATCCTTCACCAGCAGCGAGGCGACAGCGCCGCTGGGCATTCTGGCGATTGCCACGCCATTGTTGCGCGCCGGTTATCAGGTGCGCGTCATCGACTCCACCATCACGCCGAATTTCAAAGCTCGCGTCATCGAGGAACTGGACGACGCGCTTTGCCTAGCCATCTCGCTGGTCACCGGACCCATGATTCGCGAGACCGTGGAAATCGCGCGCGAGGCCAAGCGGCTCTATCCCGATAAACCCGTGGTCCTGGGCGGCTGGCATCCTTCCTTGTTGCCGGACCAGACGCTGGCCGCGCCCTATGTGGACGTCGTGGTCATCGGTCAAGGCGAGCAAGCATTTCTGGAGATTGTCCGGCATATCGAAGCCGGCGAGTCGCTCAAGGGCATCCCGGGCGTCGGTTATAAGGAAGACGGCCGCATCGTGTTCAACCCGCGCCGCGAGCTTCGCCCTCTGAGCGAGATGCCGCCCAAGGCTTACCACATCGCGGATTTCGACGCCTATGAGCGGCTGTGCGGACGCCGTTGGGCCATGTACACCAGCAGCCTGGCCTGTCCCTACAATTGCGGCTACTGCACCAACGACGGCGTGTACGGGCGCAAGTGGAACGCGCTCGACCCCGAACAAGCCGGCGCGGAGATGTGCGATCTGGCATCCCGCTACCGGCTCCAGTTGATCTGGGTGGTCGACGACAACTTTCTGGTAGACCGGAATCGCGCCCTGCAAATCGCCGAGGAAATTTGCTCCACCGGCGTTCGTTTCGAGTGGAGCATCCAGGCCTCCACCAACCTGGTGACGCGCCTCAGCGTGGACGAACTCAAGCTGCTCCGCCGGGCCGGCCTGACGCAAGTGGCGCAAGGCGCGGATTCCGGATCGCCCAAAATCCTGCATCTGATGAACAAGGATTTCCAGAAGCTGGAGACCATCTACGAAGCCGCGGATCGCTTGAGCCAGGCCAATATCCGGCCGTCGTTCAACATCATCTTCGGCTATCCCGGCGAGGGCTGCAAGGAACGCCGCGAATCCATCCAGATGATCATGAAGGTCTGCCGCGATTACGAGGGCGCCGAATTCTGGACCAACATCTTCACGCCCTATCCCGGTTCGCCGGTGATGAATCGCGCCTTTGAGCTGGGCATCGACGTGCCCAAGCGCATGGAAGACTGGGCCGATTTCTTTCCGAAGTACACGGTTCTGCCCTGGCTCAAGGACGCCGAGCACAAGCGGGTGCAGGTGATGCGGGATTACATCCGCGTCGCGTTCCGCCGCAGCAGCATCGGGCGAATGCCCAAAGGCTCGTTGGCCCAGAGGATCTACGAGGGCATCGCCGCGCCGGCGCGATGGCGTCTGGATCACGATTTTTATGCATTCCCGTTCGAGGTGTGGTTGAAGCACTGGGCGGATCGCATGCCGGCGCCCGATCCGGTAGTAAGCGCGCCCGCGCCTTCGGAGGCCATGGCGTGCTGATTCTCCTGACCCACGCCAATCACCTGTTCGCGGACCGCAAGCAGGTTCGCAAGATGCAGCCGTATCCCCCGCTGCACACCTTGATCGCGGCAGCCCATCTACGCAACCACGGCTTTGAAGTTGCGTTCTTCGACGCCACCTTCGATCGCGACATCGAACCCGCGCTGGATCGCATCCGTCCTGATTTGGTAGCCGTGTGCGAAGACAGTTTCAATTTCCTGACCAAGATGTGCCTGCTCCAAAACCGCGAGCTGGCGTTCGAAATCGCAGACCTGTGCTCGCAGCGCGGCATCCCCTCCGTGGTCCACAGCTCCGACGCGACCGATCACGCCCCGTCGTATCTCGCCGCCGGATTCGCCCGCGTAATTTCCGGCGAATTGGAGCCGACGTTGTTGGAGCTGTGCCGTCGCGGACCGGAATCCGTGGCTGAAGCCGCGCCGATTCACGATCTGGACCGGCTCCCGTCCCCCGCGTGGGACTTGGTGGATATCGACCGCTATCGTCAAGCCTGGCTCGACGCGCACGGATATTTTTCACTGAATCTGGTTTCGAGCCGCGGGTGCCCGTACCGCTGTAACTGGTGCGCGAAACCGCTCTTCGGCGACGCCTATCGGCACTATTCGCCACAGCGAGTCGCCGCGGAACTGGCGTGCCTGCGCGATCGCTTCCACCCCGATTGCGTTTGGTTCGGAGACGACATCTTCGGGCTATCCGCGCAATGGACGCGCGAGTTCGCGTCATGCATGGAGCGAAAAGGCGCGCGCGTTCCGTTCCGCATCCAATCGCGATGCAATCTGATGACTGCCGAAACCGCGGATGCACTCCGGCGCGCCGGTTGCTCTGAGGTGTGGATGGGCGTGGAATCCGGATCGCAACGGATTTTGGATGCCATGGAGAAAGGCATTCGCGTCGAACAGGTCCGCGAGGCGCGCGAAAACCTGCGGCGGCACGGCATTCGTGCGTGTTACTTCCTGCAGCTCGGATACCTGGGCGAAGAGTGGGAGGACATCGAGAGCACCATTCGCCTGGTCCGCGACACGAAACCCGATGACGTCGGAGTTTCCGTCTCCTATCCTTTGCCCAACACGCGCTTCCACCAAATTGTGCAGACGCAACTCAGCACGAAGACCAATTGGAAGGAGAGCGGCGATCTGGACATGATGTTTCAGGGTGCGTTTCCTTCGGAGTTTTACCGCGCCGTGGCGGATGCGATTCACGCCGAAGTGCGCGCGGACAGCGGCCCCGAATCGACCGGGGCGTGGGACAAAGTCGAGCAAATGCGATGCGCCTGCTGCTGACTCATGGCTTCTTCTTGGGCGAAGACGCCAAAGAGCAAGAGGTCATGCGCCCCTATCCACCGTTGGGGATCTTGTACTTATGCTCCTACCTGCGGGCGCGGGGATTCAACGTGGACGTGTACGATTCCACCTTCGGCGCACGACAGGAACTGGAAGCCATTTTGCAAACCGGCGCTCCCGGCTGGTTGGGCGTGTACGGCAATCTGCTCACGCGCCGTAACGTGATCCGCATCGTTCAGACCGCGAACGCCGCGGGCTGGCGAGTGATCGTGGGCGGTCCGGAACCCGCCAACTACGCCGAAGAATTTCTCGCCGCCGGCGCAGAGTATGTCGTCCCCGGCGAAGGCGAGACCGTTCTCGAGCGGCTTTTCTCGGGCGATGCCGCGCCGCCCGGTGTCATTTTTCGCGACGCCTCGGGAGCGATCGTGCGCACCGCACCGGCGCCGTTGATTCGCGATCTGGATTCCTTGCCCTGGCCCGCCCGCGAGAGCGTCGACATCGGCCGGTATCTCTCGGCATGGCGCAGCCGCCACGGCGCAGGGTCGGTCTCGCTGATCACCGCGCGTGGCTGCCCCTTCGAGTGCCGCTGGTGCAGTCATGCGACGTTCGGACGCACGCACCGGCGCCGTTCGGTGAACGCCGTCGCCGATGAAGCCGAATGGATTCTGGAACAATATCATCCCGAGATGCTTTGGTACGCCGACGACGGTGCGCCACGAGCGCAAAGGGCCGAAGAGGGCCCAATGTGTGTAACTGCTTAATCGATGAGGGTAGGCCCCTCGGAACCGGCTTACAGGAGCAGGTTTCAAACCACCTTCGGCGGCTGTGGTCAAAA
>Ga0209517_10004272_pt1 | contig 18851 bp, 16 predicted proteins | sample PeaSoiMetSII2010_FD_187695 | JGI IMG/M metagenome (GOLD analysis project Ga0209517, IMG submission 187695) | Peat soil microbial communities from Weissenstadt, Germany - SII-2010 (SPAdes) (version 2) | ecosystem: Environmental > Terrestrial > Soil > Wetlands > Peat | place: Germany...
GGACGGAGAGTCACTAAAGAAGAAATGGCAACCATCAACATAGAGTCATCGCGCTTTCATGGGGAATGGAACTATGTCATCCATCCTCACTAGTTGTAAATGTTATTTATTGACGCGCCCTTAATGCGAGTAGGCCATAAATCGCTCTCGAAAGCAAGCACATGCGCACCGAAAACTTGGGCCACCGCTCACGGACCTTTCTTCCTATACGGCGCTTAGCTGCCAATTAGCTCCGACCCTCGCATTGCCCACGGGTCGCGCCCGGCGAGCGCACGCTGTTCCTCAAGAGCCGAGTGACGGCTTGGCGAAACTCCTGCACATCGAAAGGCTTGCTGATGACCAAATCCACACTAGGGAGTGGAGTGGCCGCAGATTGGAGCGCCTCGGCGTAAGCCGTAATCAATGCGATTGGCTGATTCGGGTCGAGCGCCTTGATGGCAACAGCCACTTTGTCACCATTCATCAAGGGCAGTTCGTAATCCACGATGACGAGATCGAATCTGTTTTTCCCCCAAAGAGCTAAAGCCGCTTCGCCGCTGGCAGCCGTCTCGACCTGATGACCGTCAACAACGAGTATTCTCCTGATGGGGTCGCGCGCAGTTCCCCCGATTGGCCGGACTTTCCTGCAACGCGGGTGATACGTGTGCTCGTAACCACGTCGATGTTGGCCTGAAGCTCTTTCATGGGTTGGCGCGCCGTAGATACCACCAGCACTCAGACTGATCGACTGGGCTGCGGCACGGAAGCCCTGGCCGACCTCGTTTTCCCAGACGCCACCCGGTCCCGATTTGAATTCCAGCTCCGGCGTCGATACCGCATTCGTGAGCGGTAGCTGCGTTTGCGCTTGAGCCTCTAACAAAGTTGCCGTCGGAGCCCCCGTAGCCCCGACCCACGCGATAAGGTACATAAGAACCTTCTTCGGCGACTCGGCGAACGTCCTTGTCCCGTGAGAATGCAGCTCGCGCTTCATATCGGGAATTGGGGGGCTCCTTTGTGCGGCGCTACCTCGTCGCCTGAGAATGGGCTTCAACAAACCACAGCCATTTGTCGATTCCACGCGAAATCTCGGTGAATATGTCGGCCGTGTCGGCATCCCCCAGCTCGTCGGCCTGATCAATCGTCTCGCGCGCTTCATGTCCGAAGGTGGACAATGCTTTGGAAACAGCCTCGACGTGAGCCTGACCATCCGCGACCGTGAGCGGGTATTCTTCAAGTCGTGAGCGCGCCGCCGCCACGCGCACGGTGCCTTCGGCAGTTCCGCCCAGTTGCACAATGCGCTCGGCGATCAAATCCACGTAGGATTCCACGGCTTCGTCGATCTGGTCGAACAACTCGTGCAGTCCGATGAAGTGCGGGCCTTTCACGTTCCAATGCGCCTGTTTCATCTGCGCTTGAAGATCCACTGCGTCGGCAAGACGCTGGTTCATCAGCGTGTTGAGCTCCGCACGGCGCTCTTGAGAGATATCATTTTCTGTCTCGTACATCCCAGCCGTCGGGGCAGGTTTTTCTAACGTAGCTTTCATATTCGTTTGCTTCCTTTCTTTGTTTTGTTTGGTTGAATCAGTCGGGATCGAGAAGCGCCTCCAGCAGCGCTGTTTCATCAAGCGCGTCTTCGTAACGCACACCATTGATAAACAATGTCGGAGTGCCGTTGACGCCGCCGCGCGCTCCGCTCCGAAAATCCTCGCGCACACGCGCGGTATGTGCGCCAACCAGCACTTCGCCGATTAAGCGTTGGGCATCGCGTCCCAAAGCCTCGGCGTATTGGGCGATGCTTTCATCATCGAGAGCGTCCTGGTTCTCGAACAGGAGCTCGTGCATCTCCCAAAAGCGGCCCTGCGCGCCGGCGGCTTCGGCCGCTTCGGCGGCGTGTTGCGCATGCGGATGTGAATTGACCAGCGGGAAGTTGCGAAAGGCAAAGCACATCCGCGCACCCGGGCGCTTCTGAATCGCCCTGATGATGGGGTAAGCTTGGCCGCAATAGGGACATTCGTAATCACCGTATTCAACGAGCGCGATGGGCGCGTCAATCGGTCCTCGAATATGATCGCGCCGGGCGTTGGGCAGGGTCGGTTGCGATTTCGAGGCAAGGCCGCTCATTTTACCTCCGCCTTGTTCTGCAATTCCATCCATTGCTGCCCCTTAACCATATTTTGTTCATGCCATGACAATAATCGCATGCGGCATGGAAATTCTACTGTCCCTTAGTACAGGAGCGGCCACTGTCCTTTGGTACAGGTCGGAAGTGATTTAGTTTTAGCTGGGGACTCCGAGCTTTTCGGCCATCCGAACCAGGTCGGCGAGAGATTCTGCGCCCATCTTTTGCATAATGTGGGCGCGATGAAATTTAATCGTTCGCTCGGTGGTGGAGAGTTCGCTGGCAACCTGTTTATTAAGCTGCCCAGCGACAACGAGAGCGATTACTTCCCGCTCACGCGGCGTGAGCTGCTCATATCGTTGGCGTAGTTCTCCGGTTTCAGATCGCGCCTTGTGCGCTGACCGATCCCTCTCGATGGCAGCGCGGACAGCCTCCAGCAGGCTGCGGCTGCGGAAGGGCTTGGTAAGGAATTCCACGGCTCCCGCTTTCATTGCGCGCACCGACATCGGTATGTCGCCATGTCCGGTGATGAAAATGATTGGAATGTGGATTCCTGATTGAGCCAGTTCGCGTTGAAGCTCCATCCCACTCAACCCTGGCATGCGCACATCAAGCACGAGGCAAGCTGGTCCTTCAGGTCTCGGCCTCGCCAGAAATTCCCGGGCGGAAGTGAAGGTTAGGACCTTGAACCCTGCTGATCGAATGAGTCGCTCGGTGGAGCGACGAACGGAGAGATCGTCATCAACGATAAACACAATGGGATCGGGATCGGTCATGACGCGGCATTGCTTGCATCCGGCCCGCTTTCGCCAAGGCGCTCTGGCGCGGCAGGCAGGCTGAACAGAAAGGTTGCACCGGGTCCTCGGTTCGGTTCAGCCCATAACCGGCCGCCATGAGCCTCGATGATTGAGAGGCTGATTGCCAGCCCCATCCCCATCCCGTGGGGTTTTGTCGTGTAAAACGCTTCGAAGAGCCGGTCCATTTCCTCCGGTTTGAACCCGCTGCCTGAATCCTGCACACTGACCAACGCCCGGCTCACTCCATCTTGAATTCCACCGCGCCCACCAATAATCAAGACACGCTTTGCTTCCTCGACCTGGCTCATCGCATCCATTCCATTCATCACCAGGTTGAGTAACACCTGCCGCAGTTGCACGCGATCTCCTGAAACGGAAGGCAAGTCCTGGGACAGGTCGGTACGGATCGTGATGTGGCGCGTCGCTGATTCATAGCGAGCAAGCGCCAGAACATCCTGGACGACATCCCTCAAATCCAGAACCGACTTTTCAAAGGGCGCCCTTTTTGCCAACTGCCGAACTCGTGTGATGACGTCGCTCGCGCGGTTGGCATCGTCAATTATCTCCGCCAGTGCTTCTCGAACTTCTTCAAGATTAGGAGTGCTTTCCGGCAGAAGGCTGATACTGGCATTGGCGTTGTTGACCACGGCGGTGAGTGGTTGGTTGACTTCGTGGGCTATCGAGGCGGTCAATTCGCCCATGGTGGTCAATCGACTGACGTGAGCCAGTTCTGCCTGGCTTTTGCGGAGAGCCTCTTCAGCGCGCTTGCGGTCATCGATGTCCGTGTTCGTTCCATACCATTTTACAATCTTACCTTGTTCATCAAGCAAGGGGTCGGCGCGGTTTATAAACCAGCGATACTGCCCGTCGTAACGCCGCATGCGGGCTTCCAATTCAAATGGCTTGCCGGAAGCCATGGTGATGCGCCGCTGGTCCGATAACCATCCAACGTCTTCTGGATGAATCGCCGCCTGCCAGCCCGAACCCCTGGCCTGTTCAGTGGTCAGGCCGGTATAATTTCTCCAGCGCAGATTGACGAATTCCACCGAGCCGTCCGCCTCGCTGCTCCACGCCAAGGTGGGAATCGTATCAATGATTGTTTGCAGCCTGGCTTCTGATTTCTTGATTTTTGAGAACGCCTCCTCCAAGGCGGCCCTGGCCTTGACCTGCTGGGTAACATCCATCGTGGTCCCAATGTATTCAACCAATTCGCCGGAGTTGTTCAACACCGGGTGGCCGAGGTTATGGATGTGCTTCACCTCACCGCCGGGAAGAACGATCCGATAGTCTATCTCAAAATCACTTTTTTCCTGGATGGCTCGAACAAGTTTCTCATCAAAGGCACGCAGGTCAGCCGGGTGAATCCGTTCTCGCGCGGCCTCGTATTGCCCGCTCTCCTTGTCAGGATCGAACCCAAAAATGCGATAATGTTCCCTGGACCAGAAGAGATTTTCCTTCGTCTTGACTGACCATGCCCAACTGCCGGTGTGACTCAGTCTCTGCGCCTCCGCCAAATACGTCTCGCTCGCGCGCAGCTTCTCTTCGGCCTTTTTCCGCTGGGTAATATCCCGTAGAATGACAGTGAAAACCACTTCGTTGCCCAAAGCCAATTTGGAGATGGAGGCCTCGGCGGGGAACTCACTCCCATCTTTTCGACGACCGAATACTTCACTGCGTTGAGCCATCGAGCGCGAAACGTGCAAAGATTTGGCGAACTCTTCGATGTGTCCGCGATGCGTATGAACGAATCGTTGTGGCAGCAGAATACTGACCGGTTTGCCAATGACTTCATTTTCGGCATACCCAAAAACTTTCTCACCACCTTGATTAAACAAGACGATGTTCTGGTTGGAATCCACTGAGATAATCGCGTCCTCGGCGATTGCAAGAATGCCCTCGAATCGGGCTTTCGCAGCGCGCATCGCTTCCTGAGACCGCTTTTGCTGTGTGACATCCATCACCGCCCCAACAAACTCAAGTTCGCTCGACGCGTCTCCTTCGGCATGAGCCACAACGCTGACATGTTTGACCGAGCCATCCGGCATCAGCAAGCGATGTTCAAAATCAAAATCCTTCCCATCCTGCGACGCGCGCTGGATCGTCTGTTTTACGAGGTCCCTGTCTTCAGGATGAACCCGTTGAAAAACAAGTTCCACGGTCGGTTTCACCGTTTGTTCGTATTGGAAGATTCGAAACGTTTCCTCAGACCAGAGGAGTTCGCCGCTCGAAGGCCTCCACCCGAAGCTTCCCGTATGACTTAATCTCTGCGCTTCCGATAAATAGGCTTCGTTGAGCAGCAACTTCGCCTCTGCGTGCTTGCGTTCCGTGATATCGTTGAAAAGGACGGCGACTTTTCTGTCCCCTGGTTCTCCGACGCGGAAAGCATAAACGTCATACCAACGGTGCAGTTGTGCGGCTTGGTTTTCAAAGCGTACGGGTTAGCCGGTCAAGGCTATTCGGCCGTAAATTTCAAACCAGTGCTCTTCGTGCTGCGGTGCAATCTCGCGCATTCTTCTGCCTCGAGCGTTTTGAATCCCTGTCTGTTTATCAAACGACGGGTTGACTTCTAGGAAGCGGTAATCAATCGGACGATCGTTTTCGTCGAACAGCACTTCGATAGTGCAAAAACCTTCGTCAATCGAATCGAACAGCGTCCGGTACTTTTTTTCCGACTCGCGCAACGCTTCGTTTGCGGCAGTCAGTTGCGCAGTCCTCTCCGCGACGCGACGTTCGAGTTCCTCTGCGGCGCGCTTCTGTTCGCGCAATTGGCGGGCTTCTTGCAAGGCGACCAGCGCCTGATTCCCCGCCATCCGCAGCAAAAGAGTTTCGGTCGGCGTCGGAAAAGTGGTCCGTTTGGAGCTGGCGACCAGCACGCCGATTTCATCCGTGAGTCCGAGCCGGAAGGGGGCGATCTTGACTTCGCCGTCGCCCGCCGGATCGGGCACGGCCAGCGGCGCGTCGACGGATTGGTTGGTCAACCAGCGATCGAGCGCATGACGGATTTCCTGGGGTTGCGGCGGGGGAGTGCGACGTTGCTCCAATTGGAAAAACTCCACCGGCGATCCGTTGAATGAATCGTTCAATCGCACGTAGGCGAAATCCAGTCGCAACATGCTCACCAGCACATCGAGCAATGTGTTGACAATACTGCCTGGCTCCCGTCCGTCCCAGATGGCGGGCAGTGTCTGGAGGCTGATCAGGTCATTAATGGAACTCCGCAGATGCCTGATTACTTCATCGCCGTGTGTTGCGTCATCAGGCACAACAACTCACCGCTGAAGACGATCCATCGTGCGCAACTCGGCGTCCATGCAACTCCTGTAAAAACTGGTCGGGGGGCACGTAGAACGGGTTCATCTGGAGGGTGCCCCCGATGATGATCATCGGGTGCGTGCGCATAATATCCATGATGAACGCGGCGCTATGCTTCGAGAGATCGTAGATGCAGATCACCGGATCACGATTGCGGGGTGTCCGGTTGAAATTCGACTCGTATTGGAGCAACTGGTCGGCATCGTCGCGCGCCCATTCCAGGTGCGCGATGACCCGCGTGCGCGGATAGCCCTTTTGCACTGCGCCGTCCAGCAGTGCAGTCCACTGGGCAACCATGCGCGTCTCGTCGAAGCGTCCGTCCGGCAAATAAAATTGGTTCCAGTCCTGCAGTTCGAGCTGGCCTTTCTCCTCGGCCGAGGCCGTGTCAATGCCCGCCAACCCGAGCTGGCGCAAGTGCGCCTGGCGTTCTGCTGGATCAACGACATGGAAGGCCTTTTCGCCGCGCTCAAAGCCTTCTTTGATAAACGGCAGCAGGAGATGATACTCCTCCTCGGCGTTGCGGAAGAATCCGCAGATGTGACGCTGCGCGCCAAGCTCCGAGCCGGCGAAGCGAATGGGCTTTTCCTTGTCAGCGCTAATGACGTTCATTGCGGTGTCCTTTCAGTTTTGGAGCGGTTCTCGCTGGCGAAAAGTCCCGTCAGCGTGCGCCAACTCCGATTGATCTGGTTTCAGGCATGACTGAATGCCCCTTCGCAGTTTACGGGTGAGACTGGCCTTTGGCCCAAGCTCGCCCGGGACGGGAATTGGCCCAGGACGAGGGCTGTCGGCGGATCGGAAGAACCCGTTCCGACTCCCGCAAACTGTTGGCCGCATCGTCGGCATGTCACGAACTCTCACATGTTCACTGCGTTTGTGCGTCAGGTCGCACCATAATGTGGAATAATTTCCACCATAATCTGGCCTCCCAGCGGCGAAATCGCAACTCCTAAGCGCTAGATTTTCACGATTCGCAGAGTCTCTGCCGGTTCGCCCTTGGCGCTCCTATCGCCGCAAGAGTCAGGAGGGGGTTTGCAGCTGATGCGGGTCCCCACGCGGAAGGTGTTGCATCGATCAGCCCAGCCAGTGCGGATTATGAGCCGTGCCATCGTAACGACTTCCTGTCTTAAAGAGCTCAAACCTGCCTGTTGCAGCGGCTGCCGCGGTTCGGGCGAGCAGGCTCGCGACGGCTTCTTTGCTCATCGGCGTGAACGCGTGCGCGGCTTCGAGGGCCTGGTCGAGAATCTTCAGGCTGTCGATGCCCGTTATCACGGTCGAGATCGGCAGGTTCAACGCGTAATGCAAGCACTCGATGGGGGTCACGGTTTTGCTCTCGAGAATGAGGGGGTCTCCCATCGACTTCATTCCGAGCACCCCGATCTCGTCCGCGAGCAACTGAGGAAGAACCTGCTGCTCGAAGCTCCGAAAGTGCGCATCCATGACGTTTAATGGCATTTGCACGGCGTCAAAGCGGAACTTGTGGGCGGCAGCGGTCTCCAACATCCGGAGATGAACGAACGGATCTTTATGGCCAGTAAAACCGATGTAACGGATCTTTCCGGCTTGCCGGGCTTCGAGCATGGCTTCGATGGCGCCGCCGGTTGCGAAGATTCGGTCAGGGTCTTCAAGTCGAATAACCTCATGGAACTGCATCAGGTCAATGTGCTCAGTCTGCAATCGTCGCAGGGATTCGTCGATTTGCCTGGCGGCGGCCTCTTTGGTCCGGCCGTCGATCTTGGTCATGAGAAAGACTTTTTGCCGGTAGCCATCCCGCAAAGCCTTCCCCATGCGGACCTCACTGGAACCGCCATTGTAGTCCCAGCAGTTGTCCATGAAGGTAATCCCGCGGTCGATGGCCCTGCGAATAATCGTGATGCTCTCCGCTTCGTCTGCCTGTTTGCCGATATGGTACCCGCCCAGGCCGATGGCCGAGACTTTTTCTCCAGTCCGCCCCAGAGCGCGCTGGGGCATCACCTCCTTGGTCTCGGCCATCAAAACCTGTGGGCTTGCGGTGGTTAAAACCGCAGCGGCCGCGGCGGATTTCACAAACGAGCGTCTGCTCATCCCAACCTCCATCTGGCTCGTCGGACGAGATTGCTCGGTTTCATCACTTTTCATGGAAAGCAAGGTTCTGTCTCGCCTTGTTCGAGGGTGCCTCAAACTCCTCAGGGCGTTCATTGCGAGATTTCTTAACCTCCGGATTCCGCGCCAGGTAGCTGTAGATGGCAGAAAAGTCCAGGTCACCATCGCCTTCACGAATCGCGAGGCGATAGAGTTCCTTGGCCACATTCGTCAGCGGCATGGCCGCGCCGGTCTCGAAGGCACTTACGGAAACCAGGTGCAAATCCTTTTGCAACCAACGTAGCGGGAAGTCCGCCGCGTCATAATCGTCCTTTTCGATCCTCTCGCGTTTGACGGAGAGGAACGGAGCAGTTGCAGGTCCGTTTAACAATGCCTCAAACAAGACTTGCCGGGAGAGGCCGAGTGATTCGCCAAGAACCAAACCTTCTGCAAATGCGGCCATCGTGGTTCCGAGCAATTGGTTCATGACCATTTTAAGAGAGGCGCCCATGCCTTGTCCGCCGCAATAAACAATCCGGTTGCCCATGCATTGCAATAAAGGTTTGCATGCCTCCAACTCGGCAGGCTCGCCTCCTACCCAAAAAGTCAGCTTCGCCTCCGCAGCCTGGGCTTTCGAGCCAGTCACTGGAGCGCCCAGGAAGCGAATGTCGCGCGCCGCAGCCTCGCAGGCCATTTTTTTCGAGAAAGACGGGTTAACCGTGCTGCAATCAACCCATATCCTGCCCGGCGACAGGCGCGGCAGAAATCCGTCCTTGCCGAGGGCCACTTCTTCGACAGCGTCAGGATGAGCAAGCATCGTGAAGCTCACCTCTGCTTGGGCTGCCAGGGTGCCGGGGGAGTCAGCCCATGCGGCGCCTTTGGCCAGCAGCGGCTGCGCCTTTTCACGCGTTCGATTGTAAACAGCCAGAGAATGGCCGCATTTTTGTAAGTTTGCCGCCATGCGGCTGCCCATGATACCCAAACCGATAAAACCAATATTCATTTGTTCCTCCACGTTTTAATTTAGTTTTAGGCTGCGAGCTCCGCAACGGCCTCAAGCTCTTTGAGGTCGGCTTGGGTGAGACGGACTGCCGCGCCAGTAACCACGTCGTCCACTTGCTCCGGCTTGCGCGCGCCGACGATGGCTGCGGTAACGGCCGGATGGCGCAAGGTCCACGCCACTGCCACGGCTCCGGGCGAACAGCCATGACGATTGGCGATTGCGCGCAATCGGTCCACTAATGTCAGGTTGGTTGATAGCTTTGGCTCGTTGAAATCCGGATCGTGTTTGCGCCAGTCGTCGTTGGGCAGTCTTGCTATGCGCTCACGCGTCATAGCCCCCGTCAGCAGGCCCGAAGCCATGGGTGAATAAACGATCACCCCGATTTTCTCGAAGTCGCAAAACGGGAGTATCTCCGACTCCACGTCGGGATGCACCAGGGAGTACCGCGGCTGCAAGGAAGTGATCGGGGCAATCGATTGCGCCCGATCCATCTGCTCGACATTAAAATTGGAAACTCCGATCCAGCGGGCCTTTCCTTCGCGCTGCAATTGCGCCATCGTATTCCAGCCTTCCTCAAGCTCTTCCACGTCCTCGACGGGCCAATGGATTTGGTAGAGGTCGATGGTTTCAACATTAAGCCGCCGCAGACTATCCTCGCATTCTCGCCGGATCGAGGCCGCCCTTAACACGCGATGAGTTTGACCCTGTCCGTCCCAGCGGAGGCCGCATTTGGTGAATACGTAAGGCCGAGGCCCCCTCCACGTCGCAAGCGCTCGGGCTACGACCTCTTCCGAGTGGCCCAGTCCATATACCGCTGCCGTGTCGATCCAATTCACGCCCAACTCAAGCGCGCGGTGGATCGCGGCAACAGAATCGCGATCGTTTTGGCTGCCCCAGGCGAATTGCCATCCGGAGCCACCGATTGCCCAGGACCCAAAGCCCACGAGTGTGATAAACAAATCGGAATTCCCAAGTTGTTTCGTTTGCATGTGACCAAGAGTTCTTGTTTTCATTTTTTCCTTGCTATGCACGACGCGTTCCAATTCCCCAAGGAACTACTCCGTCGCGTTTTAAAGCGTTATTATTGAACGGGTTACTTTCTGGGAACCTCGCCCCGACTCAAAAGGACCGTGACTCTGCCCCTGCAAGGCAGTCGTCCGTTCGACGAGGTGTCGAATTGTCGTCATTGCGCGCTCGATACTTGCCAACCGCCGCCGAGTGCCTTCACCAGGGTGACTGAGGCAACGAGCTGTTGTCCTCGCAACGCGGTAGCAGCGAACTCGACATTCAGCTCAGTGCTTTCCGCAGTCGCCACTTCAAGATAAGTGATCAGGCCGTCACGGTATTGATTATTCACAATTTCGAGTTGTTTGCGGGCGGCAACCAACGCGTCGCTTTCCATGGCGTATTGGTTCGCGAGAAGGGTCTGTGCTGCCAGGCTGTCTTCTACCTCCGAGAAAGCTGTCAAGACGCTTTGGCGGTAAGCGGCGACCATCTCGTCGTAGGACGCTTGCGCGAAACGCAAACCAGCGCGAAGCTTTCCGCCCTCAAAAAGCGGCAGCGTCACAGAAGGTCCAACAGCCCAGAGACGACTCGACCAATTGAAAAGTGAGCCGGCATTGAGACTCTCGAAACCCGCAAGACCGTTCAACTGAACAGTTGGAAAAAAGGCAGCCTTGGCGACGCCGATGTTGGCGTTTGCCGCTGCCATGAGTCGTTCAGCAGCGGAGATATCAGGTCTTCGCTCTAGTAACTCCGAGGGCAACCCCGCTGGAATTAGTGGAGGCGCGGCAGAAAGTGCGTGCTCCGAAACCCGGAACGTCGAGGCGGGTTGTCCAACCAACAGCGCCAAGGCATGCTCGAATTGCGCCCGCTGCAGAATGACGGCGGGCAACTGCGCCTGTGTCGTCTTAAGCACTGTCTCTGACTGAGCGACGTCAAGATCGGACACAGCTCCACCGGCGCGGAGATTGCGCGTCAACTGCAAGGATTTGGTGAAAACTTCGACGCTGGAATTGAGGACGCCCTTTTGGGCATCCAAAGCTCGGAGCGTGAAATAGTCCACCGCTACTTCGGCCTGGATCATGAGTTTGACCGTTTCAAGATCATCAGCGCTGGCCTGGGCCTGGGCCCGTGCGGATTCAACGCTGCGACGGACGCGGCCCCAAAGATCCAGTTCGTAGCCGAGGCTCAAGGGCACGTAAAAATCGTTGAAAGTTGCGCCGACTCCGTGGGCCTGGCCAGTGATCGTGGACGGAGCGTTTGCTGAGGTACGTTCACGGACGAACGAACCTGAGACTGCAATGTTCGGGAAAAGTCCCGCGCGGGTGACATCCATTTGGGCGCGGGCCTCGGCAAAGCGAGCCACCGCGACTTTGAGCTGTTGATTGGCCGCAGAAGCCTGACTTTCCAGGCCGTTCAATTCAGGATCACCAAAAATTTCCCACCAGTTGCCTTTCGGAAACTGGGCCTGAGGTTGGGCAACTTTCCAACCATTCGTTCCGTCAATGTTTGTTACCCCGGCGTTCGTAACCCCCGCGTAAGCCGCTGGCATTGTAATGGCTTCCGGACGCTTATAATCCGGGCCGACGGTACAGGCATCAAAAAGCCCTAGAAGCGCGAAGATCAAAATCCGCAGCCCGAAGGCCGAAACCCGAAAGAAGGCCGAAGATCGAAATACGAAGAGCCATGACTGCGAGGCTCTGGTTCGGGCATCGGATTTCGGCCTTCGGATTTCGGATTTCATCGTCATTTCGTCCCCTCTTCTTTGGGGGTTCCCTGGACCTTCACCTTGACTCCTGTGACCAGCGAATCGGTGGGGTTAACAATAATCTTGTCGGCGGGAGTTACGCCGCTGCGGATTTCAACCGTCTGTCCAAAGTCTCGGCCGACTTGGACCGGGCGCAATTCGACCTTGCCGCCGGAACCAACAACGCCGACTTGCAGGCCTTGGGCGCGAAACAGCAAGGTATTCGACGGCAATGTCAAAGGCGGATCGGTATTATCTTCCTTGAGGGTGACCTCGCCAAAGCTATAGGGCAGGATTTGATTTTTGGAGTTGTCCACTTCCAGTTCGGTTAAAAGCGTGCGAGAGACTGCTGAAATCGCTTCGGAGGTGGTCGTGACTCTGGCCTCAAAAGATCGGCCCGGGCTTGCCGGGGTTGTTAGGGCGGCTGTCTGGCCTGGGGCAATGCCGAGCGCGGACGGCTCTGGCACTCGCACGTAAACACGAAGTTTGTCCGTCTGGGCCATATGGAACAGTTCCTTACCGCCACTACCCGCAACAATGAGGTCGCCGATATCCGTGCTACGCAAGGTGATCGTTCCCGCAAAGGGCGCGACCACGCGCTGGAAAGAGACCAATTCTTGTAACCGTCGCATGTTTGCGCGGTCAGCCTCGACGCTCGCGGCTGCTGTTTCGCGAGCTGCGGCCTTCTCGGCCGCCGCCTGTTCGGAGACGGACGCGGTTTTCAACAACTGCTGCCAACGCTGGTCGGTGATCTCTGCGAGATGAAGGTTGGCCTGGGCCAGGACGAGCTGCGCCTGGGCCTGGGCGAGTTGTTGGTCCAGGTCCGGCGTCTCGATTTCAGCCAGCAACTGCCCGGCTTTGACATGCGCCCCGATATCCGCGACCCAGTCCTTGAGATAGCCGTTGGCCCGAGCATAGATGGACGCTTCTCTCCAGGGCCGGATCTCCGCCGGTAAAACCAATCCATTGCCCGGCTTGCCTGGTGCAGGGGACACCACCGAAACTGTTGGGATCGCCAATTGGGTCATGTCCGCGGTCGCCGTCCGACTTTCTCGCCATCGCGGGAGGAAGCCGAGCAGGAGGCCAAGGCTAACAATCGATGCGACAATAGTGACCGTAATACGCGTGCGTTTTGGATTCTTTTCCGTTTGGATAGGCTGATGAACTTCATCGACTGGCGCCTCTGCAGCACGCGCAGTTTGGCCAGGTTGCTGCGGGCTGTGTATCACGTTTTGCTGGAGTTCAGCGGTGTTCATAGAATCTTCCTTAGGCATTGGCTGGAGCGGGTATGACACCTTCTAGCGGGGTTGATTGTTCACTTTTTTCCAACGCGGGCACCGTTCGATGCAGGAAGCTGAACACCACCGGCACAAAGAACAGGGTGGCGAAGGTGGCCATTACCAGCCCGCCGATGACTGCGCGTCCTAAAGGCGCGTTTTGCTCGCCGCCCTCCCCCAACCCCAGCGCCATCGGCACCATGCCGATAATCATGGCCAGCGCCGTCATGAGCACAGGCCGCAGACGTCCGGTGCCGGCTTCCCAAGCGGCCTTAAGCGGCGTCATTCCTTCCTGGAGGTGCGTCCGCGCAAAAGTCACCACGAGCACAGAGTTGGCCGTAGCCACCCCCAGGCACATGATCGCGCCCATCATCGCCGGGACACTCAAGGTTGTGCCGGTGACGTAAAGGCCCCAAATCACGCCGGCCAGAGCTCCGGTCAGTGCAGTGAGAATGATGAACGGGTCAAGCCAACTCTGAAAATTCACCACCAGCAGCAAGTAGATCAGCGCCACCGCCATTACCAAACCGACACTGAGACTAACGAAGCTCGAGCGCATGGTTTCCGCCTGGCCACGGAGCATGATTGAACTTCCTTGCGGCAACGAGCTTTGCGCCTGCGCCAGGATCGGCTTGATATCCTTGAGCACCGCGCCAAGGTCGCGGTTGCCGACGCCGCCGAACACATCGACCACCGGAACGAGGTTGTAGTGCGAGTAGATTGGCTGACTATTGGTGCGGGAGAATGAGACCAGGTTCGCGAGCAATTGCTCGTTCCCGGTGCCGGGCACGCCAGCTGTCACGGGCATCGAGTTGACTTCGGAGAGCGAGGTCATTCGATACTCCGGCACACGAATGTTGAGGAGGTACTGGACGCCGATATGGGAATCCAGCCAGAACGTCGGTTGGACCTGGGTGCTGCCGCTCAGGTTCAGAAGAACTGAACTGGCGACATCTTTTTCGGAAAGGTTGAGCTCGGAGGCTTTCGTTCGGTCGATGGCAAACTCGAATCGAGGTAAATCGGATGGCTGCTGAATGCGCACGTCTACAGCGCCGGGCACCTGGCGGGTTTTGGCCGCGATTGCGGCGGCGACCTGTTGATTGCCGGCCAGGTCACGACCGAGCACTTGCACATCAAAGGGAGCCGGCAAGCCAAAATTAATCGTCTGGCTCACAATGTCGGCGGGAAGAAAATAAAAAGTGACGCCTGGAAAATCACGATTGAGCGCCAGACGCAAGTTGCGGACGTAATCAGGGGTTGGCCGATGTCCTGTTCGCAAGGAAACCATAATGTCGCCGTCGGCCGTCCCAGCCACGCCGCTGTCGCTGTAGCTCAGGTTAATGCCGGAAATGGGCAGGCCGATGTTGTCAATGGTGCCGGCGAGTTCCCTGGCAGGAATCTCACGTCGAATTTCGCTCTCGACACGATCGACGAGGACGGCGGTTTCCTCAACCCGTGTTCCGCTGTGCGCGCGCACATGCAATCGAAAAATTCCCGCATCCACGCTCGGAAAGAAGTCCTGTCCAAGGAACGGGACCAGCAACCACGAGGCGACGCAAAAGCCAAGGAACAGGGCCGCAAACAACAGGCGACGGCCCAAGATAACACCGAGCAACCGGCGGTATCCTTCCCGGAACTTATCAAACGTCCTTTCGAAGCTTTGCTGCAAGAGGACAAAGGGCCGCAACCAGGGGCGGACGTGGGCAGTATCGGCGTGCTTGGTGTGGTCGGCATTACGTTCGAACCACATTACCAGGGTGGGAACCAGAGTTCTGGATAGGGCGTAGGAAGCGAGCACGGCGAATACGACGGCCTCTGCCAACGGCCCGAACAGGAATCCCGCCACGCCGGAGAGGAAGAACATCGGAACGAAAACGATGCAGATGCACAGAGTCGAAACCAGAGCAGGCAAGGCGATTTCCCCCGCGCCAACCAGGATGCCGTTTTCCAAAGTTTCGCCAGCCCTCAAGTGCCGCTCCACATTTTCGATGGTGACGGTGGCATCGTCCACCAGGATGCCCACGGCTAGCGCCAGACCGCCAAGAGTCATCAGGTTGATCGTCTCACCGAGGGCGCTGAGCATGGCCAGCGAGGCCAGAACTGCGAGTGGAATCGAAACGGCAATGATGAGGGTGCTGCGCCAGGAGCCCAGAAACAGAAGGATCATTAACGCCGTCAGGGCTGCTGCAATAATACCTTCCCGCACAACGCCGCTGACGGCTGCCTTCACAAATATCGATTGGTCCGCGAATTGTTTGACCTGCAGCTTCTCAGCTACGGTTTTCAGCACGTTCACCATTGCGGCTTTGACGCCACTGGCAACCTGGAGCGTTGAAGCGCTGCCATTCTTGAGAACACTCAAAAGGGTGCTGCGAACTCCATCCTGCCGGACGATGTTCTGCTGGGGCATATACCCATCCCGGACCTGGGCGACGTCATGAATCCGGATGACTGTCCCCTCGACGCTTTTGATGGGTAAATCGTTTAGGCGGTCTATTAAGCCTGGGCTCGTGTTGAGGTCGATGGGATACTCGTTGGAGCCGATTTTGGCTGTTCCGCTGGGAAAAACCAGATTCTGAGTCGTGAGGGCAGTGACGACATCCTGCTGGGAAATGTTTTGTGCTTCGAGAGCTTTGGGGTCCAGATCCACCGAGACGACGCGTTGCTTGCCTCCGTAGGGGTAGGGGATGCCCACGCCGGGCACACTAATTAGTCCCACGCGGATGGTATTCATCGCAAGGTCGAAGGTTTGCTGTTCAGAAAGCGTCGGGCTGCTGATGCCGTATTGTAAAATCGGAACACTCGAGGCGTTGTATTCGATGACCAGGGGGGGCGTGGTGCCGGGCGGAAGCTGTTTGAGGATCGTCTGTGAAACCGCGGTAACTTGGGCCACACCCGCTTCGGGGGAGACGCCGGGCTGAAAGAAGATCTTGATGACCCCGACGCCATCATAAGAGGTGGATTCGATGTGTTGGATATTGTTCACCGTGGTCGTGAGCGCGCGTTCCTCCGTAAAAACCATGCGCTGTTCGATATCTCTTGCCGTCAATCCGGTATATTGCCAGACGACGCTCACCACCGGGATGTTGATGGACGGAAAGATGTCGGTTGGCGTGCGTAACAGGACGAACGGAGTCATTAAGAGCAAGAGCAGAGACGCCACCACGAAGGTGTACGGGCGACGGAGAGCTAAACGAACGATCCACATATTATGTCCTCACCGCGTGAGCGCCGGTCCCGACTTCCTGCGTTTCCGCCGGGATGCTCGCACGCGATCGAGCTAACACTCGGTCAAACGAAAGCGCTCCAGAACCTCGCAGGACAATTACCAGGCCAATTGAGATTGCCAGCAAATGGTACTCGAACCCTTCGCCTTTCTGGTTGCCGAACCAGTTCATGAAAAGCCCGAAATGCCAGTGCACCTTGACGACGGCGACAACCATCGTGCAGATGATGCCAAGCGCGGCGAGACGTCCCATTAAACCAAAGATTAACAACAAGCCGCCCAGAAACTGGGAGCAGATCGCCAGAAAGGCGAAGGAGGCTGGAATTCCCAATTGATGCGTGAAGAATTGCATCGAGCCGGTCAAACCGTACCCACCGAACCAGCCCAGCATCAACTGCGCGCCGTGAGCGAAGAACACAGAGCCCAGCACGAGTCGCGAGATCGTGAGCATGTAATCCGAGTCAGTCTTGACGAGTTTTATCAACATAATCATTTGATGTTTTATATACTTTCAGTTAAAGGCCGAACTTCGCCGAATGTATCCGCGGCGCTATTGCGACCGAATGGTGTCGACGTTTCCCATGAACACCAAACAACCGCTTCGGCGTTAATGCACGGGCGATGCCAAAGGATGCGAATGCCTTCGTCTTTTCTCCAAATGGCTGTTCTTCCACTGTTTTATCGCGAAGGGCAAGGTGTTGCTGGAGCCAGCCGGGCGCCGGACGAGATCGCGGAAACGTCGGCATTTCGACAGCACGTCGAAAGGGCGTCGCTCCCGAAAAGCGTGAACCGGGCAGATTAGGCGCAAAAAGTTGCGTGTCCGAGTTGGCACCGCACTTGCAGAGAATACTACCGTGGATAAATTAAACCCATGCACGCCCAGTTCCTCTGACAGGTGCTGCTCTCCGCTTCAGGCGGCAAAGCCGGCTTGGAAGAGTGGGTTGCGATACGACGATCGGGCTCGCATCAAATGCGGGGGAGGTTCGAAGGTATGATGATTAGTGTAGCAGTTGACGGCAAAGTCCTGGAAGCCAGTCCAGAGGAGCGTCTGCTCGAACTCCTCAACCGGACGGGGACCAAGATTCCCCAAGTGTGTTACCATCCGCAGCTTGGCCCGATTCAGACCTGCGACACGTGCATGGTCGAGGCAGATGGAAAACTGGTGAGGGCCTGCGCCACCCTCGTCGGAGAAGGCATGAAGGTTTCGACGAAGTCGGCTCGCGCGATGGCTGCCCAACGGGAGGCGTTCGATCAGATTCTCGGCAACCACATGCTTTACTGCACCGTCTGCGACAATAACAACGGCAACTGCACCGTTCACAACACCACCAAACTCCTCGCCGTCGAGCATCAGAAGATTCCGTTCAAGACGAAGCCATACGAAGTGGACAACTCGAACCCATTTTACCGATACGATCCGGACCAATGCATTCTTTGCGGTCGCTGTGTGGAGGCGTGCCAAAATGTGGAGGTCAATGAGACTTTGTCAATTAACTGGGAGGATCCGCGCCCACGCGTGCTATGGGATGGTGGGGTAAAGATTGGCGAGTCGAGTTGCGTTTCCTGCGGCCATTGCGTGACCGTCTGCCCCTGCAACGCGCTGATGGAAAAATCAATGCTCGGCCACGCGGGTTTCCTTACTCGCATTCCCAAGCGTGCCTTGAACGGCATGATCGATATTGTCAAGGGCATCGAGCCGGACACCGGCTACGGCACAATTCTCAAAGTTTCTGAGGCGGAGTCGGCCATGCGCGAAGCCCGTATCCGCCGAACCAAAACGGTTTGCACCTATTGCGGTGTCGGTTGCAGTTTCAACATCTGGACGAAAGACCGGCATATTTTAAAGGTCGAGGCATCCGAAGGTCCAGCCAACGGCATCTCCACTTGCATAAAGGGAAAGTTCGCGTGGGATTTTGTGAACAGCTCCGACCGGCTGACCAAGCCGCTGATCCGGGAAATAGATAATAAGTTTCGCGAAGCGAGCTGGGAGGAAGCGCTGGCCCTAATCGCCCGCCGGTTGCAGGAGATCAAAGTCTGGAGCGGGCCCGACTCGCTCGCGTTCATTTCCTCCTCCAAATGCACGAATGAAGAGAGCTATCTCATGCAGAAGCTGGCCCGGGCTGTGATTGGCACAAACAATATGGACAACTGCTCGCGTTACTGCCAATCACCGGCGACTGTGGGTCTCTGGCGAACAGTCGGTTAGGGCGCGTCAATAAATAACATTTACAAGTTAACAGAAACCTGCGATCTCCTTCTGTCGTATGGTTTCTATTCGGCAAATTCGGGATAAGCTGATGCGAATCTGGCCGCATCTCAACGAACGATCAC